>Ga0209578_10003834_pt1 | contig 11202 bp, 11 predicted proteins | sample tdAd472_FD_187127 | JGI IMG/M metagenome (GOLD analysis project Ga0209578, IMG submission 187127) | Marine sediment microbial communities from the Atlantic coast under amendment with organic carbon and nitrate - tdAd47.2 (SPAdes)... | ecosystem: Environmental > Aquatic > Marine > Coastal >...
CGGACGAGTGCTTCACTTGTCCCGACTCGCCATCAAAGAGCAGAAGTTCGCCCGGTCCTAGTTGACCTGTTTCGATTGCCCTGGCTTCCTCCTCGGGACATACACCGGCCTCAGAAGCCACGATGACAACATCAGGAGTCAGGCTCCAGCGCGCCGGACGGAGCCCGTTGCGATCCATACCGGCCAGCAGGGAAACACCATCCGTCACTGCAATGGCGGCCGGGCCATCCCATGGTTCGGTTAGGAAAGCGTGATACTCGTAGAAGGCCGCCAGCGAGGGGTTGAGATCACCGACGTTCTCCCACGCAGCCGGGATCAACATCTCCTTGACGTGCGACACCGAACGGCCACTCTGCATGAGGAGTTCGAACGCATTATCGAGACTTGCAGAGTCCGAGAGATCCGGCTGAAGAAACGGAAACACATCGGGCAGCCGGTCGCCCCACACTCCGGGTGTCGCCGCGTTCTCTCGCGCCCTCATCCAAGAACGGTTGGACTGAATGGTGTTGATCTCACCGTTGTGGGCCAGCGCCCGAAACGGTTGAGCATTCTCCCAACTGGGAAAGGTATTCGTAGAGAAGCGTTGGTGGAACAGCCCGTAGGCCGTCTCGAAATCCCGGTCGCGGAGATCCCAGTAGAAATCGGCGATACGGCCAGCGGTGTACAAACCCTTGTAGACGACAGAACGCGAAGACGCTGAAGGAATCGACATACCCGGATTGGCGTTTCGCTCCATTCTTTTCCGGGCGAGGTAGAGCGACTTCTCCAGGTCTGACGGCTCCCCGGTCACGATGGCTTGCTCGATAAGCGGCAGAACTTCCCGTGCGTGGTCTCCGAGCACCGACGGATCGATCGGCACGGACCGCCACATGATGAGACGCAGGCCTTCCGCCTCGAGTGCGTCGGTGACGATCGTTCTCGAAACAGCGGCGTCGGCCGGGGGTAGGAAGCACATGATCAAACCAAGCCCCTTGGGATCAACAGTCACCCCTTGAGCGCGGAGTTCCCGCTGAATCAGTTTGTGGGGAATCTGAGTGAGCAGACCTGCACCGTCACCCGTCCCGTCGGCAGCAACAGCGCCGCGGTGATCGAGGCTTTGAAGACACTCGACCGCCAACCGAGTCAATCGATACGAGGGTCGACGGTCGCGGGCAGCGATGAAGCCGACGCCACATGCATCGTGTTCACGGCCAATGTCGATCGTTGAAGCTTCCACGGCGGCTCCTCCTTGCGCGAATAGTAGGAGCCCCAGACGTCATCAGAATTCGGTCTGAACCTCGACCCCGCTAGAGATTGAACCTATAGGGAAGAATCTCATCGAGAGAGTGTTCTCGGACTTCTGAGCCGACGCCGGCCGTGACGATCACCTGCTCAACGTCGAACTCCGACATGATCTGACGGCAATCCCCGCAGGGGTAAGCGCCGTCCACGTCTGGAGCGTCAATACACGCAACCGCGACCGTCAGAATCTTACGAATCCCATTCGAAGCGGCGGCATTGATTGCAGATGCCTCCGCGCACGAGCCTGACGGATACGCAGCGTTCTCGACATTCGCGCCGCTGACGACCTCGCCGTTTTCTCCAACCACCACGGCTCCCACGCGAAACCTGGAATAGGGAGAGTACGAGTTCTCAGCAGCCGCCCGTGCGGCAGTCACCAATTCGTCGACGTTCAAGACTCCTCCAGCATTGTGTCAACAAAGCTATCCGGATCAAACGGCTCTAGGTCGTCAATCCCTTCGCCTAAACCCACGAACTTCACCGGCACACCTAGTTCCTTCTCCACCGAGATAGCAATGCCCCCCTTCGCAGTTCCGTCGAGTTTGGTCAGGACGATTCCGGTCAGAGGCACCGTGTTCCCGAATTCGCGGACCTGCACCAGCCCGTTCTGGCCCGCAGTCGCGTCCAACACCAAGAGGACCTCGGCAACGTTGGCCTCGCCGGAAGCAACCCGATGGATCTTCGCCATTTCGGCCATGAGATTCTTCTTCCCGTGCAATCGCCCCGCGGTATCGACAAGCACCACCCTGGCGCCCTTTGCCTTGGCTGAGGTGATCGCGTCAAACGCTACCGAGGCAGGGTCCCCACCTTCCTGCCCAGAAACGACGCTGACACCGGCGCGGTCTCCCCAGGTCCGAAGTTGTTCCCCTGCGGCTGCTCTATAGGTGTCTGCAGCTGCGAGCACGACACCTTGGTCAGCCATTCGATGTGCGAGCTTGGCAATGGTTGTTGTTTTCCCGGTTCCGTTGACGCCGACCAGCAACAAGACCGCCGGCTCACCTTCGATGTGAAGTGTTCTGTCATGCCCGCTCAGTTCGCCTTTGAGCGAACCGGCGAGAGCTGCTCGAGCCTCGGAAGTTGTCTCCGGATGTGAACCTCTCACTGCCTTGACGACTCGAGCAGCGGTCTCGACGCCGACATCGGCCGCAATCAGGGCAGATTCGATCTCCTCCCAGGCTTCATCGGTGAGCCCAGAAGACCAAGCACCCCGTAGTGCGGCTCCGAGACTCGCGGCCGTTCTCGAAAGGCGGCCGAGCTCACCAGTCTGCGAGTTCTTGGGCCGTCGCAAGAGAAAGACGATCCCGATGACAGCGATGACGGCCAGAACCGCCAGAAGAATCAGCGTGCTGGTGTCCATTGGGTTCGAATCTAAGCGACGTTCTCGACTTGGACGACTGTCATGTCCTTGCGGACCGCCTGCGACGAACCACCCGGCTCCATCGTCACGCCGTAGAGGACATCAGCTGCTTCCATCGTCTGCTGTTGGTGCGTGACGATTATCAGCTGAGCCTGCTGCCTGAATTCGTCCACAATTCGAATGAATCTTCTCAGGTTGGCGTCGTCGAGAGCCGCCTCCACCTCGTCGAGGACATAAAACGGACTCGGACGGGCGTCGAAGATCGCAAACAGGAAGGCCAACGCCGCAAGGCTTCTCTCGCCACCCGATAGGAGCGTCATCTGAGACACCTTCTTGCCGAGGGGCTGTGCCTCGATCGAAACGCCCGACTCGGGGGCATCTGGATCGAGAAGTCGGATCTGCCCGCGCCCTCCCGGGAACAGAACCTCGAAATAGCGCTCGTAGGCTGACGCTACCTCGTCGAAGGCGGCATTGAATCGATCGGCGATCTCCGAATCGAGAGCCACTATCACCTTGCGGAGTTCATCTCTCGATGACTCAACATCCTTCATCTGGTCGGACAGGAATGTGTGGCGCTCTTCAAGGGATGTGTACTCGGCAGCGGCCAGGGGATTGATTGGTCCTAGTCGACCGAGCTGAGCGAGCTTTGTCCCCAGAATCTCTTCGAGGTCGTCATCCTCGGCGTAATCGGGGCGCGGGGCTCCGATCGCCCGATCGACATCGGCGTCTGCGTCACGTCGGATGGACTCGATGATCGCCTCACGGTGGAGTCTCAGTTCGGTGAGCTTCACGTCCAGTTCGCCGATTCGTCTGCGAGTCACTTGGATCGTTTGCGTACGGGCATCGTGCTCGGCCCGCACCGCGTCCAAACCACTCAAGACCCCCGAGTTCTCCTCCCTCAACGCCGCCTGTCTGTCCCTGAGCTCGATAATCCGCTTTTCGAGTATCGAGACTGCTCGTTTGGCCAAATCCTCGACCATTTCGAGCCTGTCTGGATCCACGTTCGCGTCGCTGCCGCTCTCGATTCTCTTCAATTCGAGGTCGATTCTTTGGCTGCGTTCAATCAGCAGTCTCTCGCGACCCACGATCTCTCGCAGGGCGCCGGACGCTTCTTGCCAGGCCGAGCGAGCTGCTTCGCGTTCGGCGGCCACTTCAGAACGACGTGCCTCGGTCTCCTCCCAGACCTGGAGTCGACTTGCTTCTTCACCTTCCAGCGCTGATAACCGATCTCTCAACTCGGTCATCTGCAAAGCAGCCGATTCGATTGATTCGGTGATGGCACTGATTCGTTCCCCGAGACGAGACCCTTCGTCCGAGACTGCATCAACGGACTGTTGGAGTCGCGCCATCGCTTCAGACCGGCCGGCCAAAGCGGCCTCAACTGACTCGAGTCGCTCCAAAGACTCCCTCTCGGCATTTCTACTCAGGTCGAAATCACGACGTGCGGCTTTGTGGATCGATTCGGCTCGGGCCAGTTCGGTAACCGCTCTTTCCAGAGCTACCTCCGAGCTTTCGAGCATGGCGGGGCCCGCTCCATCCGGATTGGCGATATGGACTCCTTCCGAGGTGATCAGATCACCTTCGGGGGTAACCGCTCGCAATTCGGGGTGGCGGCGCACGAGATCCCAACCGGAGACCCAGCCTTCAACCAGCACAACATCGCCGAGGAGTTGACTCGCAAAGCCAGAGTGAGCTTTCGGCCCTAGACGGTCGATCAACGCCTCCAAACCAAGTGAATCGGCCACGGTCCGGGCGGGAGCCGGAGTCTGAGGAAGAGTCGTGACCACCGGCACCGAGCCACCACCCGCGCCTTTGACCCGTTCCACCACGTTTCGCACGGCCGCAACATCGTTGAAGGCCACCGCGTTGACCCAGCGTCCCAGAGCAGCCTCAACAGCCTTCTCTACACCCTCGACAACATCCAACTGCGAGATGAGAGACCCCAAAGCACCGGAGGTTCCTTCGGCCAACTCGCGGGCCTCAGAGTCGTAGATGCCTTCCAATGCGGCGCCTATCGCATCGACTCGGGCCAACGCCGAAGCGTGGGCGAGACGCGCCTCGGCCAACGCATCCTCCGCCTGAGACCAAGCTTCCTGATCTGACCTACTCTTCTGAGCAGCACCGTCGTAGGCCTTTTGGAGGTTTGTCAGCTCGGTATCGAGTTCCTTGATCTCGGAGTTGACACGCTCGACTTGGTCCTTTTCATCAGCTGCTTGGGACGACAGCACATCGAGTCGGTGCTGAATCGCTGCTTGCTCACGCTTGTCGCGCACCGTTGCAGCTTCCAGTGAACTCAGCTCTCCCCGAACGGCCGCCAATGCACCTTCTGGAGACAATGCATTCTGAGTTGCCAGAGCGCGTTCCTGATCCTCAAGTTGGCGAAAACGCGCCTCGGACGATTGAACGGAGGTCTCAGCCTCTCTTCGCTGCGAGGTGATCTCGGAAAGCTCAGCCACAATCGCCGCCGACTCCTCAGACAGATCTGCTGAACGCTCCACCGCTGCTTCTCTGCGTCCTGAAATGGCGTTGACTCTCTCCCGAGCCACGCTGGAAATACGTCGAAGCCGCTCGTTTGTGGTTTCCAACATCGCAGCGGCAGCCGTGTCACGGTCTAGATCCGCTCCGACTTTCGCAGCAGAATCGGTCAACTCACCGAGCCGAGAAGCCAGGTCCCCGATTCGTGACTCGTCAACCTCGAGAGTCTCGTGGAGTCGAGCCTTCTCCGATGTCGCGATCGTCAAATCTCGATCGAATTGAGCCAGCGCTGATCCACCGAGGAACAAACGCAGAGCTATCACCTCGTCTTTTAGTCCTTGATAGCGAGACGCCGCCTTGGCCTGGCGTCGAAGCGGGCGCATCTGCCGAGCCATCTCACCGAGAAGGTCCTGAAGTCGAACCATGTCTTCATCCGTTCGCTCCAGGCGGCGCTCGGCCCGTTCCTTACGTCGACGGTGCTTGAGAATGCCAGCGGCTTCCTCAATCACAGCACGATGCTCCTCAGGCGATGCGTTGAGAACCTTGCCAATCTCACCTTGGCCAATGATTACGTGCTGGTGCCTACCGACACCCGCGTCAGACAGGAGGTCTTGGATGTCGAGAAGGCGGCAACCGATGCCATTCAGTTCGTAGTCACTCGATCCGTCTCGATACAAACGCCGAGTAATCGAGATCTCATCCAGGTCGAGGTCTATTCGTCTCTCGGTGTTGTCAACCATCAGGGTTACTTCAGCTTTTCCGAGCGAAGGCCGGGTCGCTGTACCAGCGAAGATGACATCCTCCATCTTCCCGGTACGCAGAGTCTTCGTTGACTGAGTCCCGAGAACCCAAGACAACGCGTCAACGACGTTAGATTTCCCCGATCCGTTGGGCCCAACGATCACGGTCACGCCCTCTCTGAGTTCGAGACGCGTGCGATCGGCGAAAGACTTGAAACCGGCGAGCTTGAGTGACTTCAAATACACAGTTGTCTACCTGGCAAATTACATCCCTGTGATTGTCGGCACAGGCTACCGAAGCCCCAACGCTTTACTGGCGTTTCCCCTCGTCAAACCGTCGAAGGACTTGGCTGGATGAAGAAGTCGGTCACTGTCACATCGGATGCCACGTTGTCCGACTCGACGCCCGTCACAACGGAGTGGGAGGTTCCTGACCAACACCAGTCCACCAGGAGATCTACCGCGCTCGCCTCTCCCTGAGCGAACAACTCGACCCGTCCGTCTTTGAGATTTCGAACCCAGCCGACCAGTCCCAGCGATCTCGCGTAGCTTCGGCAGGACTGGCGGTACCCGACCTCCTGAACCTGTCCAGTCACATAGACATGAACGGCCTTGGTTCTCATTGGGGCTGACACTCAGGGCAGAAATGAGTGGAACGGCCCCGAACGACAACGCGATCGATCCCCGATCCGCACCGGCGGCACGGCTCACCAGTTCTCCCGTAAACAGCGAGAACACTCATGTTGTCACCAGCTTTGCCGTCCGGGAGGAGATAGGCCAGGTCATCGAGTGTCGTCCCCCCGTTCTCGATGGCCTCCTCCAACACCCTCGCAATCGAATCGCGGAGGCGATCGACCTGGTCGGAGGTCAGGTCTCCCCCGGCGAGAAGGGGGTTGAGCGCCGCCATGAAGAGGGCTTCATCGGCGTAGATATTGCCCAAGCCTGACACGAGTCTTTGGTCCAGCAGGAGTGCCTTGATGGGCGCCGACCTCCCTTGCAGGAAACTGAGTAGCTCCGCCGTTTCGGGCAGGTCGAGGAGGGCATCTCGTCCAAGTCTCGCCACGCCGGATTCGGCCAAAGCTTCGGCATCGAAAACGGCAACAAACCCGAATGTGCGTGGGTCGATGAAGCGGATCTGCTTGCCATCATCGAGCGTGGCAATGAAGTGGGTGTGAGGTTCGACGTTCGCGTCGGGTGATGTAACCGAGAAGCGACCGGACATGCCGAGATGCCCCACAACGGTGTGTCCATCGTCAAGTTCGATGACAAGGAACTTCCCGAGCCGGCCTACGGACTGGATACTCCGCCCAACCAGCAGAACCTCCACTTCGTCAGGGGACGCGTTGTAGCGCGAGGTGCGCGCATGATGAAGGCTGGCTGCTTGGACCTTGCGGCCGACCATTGCCTCAGCGAGATGGCGGCGCGTTATCTCGACTTCTGGCAGTTCAGGCACGGATCTCCCTGGTGAAGGGCGGTTACGGTACCCCGGATCATGCAGATACAACCTCGACCGTTCGCACAAGTCCTCGGCGAGGCTCTGAATGGGCTAGCCGCTACGTGGCGTCCGATCGTCTCAACGTCCCTCCTGATATTCGTGCCGGTCGGCCTACTTGCCCTTCTGACATTCCAGTGGACGGGAGGAACGGAATTCCTCGACGCAGTACTAAACGACCCGGACTCGCTCGAAACCCTCACCGATGAAGCCCTTACTGAACTGATCAACTCATTTCTCACGGCTGCAGCGATAGCGGCAGCAATCCAAACGCTTGGCACGATTTTCGTTTACCTCGCATCTCACAAGGTCGTGGGTGAAGGGATCGCCGGAAACTCCATTACGGGCTCGGAGGCTCGACGTTTCGCACTCAAGAGATACCCGGTCGCGTTTCTCACGTGTTTGATCGCCATCGTGATCGTCGCCGGTCTCGGCACGTTGGGATACTTGGTCTGGTCGATCCCGTTCGGCTTTGGATCTGCCGCCGGATTCGTCAACTTCCTGTTTCTCGTCGCCTGCGTCGCACCAGCCATCTGGTTCTCGATCGCCTTCTCGATGCTCCTACCCATCGTGGCCCTCGAACGACGCGGGCCAATCAAAGCGATCACCAGGAGTTTCGACATCGTTCGCAGAAGGTGGTGGCCAACCTTGGGGTACCTGGTGGTGGTTGGGCTTCTCGGCACGATCGCTGCTCAGCTCATCCAGCTCGTGGCACTGCCACTCGCATCACTCGACAATCTGAGTCTCGGCATTTCAGCAGCGTCTCTGGTCGGCCTCTTTGCTCAAGGGCTGATCGTGGCTGCAATCGGTGCAATGTGGACCGGCTGGTACATAGACCTACGGGCCAGAAACAAGTCTTTGACTACCGACGATCTCTCGTAAGGGCATCCAAAGCTTGTTTCGCGGCTGACTGCTCGGCTGCCTTCTTGGATTTCCCCTCGCCCACTCCCAGCTGGTCGCCATCGACACTCACGATGGCACTGAACCGCCGGTCGTGGTCGGGACCTGTCCCTTCCACCTCGTAGTCCGGACGTCTTGCATCCTTGGCCAAATGCTCTTGAAGCCGGGTCTTGTAGTCCTTCACGCCCGGATCCTTGGCTCGCTCGGCAATCGTATCTTCCCAGAGCCCCTCAATCGTGGCCCGGGCGGCATCTATCCCTCCATCGAGATAGATGGCACCAAGGACCGCTTCGAGGGCGTCTGCGAGAATCGAATCCTTGGCTCTCCCTCCGGTTCGGTCCTCCCCGGGAGCCAATTCAATGTACGAACCGAGGTCGAAGCTCTTTGCTATCTCAGCCAATGAGGGGCGACTCACCACCGCTGCCCTCACTTTTGCCATCTGCCCCTCGGCCAAATGGGGATACGAGGCGTATAGGTGATCGGTCACGACGAGTTGGAGCACCGCGTCTCCCAAGAACTCGAGCCGCTCGTTATCGTTTCGCGTGGGATCCTCTGCGCTCACGGATCTGTGGGTCAGGGCAAGCTTGAGGAGGCCAGGGTTGCCGAAGGCGTGGTTCAAACGCTCTTCGAGGCTCATCCGAGTTGTTTGGTCAGTCGGCCAGGCAAATCCTCGGTGGCTCCTTCGGAGGCCATCGACAGGGCATTGGCAATGGCGACACGGCTGGAACTTCCATGAGCGATCACAACCACCGACTTCACGCCCAGAAGTTGTGCTCCCCCGTAGGTCTCAGAATCCAATCGATCGCTGACCGAGCTGATCATCGGAACGACCGTGTCCCGGATCTCGGAAGGCAGATCTTCGAATGTCTGCGACAAATACTGTGCCATGAGCGTGACGGTTCCCTCGATCGTCTTGAGAAAGACGTTTCCCGTATACCCATCCGTAACAATCACGTCTGCTTTGTCGGTGGCGATGTCGCGGCCCTCCACATTGCCCACAAAGCGGGTCGGGCCGGCCTCCAACAACTCGAATGCAGCCCGCTCGAGATCACGGCCTTTCCCTCGCTCTTCACCAATTGACAGAAGACCAACCCTGGGGTCCTCCAGATGTAAGAGGGCTTGGGCCGCAACAGACCCCATGATGCCGAATTGGGCCAGTTGCTCAGGCTTCACGTCTGTGTTGGCACCCATATCGAGAACGAGTGTCGAACTGCCAGGTGTTGGAAAGACGATCGCTATCGCCGGTCGTGAGACCCCTTTGATCCTCCCGACGATGATCGCCGCAGCTGTCATCGCTGCACCGGTAGAACCAGCTGAAACGAACCCTTCGGCGTTGCCTTCAGCTACCAAGCGTGCGGCTACGCCTATGGACGATTCAGGCTTATCTCGAAGCGCCCGTCTCGGGTCTTCGCCCATATCGATGACATCGTGAGCATCGACGATTGGCAGCCTGATGTCGTGGTTGGTCAGTTCGGCTTCAAGAGTGGGATGGTCGCCCACCAGCACTACGTCGACGCCGCGGGAAGCAGCATCTACTGCTCCGGCGACCGTCTCCTTTGGGGCATGGTCTCCCCCCATCGCATCGAGGGCGATACGAGCCAATTGTCTAGTTGGTCTCGATTACTTCGCGTCCACCGTAAGTACCGCATTCGCGACACGCGCGATGTGGCAGTTTCGGCTTTCCGCATTGCTCGCAGTTGACCGAGGCCGGCGCGGAGACCTTCCAGGCAGCCTTGCGCTGGCGGGTGCGAGAGCGCGACATCTTTTTCTTGGGAACCGCCATGAGGGGGTGCTCCTTGGTAATCAGGAATCGAACAGGTCTTTTAGGACAGCAAAGGGAGAGTCAGAATCATCTCCATGCCCGTCACAGGGATCACTATTCAAGTCGGTTCCGCACGTTGGGCAAAGTCCCTTGCACTCCTCCATGCAGGCTGGCGCTGATGGCAGCGCCAATGCCAGCTCGTCAGTTGCAGGCGCCCCGATGTCGATCTGACCGTCAACAACTGCATATCCGTCTTCATCGGGGATTGATGAGAAGTGCTGTGAACCCTGCGCAGAGACCCTATCTGACCAGGTTTTGAGACATCTCACACAAACGAATGATGCGGTCGCTGCGGCGGCGAATGTGGCCTGAACTCCATCAAGAGTTCCGACCACGTCACCGTCGACCTCCATTGGTCCGTCCACCTTGGTGTCGATCAACTGCAGCGAAACTTGTCGTGTTCCCTCGAAGTGTCTTCGTTTATCGAGATGCCCGAAAAGGTCCTCTACTTTGAGGATGAGCGGATCGCTGAGCATGTATATGTCTAGATCGGGACTTCTGGTGGCTTGGGGCGCGCAGAGTGAAGTTCGTCACGAGTCGAATGGACCTGGGACATGATGTCAACCAGCAACGCCTCGACACGTTGGAATTTCTTCTCGATCTCGTCTTCGGTTTCCAGCCGCAGCTTGCGCGCTTCGCCTTCCGCGCGACGAACAAGAATGTTGGCTTCCTCGACCGCCTCAGCAACGATGTTGGAATCCGATACGAGCTCATCGGCTTCGGCGCGAGCCTTGTCCATCATCTCTCGGGCCTTTTCGTTTGTCCGAGAAATGAAGGCTTCCCTTTCACGCACCATCCAACGAGCCGCTCGGAGTTCGTCGGGCAAACTGGCGCGTAGGTTCTCGAGCAGACCTAGGAACATGTCCCGGTCGACTAGAGCGTTGGATGACAGCGGCATCATCTTTGCCTCGTGGAGATGAACAATCAGATCGTCAACGATGTCAAGGATGTCAGTGGGCTCGGGCCGGCCCGTGGCATCGATCAGCACCTCAGTGCCTTCTTCAATATGTGTGTCTTGGGTCATGACAACCGCTCCTTAAGTGCTTTCTCCACCACGTCCGGGACCAATCCGGTCATTGATCCACCAAGCCTCGCTACCTCTTTTACCAGTGAGGACGAGATGAACCCGTATTCG
>Ga0209578_10003835_pt1 | contig 11200 bp, 22 predicted proteins | sample tdAd472_FD_187127 | JGI IMG/M metagenome (GOLD analysis project Ga0209578, IMG submission 187127) | Marine sediment microbial communities from the Atlantic coast under amendment with organic carbon and nitrate - tdAd47.2 (SPAdes)... | ecosystem: Environmental > Aquatic > Marine > Coastal >...
AAAGATGGCGGGCCATATGGGTGCCGAGCGAGTCACTGTGCAAAATTTAGAGATTGTGCGTGTGGATGCTGAGCGTAACCTGTTGTTAGTGAAGGGTCCGGTGCCTGGAGCGCCGGGCGGCGACGTGCTGGTCAAAACTGCTGTTAAAGCGCGTAGCTAAGAGGGCATAAAGAATGAGTTTAGCAATCGTGGGAGCAGACAAGTCAAAGGTAGAGCTGTCGGAAGTTGCCTTTGGTCGAGAGTTTAATGAAGCGTTAGTGCATCAAGTGGTTACCGCTTATATGGCGGGTGCTCGGCAAGGATCGCGCGCTCAAAAGACTCGCTCGGAAGTAAGCGGTGGTGGGAAAAAGCCATGGCGTCAAAAGGGTACTGGGCGTGCACGAGCGGGCACGATAAGAAGCCCGATCTGGCGCAGTGGTGGTGTGACATTCGCTGCCAAGCCCCAAAACCACTCACAAAAAGTTAATAGAAAAATGTATCGCGCAGCAATGCGTTCCATTTTGTCCGAGCTGTTGAGACAAGACCGGTTGGTCATGGTTGAGAGTGTTGATTTAGATCAGCCCAAAACCAAATCGATGATCAACAAATTAAAAGAATTCGATCTGCCCGCTAATGTGTTAGTGGTGTCAGAAGAAGTGGGTGAAAATTTGTATTTGGCTGCGCGTAACCTGCCGCACGTCGGTGTATGTGATGTTGCTGGAGCTGATCCGGTCAGTTTGATTGCATACGACAAGGTGTTAATCACGGTTGCCGCCCTCAAAAAATTTGAGGAGTTATTAGGATGAACCCCGAGCGTATATTTAAGGTTCTGTTAGGCCCACATATCTCTGAAAAAGCAACAGTGGTAGGGGAGAAGCAAAATCAGGTTGTTTTTCGTGTGGCGCCAGATGCTACAAAGCCGGAAATTAAAGCGGCCGTTGAGCAGCTGTTTAATGTAAAAGTCGATGCCGTTCAGGTGAGTAACCTTAAGGGTAAGCGCAAGCGTACGCGTTATGGTATGGGTAAGCGAAGCGATTTGCGTAAAGCTTACGTGAGTTTGCAAGAAGGTCAGGATATCGACTTTTTGAGCGTGGAGAAGGCATAGATCATGGCAATTATTAAGTGTAAACCAACCTCGCCTGGCCGACGTCATGTGGTTAAAGTGGTGCATCCTGATTTGCATAAGGGAAGCCCCTATGCGCCACTGCTGGAAAGTCAGTCAAAGCGCGGTGGTCGTAACAATAATGGTCGCATTACAACGCGTCATGTAGGCGGTGGGCATAAGCAGCACTATAGGGTCATTGATTTTCGTCGTAATGATAAGGATGGCGTCCCAGCCAAGATAGAACGGCTCGAGTACGATCCTAATCGCTCAGCGAATATTGCTCTCGTCCTCTATGCAGATGGCGAGCGTCGCTACATTATTGCTTCAAAGGGAATGAAAGCTGGGGATTCTATTCAGTCCGGTAATGATGCGCCGATAAAAAATGGTAACTGTTTGCCGATGCGGAACATTCCTTTAGGTTCAGTGGTGCACTGTGTGGAAATGAAGCCAGGTAAAGGCGCTCAGGTCGCACGTAGCGCTGGTGCTTCTGTGCAATTGGTCGCTCGCGATGGCGCATACTGTACTTTGCGGTTGCGCTCGGGAGAAATGCGTAAGATTTTGTCTGAGTGTCGAGCCACTATTGGTGAAGTGAGTAATAGTGAGCATAGCTTGCGACAGTTGGGTAAAGCCGGAGCCACTAGATGGCGTGGTGTGAGACCAACCGTGCGTGGTGTGGTAATGAACCCGGTAGATCACCCACATGGTGGTGGTGAGGGTAAAACTTCTGGAGGCCGTCACCCGGTATCGCCTTGGGGTACTCCGACTAAGGGGTATAAAACACGCAGTAACAAACGTACCGATAAACTGATCGTTCGTAAGCGATCGGCCAAGAAATAGCGAGTAAGAGGATAAAATACTGTGCCACGTTCATTAAAAAAAGGGCCGTTTGCAGATCTTCATCTTATGAAGAAGGTAGAAACGGCGCTAGAGAAAAATGACAAGCGTCCCATAAAAACATGGTCGCGTCGGTCTACGGTTTTCCCAGAATTTGTGGGGTTAACAATCGCCGTGCATAACGGTCGTCAGCATGTGCCGGTATTTATTACCGAGGATATGGTAGGTCATAAGCTGGGTGAGTTTGCAGCCACTCGTACCTATCGCGGTCATGCGGCTGACAAAAAGGCCAAACGTTAATACTAAGGCCTGGTGAGAGGATATTTTGATGGAAACTATGGCAAGGTTAAAAGGTGCGAGACTTTCTGCTCAGAAAGCGCGTCTAGTGGCTGACCAGATTCGTGGCAAGACGGTGGAAGATGCGCTAAGCATACTCACATTCAGTCCGAAAAAGGGTGCAGCAATCATGAAAAAGGTGCTGGACTCTGCGATTGCAAACGCAGAAAACAATGAAGGCGCTGATGTGGACGAGTTAAAGGTGTCGACAGTATTTGTCGACGAAGGAATGACAATGAAGCGTATCAAACCGCGCGCTAAAGGCCGGGCAGATCGTATATTTAAACGCTCTTGTCATATTACCGTTAAAGTTGCAGATAGCTAAAAGCTAAGCAGATACTGGGAGCTAAAATGGGTCAGAAAGTACATCCAACCGGCATACGACTTGGCATTGTCAAAGATCATAATTCGATCTGGTATGCCAATGGAGAAGAGTACGCTAAAAACCTGTTGAACGACTTGCAGGTGCGCGAATACATTTTGGACAAGTTAAAGAGTGCGTCCGTAAGCCGGGTACTGATTGAGCGTCCAGCGCAAAATGCGCGTATTACTGTCTATAGCGCCCGCCCAGGTATTGTGATTGGCAAGAAGGGTGAAGATGTTGAAAAGCTGAGAAACGAGCTTGGCAGAATGATGGGCGTTCCGGTTCAGATCAATATTGAAGAAGTGCGTAAGCCTGAGTTGGATGCGCAATTGGTGGCAGACAGTGTTGCCAGCCAGCTAGAGCGTCGAGTTATGTTCCGCCGAGCGATGAAACGGGCTGTGCAAAATGCAATGCGGATTGGTGCTGGCGGTATCAAAATTCAAGTAGGTGGTCGTTTGGGCGGCGCTGAAATTGCACGAACAGAATGGTATCGTGAAGGTCGAGTACCGTTGCACACATTGCGAGCAGATATAGATTACGCGACCAGTGAGGCATCGACAACCTACGGTATTATTGGCGTTAAAGTGTGGATATTTAAAGGTGAGATTCTTGGCGGTATTGAGCAGGTCAGGGCTGAGCGAAATGCAAAGGCTAAACAGGCTGCTAAAGGCGCGCGGTAACGGGTAAGGAATTAGAGCGATGTTACAACCGAAACGTACAAAATTTCGCAAAATGATGAAAGGCCGTAATCGCGGTTTAGCGATTCGTGGCAGCAAAGTAAGCTTTGGCGAATATGGATTAAAGGCGATTGGGCGGGGTCGGATTACGGCGCGCCAAATCGAAGCTGCTCGTCGAGCGATGACACGGCATGTTAAACGTGGTGGCAAAATCTGGATCCGTATTTTCCCAGATAAGCCAATCACCAAAAAGCCGCTTGAGGTTAGACAAGGTAAAGGTAAGGGTAGTGTTGAATACTGGGTTTGTCAGATTCAACCTGGGCGCGTCCTCTATGAAATGGAAGGAGTGTCTGAAGAGCTGGCGAGAGAAGCATTCGCGCTTGCCGCTGTTAAATTGCCCATAGCAACGACATTCGTAACGCGAACGGTGATGTGATGAAAGCAGCTGATTTACGAGAAAAATCCGTTGAGGATTTAAACAAAGAATTGCTAGGGCTTTTACGCGAGCAATTTAATTTAAGAATGCAAAAAACAAGTGGGCAATTAGGCCAATCACACTTGCTAGGCCAAGTGCGCAAAGATATAGCACGAGTAAAAACCGTGTTGTCACAGAAGGCAGGAAACTGAGATGGCAGAGCAAACGAATGCGAGAACCGTTACAGGTAAAGTGGTCAGTAACAAAATGGATAAATCGATCGTGGTGCTGGTGGAGAATCGAATTAAGCACCCTATTTACGGTAAGTACGTAAAGCGCTCCACCAAGTTGAGGGCGCACGATGAGAACAACGAGTGCAATAGTGGCGATATTGTCACTATTAAAGAATCGCGTCCTATCTCCAAGACTAAGTCTTGGATGCTAGAGCGGATTGAAGAGCGTGCAGTAGAAATTTAAGTGGTTAATTGCGCAGTAGTTTGCGAACGATTGACAGTTGCAGTCTATAGGGTTTGGAGTGACCAATGATTCAAACAGAATCAATGCTTGATGTAGCAGATAACAGCGGTGCCCGCCGAGTCATGTGTATTAAAGTTTTGGGCGGTTCGCATCGACGGTACGCGCGCATTGGCGACATCATTAAAGTGACAGTGAAAGAGGCGATTCCACGTGGTCGTGTTAAAAAAGGCCAAGTGATGAATGCGGTGGTTGTGCGTACCAGGAAAGGTGTGCGGCGCTCCGATGGTTCGATTATCCGTTTTGACGGTAATGCTGCCGTGTTGTTAAACCAACAGCATGCACCCATAGGCACTCGTATTTTTGGCCCGGTAACGCGCGAATTACGCAGCGAAAAGTTTATGAAAATTATTTCATTGGCGCCGGAAGTACTGTAAGCGGATTGAATTTAGAGAGACCAGTGATGAATAAAATCAGACGAGATGACGAAGTAATTGTTATTGCGGGTCGTGATAAGGGTAAGCGCGGGAAAGTATCGCGGGTATTGCAAAACGATCGTCTCATAGTTTCCGGGATTAATATGGCGAAACGTCATACCAAACCAAATCCTATGAAAGGCGCTGCCGGTGGTATCGTTGAGAAAGAGGCGTCGATCCACATCTCTAATGTGGCGATATACAACAGCGCAACCAATAAAGCCGATCGCGTAGGTGTTAAGGTTTTGGAGGATGGCTCCAAAGTTAGAATTTATAAGTCGAATCAAGAAACGATCGACGCGTAATAGTGACTGGAAATTAAGATGTCGAGATTAAAAGATCTTTATAAAGCGGAAGTAGTCGACTCTCTGAAGAATGAGTTCGGTTACCAAAATGTGATGCAGGTACCTAAGGTGACCAAAGTGACCCTGAATATGGGGGTTGGCGAGGCGCTGGGGGACAAGAAGTTAATTGAAAATGCGGTTTCTGATATGCAATTGATTTCTGGCCAAAAACCACAGATCACCAAAGCACGTAAATCTATTGCGGGCTTCAAGGTTCGTGAAGGTTATCCAATTGGCTGTAAAGTGACGTTGCGCAATGACCGCATGTGGGAATTCCTTGATCGCCTGATTGATGTGGCAGTTCCCCGTGTAAGAGACTTTCGTGGTTTGAGTGGAAAGTCATTTGATGGCCGTGGCAATTACAGCATGGGCGTTAAAGAGCAGATCATTTTCCCGGAAATTGATTTCGATAAGGTAGATAAGATTCGTGGTTTGGATATAACCGTTACCACCACGGCGAATAGTAATGAAGAAGGGCGTGCACTTTTAAAAGCCTTAAATTTCCCCTTCAAGGAATAGGATCGATTAACGATGGCAAAGACTTCCATGGTCGAGCGCGAAAAGAAGCGCGAACGTATTGTCGCTAAGTACGCAAGAAAACGTGCTGAACTAAAGGCGGCTATTTGTAATATGTCTTTGAGCGACGAAGAACGTTGGGATGCTCAAAAAAAATTACAGGCAATGCCGCGTGATGCCAGCCGATCAAGACTACGGAACCGTTGCCAGATCACTGGCCGTCCACATGGCGTATATCGCAAATTTCGGCTGGGAAGAAACAAGTTGCGTGAAGCCGCAATGCGTGGTGATATCGCCGGACTGAAAAAGTCCAGCTGGTAAGATTGAAACAGAATTAGGAGCGCGACTTTAAAATGAGCATGCAAGATACTTTGGCGGATATGTTTACCCGTATTCGCAACGCGCAGTTAGCCGCTAAACCTTCAGTGGTTATGCCTTCTTCAAAGATGAAGGTGTCGGTGGCTAAGGTGCTGAAAGAAGAAGGATTTATCGGTGACTATCGCACTGAGGGTGATAAGATCAAGCCCTCTTTGAGTATTGATTTGAAATATTTCGAAGGCAAGCCTGTCATCGAAGAAATCAAGCGTGCTAGTCGCCCCGGATTGCGTTTGTATAAAGGTAAAGACGAGTTGCCGAAGGTACGCGGTGGATTGGGTGTTTCAATCGTCTCTACTTCCAAAGGCGTAATGACCGATAAAGCGGCACAGGCGGTTGGCGTTGGTGGCGAAATAATTTGTACCGTTTTCTAGGATTAAAATATGTCTAGGGTAGCGAAGAATCCAGTTGAATTACCTTCGGGTGTTGAAATAAGCCTTAAAGGCCAGACGATGAACGTCAAGGGCAAAAAAGGCACTTTAACACTGGACGTGCATTCATCGGTAGAAGTTAAGCAAGAAGATAATCAGCTTGTGTTTGCTGCGCGTGATGGCGCTAAGTTTTCGCGAGCAATGTCCGGGACTACAAGAGCGTTAGTCAATAACATGGTGATCGGTGTATCTTCGGGCTTTGAGAGGAAGCTGGAGTTACAGGGTGTTGGTTACCGTGCAAAAGTTAGCGGAAACACAGTTAATTTAACGCTTGGCTTTTCTCATCCGGTTGACTATGAACTGCCTCAGGGCGTCACTGCGGAAGCGCCGACGCAAACAGAGGTCGTTTTGAGTGGTATTGACAAGCAGCAGGTTGGCCAGGTGGCGGCAGAGATTCGTGCATTCCGACCACCCGAGCCTTATAAGGGTAAAGGTGTTCGTTATTCTGGCGAATTTGTACGCCGTAAAGAAGCCAAGAAGAAATAGGTAGCAGTATGAGCGAGAAAAAAGTTGCCCGATTACGCCGTAGTCATAAAGCACGGTACAAAATTCGTGAGTTGGAAGTTAACCGGTTGTGTGTCAATCGAACGCCACGTCACATTTACGCCCAGATTATTGCACCAACTGGTGGTGAAGTGTTGGTTGAAGCCTCGACGCTTGATAAAGATCTGCGTCAGGATAAAACCGGTAATGTGGACGCAGCCGGAAAAGTGGGTGCGTTAATAGCAGAGCGCGCCAAGCAAGCCGGTATTGAGAAAGTGGCGTTTGACCGTTCGGGATTCAAATATCATGGTCGAATAAAAGCATTGGCCGAGGCAGCCCGCGAAGGCGGTCTGGAATTTTAAGGGTTAAATCATGGCAGACAACGAGCAAACTAGCATTGATATGCAGGAAAAGTTAGTCCAGGTCAACCGCGTCGCGAAAGTGGTGAAGGGTGGTCGGATTTTTGGATTTACTGCATTAACAGTGGTTGGAGATGGTAAGGGTCGCGTAGGCTTTGGTCGCGGTAAGGCTCGAGAAGTGCCAGTTGCGATCCAGAAAGCGATGGAGTCAGCACGACGTAATATGATTAGTGTGAGCCTCAATGGACACACTCTTCAGTATCCCATTAAGGCGCGACATGGAGCTTCAAAGGTGTATATGCAGCCAGCGTCGGAAGGTACCGGAATTATTGCCGGCGGTGCAATGCGCGCAGTGTTGGAGCTTGCCGGAGTTCAAAACGTACTGGCGAAGTGCTACGGATCAACTAATCCGGTAAACGTAGTGCGTGCAACCTTCAAAGGGTTGCAGAATATGAAAGCGCCTGAAGATATTGCTGCGAAACGTGGCAAGTCTGTTGAAGATATAATGGGATAGAGTCATGGCTAAAGCGAAACGAATTCAGGTGACCATGACGCGCAGCGCGATCGGACGTTTGCCGAAACATAAAGAAACCTTGCGTGGGTTAGGTTTGCGTCGAATCGGTCACACAGTTGAGTTGGAAGATACTCCTGCGGTACGTGGCATGATTAATAAAGTTAACTACATGGTTAGCGTGGTAGGAGAGTAAAGGTATGCGCCTTAATACACTAAGTCCAGCGGCAGGCTCCAAGCCTTCAGCAAAACGTGTAGGTCGTGGTATCGGAAGTGGGTTAGGAAAGACCTGTGGACGTGGCCACAAGGGACAAAAGTCTCGTTCAGGTGGTGGTGTTAAGCCCGGTTTTGAAGGCGGACAAATGCCGTTACAGAGAAGATTGCCGAAGTTCGGCTTTGCTTCCCGTAGTGGACGTTATGTCACCGAGGTACGTTTGCACGAACTTGCGAAGGTAGACGCTGACGTGATCGATATCGCCGCTTTGAAAGCAGCTGATTTAATTGGCGATCATATTAAGGTTGTTAAAGTCATGTTGTCCGGTGAGATTGATAAAGCGATTAAGATTCGTGGTATTAAAACTAGCAAAGGCGCCAGAGCAGCTATTGAAGCGGCCGGTGGAAGCATCGAGGACTAGATGGCAAAGCCAGGTGGTGCGTCCCTAGCCAGCGCTAAGTCGGGATTAGCTGAACTATTTCAGCGTCTACGATTTGTCCTGTTAGCAATTATTGTGTACCGAATTGGTGCGCATATACCGGTGCCTGGCGTTAACCCTGATCGTTTAGCTCAATTATTTGAACAAAACCAAGGTACTATTTTAAGCCTGTTTAATATGTTTTCAGGCGGTGCTTTGGAGCGAATGAGTATATTTGCGCTGGGTATTATGCCCTATATTTCTGCCTCCATTATTATGCAACTGATGACGGCGGTAAGTCCGCATCTGGAGCAGCTTAAGAAGGAAGGCGAGGCTGGGCGTAGAAAAATTAGCCAGTATACTCGTTATGGAACGGTATTGTTGGCGACGGTCCAGTCAGCGGGTATGGCGATTGGTTTGGCTAACCAGGGGATTGCATTTTCGGCAACCTATACTTTCTATTTCGTGGCGATAGTTACCCTGGTATCGGGTGCTGTTTTCCTGATGTGGCTAGGCGAGCAAATTACCGAGCGTGGTATTGGTAATGGTATATCTTTACTGATTTTTGCCAGTATTGTGGCAGGCTTGCCCTCAGCGATTGGGCAATCTTTTGAGTCGGCAAGACAAGGTGATATTAATATCTTGTTGCTTTTAGCGATCGCATTTTTGGCGGTAGCTACGGTGGGATTTGTTGTTTTCGTTGAACGTGGTCAAAGGCGCATCACTATTAATTACGCGAAACGGCAACAGGGTAAGAAAATGTATGCGGCGCAGACTAGCCATTTACCCCTAAAGGTGAATATGGCTGGTGTTATTCCGCCAATTTTTGCTTCCAGTATATTGTTGTTCCCAGCATCGATCGGACAATGGTTTGGTCAAGGCGAAGGGATGAGCTGGATGCAGGACATCACTCTTTTGATCGCCCCAGGACAACCGCTTTATATTATCTTGTTCGCTGCTTTTATTATGTTTTTCTGCTATTTCTATACGGCGTTGATGTTTAACCCAAGAGATGTGGCGGATAATCTGAAGCGTTCTGGTGCTTTTATTCCTGGGATTAGGCCTGGCGAGCAGTCCGCGAATTATGTGGACAATGTGATGACTCGACTGACTTTGTTTGGGGGCATCTATATTACATTGGTATCTTTGCTGCCGTTGTTATTAATCAATACCGCTAACGTGCCCTTTTACTTTGGGGGAACGTCGGTCTTGATTGTGGTGGTGGTGGTGATGGACTTTATGTCGCAAGTGCAATCGCATTTGATGTCACATCAGTATGAATCGCTACTGAAGAAGTCCAATCTTAAGGGTTATGGTAGCGGCGGAATGCTGCGTTAATTGGTGTTTGGAGAAGAGCATGAAAGTACGTGCATCCGTGAAGAAAATTTGTCGTAATTGCAAAGTCGTTAAACGACATGGCGTGGTTCGGGTTATTTGTAGCGTAGAGCCACGGCATAAGCAGCGTCAAGGTTAGACTGGTTCGAGAATCGTCGCTGGAATTCACTTGATTTCTATTGCATCAAGGGGTATTCTTCTGCGCCCTTCGCCGAGGTGGTTTTTGTCGTTGTTGAGATAAAACCTAGTAACAATTATTAGTTAAATAATTCGTAATATTGCGAAATGAGAGAGTTGGAGTTAACTGAATGGCCCGTATAGCAGGCGTTAACATACCTGATAATAAACACGCAGTGATTTCACTGACTTACATCTATGGTGTTGGCTCCACCACAGCGCGCAGTATTTGCGACTCTGTTGGTATTAATCCGGCCACAAAAGTTGCTAACCTTTCCGAGGAGCAATTGGATGCAGTGAGAAGCGAGATCACTAAGATAACGGTTGAAGGTGATTTGCGCCGTGAAGTTTCCATGAACATCAAACGCTTGATGGATCTTGGTGCTTACCGTGGTTTACGGCATCGTCGCAATTTACCAGTGCGTGGACAGCGCAGCAAAACGAATGCGCGCACACGTAAAGGTCCGCGTAAGCCGATTCGTAAATAATAACCGCTGCAAAACAGTAAAAGCTGAGAGACAGGAAAGATAAGTATGGCAAAGCCAGCGCGTAAAGTTAAAAAGGTCAGAAAGACCGTTATTGATGGTGTGGCGCATATTCACGCCTCCTTTAATAACACCATTATTACTATTACAGATCGTCAGGGTAATGCCTTAAGTTGGGCAACCTCCGGCGGTTCGGGCTTTCGCGGTTCGCGTAAAAGTACACCATTTGCCGCGCAGGTAGCAGCAGAACGTGCTGGCACAGCAGCGGCTGAGTATGGCTTGAAAAACTTGGATGTTTGTGTGAAGGGTCCTGGTCCCGGTCGTGAGTCAGCCGTTAGAGCACTTAATGCGGTTGGCTTTAAAATTAATAGTATTACGGATGTGACGCCGATTCCACACAACGGCTGTCGTCCTCCCAAGAAACGTCGTGTTTAATCAGGAGACAGAATAATGGCTCGTTATATAGGACCAACTTGTAAGCTGTCTCGTCGTGAAGGCACTGATCTGTACTTAAAAAGCGGTGTAAGACCGCTTGATTCGAAGTGCAAAGCGGATACTGTGCCGGGAGTTCATGGCGCCAGACGAAGTCGTTTATCCGATTACGGCTTGCAGCTCAGAGAAAAACAAAAGGTACGTCGTATATATGGTATTTTGGAGCGGCAGTTCCGTAATTACTATAAAGCGGCTGCGGGTAAAAAAGGTGCCACCGGTGAAAACTTGTTACAGCTTTTAGAATCACGCTTGGATAACGTCGTATACCGTATGGGATTTGGTGCCACGCGTGCAGAATCGCGCCAGTTAGTCTCGCATAAGAGCATCCAGGTCAATGGTCGTACGGTGAATATCCCATCCTATCAGGTTCAACCTGGTGATGTGGTTGCCGTACGCGAAA
>Ga0209578_10003836_pt1 | contig 11200 bp, 5 predicted proteins | sample tdAd472_FD_187127 | JGI IMG/M metagenome (GOLD analysis project Ga0209578, IMG submission 187127) | Marine sediment microbial communities from the Atlantic coast under amendment with organic carbon and nitrate - tdAd47.2 (SPAdes)... | ecosystem: Environmental > Aquatic > Marine > Coastal >...
ACATTTTGGTGTGAGCCTTAGGGATATCGGCCCAGGGCATCACCTCTGACATGCAGGGGTCGATGCGGCGGTCGATCACTAGTCGGTTTGCCTGCGCGGCTTGCTTTAAATTCGCGAAATGGCTGCCTTGCACACGTTTTTGCCGCATCCAAAGGAACCGTGCGTCCATGGTGAGGTTGTAGCCCGAGGTGCCGGCGCAAATCACAACCATGCCGCCGCGTTTGCAGACCAGAACCGAGACCGGGAATGTGGCTTCGCCTGGGTGCTCGAACACAAGGTCCACGTCGTTGCCCTTGCCGGTGATTTCCCAAATGGCTTTGCCGAATTTGCGGCACTCTTTCATGTATGCGCCAAAGCCGTCGCCATTTACCGGCGGCAATTGACCCCAACAGTCAAAGTCCTTGCGGTTGATGACGGCTTTGGCGCCCATCTCCAACACGAAGTCACGCTTATTCTCATCGGAGATCACGCCGATCGCATTTGCACCGGATACGGCGCACAACTGAGTGGCAAAAGAGCCGAGCCCTCCGCTCGCGCCCCAGACAAGCACGTTCCAGCCGGGCTTTAAGACGTGCGGCCGATGGCCGAACAGCATGCGGTAAGCGGTGGCAAGCGTTAGCGTGTAGCACGCTGCCTCTTCCCAGGTGAGGTGCTTTGGCCGCGGCATCAGCTGCTGTGCTTGCACGCGGGTGAACTGCGCGAAACTTCCGTCCGGCGTCTCATAGCCCCAGATGCGCTGGGTGGACGAGAACATGGGATCGCCGCCATTGCATTCTTCGTCATCGCCATCGTCCTGATTGCAGTGAATGACAACTTCGTCGCCGACTTTCCAATTTGTGACCTTGCTGCCCACAGCCCAGACGATGCCCGAGGCATCCGACCCCGCAACGTGATAATCGTTTTTGTGCGCGTCGATAGGGGAGATGGGCTCGCCCAATCCCGCCCAGACGCCGTTGTAATTGACGCCCGCCGCCATCACGAGCACCAGCACTTCGTGGCTGTCGATTTCCCATGTGGGTAAGACTTCTACTTGCATGGATTGTTCGGGGGGGCCGTGACGTTCCTTGCGGATCGACCAGGCGTACATGTTCTTTGGAACATGGCCGAGCGGTGGTATCTCGCCCAAGTCATAAAGGTCTTTTTTGACCGGCTCGCCCGCAGGCTCCGCTTCGGCTAGTGACATTCATCCGTTCCCTGACAATCTGCGGTGCGTAAGGGCCGCAGCGGTTGACCTCGGTACGAATTGTTCAAGAATGCCGGGGTTCCCGCAAGGAATTTCTGCTGCGATGCAGCAAGCCTTTGATTTTATTGCTAATGCTCGTTTCCATCCGCTATCGGGATCATCTCGCCTGCGCGAATCGCTACCGGAATGTCGAACTCCGCGTAAGGGCAATTGTAATAATCCGACCGTGCGCAGTTAGGGTTATAGGCGTAGTTGAAATCAAGCGTGACCATCTCAGGTGGGAAATCGCCCGCTTCCATTTCCACGTCCATGTAGCGACCGACGCCATAGGTCTCAATGCCTGACTCCGCATCCGTGAAGAAGGCTGAGATTGCGTCCACCTCAGCCGGGTCAGTGGTAAAGCCGTACATGGGCATGGTGATATCTTCTCCGCCTACGGAGAATACCGCATCGCCCACATGATGGAATTGCTTGTACCAGCCGCGTGAGGTTTGAAAGACCGTGGGCTCAAACGTCTCGAGCGGCTCAAATGCCGCTTCGATCACAAGCTCCGGATCGTAGTCGTAGAACCTGAGCCCTTCGAAATTCGCGGCTTCAGGATGGTTCTGATTAAAGACCGTCGCGCGCAGGCCCGTCACATTGGGGCGCAATTGCGCGGGGTAGGCCGTCAGCTCCGCGCCATCCTCGATCGTATAAGAGTCATGCTCGTCGTGATAGGTGAGCATGTCGTATTCAAGGCCGAGCCCTTCAAGCTCCACGTCCATGCTTTCCATTGCCGCACGGATCAAATCATCCGCTTCTGATTGCCCGCGCACCACCATGGGTGCCGTATCGCCGGTGTAGGTAATCGACAGCACAAAGGTCTCGGGCTCTTCCATGGTCCACAGAAAATGTGTGCGCTCGTCTTCATGGCGCACAAGCCAGGCCATCTCGCCCTCGTCGAGGTAAATCGCATCGTCAATTTTCAAAATGGCACGTTGGCGAACTGAATAGGCTTCGTTGCCGTAGTCTACCATGTCGCGCTGCCAGGCGGCGCGTGAGTCTTCTTCCGTTGGGCCTTCTGCCTCGGCGAGCTCGCCGTCTGCTGCCGACATCACATCGGCCACCGCATCGCCCATGGCGCTTTCGCCCGCGTCTGTTTGGGGGGCAGTGACTTCGGGCACATCCGCCTCGGCAACCTCGGTCGCGGATGAGCTTTGATCGCCGCAAGCGCCAAGCGCCGCAAATAAAAGAGCGCCAAGAAGGATAGTCAATTTACGCATGGGAACCTCGTTTTTCATTTGCGCGAGAGGCTAGGGCGGCAGGCGCGCCCACGCAACGGCTACTTGCGCCGCCTCTTCGCGGGTGCACAATGTGCTCATGAGTGAGAGAGACAAGCCTTGGATTTTCCGCACTTATGCGGGGCACACGGACGCCGCCGCGTCAAACGCGCTCTATCGCGGCAATTTGGCGAAGGGCCAAACGGGCTTGTCAGTCGCTTTCGATCTGCCCACGCAAACGGGCTATGACGCGGACGATGTGCTGGCCAAAGGCGAAGTCGGCAAGGTCGGCGTGCCCATCGGGCACCTGGGCGACATGCGCGCGCTGTTCGAAGCGTTGCCGCTTGCCGAGATGAACACCTCCATGACCATCAATGCGACGGCGCCCTGGCTCCTCGCGCTTTACATTGCCGTGGCCGACGAACAGGGCGCGGATCGCGGCGGCCTTCGCGGCACCATTCAGAATGACATCGTCAAAGAGTATCTTAGCCGCGGCACCTATATTTACCCGCCAAGACCTTCATTGCGCCTTACTGCCGACACCATCGCTTTTTGCGCACATGAGATGCCCAAGTTCAATCCGGTAAATGTGTGCAGCTATCATTTGCAAGAAGCGGGCGCGACGCCGGTGCAGGAACTTTCATTTGCACTTGCCACTGCAATTACCGTGCTCGATGAGCTTCAATCTCATAATGATGTGAGTACGGATGATCTTGCGCACGTGGTTGGGCGGATCAGCTTTTTTGTAAACGCGGGCGTGCGCTTTGTCACCGAGATGTGCAAGATGCGCGCTTTTACCGAGCTGTGGGACGAGATCTGCCGCGACCGATACGGCGTTACCGATCCCAAGATGCGGCGATTTCGCTACGGCATGCAGGTAAATTCCTTAGGTCTTACCGAGCAACAGCCTGAAAACAACGTCTACAGAATACTTCTTGAAATGCTGGCGGTTACATTATCGAAGGACGCGCGCGCCCGCGCTGTGCAATTGCCCGCGTGGAACGAAGCGTTGGGCTTGCCTCGCCCGTGGGATCAGCAATGGTCCCTCCGCGCGCAACAAATTCTCGCCTTTGAAACGGACCTTCTGGAATACGGCGATCTTTTTGACGGCTCGCCCGTGGTGGAGCGCCGCGTTAAAGACCTCAAGCGCGAAGCAATGGACGAGCTCGGCAAACTTGAGAAAATGGGCGGTGTGATCGCCGCCATCGAAAGCGGTTACATGAAGGAAGCTCTCGTGGCGTCAAACACCGCGCGGCTGGCCGCCATCCAATCGGGCGAGCAAAAGGTCGTAGGCGTCAATGTCTATGAGGAAGCCGAGCCCGCGCCGCTATCCACCGGTGAAGACGCCATCCAGGTGGTGGATGAAGACGCGGAAAAGCTTGCGATCGAACGGCTGAATGAGTGGCGGCGCGCGCGCAACACGGACGAGGTGCGCAACGCGCTTGCTGAGCTTGAACGTATCGCCACCGAAGGCGGTAACATCATGCCGCCGTCCATCGCGGCAGCAAAGGTGGGCGTTACCACGGGTGAGTGGGGCGACACGCTCAGGCGCGTCTTTGGCGAATTTCGCGCGCCCACCGGAACGGCGGCGCGCCCGGCCATGCCCGCCGTCGCGCTTGATCATGTGCGCAAAGAGGTGGCGCGCGTTGAAGAGATAATTGGTGTACCGATCAAATTGCTTGTCGCAAAGCCCGGCCTTGATGGGCATTCCAATGGCGCAGAACAGATCGCCGTCTGGGCCACCGAAGGCGGCATACATGTCTCGTATGAAGGCATCCGCCAAACACCCGAAGCGATTGTCGAGACGGCAAAGCGAGACAAGGTCCACTGTATTGGGCTCTCGGTTCTTTCCGGCTCGCATATTCAACTGGCCGAAGAGGTGATGCACCGCATGCGTGACGAGGGGCTGACGCATATTCCTGTGGTGCTTGGCGGGATCGTGCCTGAAGGCGATGCGGGCCGGCTGAAGCAATCGGGCATCCGCAGTATCTATACCCCGCGCGATTATAAAATCGCCGATATCCTGCTCGAGATCGTGGCCCTGGTGGAACGTGAGGCCGAAAACGGCCCGCGCCTGACAAGCCTATGATTTTGCGGCGAATTTGGTAAGGTGCGCCCGTCCGAGGGAGGGCGCATGAGCTTCATTGCCGAGCTTCGTAAGCGGAACGTCTTTCGCGCCATGGCGGCCTATCTGGTGGGCGCCTGGATCATGGTGCAGGTAGCGGGCTTTGTGGCCGACGCCGCCGAGATGCCTGCGTGGACCGATACGCTCATATTGATTCTGGTGCTCATGGGTTTGCCCATCGTGTTCGTGGCGTCATGGGCGCTGGAACTTTCGCCCGAAGGCGTCAAGCGCACAACGTCGACTGATGAGATTAAAGCGCGGCCCTTTGGCCCCGTGGACATGGCGCTTACCTCGGCAGTGGTCGCGGTGGTGGTGCTCTTTGCCTGGCAGATGATCGCAAGGCCCGCGGTTCAAACCTTGGAATTCAGCCAAGACTTTGTGGAACCGGCACAATCGATCGCCGTTCTTCCCTTTGTGGCGATCAGTAGCGATTCTGATGACGTGGTCCTGGGCGATGGCCTTGCCGAAGAACTTTTGAATGTGCTGGCGCAGTTTCCCGATTTGATGGTCGCTGGGCGCACGTCATCGTTTGCCTTTCGCGACCAGGCCGAAGACATTCCGGCCATCGGCGAGGCGTTGGGCGTGGGTCACGTGCTCGAAGGCTCGGTACGGCGGTCCGAAGAACAGCTCCGCGTCACCGCGCAGCTTATCCGAGTCAGCGACGGGTTTCACATCTGGTCGGGAAATTATGATCGTCCGTTTGCGGACATTCTGGAAATCCAGGATGAGATTGTCCGGCACATCGCGCAAGTCCTAACCATTCGGTTGGGTGTGACGGCGTATGATGTGGACAATCAGCGCGTTGCAAACCCATCGGCCTATGAGCAGTATTTGCGTGGCCGCGTTATGTGGGCCGAGCGCCATGACGGTGAAAATCGCTCCGCCGCGATCGAAGCCTTTCAAACCACCGTCGATATCGACCCCGCCTTCGCCGATGGGTGGGCCGCGCTGGCCCGCGCGCTCGCCTATAGCGGTGCTCCCGAAGGTTATAGCCAGGATGAAGTTTACGAGATTATCCAAGAGGCAGCGACGCACGCGCTTGAACTTGATCCCGAAAATGCGGAAGCCATGGTGGCGCTTTCGAACTGGCATACGAACAGTACGCGCAATTGGGCGGAAGCTAAGGTCCTGACCGACCGCGCCATCGAGATCGCACCAAATGCCGCCTACACCCACTATAATGCGGTCATCGTTTACGAATATCTAGGCGATCGCGAGATGATCGCGCGTTCCGCTCGCCGCGCATTGGCGCTGGATCCCCTGAACCTCACAATCCAAAGCAATGTCGCTGAACGCTATTTGCGGATGGGGCGATTTGGCGAAGCGCGGAGATTGTTGGAACGCTCACAGCTCAGTGAGGGAGCCAAAGATTTTATCCTGGGCAACATCGCCTTTTTGGAGCGCGACGCAGATGGGCTCAGCGAAATTTTTGGGAGAGTGGCTGAAACGCTAAGAGAGCAAAACCCAAATACCGTAGACTTTGTGCCAGCGCTCGAAAATCTTGTTGCCGCGTTGGCGGCTGCGTTTCGCGGAGAAGAGGAAGAAGCCCGTGAACGTTTGCCGGCCATTGAGGCGGCAGCGGGAACCGGTGCCATCGGCGATGCCAACCCGGCTGATCTCCTCTACTTGCTGGGTGATTATGCAGAAGCCGCGCGCCGCTATCGTGAAGTTTATGAAACGGGCGAGGGATACCTCGATACCGACATTGTTGCCAGCAATATGCCGATTGACGTGGGACTTCTGTGCCAGCCCGATTTTCACGCGATTTGGGCGCTGCCAGGCTTTACAGAACTCGCCGAGATCCGCCGCGCCCATGATGCCACGGGAAATCTGCCCCTCGAAGGTTCCGAGTGCGATGAGTTTCTGGAGGCGGCTGAATGAACCTGATCGCGGAACTCCGTAAGCGGAATGTTTTTCGCGTTGTTGCCGCTTATCTGGTGGCGTCGTGGATTATCGTTCAGGTGGTGGGTTTCGTGGCGGGCGCGACCGAGATGCCGCCGTGGGTGGATACATTCGCGCTCATCGTGGTGCTGCTGGGATTGCCCATTGTTGTGATCGCCGCTTGGGCATTGGAGCTCACGCCCGACGGCATCAAAGCGTCCGGTACGGAAACGGAGCTTGAGCCGCGGCCCATAGGTCCTGTGGACTATGTGCTCATTGCAGCAGTTGTCGTGGTGTTGGGACTTTTTGGCTGGCAGATGGTGGCGCCGAGCGGGGAGGGCGCGACGCGGGTCACCGCAGAGCAAATCGAAGGTACGTCGATTGCCGTTATGCCGTTTGTGGCCATGAGCGGTGCGGAAGAAGATGCTTATCTTGGCGATGGTCTTGCCGAGGAGCTTTTAAACGTTCTCGCGCAGTTTCCCGATCTGATGGTGGCGGGGCGCACGTCATCGTTTTCGTTCCGCCATAGCGATGAAGGCATTCAAGAAATCGGCACGGCTTTGGGCGTCAGCCATGTGCTCGAAGGGTCTGTCCGCCGCGCTGGCGATCAGTTGCGCGTGACCGCGCAATTGATCCGATCCTCCGATGGGTTTCATGTGTGGTCGGGAACCTATGATCGTCCGTTCTCTGACGTTCTTTCTGTGCAAGATGACATCGTTCGCCAAATCGCGCAGGTTCTTGCGGTTCGATTGGGTGTCGGCTCGGCCATGCGCACAGAAGCGATGGCGTCACCGGCAGCTTACGAGCAATACCTTCAAGGGCGTTATCTTTTTGCTGAGCGCCACGTGGATGAAAATCGCCGCGCGGCGACAACAGCCTTTCAAACTTCGGTGGACATCGATCCCAGTTTTGCCGCGGGATGGGCGGCACTTGGGCGCGCCATAGTGTATTCATCCGGTGCTGGCGAAGGCGACTATTTTGATGAAGTGGCGCGCGCGCAACGGGCGGCGGAACGAGCCCTTGAACTTGATCCCAATAATGCCGAGGCGCATGTGGCGCTAAGCCAAGCAGACCTGCGCGTAACGCGCGATTGGGCTGGCTCGCAATCTCATGTTGATCGCGCGCTCGAAATCGCGCCCAACGCGGCGTTTGTGCATTACCAAGCCGGATTTCATTTTGAATATCTGGGTGAGGTGGATCGCGCGGCGTCGGCCTTTCGGCGAGCTATCGCGCTTGATCCGCTCAACCTGACGATCCGAGACAATGCTGCCGAGGCCTTTGTACGTATGTATATGTTCGACGATGCGCGCAATGCTCTCATTGTGGCCGGTATGGCACCTTCAGAGATAGCTGAAACTGAGCGTGATATTGGGTTTGCAACAGGCGATGCTGATCTGATCGTGACCAGCTACGCGGCAATGGATGCCACTGACCCAAGCTTGGGCGGCCCGAACGATTTTATGGCACCTTTCCGGGATGAGCTTCGCGCATTAAGCCTTGCGAGAGCGAGAGGGGACCGGGCGGCCATGGAAGCTGCCCTTCCGGTGGCCCTCGAGGCGCTGGGTGAGCACCCGAACAGCGGGTCTTTGATGGGGTTTCGGTCGCTTATGTACTTCCAAGCAGAGGATTACCGGAACGCGGCCATCGATCTCACCAATGCGAGCTTTGGTCCCTTTGATGAAGTGGTCTATCTCGACCTTGTAGAACAGCCGATCGCGTATCTCTGCCAACCCGCCTATCACACAATTTGGGAAAGGCCGGGCATTCCCGAGCTTATGGAAATTCGCCGCGCCAATGGCCGAACAGGGAACCTCCCGCGCTCAGGACCTGAGTGCGATGAGTATCTGGAGGCCGCTGAATGAACTTGCTCGCAGAACTTCGTAGGCGGAGCGTTTTTCGGGTTGCCGCTGCTTACCTGATCGCCGGGTGGGTGGTCTTGCAGGTGGTGGAGCTCATCGCCGGGGTGACAGGGCTTCCGGCATGGGCCAGCGCCTTTGCGCTTGTGCTGCTTATCGTTGGCCTTCCCATTGCGCTCATCATCGCATGGGCATTTGAGCTCACCCCCGAAGGGCCCAAACGCACGGAAGCTCGCGGCGAAGCTGAGACCATCAAACCCTTCCGACCCGCCGACGCCATCCTGGTGGCCGGGCTTGTGGTGGTGATCGGCGCGATCATTTGGCAGCAAGTTTGGGGCCCCTCGGAAATTCGGTTTGCGGAAGAAGAGCGCATCACCGGGCAATCCATTGCTGTGCTGCCCTTTCTGGCTATCAGCGAGGCCCCTGAAGACGTGGTGCTGGGCGATGGCCTGGCTGAAGAACTCTTGAACGTGCTGGCGCAGTTTCCCGATTTGATGGTTGCGGGGCGCACGTCATCGTTTGCCTTCCGCGATCAAGCCGAAGACCTTCGCGCCATCGGCGATGGCCTGGGCGTCAATCATGTGCTCGAGGGCTCGGTCCGGCGCTTGGGGCAACAAGTGCGCGTGACGGCGCAGCTGATCCGCACCGCCGATGGCTTTCACGTTTGGTCGGGCACTTATGATCGCCCCATTGCCGAGATCATGGCCGTGCAAGACGACATCATCCGGCAACTGGCGCAGGTTCTTACGGTGCGCCTCGGGATCGGCGCATCGGCGCGAGAGAATGTGCACACCGCCAATCCCGCGGCTTACGAGCAATATTTGCAGGGACGGTACCTCTTTGCGGAGCGGGAAACCAACGCAAACCGATACGCCGCCATCGATGCCTTTCAAACCGCGATCGACATTGATCCTGATTTCGCAGCCGCCTGGGCGGCACTGGCGCGGGCTGTTAGCTATAGCGATCCACCGGAAGGGGTCGGCAGGGTGGAATTCAAAGAGCGCGGGCGAAGGGTGGCCGAACGTGCCCTGGCGCTTGATCTCAATAATGCGGAAGCTTTCGCGAGTCTCGCCTATTGGGCATCGAACGTGCAGCGGGATTGGGCCGCGTCGGAAGACTATATTGAACGTGCGCTGGAACTGGCACCCAATGCCGCCTATGCCCATTATACCGAAGCAATAATCGTGACATATTTAGGTGATGATGATCGGGTCGCGGCGGCAATGCGCCGCGCCATCGCTCTTGATCCTCTGAACCAAACCATTCGGCGAAATGCCATAGAGCGATATATCGATATGGGCCGTCTTGCCGAAGCACGTCGGCTTCTGGCGGCATCGCAATTTTCGGAATTTTGGCGCGCCTTCTTGTCTGTGGATTTTGCCTTTGCCACACGTGATGCGGACGCCATGGTGCGCGCTGCGGAGGAAGTGCATGTCGCCACAAGCGCTGATGAATATAACAGTGACCCTATCTTCGCGATGGTGGTTGAATTGCTCTTGGCAATAGCTGACGCGATGAGGGGAAATGTCGAGGCGGTTGAACAACGGCTCCCGTCAATCCTTTCAAGCGTTGGTCCGGACGGGTTAAATGAGGCGGATATCGCCAATGTGTATTACTTTCTGGGAGATTACCCAGAAGCCGCAAGGCGATTTCTTGTGGCAGCGGAAGATCCAAACGTCAACATTCCGGGTTATGTCATTTGGCCCTACCTGCCAGAGGATCGCGAGTTTTTGTGCCATCCCGACTATCACGCTGTTTGGGAGGCTCCGGGCATGCCGGAGCTTGCGGAGATCAGGCGCGCTAATGGCGCGACGGAGAGCCTTCCGCTCTCAGGACCCGAGTGCGACGCGTTTCTCGCTGAATAATTTTGTGATCACCGTCACACATTGATCCGCATGCTGCGAATTGAGGCGCAAATTAGGCAAGTCGTTTTGCTAACCCGCCGCTGCGTCACGCCCTAGCGATCCCCAAGAGATTTACCAATTAAGTCTTGATGCTGCCTAAAAGCAGACACGATTCGTGGGCCTACTCTTAACCAACGCAAACGCCTCATTCAGGAGGCATTCAGGCTGGGAACCTTAGGAGCATTGTGTACGGGGCGTACTTTCCAATCAGGAATATCCCGGCATTGGCCGCGGGAGCGAGTAGAGGCTCCCAGGCGCTCCAGAAAGACGGAGGGCATGTAAATGTTTGGATTATTCGGTCGCAACAAGATGCAGACCTACGCTGACCCGGTCGAGGAATTTTATCGTCCGCACCGCGGCGGCAAGTCGGTTTTCGAGAGCTCCATGGACCTCGCCTATCGCATGGGCAAGTCCGGAACGCCGGTGAACGGCAAGTTCCTTCGCACTCAGGCAGACGTCTATAAGGCCTACCTCCGGGCTGCCCGCCGCTCTGTCGAAATTAAGGTGCACGAGCTCAAAGCGCGCCAAAAAGACCCCATGCGCATGGTCTCCTTTGGCCTTGTGTTCCTCATGGGCCTGGCGGTCGCCACCATGGCGGTCTTCGTGGATTACACAATTCTTGAGGAGATCTGGTCGAGGAACTTCGCCAACGAATTCTTTGAAGTGCCTGAGAGCCTCCGCAGCTCGGTGACCTTTAAGTCCCTGCAAGTGGTCTTTGCCGTATTGGCGCTGCACTACTTCATCTCCCATATCGGGCGAGTGGGCCGGGGCATCTACATCGGCCTTCTGACAGCCATGGTTCTGACCATGCTGATCGGGATCGGGTTCTTGAGCGCGTCTTCGTCTCTGCCCATCGGCTCCGAGTTGTTCGGCCAGGAATTGACCGGTGCGACCCTGTCGGCTGAGGAAGAACTGGCGGCCCTCGGTCTGGAAGGTGAAACCTCGGGCCAAGCTGTGGCCGAGGAAGAGCTGGCGCCTGTGCCTTTCGGCCT
>Ga0209578_10003838_pt1 | contig 11191 bp, 9 predicted proteins | sample tdAd472_FD_187127 | JGI IMG/M metagenome (GOLD analysis project Ga0209578, IMG submission 187127) | Marine sediment microbial communities from the Atlantic coast under amendment with organic carbon and nitrate - tdAd47.2 (SPAdes)... | ecosystem: Environmental > Aquatic > Marine > Coastal >...
CTGAATTCTCGTATGTTGGATTCTTGTGGTTGTTGTGTCACTGAAGTGGCCGATGTGATTGTGAGTGGTTCAGAGTTTCCGGTTGCAGATCGACGAATTCGCGGCACATCTCAGGCCGTTCGCAAGCAGGATCGCAGCCGGGGTTCTGGTTTCAGCCCGGACAGACGCCAGAACCGTCGCGCCTCCCGCGCGGCGAGTTCGCATTTGCGAGACAGGGACATGACCAGCCAGTCACACAATGACTCAGCCTGCCAGGCACACGATCCGGCCGCACTGCTGTCGCCGGAAGAACGCCTCGTGGTGGGAATTGATGTCGCCAAACAGACACTCGAAATCGCCATGCGTGGAAAACCCTCCCGCGAGATCAGGAACACGAAGACGGACATCACTCGCTGGATCGCCACGCTGCCAGAGCCCGGCCACGTCCTGATCGTGCTCGAAGCCACCGGCGGGTACGAGAACCTGCTCGTCACCGAACTCGTCGGCGACGGACATCTCGTGGCACGCGTCAACCCGAGGCAGGTGCGACGCTTCGCCCAGGCACTCAATGTGCTCGCCAAAACCGACCGGCTCGATGCACAGGTCATCGCCCGCTTTGGCGAGCAGCTCCAGCCACGCACCATCGACACGCTCTCCACCGCGCACCTCGAACTGCAGGAACTCGTCACGCGCCGGCGGCAGCTCGTGGCCATGCGGACGATGGAGAACAACAGGCTGCAGCAGGTCACGGGAAAGCACGCCCGGAAAACCATCAACACAATGGTCACCACCATCACACGGCAGATCGACCGGCTCGACCGCGAGATCAACGACCGCATCAACTCCGACGACGAGTGGAAGGCGCAGGCCGAACTGCTCATCAGCATGCCCGGCGTCGGCACCGTCACCGCCGTCACGCTGATCACCGAACTCCCCGAACTCGGAAAACTCAACCGCCAGGAGATCGCCGCCCTCGCCGGACTCGCTCCGTTCAACCGCGACAGCGGACAGCATCGCGGACAACGCTCCATCTTCGGCGGACGAGCCCGCGTCCGAACCGTCCTCTTCATGGCCGCCGTTGCCGCCGTCCGCTGCAACCCGGCACTGCGCGAGTTCAACCAGCGGCTCGAACAACAGGGCAAGCCCTTCAAGGTCCGCATCACCGCCTGCATGAGAAAACTCCTGACAACGCTCAACACCATGGTCCGCGACCGCCACCCCTGGGAAGACCGCCTGCAGACATGCTCCCCCTGACCTTCCGCGAGCCCCGTTTGCTGAGCCCGAGCAGAAGGTCACCCTTTCAACCAACTCCTCAAACCGCTGAAATCCCCGAATTCCCATGACAAAACCATTGACCCAAAACACAGACGCTTGCGAATCCAGCTACCCACTCGGAGATCACTGCGTTCCGGCTGATTTTCGTTTGGCTGCGGCAATGCTTTGCTGCAGCCAGTCGTCAAACTGGTCGGGATTGACGTTTAATCGCAACGCCAGCCGTTTGAGCATGACGGCCTCCGTCTTCCGCAGTTTTCCGTCGATGATGGCGACTTTGAACAGCAGCTTCAGGGCTTTTTCTGACTGGCCAGAGACGACGCGAAATTGAGCTTTGTAGAAGTTGTCGTCGGTTTCCGCGCACTCGATCATTGCGGCCAGCGATGCGGCGCCCACTCCTGCCTGATCGGCGAGTTGCTGCAGAGCCTGTCGCTCACGGTCCGTCATCTCGCCATCTGCTCCGGCCACACAGCAAGCAGCTCGCAGAAGTTCCACTTGTCGCATTGCTTTGGACATGACATACCGCCGTCTCAATGCCAGATGAGTGCAGGACCGTCGCTCGCATCAGACGATCGGAAAGAGATCGCCAGCATAACGTGTCGGGCGGCTCAGTTCGCGATCGGCCTCAGGCCGATTCAATTGCCAGCGCGACGGCGCCCATGACTCCGGCGTGTTCGCCCATTCTTGAGCGGGTGATTTTGACGCCGTCGGTCGGGAACATTCTCACGCGGGCTTTGACGGTGTCGCGGACGGGTTGCATCAGCAGGTCGCCCATTTCGGCGACACCTCCGCCGATCACGACCAGCTCGGGGTGCAGGACGGTCACGACGTTGGCGATCGCGATGCCCAGATACTCGGCGGTCTTGCGGATCGCTTCACGAATGATCTCATCGCCCGCGTGAGCGGCCTCGGCCATTGCCTTCGTGGTAACCTTCTGAGCGTCGCCTTCCACCAGGTCGTACAGCGTCGACGCCTGGCCGGTTCGCATCAATCGGATGCCCTCAGCAGCGATGGCGGCGCCGCTGACCAGAGTTTCCAGGCAGCCTCGATTTCCGCAGCCGCACATGGGGCCATCGGGAATGACGGACTGATGCCCGAGTTCTCCGGCCGCTCCGAAAGGTCCCAGCCGCAGCTTGCCGTCGATCGCGATGCCGCCTCCCACGCCGGTGCCCAGCCCAAAGAACGCCATCGTCAGATCGCTGCGTCCCTGCCCGTGCCCAAACCGCAATTCGCCCAGCGTTGCAACGCGCGCGTCGTTCAGAAGCTGCACGCGACAATCGAGCTTCTCGCGCAGCACGTTGCCTGCCGGAACGTCGCGCCATTTGGTGGGCATGTTTGGCAGGAACTTTGTCGTTCCGGTCGACAGGTCCACGAGGCCGGGAACTCCCATGCCCAGCGAGACGACCTGGTTCCCCGTTTCCTCAGCCATCTCGTTGACCAGGTCGGCGATCCGGTCGAGCACAGCCTGCGGTCCGCTGTGCGACTTCGTCTCCGTGACCTGTTCGAGCAGCAGCGTGCCGTCGCTCGTTGCCAGAGCCGCCTTGATCCGCGTGCCGCCCAGATCCACGCCTGCGAAAACGTCTGCCATCTTGCCGATCCTGCCCCAGTGTTCTGACGATTCGCCGCGACGAATCTCATTGCCCTCGCGGAATCACGCAGTCTATCGGACCGCGTGAAGAAGTCATTCAGCCGACTTGAATCGACGCCAGGCACGGCAACAAAGTCGCCATCTCGCTCCGCCGAGATGAGCCGTCGTCAGGCAAACCGTGGATCGTTGCTGACAGTCGGCCTCGCGGGCTCAAGCACTCGGCGAAGGCTGCTTTCTGGCGGAGCGAGACCCGCCGTTGCCGGATCGGAAAGCAACTTCAGTCGTCGACGACACTTGACGTTCGCACGCACTGTCTGCAATCGGCTCATCTCGGCGGAGCGAGATGGCTACTTTCGGTGCGAGTCATTCGCAAACTCGGATGCGTCGGCTATTGTCAGCTGCGTTTGCTGGGCCGAAATCACTCCGTCATCACCGCTTGAGGAACTCCGATGCGACGCTGCCTGCTTGTGACTCTGCTGCTGACGGTCGCCGTCACACTGCAAACTGAACTTGCCGCTCAGGACGCCAACCTCGGCGACGTCACGGAGAAGCACGAGATGGTGCCGATGCGCGACGGCGTCAAGCTGTCGGCGTATCTGTACTTCCCGAAAGGCGATGGTCCCTGGCCGGCGATCTTCGAGCAGCGGTATGCGAGTTTGACCAGCCGAGGCACGAAGGAAGCCGCAGCCCGGCTGGCGAGTCACGGCTACGTTGTCGCGCTGATCAACTACCGCGGCACGCATCTGTCTGAAGGCCGCTGGGTTGGTTACCGGGCACTGCAGTGGGGCGAGCTGAGCGACGGTTACGACTTCTGCGAGTGGCTCGCGAAGCAGCCGTGGTCGACCGGGAAGATCGGGACGTTCGGCAGTTCGCAGGGCGGGTACGCTCAGAACTACCTCGCCGTGACGCAGCCGCCGCATCTGGTCTGCCAGTACATGACCGACACGGGGCTCAGCCTGTTCCAGGAAGGTTACCGCGTTGGTGGCACGACGCGGCCGGAACGCTTCAAGGGGATGGACGCGGTGGCTCGCGACCCGGCTGACAACCGCCGGCTGCTCGCCGAATGGTTCAGCCATCCACACTACGACGATTACTGGAAGGACGAGGACTGCACGCTGCACTTCGACAAAATGAACGTGCCGTGCTTCACGATTGGCAGCTGGTACGACTTCATGAACCAGGGCTCGATCGCCAGCTACATCGGACGGCAGCATCAGGGCGGAAAGAATTCGCGCGGCGCCCAGCAACTGCTGATCGGCCCCTGGCTGCACGGACGGCTCAACAAGGGCAATAAAGTTGGCGAACTCGTCTACCCGACGAACGCCGCATGGCCCGTCGAAGAGCACATGATCCGCTGGTTCGACCATTACCTGAAGGGCAGGAACACCAGCGTCACGGCCGATCCAACGGTCCGCTACTACGTGATGGGAGCCGTCGGTGAAGAAGGCGCCCCCGGCAACGTCTGGCGAGTCGCCGACGACTTCCCGCCGAAAGCCGAAGCGACGCCGCTGTTCCTGCAGGCGGGCGGCAATCTGAGCGGCAACGCTCCGACGGCGACATCCGGTGCCGAGGCATCGACCAGTTACGTCAGCGATCCTTACCACCCGATGGAAATTCCCGGGCGCGGCTTCCCCGGCGCACGCGACGCGCGGCCGTTCGAGCAGCAGGCCGAAGTTCGCACGTTTACAACCGAGCCGCTGGAAGAACCCGTCGAATGGACCGGCCGCGTTCAGGCTGAGCTTTACGTTTCCTCAACCGCTCGCGACACCGACTTCATCGTTCGCGTCAGCGATGTTTATCCCGACGGCCGTTCGATTCTGATCGTCGACTATCCCTGGCGAGCGCGGTACCGCGAGGGCTTCGACCACGAAGCGCTGCTGACTTCCGGCGAGGTCTACAAGCTCGCGTTTCCCGTCGGGTGGATGAGCCAGATTTTCAACAAGGGCCACCGCATTCGAGTGACGATCGCCAGCACCGGCGCGCCGCTCTACGAACCCAACCCGCAAACCGGCGAACCACTGACGATCGAGTTTCCCGACAACGCCGTCAAAGCGACAAACACCGTGCACCACAGCGCGAAGCACGCTTCGCGAATCATTGTGCCAGTGGCGCAAAGTCGTTGATCGCTCCGCGATCGAAACGCAGAGTCAGAAGTTCGATCCCAACTTTCAATGACGGGATCTCTCTTGCCGTTTTCAGCTCATCTGGCAAACGCATCGATCGCGGAGCGATCAGCGACTTTCTCTTCTCCGGAAAGGCGACCGATGACCGATTTCAGAAAAGCAGTCTCGCGTCGTGACGCGCTACGAACGCTCTCTGCAGGTGCTGTCCTGCCGCTGCTGCCGACTGCACTCTTTGGGCAGAAGCAGGCTCCGTCACAGCCGCTGGAGCTCAAACGCGTGGCCGGGATTGCTTCCGTCTATCACCACAATTCACATGCCGACGTCATCCTCGGCAAGATCTTCGATGGCTGGGAGCAGGACGGCGGACCGGGCCCGGCTCTGAAACTTGTCTCGCTGTACGTCGACCAGTTTCCCGAGCGCGATCTGGCACGCGGGCTCGCCGAGAAGCATGGCATTCCCATCTGCTCGTCAATTCGTGAGGCACTGACTCTCGGCGGTGACAAGCTGGCGGTCGACGGTGTGATCAGCGTCGGCGAGCACGGCGACTATCCCTACAACGAAAAGCAGCAGCACCTTTATCCAAGGCGGCGGTTCTTTGCCGAGATCGCCGAAACAATGGAAGACTGCGGCCAGGTCGTCCCAGTGTTCAATGACAAGTCGCTTTCAACGGTCTGGAAAGATGCGAAGTGGGTTTACGATCGCGCGAAGGAGTTGAACATTCCGCTGATGGCGGGGTCGTCACTGCCGACAACGTTTCGCAAACCCGACGCCACGCTGCCGCTCGGGGCACCGATCGAAGAGGTCGTCAGCATTGGCTACGGACAGCTGTGCTCGTACGGCTTTCACGCGATGGAGATGCTGCAGACTTTCGCGGAACGCCGGCTCGACGCAGAGACTGGCGTTGCCTGGGTGCAGTCTCTGACCGGCGACGCGATGTGGGCCGCTGTTGATTCGGGAGAAGTCTCGTCGGAACTGCTCGACGCCGCGCTGGCTCATGTGCCGACGGTGAAACGTCGCAAGCTGCGGGAACTCGATCCGGAGAAGTCCGCACTGTTCCGCTTTCAATATCGTGATGGCACGAAGGGAGCGGTCTTCATGCTGCAGGGCTACGCGGTCGGCGTCGCTGTCGCGTGCCGCGTCAAAGGACGGCAGGAACCATTCGCGCTGCAGATCGAGGAACGCTACGAACCTCGGTTCCCGCACTTCGCTTACCTGTTGAAAGGCGTCGAGCGGATGATTCATACCGGGAAGCCAGCCTGGCCGGTCGAACGCACGCTGCTCACCGGCGGAATCCTCGACCGGGCGATGACGTCACGGTTTGAGAACGGCCAGCGGATCGCGACGCCGGAACTCGCAGTCAGTTATCAGCCAGCCAACGTTTCATACGCCCCGCACGTCAGCCTCGCCGCCGACCCGCGAATGTAGCCATCTCGCTCCGCCGAGATGAGCCGGCGCGACATCTGATCGAGCAGAAACTGTGTGGCCATTCTTTGCGGCGGAAGCTTCGTCGAACGAGGTGCCCGGATGCGGAACTCTTTTCCGCGATCGGCCATCTCGACGGAGCGAGATGGCTACGTTTCGAGATGCTGATCCGGGGTGCCTGTGGTCGAGTGCAGCGAGCCCACAGACCACAGACCACACGTCCTCTTAACGTCTGAGCGTTACCGGTTGCGGACTGTCTCCAGACGTTCGCCGGCCCCGTCGATCGCGGCACGCACGAGGTGGCCCATGTGAGGATGCTCGGGTTCGATGTCGACGGGCAGTCCGTATTCCCGCAATCGCTCGGTCGCCGTTGGACCGATCGAGGCGATGACCGTCCGCCGAAGACTGGCCAGCCATTCGTCGCGGCGACCGAGTGACTCGGCAATCTGCACCGTGTGAACAATGTGCTGGGCGGTTGTGAAGAGCGCGACGTCGAACTCCTCGCGCGCGGCGGCATCGATGGCGGCGACGACCGGCGAGATGTCATCGGGCAACTGCCAGCGATAAACGGGCACGGGCAGAACGGTCGCACCACGCTCTTCCAGTGCGGCATAAAGCTCCGTCGATGGCTGGCCGTATTCCTGCACGGCAATGTTCAGGCCATCCAGAGGGAGCTTCAGGCCAGGCAGTGGCGGCTCGCCGGTTTCATCGCCGGAATCTGCCGCAGCAGTTTGCGAGTCGGCAACCAGTGCAACGAGCGTCTCGACAACCTCGCGCCAGGTGTTCGGTTCGGGAGCTTTCGCGTCAACACGGACGCCCCATTTCTTCAGCGTCGCAAACGGCTTCGGTCCGCGGACAACGATCCTCAGTCGTTGCAGTTGGTCGAGCAGCCAGTCTCGCGAGTGCTCGGTTTCAATGGCTGTCGCCAGCGCTTCGGCACCGACGCCGGTCAGCAGGATGATCACATCGAGCGAGCCCTCGCGCAGCTGGTCGACGAACATCTGAATTTCGGGCGTCATCCCGAGCGAAACTTCGCGCATCGCGGGAGCGATCGTCGCCACGCCGCCGTGACGTTCGATGAGAGACTGCATCTCGACCGCCTTGCGGCTTTCAAAACTCAACACACGCAGCGGATTGGACATCGCGACTCGTGACCTCAAGACCGGAAGATTCGACCGGCAGAAAGACAAGCACCCCGGCAACGCCGCGAGGGTAAACGGCGCCGCCGGGGTTGCCCACTGAAATGGTCGGGAGTTCGTCTCTGGTTCGAAACGAATCGATGGCCGGTTCTGATTCCTGGCCGCGAAACTCGCACAGAGTTTCGTTTGGAAGCGACCGCCGGAAGTCTCAGCGATCTTCAGGACGCGACGAGCTGCTGCTTAGTGGTCAGATTCAGAAGTTCGTAACTGGCTGTTTGACCCGAAGCCGGAAGCGGTGGTGTTCAGAGGTCGTCTGAAAACGCCATCGCCTCCGGCTTCGGGTCAAACGAGAACACTGTCGCGACTTTCGAACCAGACCGCTTAGCGAATGGCCTGCCGGAAGGCGGGCACGGCGTTCGAGTAGCCTGGCAGGTAGGACACCTGTGCGGCCGGAGCGGGCATGGGCTGCAGACCGGTTGTCGCCGGATTCTGCTGCGGCGGCACGGGCTGAGCTGGTTGGGGCAGGACGGGCTGCGGAGTCGCCGGCTGAGGATACTGATAGGTTGGTTGCGGCTGCTGCCAGTTCTGCGGTGCCGGCTGATAGTGATGGGCGGGCTGCTGACTGTAGGCCGGCGGGTAGTTCTGCTGCGGGTAGGCCGGAGCGGGCTGCGGGTACGGCTGCCAGTTCTGCGCCGCCTGGTTCTGGCACGTTGCACACGGCGGCTGAGCCGTCACTGGCTGCTGCGGATACGGGTACTGGCCGACGGGCGGCATCGAGTACTGCATCGGCGGTGCGTGGTAGGCCGGAGGCTGCATCGGGTACGGCGAGTACTGGTCGACGACAACGCCTTCCATCGCGTATCCATCGGACACGAAGGAGTTGCACGGGTCACATGACGACGTGCAGCACGAGCTGACGGGAGCACACGAGCGGCATTTGTTGAACAGGTTGATCGACGAAAACCGGCTTTTCATCGAACTCTTCATGCACTCCATCCGCCACTTCGCCGAGTACCACGGGGCGGTCAGTCGTGACAGCAGCGAGCTTGAGCATGGATCGCAGCACGTTGTCGGGCAGCTGGAAACCGACGGGCAGCATGACGAGCTGGCAAACTGAAAACAGATCGGACGAATGGTCGAGCGGTTTGCCGTCGGCACCGGTTCTTCGTCGGTGGCCGGTGGAATCGCAGGCGGCGGGACGATCGGCAGTCGCTGAGGTTCGCCGACGGAGTCCGGTGACGAGGCCGAACGGCTCGGTCCCGGAGCCGGTGGCAGGATTGGTGTCGGGTCTTCGTACGGAGCGACCGGCGCCGGCTCAACGATCACAGGCCGTTCAGAATGGCTGCGGACAGGACCGTCGTCGTGCGAGCCGAACAGGTGGCAGCCCGAAAGGCCCAGAGCGGCGAGAGCAGCCAGCGGCGCGGTTCGGCGAAAACGAATGGCGAGTTTCATAACAGATGCCTTGCGGAGTCGAAGACGCAGTGTTCAGTGAGGCAGTGGGTTCAGTGAGGTGGTGGCGCGGCATCCTGCCAGCGGGTCCGCGATCACAGCCGAAGCGTTGTTGCGGCGGAGCAGCGGAATCAGCTTCCGACATCGACGTCCGCGTCGCGGAACGAGAAGTCAAACTGGCCGCGCCTGACCGGAGACGTCGCCGCCGCGTGGACTGGCGCTGACTTTCCCGGCACACGGAATGTCGCCCCTGCACGCAATCTGAAGTCTGTACCGGTCGTGTTGAGCAGGACCGGTCGGGTTGCATCGGGCAGAACGGCCAGTGCCGCAGCGAGCGGCTGCAGCTACGAATCGGGTTGATCCGGTCGGAGGGGCGAGCGCGAAATGGTGGGGCTCGCTGTCGGGATGAACGGCGCTGGCGCGTCGGGCGTTCGAATCGGAAAATGCGACGCTGACGATCGCTCAGTTTAGAGCATCGTCAGCGGGTTCTGACGGTTTTCGAGCGGCAGGCTGACCGGGCCGCCCACACGATGCGACTCGAATGTCGCCACGATCAGTTCCGTTGCCGAGCGCGCGTCGTAAACGCTGCTGATCGGTTGGCGGTCGCCTTCGATGGACGCGATCAGATCCGCAGCCGCGACAACGTTCGCACCGCCGTGTCCGCCGTCTGTGACGGGTTCCGGTTTGCCAACGCCGCCCGACGTGATGAACTCCCACCTCGATCCCGTGCGACCGGGTGACCAGGCCGGGTCTTTCAGCAGGTAAGCCGGTTTCAGATAACCCGACTGCATTTCGATCAGTCCGCGCGAGCCGCAGATCTGCAGACCGAACCGTCCCGCACCTCCGCCCGCGCCGCGCTTCGAGGCGAAGTAGCCGGTGACTCCGTTCTTAAAGCGGTACGATGCCTGGATGTGATCGCCCGCCAGTGGGCCGATGCCTTCGTTGCCCTCCGCGACGTGTTCCTGCGTGACCGGCTGGCCATTCTGACGTACGGTCGCGAAACAGGATTCCGCGTCGCCGACGAGTGCTCGTGTCAGATCGAGCATGTGAGATCCGAGCACCCAGAGATCCTCGCCGCCGCCGCGCCGGGCGTCCTCTTTGCCGCGAGCCCGGACTTCGAGCACGTCGCCGATTTCGCCGTCGCGGATCAGTCGCTTCACGACGCTCAGGACAGGCGAGTAGCGGTTGGTGTGAGCGATCGCGAATTTGAGATGCCGCATCTCGCAGGCCTGAACCACCTCGTCGGCCTGGGCGAGCGTCTGGCAGAACGGCTTCTCCATATAAATATGGCAGCCGTGTTCGGCGCAGGCGATCGCGATGTCCCGATGCTGATCGATCCAGCGTGGGCAGATGACGGCGATGTTCAGTCGCTCGTTCTGCAGCATCTCGCGATAGTCGGCGTAGCCCTTCGCGGCACCGGTTCGGGCGAGACCGGCTTTCCGGCCGCCCTCATGCGGATCGGCGAGCGCGACGACCTCGCAGTCCTCGCGATGCTGCCACGGAAGGTCGAGCCCGTGTCCGTAGTTGCCTCGCCCCGTGTGACCAATGATGCCGACCCGGTACTTCGCCATGAGTGACGCTCCGACGGTTATTGAGGCCCGGTAGATTTCTGCAGATTGCAGGTCGCTGGATTCCTATGAAATCACTCGTTTAACGCCCAGCCGCAGGCGCCGGCCACCAAAGCATGGCAAGTTGTCTGGTTGCCGGCGCGCGGCTGGGCGGTAAACAGGTTCCATCATTCAGTGTTCCCGGACACGAACATGACAACTCGCAGGAATTCAGATGTTTCCAGTGGGACGGAATTCCGCCGAATCCAGCGACGCTCAGACGTCCGGCTGACTTTGCATCACCGCGTGTGCTGCGGCAGCTCGGCTCGCGAATCCAGCGCACGATAATCCTCACGCGAAACAGCGGCCAGCGAACGCATTGGCGGGTGGCGATCGGTCAGGACTGCTGTCCGTCGCGGCTTGCGTTCGAGGGGGTACGACTTAGGATCCCGCCTCAATCGCCGGGCCTCGAAGCCCGCTCGCGTTTTGACTTCGATCATCCCGTCACGCTCGGCTGAGCGTGCGTTTTCCTCAGGACTCATCATGGCCAAGAAGACTGTTGCTGACGTTGACGTTTCCGGTAAGCGAGTGCTCGTGCGAGTCGACTTCAACGTGCCGCTCGACGACAGCCAGAACGTCACCGACGACCTGCGAATCCGGATGGCGCTGCCG
>Ga0209578_10003843_pt1 | contig 11182 bp, 9 predicted proteins | sample tdAd472_FD_187127 | JGI IMG/M metagenome (GOLD analysis project Ga0209578, IMG submission 187127) | Marine sediment microbial communities from the Atlantic coast under amendment with organic carbon and nitrate - tdAd47.2 (SPAdes)... | ecosystem: Environmental > Aquatic > Marine > Coastal >...
CCATACATGTAGCATGCCGAGTGTCTGAAAAAATACTACAACGCAGTAGATGGGACTTTTTACGACGCCATCAGAGGTTAAAGGGTGCAACATGACAATCACGGTAAAAAAAATAGATGAATACCGGTGGGAAGTTCCCAAAACAGGTGCCATGCGCGTACCGGGAATAATCTACTCCACCGAGTCGATGCTGGCAGGCAGCCCTCAGAAAGAACCGTTGAAACAGGTGGCCAATGTCGCCACCCTCCCCGGAATCATAAAGGCGTCCCTTGCCATGCCGGACATGCACTGGGGGTATGGATTCCCCATCGGCGGTGTTGCCGCCTTTGACTGGGACTCGGGCGTCATCTCTCCGGGCGGGGTCGGTTACGACATCAACTGTGGCGTCCGTCTCGCCACCACGTCTCTTGTGGAAAATGAAATACGGCCAAAACTCAGGGCGCTGGTGGATTCACTTTTTCAGAATATTCCTTCGGGTGTTGGTTCAACAGGCCCGATTAAACTGTCCATCCCCGAAGTAAAAAAGGTCCTCAGAAATGGCAGTCGATGGGCGGTGAGCCAGGGGCTTGGAGACACGTCGGATTTAGATTTCACAGAAGACGGCGGGTGCATGGAGAACGCCGATCCGGATGTCCTCAGTCCAAGAGCGCTGGAAAGGGGGCGAAAGCAGCTCGGGACTCTGGGATCCGGGAATCACTTCGTTGAAATCGGCGTGGTGGAAAACATCTATGAACCTGAGGCCGCAAAGGTGTTCGGTCTTTTTGAAGGACAGGTGACGCTGATGCTCCATTCAGGATCACGGGGTCTGGGATATCAGGTTTGCGACGATTTTCTGGCCTTCATGACGAAACATGTAAAAAAGCTCGGGTTTGAACTGCCGGACAGACAGCTTGCCTGCGCCATGATACAATCCGAAGAAGGAATGCGCTATTACAATGCCATGGCCTGTGCCGCAAACTATGCCTGGGCCAACCGGCAGATTTTAATGCACCGGTCTCGTGACGTATTTTTGAGGGTGCTGGGCATGGGTCCCGGGGATCTTGGCATGAATCTGTTGTACGATGTGTGCCACAACATTGCCAAAAAAGAGACCCATGTTATCGAGGGGAAATCCCGGACGGTTTGTGTGCACCGAAAAGGGGCCACCCGGTCTTTCCCGGCCGGGCACACCGCACTCTGCAGTGAATACCAACCCATCGGGCAACCGGTCATTATCCCCGGAGATATGGGAACGGCTTCGTATGTGCTTTTGGGCACCCAAAAAGCCATGGAAGAGACCTTTGGTTCCACCTGCCATGGTGCCGGACGGGTCTTGAGCAGAAAAGCCGCCAAAAAGGCGAGCAAAGGGAGGGCCATCCATCGCGAACTCGAAGACAAGGGGATCTTTGTCAGATGGACCGGCAGGTCCACCCTCGCCGAAGAGATGCCCGAGGCGTACAAGGATGTTTCCCAGGTGGTGGAGGCGGTCCACGGGGCCGGCATCTCAAAAAAAGTGGCCCGATTAAAACCCATCGGTGTGATTAAAGGATAATCTGCCGGCGGTCCAAATATCATGGCCGCCCAACCAAAGGCGCGTAAAAGGAGGATACCCTGGCGTATCTGGGTGCGGGCATGCCCATATCTTGCCGTTTCTTTCAGATTCAAACGGGTTTGTCCTTATTGGGGCTGAGGTCTTGAATCGCCGGCAAAAAGACTTAGTGTTATTCATGAAGGTCAAAAAAAGGCCATGGGTTGAAAAAAATGGCCCATCTCGCGTGCTTTAGTTCAACGGGAGCCGCATCTGATTGTCCGCCGGGAAGGTTTTATTTAAATGAAACTCCCGGTGACAGCAAGCATCAAGGAGGTTTTTATGGAACTCAAAGAATATTTTCAGAACATCAAAGGCCTGGGAGTTTTGTCGACGGCAGACGGCAGCGGTCGAGTGGATGCCGCCGTTTATTCCAGACCCCATTTTATGGAAGACGGGTCCCTGGCTTTTATCATGCGGGACCGGTTATCCCACCGGAATCTGGCGTCGAACCCCCATGCAACCTATCTGTTTAAAGAGGACGGCTCCGGATATAACGGGAAGCGGTTGTATTTGACCAAAATTCGAGAAGAAGAAAATTCCGCCTTGATCGATTCCTTGTCCCGGCGGAGCTACCCGGCAGACCCGGAAAACAGAGAATCCAGATTTCTGGTGTTTTTCAAACTCGACACGGAGCGACCCCTGGTCGGTGACGTTTAACAGAAACCAAAAAGTGCGCCCAAGGGTTCAGGATGGGGCTCTGAATGGCGAAATCCGGGGTAAGAGAGGTTTTGATGATCCGTTTCGGGCTCTGTTGCATATTCCGGAAAGAACCCATAAAATTCCGGAGAACCACTGCAAAATATCTGGGGAGATTTTCGCGCCGTCAGCAGCTGGCGAACCTTTCCGAAATCTGTATGGCCAATGCCGATGCTCTGTACAGGGCACTGCAGTTTTGCCGCCGTCACGGGATCAAAGGCTTCCGGATCAACAGCCAGATCCTTCCGCTGAAAACCCACCCGGAGATCGGGTACCGATTCGAAGATCTTCCGTCCCACAGAAAAATACGCCGGATGTTTGAGCGCTGCGGCACGTACGTCTCAGAACACGATCTTAGGACCACATTCCATCCGGATCAGTTCATTCTCCTCTCATCCCCCGATGATAACGTGACTCAGCGGTCCACTGCAGATCTGATCTATCAGTCTGAAGTCGCCCAATGGGTGAATGCGGACGTTATCAACATCCATGCCGGCGGGGCGTATGGGGACAAGATCAGGACTTTAAATCGCCTTCGACGGGAAATAGAGCGTTTGCCCGAAGCCGTTCGCCGCCGTTTGACCTTTGAAAATGACGACCGCATTTATACACCCGAAGATCTGCTGCCGGTGTGCAACGACATGGAAATCCCCCTGGTCTATGACGTTCATCATCACCGCTGTCTGCCCGATGGCAATGATGTCGAAAAAACCACCCAACTGGCTTTGAAGACCTGGAATCGTGAGCCGCTCTTTCACCTGTCGAGTTCTTTGAATGCCAAAGGGGACGGCAATCCCCGAAACCATCACGACACCATAGACATCGCCGATTTTCCAAGGTGCTGGCTTCAGCTCGACACTACCATCGAAGTCGAAGCCAAGGGGAAAGAGCTGGCGGTATTGAAGCTCATGAAAGAAGTTTTCAGGTTATCTGCAGAAAAATCCGCGTAAAAATCTTATTTCTCCGAAGTGTATGTCGGGGCATTGGGGGGTGATTTTCCTTTGAGCACCTCATGATAATACTGATAGGTCAGCGGTTGCCCCGTCTTTAAAACTTCTGAAGAAACCGTATCCCCAATAAAAATGGTGTGGGTCCCCAAGTCGATCTGATCGACAACATTGGCTTCAAGAACGGATAGGGCATTTTCGGTGATCAGGGGACAGCCGGTTGATCCCGTCTTGAACTGCACGTTTTCAAGTTTATCGATGTCCCTTCCGGTTCGAAATCCAAAGGGTCCGAAAAACTTCATGGGCGCCGATTCATCCAACACCGATACGCCAAAAACCTTGCTTTTTGAAATGTATTCGTGGGTCAGATTCTTTTTGTTGATGATGACCGCCACTCTGGGAGGGTCGGACGTCACCTGGATGACGGTGTTGACAATCTGGCCGTTCAGACGGCCTTCATCATGGGATGTGGTAATGTACAAGCCATAACTTAAGTCTCGGAAAACCTTACGATCTAATTCGGGACTCATTCGCTGTTCCTCCTTGTTGTGTGATCCATTTGCGGAGACGGCTGCTAATGATTTGATCAAGATGCGGCAAGGCATTTTCTACATTTTATATTTTTCCTGCAATTGATGTAATTTCGCCACGTACGTTTCGGGATAAATAAGATTTTTCTGGTTGCTGATGTCGTCGATAGAAAGATTGATATGGGGTCTGATGTCGATGCCGTAGCGGTTCAGTACCGCATCGTTGGCCATGTCCAAAATCAGGATCGAGTAGAAAGTGGTTAAAATTCTAACTTTCGAATCCCGGCGTAAAAGGTAGCTTCTTCCGCCCACGGTGTTCAAAAAAAACCCGGCGTACTCATATAAAACGCCCAGGCCGGGGCATTTTCGTAAATCCTTTTGACAACATTTATCCGACGTGTAAAACCCAAAGAAGGTGGCCATTATGGATTCAATAATATCGGTTTCATTGTGGAGCACATCTTTTGCAAATTGAATTCGCCGTTTCCCTAATATCTTGTAGAAGTGTGCCATATTACGCGTCAAACTGATGAGATCCATTGTCTCGCCGGTGACCACCGGTGGATTTTCCGATAATTGCCGGACCATCTGCCGGAACACATCATACGATCCGTGAGCCGATTCTTGAACGATGGGATAATCCTGTATGTCCAAATAGATAAAGAATGCTTTTATCTGTTGTTCCAGATCCTCACAGTCGGTATCTTCTTGCCACACAGAGGCGGCGGCGTCTTTCCCGAAGACTTCCATTAATTTTTCTTCGGGAACACGGGCCTTTTTCTCCAGTGCCAGTTCTTCTTCGAGCTTCCGCATCTCTTCTTTGAGCGTCCAGGATCTGTCCTCAAACGCGTCTTGCTCCTGGCGAATGGCAGTACCCAGCTCTTTTTTGTGCCATTCCATAATTCGATGATATCCAAAATACCCGATGAATCCGAGTGCCAGGGGGATAATGAATATTTTTACGATTTTTTCCATTTCAAACAGATATCCTTTGTCAAATTATAGTCTCTACCCTATAACCGCAAACCGCATTTTAAAAGAACCCGGTTGCGCCGATCGTAGACACGATGGAATTGGTGCCGTTGTTCGGCATTTAAATTTGAGCGTTCGACAGGTGAACCCCCCGGACTTGCGGTGAACCGGCCCGGGTTCATTTAGCCCCACGTTATGTAATGTATATCATAAAGCCGGCAAATAATACAAACGATAGTCGTCGAGGCAGGCAAGCCTTGAATCCTCTTCTCCAACTAAATTGGAGAAGAACCATTACTTTAAATCCGGATCCGGCAGTTTCAACTCTGTAAATATCGCGCCAAACGTTGAAAATATGGAAAAGACAAACATTCGCCACAAACCGTTTGCCGCAATTTCGCCCACCGGAATTCCATTGCTGTGGACGAGCACTGCGGACACGAATGTATAGAACATCCCGGCCATGACGCCGCAAACAGCGGCTCCGACAATCCGCTCTGACAGGGTCGCCCCGCCGCATCCGAGGGTTACGATGGTCCCACAAAGTATCGGTAGGGGCACTGAAAGCCACCACAGGGTCGTTAAACCGGGCAGTTCTCCAAGGTTTCTGAAATAAACAACATCCGCAATTCCAAATATACCGGCTGCAGCCATTGCACACAAACCGATGTGCCAGAAGCGCTTGTTTATGGACGCACGCAGATCGAGCCGTCTTTGAATACGGCGCCGTATGGTCAGGGGCCAGTTGTAGAATAAACGAAAAACCCAATGCTCGAGCAATGCGCCGCTTTCACCGAACACCGGAACCACGTGCACCGATTCATTGGCCCAGTACCCCGCCATAAACCGGGCCAGCACAGGGTAGCGATAGGCCATCTGGATCGGAAACGCCAGATATCCGATATATTTGAAAAATCCTAAAAATACGGCAATGTTGTAATCTTTGAAATTTCGCTCCTTTATCACCAGGTACACCACATAAAGCCCCCGGGTCAGGGAACCCGGCGAAATGGGCACCACTTGAAACAATGCGATAATGCCGAGCCCGATCCCCCATGCCTGTGTCCGGGGCATCCCGGGATGTATCACCACATATGTAATGGCCACCAGCACGGAAACCACCTGAGTCACCGGCAAGGTGCAGACATGGACGGCCAGGCTTTTCAAATACTTCTGTATGAACGGCTCCTCCACCTGGGAAAGAATCGTCCGGGCGTCCTCATCACTTAAAATATGCCGTTCCTGTCCCTCGGCCACCATCTCACGAAGCCATTGTTCACGAAGCGCCGGGTTGAAATACAACCGAACCGGCCGAACAAAGATATGAACCAGACGTTCTTTTGCATAGGCCCGATCCGTCATGAATCTGTGCAGCCCCACAGGGAGCAGCGACAAAGGCAAATGCCCCATAAACAACCAGCCCGATTGAGCGACCCTGGGTGCACCCCTTCCGTCGATCCGGCCGGATCTGTGCCAAACAACGGTCTTTTCGGCCCGTCGCCCTTTGAAGGTATTTTTAAAATAATTCCAACTCGTTAACATATTTTTATAGTGTTGACGCCAATCCGAACGTCCCAAAACCCGCTGAACGAACGTGCCCACAAACGGTATCAGCCCCAGCAAAGAAAACAACACTGCCAATACCCTGCTGCCACGAAGCTTTTCCGCCGGGGAATCATCGACGATATTTCGCACCTTCCATCCATTCACCGCACTGTCCAGAATGGTCGACCACAACCGTCGGCTGTAAAACAACCGAATGTGGTTGTGGGTTATATCCGGCACCGAGTCTCTGTAAACCTGCTCAGATGCTTTCAGTTCCACCAGCATCTCGCGCATATCCGCAAAGTCGTCCCGATGTTCTTCCACAAATTCCTCGAGTTTTCGTATACTGCCCCGATCGAACTGGACCAGACTCTTCCGCTGGAGTCCTTTGAAAATAAGCTTAAAATCTCCGGGGCTCATGGGCAGAAACGGCAACAGTGCCAGGCCGGCCCGGAAATCCACCGCCACCAATCCAACCGAAGGATCTTGGTCGGTTTCCTTTCGTTTCAGACAGTTCGGCTGACTCTTGCACGTGGACCACTCATACTGCCTTGCGAACTCGTGTCCGCCCATGTCATGTATCAGAATTACGAATTCGCGCATAAATTGACGCTTGGCTCTATATTCCGGCGAACCGAGCCGACCGGTATCCACCGCTTTGCCCCTGCGCCACTGTTTCAGGAAATCGAGACGATCATCTACCTCTAACCGCCAGGTTCGCCCTTCTATCCATTCACTGAACTCTCCGCAACTCCCCAGAGTATGGTCCACAAATGTTGCATGAATATCGACCACTCCTTGGGCATTCCCCCATCGAATCTTGGCGCCCCGGCGGATGAATTTTTGCCATAAGGCCCCGGCCCTTGCCGCCGTCGGATTCACCTGAAGCTGAAAGGGGCCCTGAAATCCGATCCAATAGAGTGCATTTCGAAACAGTCGGGAAAAGCCCGAAGGGGGAATCAGAATTTTCAGCGCATAGGTGCCCCCCACCTCAAGAGCGTCGATGGGCCCATTTTGTGCTTGAATTTCCAGCACGTTTACACGATATACCTGTCCGGCAAATCCTCCCCCCACAAATTTTTCGACCCTGGCACGGACCCGCCCCTGATTCCCTCCGGCAACTCCGGTGACATCATAAACGAGAACTTCGCCCGGATCGTAACGCGCAACCCGCATGGGTCGATGCAACCCTGCGTCGCGAAATCTCGCCGCAAGGGTCTTGCATACCTCGATAGAATAATCTTGTCTCATTGATTCAGCTCAATTAGGGTTTAACCGCTTTTATTCCACTGCAGAAATCGGACTTTTTGCGAGGCCCTCAGAATTGATGATCTCGTAAAAAGTCATGAATTCAACTATAGATGGCTAAATAAAAAGGTTCATATACAAGGCGTAGTAGATGGAACTTTTTACGACGCCATCAGAATTGTCTTGTTAAAAAAACGTCGGGTGAGTATAAAGATAAGGCAATAGGGTGTCAAGCAGGTTAAAAAAGGCCCCTTATAGGATCCTATAGGGGTATTCTTAAATTCGTCGTCGAATTAGCCAACTAGAGTACCGGGATAAGAAAGGAGATCGCCCATGAATCCGGAAATGTTCAGAGAATACGATATCAGGGGAATCGCTGGAAAGGATATGACCGAGGATGATGTTCTTCTGATCGGAAAAGGCGTCGGCACGTATCTCAAAAATCGCGGATGCACGAAGCTCAACGTCGGCCGGGACTGCAGACTGACGTCGGATCTGTATTCTGAAAAGATTATCCAGGGTTTGACGTCCACCGGATGTGATGTCAAGGACATCGGGGTTTGCCCCACGCCGGTGTTCTATTTCTCCATCCAGCACTTTGACCGGGAAGGCGGGGTGATGGTTACGGCCAGCCACAATCCCGGAGAATACAACGGTTTCAAGCTCTGCATCGGTTTGGATTCAATCCACGGGAAGGACATTCAGGAAATTCTCGGGATCATCACTGAAAAATCGTTTGCCACGGGAGACGGGTCCCGTTCCACCGGGGACGCGCTCACACCCTACCGGGAATTTTTGGAAAACAACATAACCCTGGCCGGGCCCATCAAGGTGGGCGTGGATGCAGGGAACGGAACCGCAGGGGTGGTGGCGGTGCCGATACTCAAGAATATCGGTTGTGACGTATATGATATTTACTGCGACATGGACGGCACATTCCCCAACCACGAAGCCGACCCTACGGTGGAAAAGAACATGCAGGACCTCATCGCCATGGTCAGGGAAAAAGAATTGGATGTGGGCATCGGCTTTGACGGTGACGGCGATCGAATCGGCGTTGTGGATGAAAAGGGAACCCTCATCTTCGGAGACAAGCTGCTGATCATATTTGCCCGGGAGATCCTGTCAAGGAAACCCGGGGCAACCTTCATATCTGAAGTAAAATGCTCAAAGACCCTGTACGACGACATCGAAAAACACGGCGGACGGGCCATTATGTGGCGGACCGGTCATTCCTTGATCAAAAAGAAAATGAAAGTCGAAAAGGCCGAACTGGCCGGTGAAATGAGCGGCCACATGTTTTTTGCCGACCGGTATTTCGGTTATGACGATGCCACCTATGCCTGCTGCCGGCTCCTGGAGATATTGACCCGAACCGGAATGAAAATATCAGACCTTTTGTCCGATGTCCCCAAGACCTATTCCACCCCGGAAATACGCGTGGAATGTCCGGATGATAAAAAGTTTGCCCTGGTAGAGAAAGTGACCGAATTTTTCCGGAAGGAACACAACGTTATCGACATCGACGGCGTCCGTGTTTTGTTTGATGACGGGTGGGGCCTGGTCCGTGCATCCAACACCCAGCCGGCCCTTGTACTCCGTTTTGAAGCCATGTCGGAATCGAGGCTTTTGGAGATCAGAAACCTTATGGAATCCACCCTGGCCGACTTTAAGAACGCATAACCCGAATGTCTCATCCCCGGCAATGCCGCAGGGTCCCTTCGACATTTTGACAACTAATTCTATTGAAATAAAACGCCATCCACTTTACAGTGAATGGCGTTTTATTCGTTTTTCTTGAAGAAGGTTCCCTTTTAACCCTTTGAAACAACGGCTCGATTTCCGGAGAAAACCATTTTGGACCGATGATGGATAGAAACGCATTTGAATGAAAAAAATCGATAAAAACATATTCGGAATCCTGTTCTTTTCCATGTTCGGTACCGTCACCGGCGTGGGGATCGTGGTTCCCCTGCTTCCCATCTACGCCCACGATCTGGGGGCCAGCGGCCTGTACATCGGCTTGATATTCGGCGCGTTTTCCATTTCCAGAACCTTTTTGCTCCCGTATTTCGGCAGGAAATCCGACCAAAAAGGGCGAAAGCCGTTTATCGTTGCAGGACTTTTCGCCTATACCGTCGTTTCACTGGCGTTCATGCTCTCAAACAGTGTCGAATCCCTCATTGCCCTAAGATTTCTTCAAGGTATCGCATCCGCCATGATAATGCCGGCCGTTCAGGCCTATGTGGGGGAAATCACGCCCACCGGCCGTGAAGGTTTCACCATGGGATTGTTCAATATGTCCATGTTTCTGGGACTGAGCATCGGCCCCCTCATCGGCGGCATAATCCGTGACCGATTCAGCCTGGGCACCTCCTTTGCATCCATGGGGTTTCTGACGTTTCTTGGTTTTATGCTGAGCTTCTTCCTGCTTCCCCCCACAAAATCAGAGCGGGTCGTCAGCCGGGGCATTGAGCCCTTGCCATGGAAATGGGTGCTCCAGGACAAAGAAATGGCCGGACTTTTTTTCTTCAGACTTGCCTATGCAGCGTGTATCGGGGTCATCTGGAGCTTTCTTCCGGTATTGGCCGATTTAGAGTTTTCACTTTCGAGTTCCTCCATCGGAATTCTGGTGGCCATCGGCGTCTTTTCCAGCGGATTGCTGCACGTTCCCATGGGGTTCATGGCAGACCGGGTGAACCGGAAAATGATGGTTGTGGCCGGAGGTTTGATCATCACCTATGCGATTTTCTCTTTTGACTGGGCAGACAGCTACGGGGATCTTTTGTCGGCCAGCATATTGTTCGGCCTTGGCGGCGGTGTTTCAATGCCGGCATTGATGGCACTGGCGGTTCTAAAAGGCGGTGAAATCGATGGCATGGGGTCGGTCATGGGCCTTCTGGCAATGGCCCACAGTCTGGGGATGCTGGCCGGATCGCTACTGGCGGGTTTAATGATGGATGTTTCCCGGCTTCGCAACGCGTTTCCGGCAGGGGCGGTCATGATGATGCTCTGTCTGGGTCTGTTCATGCTTCTGACGCATCATAAAAAAGTCGTGTCCGCCCAGGCAGACCCGAGGACCGGCCCCCTGGATCTCGAGGGCTGAAAGCAAAGAATCCCCAAAAGACCCGGTTTTTCAAAGGTCTTGTGGCTTGCCGCATTCCGTGCAACGCCCGTCCGGACCGATGACGCCGATGCAGCTTTCATCACTGCACAGCGTGCGCTGCTCCCACTCTAAATCCGTGACGTCCGCGTCTTCATCTTCCGAAAATTCTTCCAGGTCTTCGTCGGCATCTTCATCTTCGACAACTTCTTCAAAATCCGCCTCGACCGGCGTTTGTTCGATATTTCCGGACGGTCCGCCTGTATAGGGAAGTCCGCATTCTTTGCAGCGTCCGTCCGGGCCGATGACCCCGATGCAGCTTTCATCACTGCACAGCGTGCGCTGCTCCCAGCCTAAATCCGTCTCGATTTTATTTTCTTCAGTTTCCATGTTAATCTTCTCTATGTAAATATCCGGGTCCAGAGGGACCGGCTTTGGGTTACCCCTGGAAGGGGTTTTTTAGTTAAAGCCTACAAGTTAAAAGTGCCTAAAGTGATCTAAAATGCCTAAAGTTATGGTGTCGCTCCCGCCTGCCATTGCAAGGCACGAGCGGGCAGGTCGCTCCGCTGAT
>Ga0209578_10003844_pt1 | contig 11178 bp, 8 predicted proteins | sample tdAd472_FD_187127 | JGI IMG/M metagenome (GOLD analysis project Ga0209578, IMG submission 187127) | Marine sediment microbial communities from the Atlantic coast under amendment with organic carbon and nitrate - tdAd47.2 (SPAdes)... | ecosystem: Environmental > Aquatic > Marine > Coastal >...
GGCGTTTCAGGCTGTCTACGGCGCAGTGCTGGGCGGCCACTACGCCATCGCACGGATTCGACCTACCCAGGTGCAGCTCACCGCCAAGGCGGTGCGGGTAGGCAACGGTCCCGTCACGGCTCTGGAGGGGATGGACCTCACCCTCGACGGTCGGTTTCTGGTGCTGGGGTCGCACCGACTGGGCCTGGGGGGCCACGCCGAATGGGAGCGTCTGTGGCTGATCGAGCGGCTCCGCGCCCATCGTCGACAGGCGACGTGCGGCGAGGACCGGGCAGGGGCACGTCGTGCCGTCGAGGGGCTGGTCGACCCACCCTCCCGGTAGTGAGGCTGTGGGTCGTCGACGGTGGTCTCAAGGGGCGGGGGAGGGGAGCAGGCGGTTGCGGATGGCCCAGGGGCATCCGTGTTTCGAGGGGGGCGCAGGATGCGTGAGGAGCCCGAGTGACGGCGGCCACCCGGGCCACTCCTCGCCGCTTCTGGGGGGCTACGGGGAGGGGAAGATCTCGATCTTGGTGCTGCGGTTCGAGAAGATGTCGTTGCCCGCAAGGGCCTCACAGAGCTGCCTACTGTCGGAGAAGGGTCGCTCGGTCGCGCACAGGTAGGTGCGCCCGCGGAAGGGGCTGGACTCGCGGATATCGGTGGGCGTCAGGGCTCTCAACGCGCGGCCACACGCTGTCGGGGGGGCCGGGTAGCCCAGGTCGTGGGCAACGACGTCGACGACCAACGGCAGGCTGGTCGTCGCGAGCTGCCACCACGACATCAACAGCTCGAGGTTCTGCGTCTCCGCAAGGGCCACGCACCCCACCTCATCGCAGAGGCTGAGGACCTCCATGCCGCATGCACTGCCCACGGCGCGCGCCGCGTCATCCCACGACCTCGGCGCGCGCATGGCGTCGTCGGTGGCCGACGCTCGGCCACACCCGCCAAAGAGTACTGTGGCGGTCGCTGTCATCATGCATTGGCGCAGCGTTGCCAGAAGTTCTCCTCGTTCCTGATGGTACCACGATGTGTCGTCTCGGGTTCGGCTGCCGGTACAGCATGGCGCCCCACCCGACGGCCCGCGGTATCCTACGGCGGGTGCCCACCATGACCGACCGCGTCCCATCGCCGAAGCTCCCTGCCTCCAGAGCGCTGCCTGTCGCGGTGTGGTTGGCCTGTGTCGGGTGCACGCCCCCCGAGGCCGAGCGTGACCCTCGCTGGGATGCGCTGGTCGCCTACCTGTCGGATCAGATGGTGCCCTGGCAGGTCCCGGGCGCGCAGCTCGTGATCATCGAAGACGGCCGCATCGCCCACAGCGCGGCGCTGGGGGTCACCCAGGCCGGCAGCAGCACGGCGGTGACCCGCGAGACCCGCTTCCGCCTGGGCTCGGTCACCAAGCAGTTCACGGCGACCGCGCTGCTCCAGCTCCGACTCCGAGGGCTGCTCGACCTGCAGGCTCCCATCGACACCTACGTGCCCGACTTCGCCTTGGGCGACGGCCTTGATGCCTCGGAGCTCACCCTGCATCGCCTGCTTACCCACTCGAGCGGGCTGTCGGGCGTCAGCGAGCAGGCCCGCTGCGAGACCGAAGACATCGGCATCGCTCCCTACCTGGCCGACCACCGCGACGAGCTGCTCCTGTTCCAAGAGCCCGACGTGCTCTACAACTACTCGAACCGCGGCTACGGCGTGGCGGGGCTGGTGGCGGAGGCGGTGACCGGCAAGCCCTTCGACCAGGTGATTCGCGACGAGGTCCTCCGCCCCGCTGGCCTCGATCGGATGGCCTTCGACGCCCGCGAGCCGAGCCGTGGTCCCCCGGCCACCGGCCACGTCTACTCTCGGACCGATGGGTCGCTCAGCCGCACCGAGTCCATCGACGGCCTGTGCAGCGCGGTGTGGCCTTCGGGAGGGCTGGTGGGCAGCGCGGAAGACCTGGCCAGGTGGGAGCTGATCTTGCTGAGTGAGATGAGCGGCCGCTTCGACGCCGCTCTGTGGGAGGAGCTCACCGGGCCCCAGTGGCCAAGATCGTCGAGCCACTACGGCTACGGGATCACCGTGAACAGCTACCACGACCTCCCGCGGATCACGCATGGGGGCTCGGTAGGCGGCTTTCGCACGCTCATGGCCGTGTTTCCCGAGCACGACTTCGGGGTGGCGCTCACGCTGAACAGCTACGCCTACACCTCGCCCGAGCCCGTGCCGGGTGAGTCGGCGACCGGGTTCGTCCTGGAGCGGGCGGTGGAGCTCTTTCTCGACCAGGACATCGAGCCGGATCCGGTGGCGACGCCAGAGCCCGACGATCTGCCCGACTACGTGGGCGAGTGGAGCGCGCGCTACGAGCTGGGGGAGGTGTCGACCTTCCTCCGCGACGGCGCGCTGTGGATCCGGCTGTCGGAGCCCGAGGTGCACGAGACGGAGATGCTCCCCTACACGATGTCGACCTGGCAGTACCTCGACCACGACGGCGCGCTGCAGTCGCTGAGCTGGACGACCGGCACCGACGACCACGACTACCTCGTCGCGCGCCACGGCGTCGCGCGCCGGGTCGAGGAAGAGGAGGAGCCCGCCCCGTAGGGCTACCTCACGAGGTCGATGCGCCACGCTCCCCGCTGCGAATCCAGGGCAGCAGCCACAGCATCACTGCCCCCACGAACAACCCGAGGCTCACCAGCGCCAGCGCGATGGCTCCCCCGAGGAAGGAGCCGAAGGTGAACGCGATCCACACGGTGCTGTAGGCGATGCACCCGATGCTCGGCACCAGCGTCCATCCCGACCGACCTGCCAGCCCGATGCCGAGAGCCAGCGTTCCGAAGCCCAGGATGAGCAGCCCCTTCTCGGTGGACCACACGTCGTGCAGGCCTAGGGAGGTCAGCCAGGGGCCAGCGAAGGCGTCGGTCATCGTCAGCGCCGCCACGGCCAGCGCCACCCAGGCCGGGTTGCCCACCTGCAGCACGGTGGCCCGCGTCGGCAGCCCCTGCGCCAGCGCGGCCGCGGCCGCCAGCCCCAGCACGCAGGCCACCACCACCACCAGGTTGTCGACCTGCGACTCGACGGCGAACATCGCGGGTACGGTAGCGATCACGGTCATCACCGCCCCCGAGGCGGTGACGGCCCGGCTGTTCTCGAGCAGCCCCACCCCCCACCCGATCAGTGCGGGCAGCGCGGCGAGCAGGGTGAGCACGCTCGGTTCCTGCCGATAGGTGAGGCTCATCACCACGTAGGTGCCCATGGGCACAGCGGCGGCGAGCACCCCCCGCGCCAGCGGGCGCACCGACGGCACGAAGCGCAGTAGGCCGCCCACTACGACGAATACGGTGGCGGAGCCCCCGATGAGCAGGTCGTAGGCAGCCTTCGGGGGGTCGACGAGGGCAGCGAGGAGAGCGACGGCCGACCCGATGAGCAGGAAGGCCGCGGGTGCGACGAGCACGGTCATGAGGGGCCCGAGGGCGAGACCGTTCCCGGCGGGCAGGGCCTCGAGGCGCGCGAGCACAGCGGCCTGCTGCTCCTCGTCGAGCAGCCCATCGGCGACCCAGCGGTCGGTCTCGGCCTGCCAGTTCGTGCTCACGCCACCTCCCGGAAGGCCAGCATCTCGCGAAGCCGCGTCTCGTCGGGTCCAAACCCACAAGGGACTTCGTCGGCAGCCGGGTTGTCGAGGGTGCCGAACATCCAGTCCCACAAGGGCAGATCCCCGTAGTTCGACGCATGGCGGCCCTGCTCGTGGTGGATGCAGTGCGACTCGGGGCGCTGGATGATCCAGCCCAGCCAACGCGGGGTCTTCACGTTCCAGTGGTAGAAGAACTCGGCGAGGCCGCACAGGGCGGTCACCACGGCGCACTGGCCGGGGGTGAGTCCCAACACCAGGGTGAGGGCGGCGCCTCCCAGCACGACGTTGGTCGCGCACTCCAGCGGGTGCTTGTAGTAGGTGGTGAGCAGCTCCATCCGGGTGGGGCTGTGGTGGACCTGGTGGAGCGCGCGCCACAGCCAGGGCACCTCGTGCCGCGCCCGGTGCCACCAGTACCAGAGGAAGGTCACGCCGAGGTAGCCGAACACGCTGCCGCCGAGCAGGCCGAGGCCCTCGGCCGAGAACAGGCGGTGGGCCTGCAGCCACGGGTCGAGGAACAGCGCGCCGAGGAAGGCGGTCGCCACCTGGATGGCCGACAGCGCGACGGCACGGCGCCGCCAGCGGTCGACGCCGTCGAGTTCACGGCGGGGGCGGAGGCGCTCGGCGGCGTACATGGCGACGCCTGCGGCGAGGAGCACGAGGGCGAGGGTCATGAGAGGGCTCCGGTTCGGTACCCCGACATAGGAACCCCGCGATGTGGACCTCGTGTGGACCCTCGTCCAATCGTCGTTGGAGCGTGCGGTAGGGCGGCGTTCGGTGGGGCTGCAGCTGGCCCGTCGACGGCGACTAGCGGCGGGGGCTGACAGGCAGGTCGAGGGTGAAGGTCGTGCCGCGCCCCACCTGGCTATCGACGGACACGTCGCCGCCGAGCTGCTGAGCGATGCCCCACACCATCGCGAGACCGAGGCCGGTGCCCGCGTCGCCCTTGGTGGAGAAGAACGGGTCGAAGATGCGCTGCAGGTCGGACGGTGCGATGCCCGCCCCTTCGTCAGACACCGACAGGTACACCCGGTGGCGGTCCGACCGGGCGGCGACCACGATGTCGCCCCGCTCGCCCATGGCGTCTCGGGCGTTGAGGACGAGGTTGAGCAGGGCTTGGTCGAGGAGGTTGGGGTCGATGCGCACCGCCGGGGTCGGGCTGAGCTCGAGCTTCACGGCGCACGACCCCGCAGCGGTCTGCAGGACGCCGAGCGCCTCGGCCAGGTGCTTCCTCAGATCGACCTCGGCCAGGGCCAGCTCGGACTGGCGCGCGATGGCGAGGAGGCGCTTGGTGAGGGAGGTGGCCTGCCCGACAGCCTGATGGAGCGTGTGCAAGGTGTCGGAGCGGTCGGCTCCCGCGGGCAGGTGCCCCAGGATGTCGGCAGCGGCCAGCACGACCGTCAGGGTGTTGTTGACGTCATGGGCGAGCCCAGCCGCCAGCTGCCCGAACGACTCGAGGCGCTGCGCCCGGAGGAGCTGGGCCTGCAGGCCTCGTGCGAGGGCGCTGGCGTCGTCGGCGCTTGCGCGGGCGGCGCGGAGCTCGACGTCGCGAGTGAGGGCCGCCATGCGCACCCTCGCCAGCCGCCTTGGCTCGGACTGCAGCACGTGGGTGCGCGCGACGAGGAAGTCGATGGCTGCATCGTGCCGGCCGAGGGCCCGCAGGTTGTCGACGTGGCCGTCCAGGATGCCGTCGTGCAGTGGGTCTTGCGTGCGCAGGGCCTGCTCGGTGATGGGCTGCATGCACGCTACGGCCTCGGCGTGTCGCCCCAGACTCGTCAGTGCCTGGACGCGCACCATCCCACGGGCGAGGGCCTCGTCGGGCAGATCGGCGGAGGACGCTGGCTTCAGGTTGGCGAGGGCCTCGGCCGGTCGACCGTCATGGATCAGCCACTGGGCACGCAGGGTCTGGGCGACCGACCGGTGGCCGGCGAGGTCGTCTGCTTGGGAGGCGAGGTGGGCCAGCTCGGAGATGGCGGCGTCTGCAGCAGGTAGGGAGCCGAGGGTGAGGCAGACGCGGGCGCGCACCGCGAGGGAGTGCAGGAGCAGGTAGCGCTGGTCGCAGCGCCGGGCGACGTCGACCGCTTTGTCGGCGTGGTGGCTCGCCTCGCTCAGGCCCCCCAGGCTCTGGTAGAGGTTGGCGATGTTGCCGTGCACGAAGGAGAGAACCCGTGGGGGGGCCTCGCCGCCGCCTGCTGCCTCGAGCGCCCGCAGGTAGCACTCCAGCGCCCCCGAGGGGTCGTCGAGCAGGCCGCGGGTGCTGGCTGCGTTGACGAGGTTGATCGCCATCGTCGTGCTGTCACCGGCCAGCGCCGAGAACGCGGCGGCTTGCTCGTAGTGCTCTACGGCCTCGATGCGCCGCGCCGGGAACAGCATGGCGACGCGGCCCAGCATGTTCTCCACCGCCTGCATGTCGTCGGGCCCCATCTGGCCCGCGGCGTCGGCGTAGGCGTCACGTACCGCCCCCTCCAGCTCGTTCGCTTCAGGGGCTGCCAGGCCGTCGATCAGGCGATCGACGCCGACGACGAGGCCTCGAAGCGACCACAGCGGATCGAGGTCGGCACGTCGTGCGAGGGCCAGCACCTGCGCAGCGTCGGAGGGGGGCCGGTCACGGAGCTCGAAGACGGCCACGCGACCTCCCGCCTCGGGGTGCGAGCGCGCGTCGGCGACGAGCTGGCGGCAGCGCTCGACGTCGCGGATACGCAGGCGCCATGCGAGCTCCAGGCCCGCGTCGACCCGCTCCGAGGGCGGTTCGCTGGTGAGGGAGCTGTCGAGGAGAGGCTCGGTGGTCAGTCCAGAAAACAAGGCAGGGTCCGCCGCGGGCTCGGTGCGGGAAAGGCGTATCGTCCTGTCGGCGTACAGGATGCAGGATCGGGCGCCGGCCGCGGCGTGCGAGCCTCAGCCCAGCGTCACCGCTCCGAGATCCTTGGGACTCCGCTCGAAGCAGCCCCTGCCCGGTTGGCACGCTCCGGGCTCGGTGCGCGCGTCGTCGGGGCCCCACGGCTGGCAGGTGTGCAGGCAGGTGAACGGAGCGTCGCCGGCCACCATGGCCCGCTGCATGTCGTCTTCGGAGCGCCACTGCGAGCCGTAGAAGCCCTTCCAGCGCAGGTGATGACACAGCCTCATGGTTCTGCCTCCTCGTCGGTCGGGGCTTCGATCAGGGCCTCGGCGGGCGGGCCCTGCAGCGCCGCGGCCAGCGTGTCGCGGATGGTGTGGGGCACCAACCGCGCCTTGTAGGCGGCCTGGGGCAGGTCGCCCTTGGCCAGGTTGTCGAGGATGCGGTTCCACGCTTCGTCGTCGGCCTTCTTGCCGTCGATCTGCGCCGCCACCTCGGGGAAGGCGAGGGGCCGGTTGGCGACCCCTCCCACGGCGATGTGCATCCCCGACAGCAGCTCGCCGTCGGCAGAGACCCGCACGGCCGCTTCGACCAGCGGCCACTCGGCTCGCATCCGGTGGATGGTGCGCCGGTAGGCGGCGTGCTCTCCGGGCACCGGCGGCGGCAGCACCACGGCCGTGACGAGCTCACCGGCCGCGACCGCGTGGGTCTGGCTGGCCTTCGCCCCGGGACCCAGCAGCTCCGGGATGGTGCGCAGGGCCTCGCCGTCGACCTCGACCTGCGCCCCGTACGCCAGCAGGGCCATGGCCATGGTGGAGGGGTGCGGCGCGATGCACTGGCCCTTGTCGTAGGCGCTGTGGAAGCGGGCATCGCCCCGGCGGGCGAGGCAGACGACCCCACCGCGCTTGGCGCACTGGAACTGCGGGCTGCGGAAGTACCAGCACCGCACCTCCTGCAGCAGGCTGCCCCCGAGGCTGGCACGGGCCCGGATCTGGGGCGTGGCGAGGCCGCCCGCTGCCTGAGCGACGGCCTGGTAGCCCTTGTTCACCACCGGGTCGGCCGCGATGGTGGCGAGGGTGACCTTGCTGCCGATGCGCAGCCCGCCTTCTTCGGTGACCTCGACGCCGTCGAGCCCTTCCACGTCGCGTAGGTCGACGACCGGCCCGGTGGCGAGGCCCTTGTGACGCAGCTCGGTGAGGTCGGTGCCGCCGGCACGCACCTGGCCCTCGAGGGCCGCGACCTGGGCTGGGTCGGTGGGGAAGTACATCATGACAAGCCCTCCAGCACGCGCGGCGGCGTGAGCGGGATCTGCCTGGGTCGCCATCCCGTGGCGTGGAACACGGCGTTGGCGACCGAGCCGGCGACCCCGATGGTGCCGAGCTCGCCCAGCCCGATGGAGCCTCCGCGGGTGGCCTCGAAGCCTCGCTCCTCGAAGTGCACGTGGAGGGGAGGGATGTCGCCGATGCCGGCGATGCGGTAGTCGTCGAGGTTGTGCGACAGCAGCCGCCCAGTGCTCCGGTCGAGCACCCGCTCCTCGTACAGCGCATACGACAGGCCCTGGATCAGCGCGCCGTTCATCTGGTTGGTAGCCGCCGGCGGGCACACGATGCGCCCCGCCGCGATGCCGACCCAGGCCTCCAGGGCCTTCACCGTGCCCAGGCGCGTGTCGACCTCGATGTGGGTGACGTTGACGGCCCCTGGCAGCCTGCGGCCAATCTTCACGTCGGCGAAGGGGAAGGGCAGGAACGCGCGCTCGTCGTCGCGACGGCGCCGGCCCACGAAGCGCAGGGGAGGGGACGTCGCCAGCAGCTCCGCCCACGGCATCAGCCCTCCTTCATGGCGGACTCCGCCCTCGGCGGCCTCGCCGACGACGCCTCGGTCGCGGGCATGGTGCACCAGCGCCTCAGCGAGCTGCTCGGCGGCGTGGTGGGCGGCCGGCGCCAGCGACGCGGTCGTGCGGGAGCCCGCTGACATGGGCCCACGCACGTCGTGGGAGTCACCGACCCGGACCGCGACATCGGCCGGGTCGATGCCCAGCGCATCGGCGACGGCGTAGGCGAGCATCGAGCGGGTGCCCTGGCCCATGTCTTGGGCGGCCGACGACACCGTGATGCCGTCGGGACCGGCGTCGAGCTGCACCTGGGCGTGCACGTCCCAGATCACGAACCAGCCCGAGGCGGCCAGCCCCACGCCACGTCGGTAGCGGCCGGTGTCGGCCGACACCGGGCCTCGGTCGGCCCAGATGGGCAGCTCCTCGGCCCAGTCGTACAGGTGCTGTCGGGTGGGGTTGGGGTCCCACCGGCGGCGGAGGGTGATGGGGCTCTCGCCACGGTCGTGGGCGATCTGGTCGATGGCCCCCTCGATGGCGAGGAAAGCGGGCGGCCCTCCGGGGCCTCGGAACGGCCGGGCCGGCGGGGTGTGGGTGGCGATGTCGTAGTCGTCGAGCTGCTTGGCCTTGTGGGGGTAGGGCAGTCGGAGGAACAGGCCCACGGCGGTGCCCACAGACACCCCGGAGTCGGTCTGGGTCTCGGCGACGAGGCCCGACATCTCCCCGTCGGCACTCGCCCCCAGGGCCAGGTCGATGCGCTCACCGGGGCGGTAGCCCCCGACCATCAGCTCTTCCTCACGGCTCAGCGCCACCCGGACGGGGGCGGATGCCGCGCGGGCCAGCTCGACGGCCATGCGCTGCTCCATCTGAAGCCCCACCTTGGCCCCGAAGCCTCCCCCGACGTAGGGACAGCGCACATGGACCTGCTCGTGCTTGAGGTCGTAGCGCTGCGCCAGGTCGTGGGCGAGATCGACGCACGACTGCGTCGACGCCCACACCTCCAGCGCCCCGTCAGCCCCCCAACGTGCCACCGCGGCGTGGGGCTCGAGGGCCGTGTGGACCTGGACGCCGGTGATCCATCGCCCTCGGGCCACGATGCCGTCGCGGCCCGCTTCGTCGACAAGCTTGGGGGCCTTCTTCGGCTTGGCGAACAGCGACGCGCTCACCGGGCCCCGCAGGTTGCCATCCCACCCAGCGGGCAGCACCGGGCCTTCGGCGGCGGCGGGTGCCACCTTGGCGGCTCGCTTGTCTTCGTAGACCAGCGGCGCCCCGGCCTCCAGCGCTGCATCGGCGTCGATGACCGCGGGGTGCTCCTTGCGCTTGACCTTGGCCTTGGCCAGCGCGGCGCGCAGGCTGTGGGCATCGGTGGCAGCGACCGCGGCGAGCTCCTGGCCGACGTAGCGGATGCGGTGGCCATCGGGCACCAGCTGCACCACGGCCTTCACGCCGGGGAGGCTGCGCAGGTGGTCGACATCGATGGAGGTGAGGGTCGCATGGGCCACGTCGGAGCGCAGGGCGCCCCCCTCCAGCTGGCCGTCGAGCTGCACGTCGACGGTGTAGACGGCCGCGCCGGTGATCTTCTCGGGCGCATCCTTGCGGGGCGGCGGCCCGGGGGCTTCGTCGAAGCGCCCCTCGCAGGCGGCGATGACCGCAGCGTAGATGCCCTCGTAGGCGCCGCAGCGGCACAGGTGACCGGCGAGGGCTGCAGCCACCTCGTCGCGGGTGGGGGTGTCGGTTCCGCGGGTGGCCCGCCACGTGTCGTGGAAGGCGGCGGCCTCGACGACGAAGCCGGGGGTGCAGTAGCCACACTGCAGCGCGTCGTGGGCGCCGAAGGCGCGCTGCACCGCGTGCTCGCCGCCCAAGCCCTCCACCGTGGTGACCTCGCGACCCTTCAGGGCGGTGGCGGGGAGCAGGCAGGTGACGTGGGGCACGCCGTCGACCTGCACCGTGCATGCCCCGCAGGTGCCCGCGCCACACCCGAGCTTGGTGCCGGTGAGGCCCAGGCCGCGAACGGCGTCGAGGGCGGTGTCGTCGGCGCCGACCTGTAGCTGACGGGCCTCCCCGTTGAGGGTGGTGGCGACCTCGACCTCGACGTGGCCCGCCGTGGCCTTCGGCGGGGAAACGACAGGCTCGGCAGGGGCCTCCGCTGCGTCTTCGGGGGCTCCTTCGGGCGCCGCGGTGGCGCGGAGGGGCGTCGCGGCCAGGCCGACCAACGCGCTGCGTAGCAGGTTTCGACGGGAGAGATCAGACATCGTGCCTCGCTGCGAAGGGGGGTACCACGTAAGCGCAGTCCCCGCCTCAGCTGAGGGGGCCTTCGGACCGGGCGCACGCCGACCCTCGGCTACACTCCTCGGATGCCTCGCTGTGCCATCGTCGGCTCCGCCTTCTCCGACGCGGCCGATACACCGCCCACTCACGTCCAGACCCCGTTTGGTGAGGCCGTGCTGTACGCCGTGGCGCCGGGTGGGTGGTTGCTCCCGCGGCACGGTCGGCCTCACCGTTTTCTGCCGCACCAGGTTCCCTACCGAGCCCACGCCTGGGCGCTGCGTCACCTCGGTGTCGACGCGCTGCTGGTGACCAGCTCCTGTGGGGTGTTGGACCGCACCCTGCCCCTGTTCACCCCCCTGCTGGTGACCGACCTGGTGTGGCCCGACAACCGGCTGCCCGACGGCAGTGCCGCCACGATGTGGCCCGAGCCGTGCTCCGACCAGGGCCACCTCGTCGTCGAGGCGAGCCTGTTCGATGCGACGCTGTCCGCCCACCTCCGCGACCACCTGCGCCGCCAAGGCGCCCCCTCGCCGGAGCGCGAGGTGGTGTTCTGGTACGCGCCCGGTCCGCGCACCAAGACCCGTGCGGAGAATCGCTGGCTGGCCGAGCAGGGCCTGCACGTCAACAGCATGACCCTTGCCCCCGAGGTGGTGCTCGCCAACGAGCTGGGCA
>Ga0209578_10003845_pt1 | contig 11174 bp, 9 predicted proteins | sample tdAd472_FD_187127 | JGI IMG/M metagenome (GOLD analysis project Ga0209578, IMG submission 187127) | Marine sediment microbial communities from the Atlantic coast under amendment with organic carbon and nitrate - tdAd47.2 (SPAdes)... | ecosystem: Environmental > Aquatic > Marine > Coastal >...
CCGTGCGAGATAGCTTTCGGGAACCAGCAGCGGAAAGTCGCTTTCCGCCGCCGCGCCGTCTCGAAAACCGACCGACAGCAACGTCTCGGACAGGCCCAGCCGCCGCAGCAGCTCCCGAGGCTCACGAATCGCTCCGGCGAGTGACCGCTTCCACGCAGTCGCGTTCCCTGCGCCAGGGATTGCAGCCTCCGGGATTGCAGCGTCCGGCGGACTCTCACTCGACGCTCCCGCATCCGCTGCGAGGTGCTCGCCGTCGAGGCGGGAAATCGGCGAAAGTCCCATTGATGAAAACCAATCACAAATCCGCCGGAAATGCTGGCCTGGTTCGGCTTTCCGTCGGTTCCGCCCTTTTGCTATCGTCCCGCCCCTTCGCAGCAGACTTCTGCGCTGAGGAACCGCAAACTCGTCCCGCCGTGAGCGGGGAAGCATAAACCGTCTACCGGAAGTGAGTCATCTGATGCCGAGTATCAACGCGCAGGAATTCAAGAAGGGATTGAAGGTTCTTGTCGAAGGCGAGCCCTACGACATGCTGGAAGTTAACTTCGTCAAGCCCGGCAAGGGCCAGGCCCTCTACAAACTGCGACTCCGCAATCTGCTGAAGGGAACGATCATCAATCCGACCCTCCGCAGCGGCGACAGCCTCGAACAGGCCGACGTTCGAAAAACCAGCGGTCAGTTCCTGTACCGCGACGGCAGCACGCACGTTTTTATGGAGAACGAATCGTTCGAGCAGTACTCGATCGAAACCGCGGCACTCGGCGAGAAGGCCAACTTCCTGCTCGACGGAGCACAGTGCGACCTGCTGCTCTACAACGATCAGGTGATCGACATCGACCCGCCGCCACACGTCGTGGTTGAGGTCACCTACACCGAACCCGCCGCTAAAGGGAACACGGCGACCAACGTGACGAAAGCCGCAACGGTCGAAACCGGGGCCGAAGTTCAGGTTCCGGCATTCATCGATCAGGGCGAAAAGATTAAGGTTGATGCCCGCACGGGCGAGTACATCGAACGGGCTCGGTAACCAGCCCGCTTCGAGACCTGCGTCCGGCCAGTTTTCTGACAGGATGTCGCGTGGAGAGGCAGCGTCTCTCCGCGTATCGTCTTGACACTCCACCGAAGGGACTTACGGGGAGCCCACCATGACGATCTGGCACGTACTGCTGTATATCGGAGCCGCCCTGCTGGCACTGAGGTCGTTCATCCAGCTCGTCACGAACTATCGTGCCGAGTACGAACAGACCGCCGTCAGCGCGGAACTCCAGCGAATGCAGGAAGAACTCACCGCCGAGGCCGCGGCAACGGCCAACCAGGAAGAACCCGCCGCAGCCTCAACATAACCTGTAGCTACCGTCGCCAGACGGTGGGTGTCCACGCTCTGGCGAGCGTAGCTACAAGAACTCTCCCAAGACGCTCCCTCGCCCTCCGCCTCCCATGTCCCACAACGGCAAGCTCTATATCGAAACAGTCGGCTGCCAGATGAACATGCTCGACAGCGAGCTGGTCGTCGGGGCGTTGCGGCAGAAGAACTACGAGCTGACACGCGACATCAAGGCCGCGGATACGATCCTGTTCAACACCTGCAGCGTCCGCGAGCACGCCGAGCACAAAATCTACAGCCAGCTCGGTCGCCTGAAGTTCGCCAAACGCCAGCGACCGAACCTGGTCATCGGCGTCATGGGCTGCATGGCTCAGAAAGACCAGGAGCTGATCTTTCAGCGAGCGCCGCACGTTGATCTGGTCGTCGGCACCGGGCAGCTCGCCGAGATCCCGAAGCTCGTCGACGAAGCCCGGACGACCCGCCAGCCGCTGTCAGCTCTGAGCCTCGGGCGCCGCGACGGTTCACGGGATGAAGTCGCTGGAAGCTTCGAGAGCTACGACCCGCTGCGCGATCCCGAGATGCGACCGAGCCCGTATCAGGCGTTCGTCCGGATCATGATCGGCTGCGACAAGTTCTGTACTTACTGCGTCGTCCCCGCGACGCGCGGCCCGGAACAGAGCCGCTCGCCGAGCCAGATTCTCTCCGAGGTCAAGATCCTCGCCGGCCAGGGCGTCAAGGAAGTCATCCTGCTCGGCCAGACGGTCAACAGCTACAAGCACACGGAGAACGGCCAGCTTTACCGGCTCTCGGATCTGCTGCGGCTGATCCACGACACGGCGGGCATCGAGCGGATCAAGTTCGTCACAAACTACCCGAAGGACATGACGACCGACCTGCTGGAAGCGGTCCGCGACCTGCCGAAGGTCTGCCGCTACCTGCACGTCCCCGCTCAGCACGGCTGCGACGGGCAGCTCAAGCAGATGAAGCGCGGCTACACCATCGCCGACTACCGCGAGATGATGGCCCGCATCCGCGAGATCGTGCCCGGCTGTGCGGTCTCCAGCGACTTCATCGTCGGCTTCTGCGGGGAGACCGAAGAGGCGTTTCAGAAGAGCATGGACCTGATCCGCGAGTGCCGCTTCAAGAACAGCTTCATCTTCAAATACAGCGCCCGCCCCGGCACGAAGGCCGACGACCTGTGGGACGACGACATCCCCGAAGAGGTCAAGAAGCGCCGCAACAACGAAATGCTCGCCCTGCAGAACGCGATCAGCGAAGAGGACAACGCCGAGTTCATCGGTTCGACCGTGACCGTCCTCTGCGAAGGCCCCAGCAAGTCGCACGTCAAAAAGTCCGCCGCTCACCCCGAGCAGAATTCACCCGCCGACACCTCAGCAAGCGACAGCACCGGGGCCGAGTCGCACAAAGTCCAGCTCATGGGCCGCACCGACTGCGACCGCATCGTGGTCTTCGACGGCAATCCGCGACTGGCCGGCACGATGGTCGAAGTCGACATCCACGACTGCACGCCGACAACGCTGCTGGGCAACATCGTCACCCGCCAAACCATCGCCGGTCCCGACATCACGCTCCCCGTCGTCTCCTGAGAACGCCCGCCGTCGCGATCCAGTTGTCGATACAACGCCGCCCCAGAGGTAGTCACCATCGGACCGGTTCCCACCGGGTCGAAGTGTCGATCGAATGTGGCGGGTGAGTACCGGCCCGACATCCCGATGAGGACCGGCCCGACATCTCTGAGAGACACTGAGGAATCGGTTAGCCCGGATTATTCCCGTAGGGTGCGTGGAGTCGGCGTTTTTGCCCTGGTGCGTTGCGCAAGCCAGATTGCTCTCAATACAGAGTGGCGCAGACGAATTGTTGTGTTCGCCGACGTAACGCACCGCCCTGAAAAGGCTTGCTCCACGCACCCTGCAACCTTCATGAATAATCCGGGTTAGGATTTCAATTCGCCTTCTGTTGCAGCGATAACTCTCCGGAACGTGTCAAATGCAACTTCTCAGGTCAGATCCTGACCTTGGTGTGAAGGCGTTCCGATCGATGCCGGTTCGCCGCGCTGCTTAAACACTTGTCCGCGAGATCGAGGAAGACGAAATGGTTCACCGCGACGCGTCCCGGCGTGAGTTTCTGCAGAAGTTGGCAGTCGGAACCGGGGCAGCTTCCGTGGGAGCTTTGCCAGACATGAGCTTTGGTGCCGAACCGGTACGGCGGCCTCGAGTGGCGGTGATCTTTACTGTGCTGAGGTTTCGCAGCCACGCATTCAACATTCTGGAGAACTTCCTCGGGCCGTATTACTTCAATGGCGAACTGACGGATCCCGGTGTCGACGTCGTGTCGCTCTACGCCGATCAGTTTCCGCATGACGACATGGCTCGAGCAGTTTCCGGGAAGTTCAGGATTCCACTGTTCGGCAGCATCGGCGACGCGTTGCGGGTTGGTGGCCGGGACCTCGGTGTCGACGCCGTGCTGTCGATCGGTGAGCACGGCGATTACCCGTACAACGAACGCGGCCAGCATCTCTACCCGCGCAAACGGTTTTTCGATGAGGCGTTTGCTGTGATGCGCGAGTCCGGGCGCTTTGTCCCGTTCTTCAACGACAAGCACTGGTCATACCGCTGGGACTGGGCTCGCGAGATGTTCGACACGGCTCGCGAACACGACATGCCGCTGCTCGCCGGCAGTTCGGTGCCGCTCGCCGAACGGCGCCCGCCGCTGGAACTGCCAGACGGCTGCGAGATCGAGGAAGCGGTTTCGATTCACGGGGGCGGGCTGGAGTCGTACGACTTTCACGGGCTCGAAGTGCTGCAGTCGCTCGTCGAGCAGCGACGTGGCGGCGAGACGGGGATCGCTCAGATCGAGCTGCTGACGGGCGACGCATTTCAGGCGGCGAAACGCAACGGACGCTGGTCACAGGAACTGGTCGATGCCGCCATGCAGGCAGAGCAGGCAATGAACGCGAAGCGTCAGCAGCGTCCGACAACGGGCGTCTTTGCTGCCCGACCGACAGCGAAGCAGGCGAGCGACCGGCCTCGACCGCCTCGCCCATCCGGTGACTATGCGATCTCGGTGACGTATCGCGACGGTCTGAAGGCGACCGTGCTGAAGCTTGGCAGCAGTGCGGACCGCTGGAACTTCGCGTGCCGGGTGACGGGCGAGACTCTTCCGCGAGCAACCGCCTTCTTCAACAGCCCGTGGGGCAATCGCGGTCTGTTCAAGGCACTGTCGCACTCCATTCAGCATCTCTTTGTCACCGGGCGCGAGCCCTGGCCGGCGGAGCGTACGCTGCTGACAACCGGTGCCGTCGAAGCGGTCATGCGTTCGTTCGAGCAGAACGGCAAGGCGATCGAAACGCCCCATCTGGAGATTGCCTATCAGCCGACCAATGTGAAACCGTTTCGCGAGTTCGGGCAGACCTGGTCGATCCTGACGGAAGGCGTTCCTCAGTCGAGCTACTTCGAGCCGCGTGATTTCGATGAGCTGACGCGGTGAAGGGCGATCGCTCAACCTACTGCGTCAGCAGCAAGGTGAGACTCTTCCGGGCGGCAAGGTCGCGTCGCAGGTCAACGACTTTGTCGGGCAGCGCGTCGTAGTCGAACGCGGACGAAATCTGCTGCGAACTTCTCGGAACGCGCACAGAGATTCGGCAAGGCAGCGCTGAGGGACGCTCGGCTTCCAGCGGAATCGCAACGTCGAAACGGCCATCGGCCCGCGACGTTACCGTGACGGGCTGTCCGTGCGGCTTGCCCGATTCACTCAGGCGTTCGAACAGCAACTCCGCGACTGCCGGCTGGCCGTCGAGAAACACTCGGCCGGACGCGGCGAACGTGTCTGAAGTTCCGCAGCCGACGACGCTCGGCAGCAGTGCCGCCAGGCCGATCGCCAGTGCCGCGGTTCTGCCCATGCCTCGCCGCTGCAATGACGACTTTGGAAGTGAGGGGGCCTGAGATCTCATAGCAGCATCGAGTGGTGGCAAGGTGCGAAGACGTTTGTTTTGTGGGCCACGACCTCAGAACTGACCGAGGGGTTCCTGGCCTGAGATCGTGGACAGTCCCTCGAACGTGCCCTGGTCGATGTTCTCACTGAGGAAACGCGTGCTGCCGTCCGCCAGAAGAAAGTAGGCTCCGCCGACATGGTGGGACTGGAACGAGTACAGCGGGCGTTCGTTCGCCAGAGTCGGGACGACGACGGGCCGGGGATTGATGGGAAATGGGATTCCGACACTGGGCGGCTCGGTGGCACAGCTGGGAAGGCGAATGTCCCGCGTCACGGCGAACGGTCCGGCGACCCAGTTCTGGGCATCTCCCGTCGGCGCGAAGTACAGGACCGACGCCATCGCCCAGGGGTACTCGACAGGAGCCTGCGGGAAGCCGGACGATCCGCCACCGAACAGCAGCCGCGAGCCGGCCTTCTCACCGATCATGATCGTTTGGGACGTGCCGTCTTTGATGTCCTGAATGCGGCAGCGCGAGTTGTAGCCGAACGCGCCACGCGTTGCTGTCGGCCACTGTCGCCAGTAGTGCAGGAGGCCGCCGGGGCACGCCGCTTCGCCACTGCCAGGCAGCGCCTTGATGATGTCCATGCCGTGGCAGAACGCGTAATCGTTGACGGCCCCCGCCATCCAGTGAGGAGATCCGACCGGCGCACTGGGATCGCCCATGATGTCGACTGTGTGTGGAGCGCTCGGGCAGATCAGCAACGGAATCACGCTGGCATTCAACTGCCAGACCGCGTGGTCGTCCGAGTTCACCATGCTGCTGAGCCAGGTGCCGTTGAAGTCGAACTTGCGGTGAAGCGGCTGCTGTTCGAGGTGGGGCAGCAGAAGATGGTACCCGGTCCAGTGACTGCGGTATCGCAGAGCGTCGCTGGCCGGTGGCGGTGGCGGCGGATCGTTGTCTTCCTGCCGGACAAAGCTCGGCGGAAACGTGCGATGGGTCGATTCGTAGTTGTGGAGGGCGAGGCCGATCTGCTTGAGATTGTTGATGCACTGCGCCGCGCGAGCCCGTTCGCGAGCCTGCTGTACGGCGGGCAGAGCCAGTGCCGTGAGCACTCCGATGATCGCGATGACGACCAGCAATTCGATGAGCGAGAATCCGACTCGCCTGCGTGCCGTACCGTCCGACAGGCTGGGCCTGCGATCCGCGTCAGAACGCATGCTCGACGGGGCGCGCTCGCTCGACGCAGCGGGCCGGCAAGCTCGCGATGCGGGGGGAGGCAGAATCAGGTCAGGCCGGGCCATTGGTACAAACAATCGTTCCGGTTCAGTCGGCGTAAGCGTCCGTCTGGGGGGCAAGCGGGCGAACAGCTCGCTGGCGGCTTTCGTGGCAGAAAACGTTTCCTGTCAGAAAGCATCGGCACGCCATTTTACGCCATGTGCGAGCGTCCTTCGGCTGATTGTGCAGAGACCTGCCAGGCGATGGGAATGGTGATTCCGTTCAAAACAGTTGCCCTGCCCCCGTGTTGGCTGCGGAGCGGTGTGCGCTTCCGAAGGGACTGCATCCTGCCGGCCCCGGAGGCCTGTGACGGCGGGGGTAGTCTGGGCGGCCATGACGTCTCAGCGGAGCTGCCACGGAACTTCCAGACCGTGCCGCTCCATCAAGGTTGCGTCGCGCAGCAGGTCCCGGACCGGGCCGTCCGCCTGAATCGTTCCGTCGTCGAGCACGATCACGCGGTCACAGAGTTCGACGACCAGATCGAGATCGTGCGTTGCGATGACCTGGGCTCCCTCGAACTTCCGGAGAATGTCAATCAGCGACCGGCGCGAACGCGGGTCGAGATTCGTGAACGGCTCGTCCAGCACGAGCGTCTGCGGACGGCAGGCGAGCACGCCGGCCACGCACACACGCTTGCGTTCGCCAAGACTCAACTGAAGCGTGCTGCGGTATTCGTAACCCGCAAGTCCAACCGTCTGCAGGCTCTGCTCGACACGTTTGAGCACTTCCTCGCGGGGCAGTCCAAGGTTCAATGGCCCGAAGGCCACATCCTCGCGGACAGTCGGGCAGAAAAGCTGGTCATCGGGATCCTGAAAGACGAACCCGACGCGCTGTCTGATTGCGGGCAGCTGATCGCGCGTGATGGCGAGGCCGTCGACAGTCACACCAGAGGCTGCCGGGGTTCGGACTGCCGCTTCCGGCAGCAGGCCATTGAGATGCATCAGGAGCGTCGACTTGCCCGCGCCACTCGGGCCAACAACGGCAACTTTCTGGCCGGGCGGTACGTTGAAGCTGATCTCGCGCAGGACTGCCGGCCCGTCACCATAGGCAAAAGCCAGCGAGCGGACTTCGATCGCGGGGGGGATGTCGGCAGAGCCCAACCGAAAAGATTCAGCGGCGACATCGTCATTCATGAGGTGGCTCTCAAAACGAAACAAGCCCGGTCTCGCACTGAGACCGGGCTTGAGGATCAGCATCCCGTGATGACGCGGACCTGCACGTCAGGCAACCTGCGTCTTCGCTGGCTTCTCTGGAATCTCCGGCATTTTGTCCTGGACGTCCGAGGCCAGGCCAACAAGCCGCATCAGCTTAATCACCTGCCAGGTAATGTCGAGTTCCCACCAGCGATGACAGTAGCAGGCGCACCGCTGATGAGCGTGATGGTTATTGTGCCAGCCTTCGCCGTAGCTCAGCAGAGCTGCCCACCAGAGGTTGCGCGACCGGTCGTTAGTTTCGTAGGTGCGGTAGCCCCAGATGTGCGACGCCGAGTTAATGAGCCACGTCGAGTGGTAGCACAGCACCGCTCGCACGCACACGCCCCACAGCAGCAGCGACCAGCCGGAGCCCATCGTCACTTCACCGATGAGAAACAGGGCCGCTCCGAACAGGATCGGGACGAACGGGAAAATCCGATCGAAGAAACGCTGAACCGGGTCTTTGTACATGTCCGGCGCCCAGCGTGCGAACAGCTCCTGCTCTTCTTCGCGAGTCGTTCGTGGCTTGAACCACAGCATGTGTGACCACATGAATCCGTCATTGGGCGAATGGGGATCGCCTGGCTGATCCGACAGAACGTGATGCTTGCGGTGCGTGGCCACCCAGAAGAGCGGCGATCCCTCGGCAGCGGTCATCGCGTTCAGGCACAGCAGATACTTCACGGGACGCGACACCTTGAAGCTGCCATGAGTCAGCAGCCGGTGATACGTCAGTGTGATCCCGATGCAGGCCGTCGTGAAATGCAGAAAGATTGCGGTTGCCAGTCCGGCAGCCGTGAAATGCCAGAAGGCGGCCACGGCCCCGGCGTTCATGGCGAGCATCCACACCACGTTGTACCAGTTGATTCCGTTTGGAAAGCGCTCCCGCAGTTGAGTCGGAATTGCATGCTCGACCACTCGCCGCTTCTTCGGGCGGGGCGTCCCGCCGGTCGAACTGTGCGGACGCTCCTTGCTGGCAATGCCCGTCTGAATCGAAGATCGCGGTCCCTTCACCGTTTCAAGATCAACACTCATGGATACACTCCCTCAAAAGTCCGGCAATCTGTGCTGGACTGCGGTATGGCGGACTCGTCCTTGTAAAAGGCAGTTCAGTGAACGGCAGGCCGCAGAGTCCTCAAACGAGACAACGTCTCACTGGGCCGACTCTGCCAGGCGGAAAAACCTGGCGGAAGCGACGCCCTTCCTTGAGCCTGAGGTGGCCTGCACTGCGCCGCGGATTATAGGCAGGTATCGAACGAACCGCTGTCAGGGGGCAGTCAAACTTGTGTCAAAGTTCTGTCACGATTTCAGCCTTCGCAGGTTGCGTATTTTGACCAGACGGCACATGAAGCGCCGCAATTGAGTGCGGCGAGGCCGCATAGATTGAGACGGGTGATTGCGAAGGGTATCCTTGCGTTCCTGTCTGCCGCAGCGAGCTGACCGCCGGCCTGATTTCAGTGGCCCTCGGCGTTGCTCCCGTTCACAGTTCATTGATTGTCAGCTCGGCCAGTTTCACTGCATTTCTTTGCGTAATGACGCTCCTCTTCTGTTTCAGTTAACGACTGCGTGTACATGTTTCGTCCGCTGGGCAACACCGTATCCAGAGCGTGGCCACTGATCGCCGCGGGATGGATCATCGCGCTCATCAGTTTGAAGCTGACTGTGCTGTCGGTGACGGAACCGGGGCCGAACGACGGAATCGAGAAGACGCCGACCGGGCCCGGCCTGGCCATTCCATTCAACAAGACGCATGCCTGGTTCAGCGTCATTGAAGAGGGCGAGTTTGCCTTTCTGCCCCGAGAGATGCCCAGCCTTACCGGGGAACGAATTTACGAGGAAGCCTGGGCGAGCCGTTTGCCAGCAACATCGTCATTGTTGTGCGGCGCGAGCGGACGAAGCTCACCGAAGCCGACCGCTATTTCATCACCGAGCATCTCAAACCGGCCATTGCTGAGATTCTCGAAGAGGTCGGAATGCCGGAACCGGAATCAGTCCTGGCGGCAGGTCCAGAGGCGGCCGCTGCGGCAGAAGGCGATGCGGCGGCAGACGGCGATGCGGAAGAGCTGGCCGAGGATTTCAGCGCCAAGGTTAAAACGTTTGCGTCCGCCGGGTGGAAGGAAATTCTCGACAGCTCGGACGGTCGCTCGACGATGGTCGTGATTGACCTGGCCACCGAGTTCTTCAATGCCCGCAATCGACCTCTGATTGACGCGATCGAAACGGCCATTACCCGAGGCGAGAACAGCCTCTACGCGCAGGTTGACGAGAATGGAGAGCCCGTTGTTCCCAGCGGGATCGAACTCGCGCTGAGTGGTTCGGCGACGGTCGGACGCGACATGATGGTTGCGGCCACGGAGAGTTCCGAGGCGACCGAACTGTGGACGGTCATCCTCGTTGTAGCACTCCTGATTCTGATCTACCGCGCCCCCGTGCTGGCAATCATTCCTCTTCTGACGGTGGCCGTCGCAACGGAGTTTTCGCTGGCCCTGCTGGTGCTGCTCGGGCATTACGAAATCGTCGGGCTGTTCAACGGCATTGAGGTTTACGTCAAGGTGCTGTGCTATGGGGCCGGAGTTGATTACTGCCTCTTTCTGATTGCCCGTTTCAAGGAAGAGCTGGATGACGGGCAGACGTCAGCCGCCGGCGTGAGTAACGCTCTGGCGAAGGTCGGTGAAGCGATTGTCGCGAGCGCGGGCACCGTGATCTGCGGGATCGGGATGATGGTCTTTGCCGACTTTGGCAAGTTTCGCCAGGCCGGGATCGGGATCACGATTGGACTGATCATCGTCCTCATCGCTGCACTGACATTCACACCAGCGATGTTGCGCATGGCGGGACGCTGGGCCTTCTGGCCACACGTCGCGACGAATCGTGTTCGTAGTGGCGGCGGCTGGGTTTCCGCAACGGGGCTGATGGCGGGCCTGTTCCGCCGCAACCTGTTGACATCGATCTGGGAGAAAACGGCGCAGCTGATTCAGAAGCGGCCTGGATTTCTCCTGTCGGTCAGCACGCTGGCGATGCTGCCGTTTGCAATTGTGGCGGTGCTGTGCTTCGACAATCTCAGTTACGGCCTGTTGACGGAACTGCCTCAGGACAATGCGAGCGTCCAGGGGGCCAAGGCGATTCAGAGCCATTACCCGGCGGGGATTGCGGGGCCGGTCACGCTGCTGCTGCACAACCCGGAAATGGACTTCGCCGACCCGGATGCTCAGCAGGGGCTTAAGGAAGTGATCGACTCGTTGTACGAGAGTCGCGACCGGCTGAATCTGGCAGAGATTCGCAGCGTCGTGAATCCGTTCGGGATCGAAGCGGAAAAAGCTCGCGAAGCCGCCGAAGCTCAGAAGGCCGCGACCAGTCCGGAAGGGGCGGACACCTCGGATGGAGATTCAAAGCAGCCCTCGACGGTCGCCAGGCGGACGGGGCTGGGAGGTC
>Ga0209578_10003851_pt1 | contig 11169 bp, 11 predicted proteins | sample tdAd472_FD_187127 | JGI IMG/M metagenome (GOLD analysis project Ga0209578, IMG submission 187127) | Marine sediment microbial communities from the Atlantic coast under amendment with organic carbon and nitrate - tdAd47.2 (SPAdes)... | ecosystem: Environmental > Aquatic > Marine > Coastal >...
GGTCGAGCGCAATCGCTCCCAGAGGTTCGGCCGTGGAAGGAATCCGGCGTATTCGTAGGACACGGACTGTCCGGTGACGCGTAGCCATTTCAGCGAGTTCACCACGAGATCCAGGTCTGGCATCCAGTTCAGGTGACCAACCTGTCCATTCTGAGAAGGCGGCAGCCCGGTGGCAATTGTTGCCAAGGAGACACTTGTGGTCGTTGGGAATGGAGCATCGAGCGATCCGCTCAGGGTCGATCGAAAGGCGTGACCATCGGGATGTTGGATTTGGGCGACGCCCAACCCATCGAACAAGACCAAGACATATGTGTCGGCGTCTGGGACGCTGCTGGCCAGCTCGGCCACCAGCCCGGGTGCGCGGCTCCCGCCAGACAGTCGGCGTTCGATTTCCGCCACGAGATTGACCAGGCCGGAGCCGTCATACGAGGGGGCGATCGTCATGGGGAGAAGGCTAGATCACTGACTTCGACCAAGCCCCTTCGGGGCGTATACTCGCCGACGGTCGATCCGTTAGAGGCATGAGCACTTATTTCGAGAGCTATCTCACTGTGGGCGCATTCGTCGCCATGGGCGCCGTGCTCGTATTGGTGATGCTTGGCGTCGCCTCAGTTATCCGCCCGTCCAATCCCACCAGGACAAAGCAGATGACCTATGAGTGTGGTGTTGATCCTGTCGGAAGCGGCTGGAGCCAGAGCTATGTCCGTTATTACGTCTTCGGGCTTCTGTTCGTGATCTTCGATGTTGAGGCCGTATTCATTTTTCCGTGGGCCATCAAACTCGAGGATCTTGGGATGTTCGGATTGGTTGAGATGCTGATCTTCATCAGCATCCTGATACTCGGGCTCGTCTACGCAATCCGCAAGGGAGTGCTCAGGTGGGAGTAGTCCAGAAGTTTGGAGTCCCGAAACCAGTTTCGTGGCTCCTCAATTGGTCGCGGCAATACAGCCTTTGGATGTTCCAGTTCGGGCTTGCATGCTGCTCCGTTGAGATGCTGGCTGCGGCGAGTCCCCGATATGACATGATGAGGTTCGGGATAATTCCTCTGCCTGCCTCCCCCCGTCAGGCCGACTTGATGGTCGTAGCCGGCACAGTCACCGACAAGATGGCTCCTGCTGTTCGCCGTGTGTATGACCAGATGCCCGACCCGAAATACGTCATCTCGATGGGGTCGTGTTCCAACTGCGGCGGACCGTACTGGGACTCCTATTCAGTGACGAAAGGCGTAGACCAGATCATTCCAGTGGATGTCTATGTCCCGGGCTGTCCTCCTCGTCCCGAGGCGCTGATGGACGGGATCGTCCATCTGCAGAAGATCATCAAGAGCGAGAACATCAAAGAGAAGTGGAATCGGCGTGACCTCGAGCCCGTCTGAAGCCACCGCCCATCCTCTCCAGGAGTACGCCGACTCGGTGGCCGAGGTCGTCGGAGGCACCGCTCGCATCACTTTCGACACGATAAAGGTTGAAGTGGAGCCCAAGGATTGGGTCGAGGCCCATACCAAAGCTCGTGACGATCTGGATCTGGTGTACTTCTCCTTCCTGTCAGCGGTGGACTGGGCGAATGAGGTCGAAGCCGGAGATCCGCTCTCCGAGAAGGTTGAAGAGCGCTTCGAGGTTCTCACAACCGTGAGCGATTTGACCGAGGGTCGAAGGGTGACCTTCTCGACTTCGTTAGACAAAGAGGGAGCATCGATCGATTCCCTAGTCGAGGTGTATGCGGGGGCCAACTGGCACGAGCGTGAGGCAGCGGAGATGTTCGGGATCGATTTCAAGGGTCACCCCAATCTGATTGCTCTCTACCTGCCGGATGCTTTCATCGGCAACCCATTGCGCAAGAGCTATCCGCTGCTCAGTCGTGAAGTGAAGCCGTGGCCGGGCACCGTCGACGTCGAATCTATGCCCGAGAAGACAGAGCCCTCGACCGAGAACCCCGAAGCCTGATGTCAATAGAAGCCGACGCCGTCCGTCATCTCGCCGAGGCCCAGGTCTCAGTTGAGCTCGAAACAGAGGACATGACCCTCAACATCGGGCCACAGCACCCTTCCACCCACGGTGTGTTGCGACTCGTTGCCAGAGTGGACGGCGAACGGGCCTATGACGTGAAGCCGGTCATCGGATACATGCATAGGGGTTATGAGAAGCTCTCCGAGGTTCGCACCTATCCGCAGATCACAGCCTTGATCAACAGGATCGACTGGGTTTCTGGGTATGCCAATGAGATCCCGTTCGTGGTCGCGGCCGAGAAACTCATGGAGATAGAGGTTCCCGAGCGCGCCCAATACATCCGTCTCATTCTCACCGAGATGGCGCGGATTTCTTCACACCTCATGTTCCTTGCCGCGTATCCGCTTGAACTGGGGGCGGGGACGCCTCTCTTCTTCGCTCTCAGGGAGCGGGAGAGGGTCCTCGACCTCATCGAAGGTGTTACAGGTGGGAGATTTCATCCCAATTTCAACCGCATCGGTGGAGTGAAACCCGCGGCAGGTTCGGGTTCGACCAGTCGCAAAGTGGCCCAGGATCTTCCGGCCGGATTCCTCGATGGCACTCGGTTCGCGATGGACAAGGTGCTCAGTGTCTGTGATGACATCGAGAACCTCGTCGCCGGCAACGAGATCATCCTCGCCCGTACAAAGGGGATCGGGATCATTCCCAAAGAGATAATTGCCGCATACGGTGTTTCCGGTCCGACCATGCGAGCTTCGGGTATTCCCTTCGACCTGCGAAAGGTCGAGAACTACCTGCCTTACGATCGTTTCGACTTCGACGTGCCCGTGGGTGAGACGGGCGATAGCTGGGATCGCTGGTGGGTGAGGTTCGAGGAGACCCGACAAGCGGCGATGATCGTGCAGCAGGCGATCGATGGCATTCCTCCGAGCGGCCCGTTGCAGGCGAAAGTGCCCAAAGTCATCAAGGTTCCCAAGGGCGAGACTTATGTACGGGCTGAGAATCCGAAGGGCGAAATGGGTTACTACCTGATCTCCGATGGTGGGCAGGGTCCGTATCGTTTGAAGATCCGTTCCTCGAGTTTCTCCAATATCTCGATTCTTCCCTGGATCCTCGAGGGTGCGCTCGTTCCCGACATCATTGCCATCATGGGAAGCCTTGACTTCGTTCTCGGGGATGTGGATCGCTGATGGATGCAGTAGTCGAGATATTCGGCAATCCATGGGTGTCGCTGGCCGGGAAGGTTCTCCTGGTGGCACTGATCGTTCCTCTGTCCGCAATGGTCCTTGGCTTCGCCGAGATGAAGGTCTCGGCAAAGATGCAATCTCGAGTCGGGCCCTATTTCGCCGGTGGGCGTTGGGGATGGGCTCAGCTGATCGCAGACGGTGTGAAGTTCTTCCAGAAGGAAGACATCGTTCCTGACGACGCGGACCAGCCGGTATTCAAGGCAGCGCCGATCATCGTTCTCATGGGAACCGTCGCTCTGCTCGTGGTGATTCCGTTCGGTCCAGGTCTCATCTTCCAGGACCTGTCCGTCGGCATCTTCTATGCGTTGGCCATCTCGTCCATCTCGACGATCGGTGTCCTGATGGCTGGGTGGTCCTCGGCGAACAAGTACTCGTTGATGGGTGGTCTACGTGCTGCCGGCCAGCTCATCGCATACGAGCTCCCGCTCGTTCTGGCAGTTGTCGGCTCGGTGATCATGGCCGGCACGATGAGCATGGGGGGCATAGTTCAGGCTCAGATCGATGCCGGATTCCCATTCGTGGTCGTGCAATTCATCGGGTTTGGAATATTCATGGTTGCTGCGCTGGCCGAGCTGACCAGAATCCCGTTCGACATGCCGATTGCCGAATCGGAACTCGTTATGGGCTACGTAACCGAGTACTCCGGTTTCAGGTTCCTCTTCTTCTTCCTGGCCGAGTACGCCAACATGTTCACGATGTCGGCAATAGCCGCCACCCTCTTCCTTGGGGGCTATTGGTTGCCATTCGTCCCCGAGTCCACTCTCGATTACGCCGGCCCCTTCATCCTCATTGGAAAGGTGTTGGTGCTGACGTTCGGGATGATCTGGTTCCGTTGGACCTTCCCCCGATTCCGTGAGGATCAGCTGCAGACGCTTGCCTGGAAGTGGCTCATTCCCCTCGCCCTGGCAAACATCGCTGTGACCGCAGTATTGAAGGTGGTTCTCTGATGGCGCGAGCGATACCCGGCGGCGGTCTCGTCAAGGGTTTGGGTGTAACGATCACCACGTTCTTCAAAACGGTGTTCATGCCGGGCAAGTACCTCGCCACGATCAACTACCCGGTTGAGAAGGAAACCCCGGTTCCACGTGCGAGAGGCGTCATCGCCCTCGATCAGGACGCCTGCACCGTATGCATGCTTTGTGCCCGCCAGTGCCCTGACTGGTGTATCTACATCGAGGGCCATAAGGAGGAACTCCCACCGGCGACACCGGGGGGAAGAATCAAGGTTCGCTCCAAGCTCGATCGTTTCGACATCGATTACGCCCTTTGCATGTACTGCGGAATCTGTGTCGAAGTCTGCCCGTTCGATGCTCTCTTTTGGACCCCCGAGTACGAGTACTCCGAGCCCAAGATGGGCGCGATGCTTCATGACATGGACCGCCTTCAAGGTTGGCTCGAGACGGTTCCCGATCCTCCGGGGCTAGAGAAATGACCTTTGGTGACTGGATCAGCGAGCCGGCCAACTGGGCGTTTGCGGTCATCGCCTTGGTTGTCCTGTTCTCAGGATTCCGGGTCGTAACAGCGAAGAACGTTGTGCACGCCGCTCTGTATCTGGTCGGCGCTTTGGCTGGGACCGCAGGACTGTTCCTTCTGCTTTCGGCCGAATTCGTGGCATGGACCCTGGTTCTCGTCTACATCGGTGCCGTGGTCGTCCTCTTCCTGTTTGGGATCATGATCACTCGCGCTCCTACGGGGTTTGACGAGGGCTTGGACGCCGACCACAAGGCTTGGCCGGCGACCCTGGCTGCAGGGGTGTTTGTGATGATGTCCTGGGCCTCCATCGACGCTTTCGGCACTGAGTTGGTCGTATCCATCGGAGTAGCGGTTCCCACCGAGCTGATAGGTGAGTCACTTCTTGGTCGATTCGTAATGCCGTTCGAGATCGTATCTTTCGTCCTGCTCGCGGCCTTGATTGGTGGGATCACCCTCGCTCGTCGTGACCTGACCCCGCTCGAGGAAGAGGAAAGGGCGTCGGTCTGATGTTGCTGACACAGTTCCTCGTCGTGGGCGCAGCGCTTTTTGCCATGGGTGTCTATGGCCTTCTGGTTCGACGGAACATCGTTCTGATTCTGCTCTCAGTGGAATTGATGCTCAATGCGGTGAACATCAATCTCGTTGCCTTCGAATCGGTGCTGGTGTCCTCCGAGGCGATCGGCCACATCTTTGCGATCTTCGTCATCACTGTCGCGGCAGCGGAGGTTGGAATAGGGCTGGCCATCGTTCTGATGATCTTCAGGAACCGGAAGTCAGCCAACGTCGACGACCTGAATCTGATGAGGTGGTGACGTGAACGCGTTCTACAAACTCGCGGTCCTCGCTGCCGAAGAAGAGGTCGTCCATCACGAGATCCATGTCGGAGACGGGGGCTGGTGGGCCGACACGGCCGGGATCATGCTGGTTCTTCCGTTTGTCGCGTTCCTCCTGATCCTTGCCTTTGGCAAGAGGATGAAGAACAAGGGAGGCGAAATAGCGGTGGCCGCGTTGGCCATCAACCTGGGTTGGGCGTCTGTTCTGTTCTTCTTGAACATGACCGAGGGGGTCCTTGACCAGACCGTGTTCGAGATAGGAAGAATCGGCTCGGGTCTCGTCTTCGAACTCGGGTGGGTGGTTGACGGACTTTCGATCATGATGTTCTTCCTCGTCAACTTTGTCGGCTTGTTGGTCTTCATCTATGCCCTTGGATACATGAAGGACGACGTCAGGGTCGACTGGTTCTTTGCGGCGTTCTCCCTCTTTGCCGGGGCCATGCTCGTCCTGGTCGGTGCGCCGAATCTGGTTCAACTCATCGTTGGTTGGGAAGGTGTCGGTCTTGCCTCCTACTTCCTCATCGGTTTCTACTGGGAGGATCTCGCGAACGTCAAGGCTGGCAACACGGCTTTCCTCACCAATAAAGTCGCCGACGTTGGCCTCATTCTCGGTGCGATCCTCGTGGCGGTCGCCATTGGCAGCTTCGACTTCGCCGAGTTGGCGGTTGCGGCCACGGAGCACGCCGAGGCGTTAGGAGCTGTCGCTCTCGCTGGTGGATTGCTTCTCTTTTTCGGGGCCATGGGGAAGTCGGCTCAATTCCCACTTCACATCTGGTTACCCGACGCCATGGCCGGCCCAACACCAGTTTCCGCACTGATGCACGCAGCAACGATGGTCACCGCCGGCATCTACCTGATGGCACGGGTGTTTCCGCTCTTTCAGAACCTCGCTGAGGATGCCCGTCCCTGGATGATCGCGATCGGAACGGTCACGCTGTTCGCAGTCGGGCTCTTGGCGCTGGTGGCCGACGACATCAAGAAGGTCCTTGCCTATTCCACCGTTTCCCAGCTCGGATACATGATGACGGCGGTAGCTGCTGGGGGATACACGGCGGGTGTCTTCCACCTATTCACCCATGCATTCTTCAAGGCTCTACTGTTCTTGGGCGCAGGTTCGGTAATCCACGCGGTTCACTCGAACAACATGAGCGACATGGGTGGGCTCCGCAAGTACATGCCGACGACGTTCTGGACGTTTGCCGTCGGGTCGCTTGCCCTCGCAGGGATCATCCCCATGGCTGGCTTCTGGTCAAAGGACGAGATCCTGGCCACTCTTGGATATGAGGGATACACCGCAGTGATGTGGATCGCCATCGCCGGAGCTTTCGTTACAGCGTTCTACATGACCCGAGCCGTGGCCTTGACGTTCTTTGGGACCTACAAGGGTCATGGCCAACCTCACGAATCGCCGCGCATCATGACTTGGCCACTCATCGGTCTTGCCATCCCATCGATATTCGTCGGTGTTCTCAACATCCCGGGAGTGTCATGGCCGGGGATCGGGAACTTCACCGAATGGCTGGGCGTGCGCGTGGTGCCGATGGGGGATCACCATGCCGAGGCGATCAATTGGGGTCTCGCTGTGGCAGGCCTAGGGGCTGCCGTTCTCGGCATTGCGTTGGGTTGGATGATCTTCGCCAAGGACAAGGACACCCAGAAGGAAAGGGACAGTCTCGAGATTCCCGTGCTGTACCCGTTATTCAGGCAGAAGTATTACGTAGATCATCTGGCCCTCGGCATCGTTGGAGCCATCAAGGGGCCGATCGCCAACTTCATCGATTGGACAAACACCTACATCATCGATGGCTTCGTCAACGCCGTCGGAGGTGGCACAAAGGCCGCAGGTGAGTTCGTCTATGACACAGTCGACCAGAAGGGTGTCGACGGAGTGTTCAACGGTTTGTCGGCTACGGCCGACGGTGCTGGCCGGATTGCTCGAAAGTGGCAAACCGGTCGAGTTCAGCAGTACGCCGCAGCTTTTGTTGCGGGGGTGCTGGTCCTTGTAGTCGTATTCGTATTCGTTATCTAGGAGAGGCAAAGAGCATATGGAATGGTTCGACACATGGGGTTTGACGATCATCGTCTTCCTGCCCCTCGTCGGCGCCCTTCTTCTGGGATTCATATCCAAGGAGAATGAGAGCGCCCTGAAGACGACGGGATTGGTGATGACCCTGCTGGCCTTCGTTGCGTCCCTCGTTCTAATAGGACAGTTCAACTTCTCCGGAAGCTCCTATAACCAGTACCAATTCGAGGTCTCCGAGACCTGGATTGGGGCGATCAACGCCAACTACCACGTCGGTGTAGACGGGATCTCCTTGCCACTCCTGGTCCTCTCTACATTCATCATGGTTCTCGCGGTGATCTACTCCTGGAACCACTGGGACGAGCCGAAGAATCCGAAAGCATTCCTCATCTTGATGATGATCCTGGCCACAGGGATGAATGGGACGTTCGTCGCTCTTGACCTCGTTCTCTTCTTCATCTTCTTTGAGATCGTCTTGCTGCCCATGTACTTCATGATCGGAATATGGGGCGATAAGTCTCCTCGCAAGGTTCCCGGATTCAGCAAGGTCTTCGAGACGAGGCTCTACGCGTCGATCAAGTTCTTCCTTTTCACGCTGTTCGGTTCAGCGTTCATGCTGCTTGGGTTCTTGGCTCTGTATTTCGAGTCAGGCAAGTTCGGCGAGAAGACCTTCGACATACCGATGTTGACCGAGTTGGGGGCTTCGGGAGCCTTCGGCGGGACTTTCGCGTTCTTGGTGTTCGGAGCCATGTTCCTCGGCTTCGCGGTGAAGGTGCCGATGTGGCCGCTCCACACCTGGCTACCGGATGCACATACAGCCGCACCGACCGTTGGTTCAGTGCTCCTTGCAGCCATTCTCCTGAAGCTCGGGTCGTACGGATTCATCAGGATCTCGCTGCCAATTCTCCCCGAGGAAGCGACCAACTGGGCTCCGTTCATCGCGATATTGGCGGTGATCGGGATTATTTACGGGTCCCTGGCCTGTCTGGCTCAAACTGATATGAAGAGGCTCATCGCCTTCTCGTCCGTTGGTCACATGGGTTTCGTCATGCTCGGCATTTCGACGATGACCGATGTCGGTATCAATGCGGCGATTATCGGGATGATCGCCCATGGACTGATCACTGGCCTGCTCTTCTTCCTGGCAGGGTCAATGCACCATCGCTATCACACGAGGGAGATGGCGCGGCTCGGTGGCAACATCAAACTGATGCCCGTGATGGGCGGCATCCTCGCTTTCACTGCCATGGCTTCCCTTGGCTTGCCTGGTCTGGCGGGATTCTGGGGAGAGTTCATGTCACTCGTGAGTGCTTACAACCCGCTGGCTGGGCTGTCGCTTGGTGTGTTCCGGACGTCGATGGTCATTGGAGCGGTAGGTACCGTTCTGACCGCTGGCTACATGCTTTGGATGCTCCAAAAGGTGAACCTCGGCGAGCCCAAGGCGGAGTGGGACGATCACGAGTTCCGTGACGTCGACCGGTTCGAAATGACCGCTTGGGTGCCGTTGATCGTTCTGATTGTGGTCATCGGATTCTTCCCGAAGATCATCTTCAACTCGACGACAGACACCGTCACTTCCCTGGTCGACATGGCTTTCAATCCGGAAACGACAGCTTCTGCGCGGACCCTGATCGGAGGCTGAAAGAGGTGACAAACCCGCGATGACGTTCGAGATCGACTACTTGGCCCTCGCGCCGGAGCTGACCGTTGTAGCGACGATGCTCCTTGTGCTGGCGCTCGATCTCATTCTTCCGCGCGCCCAGAAGTACTGGACGGCGACGGTTGCTGTGGCCGGCACTGCACTCGCTCTGGTCCCACTGGCCATCATGGTTCTCAACGACGAGACCGTGTCGATGTTCGACGGTTCATACGTGGTGGACGAGTTCGCTCTCGTTCTCAAGGGGCTGTTCCTGATCGCGGCCTACATCGTGTTCTTGATGTCTCACAGCTACATCGAATCTGAGCGTTACTACCAAGGGGAGTACTACTTCCTCTTGCTTGCCTCGGTGCTCGGGTCACTGGTCATGGCCTCGTCGAGGGATCTCATAATCCTCTTCATCGGCATCGAACTCGTCACTGGTCCGCTCTTCCTGCTCGCCGGATGGCGCAAAGGTGACGCTAAATCCAACGAGGCATCGATGAAGTACTTCATTCTCGGCGTGCTGTCGACGGCAATCCTGCTGTACGGCATGTCCTTTCTCTACGGACTCACCGGAGAGATCACGTTCTCAGGTTTGGCTGAGAAGACCGCTGAGATGGCGGGAGAGCCCGCTCTGACGATGGCGGTTCTGCTGGTCATCGTGGGGTTCGCATTCAAGATCTCGGCGGTGCCGTTTCACTTCTGGGCACCGGATACATATGAAGGTGCCCCGACACCTATCGCTGCCTATCTTTCGGTGAACTCGAAGGCCGCCGGTTTTGTGGCCATGCTCATGGTTCTCTACTTGGCTTTGCCGGGAATGTCGGACGTGTGGGCACCAGCCCTGTGGCTCCTTGCTGCGCTCTCGATGACAGTGGCGAATCTCTCAGCGCTGAGGCAGACCAACATCGTTCGCCTGCTCGCGTATTCATCGATCGCTCAGGCTGGATTCATGCTGGTCCCGTTCGCCTCGGCGGCCGTGGCGGGCGCGGACCTGCAGGAGGCGTTCTCAGCGACGTTGATCTATCTCGTCATATACGCGGTCATGAATCTTGGAGCTTTCGCTGTGGTCATAGCCGGTGCTCGTAAGACCCACTCCGGCGAGCTCTCCGCGTGGTCAGGATTGGGCAAGGTCGATGGTCGACTGGGAGTTCTGATTGGGGTCTTCTTTTTCAGTCTTGCCGGCATTCCTCCCTTCGCCGGTTGGTTCGCCAAGTTCGTCATGTTCAGGTCAGTCATCATTGGCGGCGGCGCGGCGACTGTCGCGTTGGCGGTCATCGCAGCGGTCAACGCGGTCATTGCTTTCTACTATTACGCCAAGGTGATCAAGTCCGTCTGGCTGGATGATCCCCAGGGTGAATTCGCCGGGGATGTGGACGAGGCTCCGCCGGGTTCGCTGCGTCTGGCACTAGGCATCACCGTTGCGCTGACCGTCGCCATCGGGGTGCTCCCGGCGCTGGCGACATTTGTAGGCGAGGCTTCCCGAGTTATTGCCTCCGGCGGTTGACCGAGCAGCTCGACTCTGACATCGAGACCGAATTACTGAGCGGCGCCGCTTCGGCGAAGTGCCCTGTATTCCCTGTCCAGCAGTGACCAAAGGGAGTGGTCTACCCAGTTGCCGCGGATCAGCAGTTCCTCGCGCAGCACGCCTTCCCTGGTGAATCCCAGTTTCTCAGCAACTCGGTCGGAGGCATTGTTGCCTACTGCGATTCTGAGGATGGTCTTGTGGAATCCCAGACTCGAGTAGCCCTCCTCGAGGACTCGGTCAACGGCTTCAGTACAAACCCCTCCACTGGTTCGATCAGAACGCACCCAGTAGCCGATCTCACCGATCTTGCCGAGCTTCGAAACCGTCCAGATAGAGATGTTCCCGATGTGTGTTTGTGGGTCGGTCTTGAGTCTTATCGAGTAGTCCCAAGCTCGGTCTTCTTTCCAGGCAGAAACCGATTCTCGAATGAAGGCCGTGGTATCGCCGGAGGTGTAGTCCATTCGCGCCCATGGGAGCCAT
>Ga0209578_10003854_pt1 | contig 11164 bp, 9 predicted proteins | sample tdAd472_FD_187127 | JGI IMG/M metagenome (GOLD analysis project Ga0209578, IMG submission 187127) | Marine sediment microbial communities from the Atlantic coast under amendment with organic carbon and nitrate - tdAd47.2 (SPAdes)... | ecosystem: Environmental > Aquatic > Marine > Coastal >...
ATGCCCAGAAGGATTTGTGCTGTGTTGTCGAGTTCCTGACCTGCGAAGATCATGTTGCCGAGGCCTGCTTGCCCCGCAAGCATTTCGCCGGCAATCACGGCGCGCCAGGCAAAGCCGATCGACAGACGTGACCCGATGGCGACCGAGGGCATGGCCCCCGGCAGGAGGACGTCTTTCACGATTTGGAACCGTGACGCACCCAGGGTACGCGCCGCGCTGATGTAGCGCATCGGCACGGATCGAACACCGGACAGGACGTTGAAGGCGATGGGGAAGAAGCTGGTATACAAAATCACGATCATCACGGTCGTGTTGCTGTTCCCGAACCAGATGACGATCACCGGGAAAATGGCGATACCGGAAACGGACTGAAAGAAGTTCATCAGCGGGTAGAACATGTCCGCGATGTTGCGGTTCAGGCCGAGCAACAGTCCGAACGGGATGCCCAGCGCGATACCCAGAATACTGCCGATCACCAGACGGGTGAGCGTGTCGGTATAGAAACTGATCAACACACCCTTTTCCAGCAAGTCCACAGAGGAAACAAGCGTCGTGAGGGGTGAAGGCAGGTAGCGATCCGGGCGCTCGATAACGGCGGAAATAATCGCCCAAAGGATCAGGACGCCAACCAGCAAGATGACCAGCTGGATCGCCCGGCTGTCGGTGATTGTCTTCTTGAGTGATTTGCGCCGGATCGGTGGGCTATCAACCGTCGTCATCGCTGGTCACCTCCGAACGCACGAGACGCAGGATTTCGTCGCGCGCTTCGGTGAAACGCGTGTTGTTCACCATGTCCTTCCACAGTCGTTCTTCGCGCGGAATATCGATCTTGATCTCCGACTTGACCATTCCCGGACGGCGGGAGAAGACGATGCATCGATCACCGAGGAACGCTGCCTCTTCGACCGAGTGGGTAATGAACAGAATGGTTTTTCTGGTGGCCATGACCACGCGGTTCAGCTCGTCCTGGAGCGTGATACGCGTCTGCGCATCGACGGCAGCAAACGGCTCGTCCATTAGCATGATGACCGGGTCGGCACATAGGGTGCGCGCCACGGCAACACGCTGTTTCATGCCGCCCGACAGTTCGTGGGGGTAGCGGTCCTCGAAGCCGGACAGGCCGACCAGGTCGACATACTCCTGCACGCGTCGCTCGCGCTCTTCCCTTGGAACGCGGCGTAACTCGAGGCCATGTCCGATATTCCGATTTACGGTCCGCCAGGGGAGAATCGCATGTTCCTGGAACACGACGCCGCGGTCGGGGCCCGGCCCACGAATTTCTTTGCCATCGACCATGGCCCGGCCTTCACGATAGGGAAGGAGGCCGGCGATGATATTGAGGAAAGTCGTTTTCCCGCAGCCGCTGGGCCCCACGATCGCGACAAACTCATTCTCGTAAATCTGCAGATTGATGTCCTGCAGTGCGTGAACGGATTCGCCGGTGTATTCATCGGGGTAGTGGTGTGCGAGCCCCTGAACGATAAGTTTTGCTTCGGTCGCCATGATGTTCCTGAAGGTTTGACGGGCGCGGAACCTGTTCCGCGCCCGTCATGTCATCAACTGAGATGAAATCCCAAAGTCCAACCAGACTTAGCTGGCTTTACCGAGGTCAGCGAACCACTCCGGATGCCGCTTCATCGTCGACTCGATGAACTTGGAATCCAGATAGTCGGCGGCCGGGAAAGGCTTTTTCATCTTTTTCTGCTCGAGGAGAAGCGCATTGGCGTTCTCGAAGGCGATGGCCGTGTTCGGGCCGATCCGCGGGTCATAGACCCAGAAGTCGAGACCGGAAAGAACCTCTTCCTTGGTCATGTTGACGAAACGGGTACCGATCTCGGCGACCTCTTCCCGGTTGGCCGGGTTGCGGACATAGGCGGCCGCTTCGGAGATGGCATCTACGAATTTCTGCGTTGCCGCTTCATCCTTGTAGACCCGCTCCGGGCTTCCATGCAGATATGCGCAGAAGCAGACGAGATCGCCGCCACGCTTGATCTCCTTGGCGCCGGCAACCTTGTTCAGGGCCCGGAAAAGGAACGGCTCCCAGCCGACGATGGCATCGACGCCGCCGGTGTCGAGAACCGACACGAGGCTCGGCGGACGGGTGTTGACCCGATCAATGTCGTTGATGGTCAGTCCGGCTTGCTTGAGGGCCTGACCCAGCCAGACATCTCCGGTCGAACCGAATGTCACGCCGACCTTTTTGCCCTTGAGATCGGCAACAGAATTGATTCCGGAATCTTTGGCGGCGATGAGCGCGACAACCCGATCGGCCGTGGTTTTTTCGAATGCAGCGCCGACATAACCAACGACACCGCGGACATTGAGCCCACGCTCAAGCGCGGCACCAACATTGGTGAACGCAGCCGGTGCGAAGTCGAACTCGCCGGCGCGAAGGCCCTTGGAAAGCTCAGAGCCGGTGTTGCGGATTTCGACCTTCACGTCGACGCCGTTCTTGGCGAAGAAGCCCTTTTCCTGGGCGACGAAAACGGCCAGACCGCCCGGGTTACCGGCCGCGCCGACGACGAGGTCCTGCGCGCTCGCCGTGTTGGCAGTCGCAACAAACGGCAACGCCGCAGCTGCGATCGCGAGATACTTCAATGATTTGAACAAGGTACCCTCCCTAGTAGGCTTGGTTTTATATAAGACGTCTCTTTTTATGTTCGTACTATCCGGACGTTGATGGCCGATATCAACCTTTTCATGGCTCAATCGCGGCAATTGAGGCTGATTCGGCACACATGTTTCGTTCACTATGACGTGAGGCGAGAACGCAGGGTGGATGTGGATTACAGGCAGGGCCGGTGCCGCGAATGGGGTCACTTCGCGTTGCCAAGCACGTATCATGTGTCCGCCACGCATAAGTGGCGCGGTATTATTTAGGCGCCGGACCGCTGAATCGCCTGCCAGACGCGTTGCGGGGTGACCGGTGTGTCGATTTCCCGCACGTTATACTCCGCCAGCGCATCAAGGATCGCATTGACGATCGTCGGTGTGCCGGCGACGGTGCCGCCTTCGCCCACACCCTTTGCGCCGATCGGGTTCGACTTGCTGAACACCGGGCTGAAGTCGACATTGATCTCGGGCATCAGGTCTGCTCGGGGGACGCCGTAGTCCATCAGTGATCCCGCGATCAGCTGGCCCGTCTCATGGTCGTAGGCGACGTCCTCGAGCAAGGCCTGGCCGACACCCTGGACCACGCCGCCGTGGATCTGCGCCTGGGCGAGCAGGGGATTGATGACGGTTCCGATATCGTCGACAACCGTATAGCGGTCGATGCGCACCGCGCCTGTGTCGGGGTCGATCTCGACCTCGGCAATGTGACACCCGTTCGGGAAGCTCGGGACCTCGGCGGCAAACGCGCCGACACCCTGCAGTCCGACACCCAGTTCGGATGGGACATGCACCGGCATGAACGACATCTGTGCCACCTGCTTGAGGGGCATTTCCTTGTCGGTACCGGCGATGATGAACTTGCCTTCGGTGAATTCGATGTCGGCCGCATCGGATTCCATGAAATGCGCGGCGAATTTCTTGCCGCGCTCGATCACCTCGTCCGCCGCCGCACGCAGGGCACTGCCGCCGACCATCATGGAACGTGACGCATAGGTGCCGCGGCCGATGGCCACTTCATCGGTGTCCGCCTGGGCCAGGCGCACATCTTCGAACGGGACGTTCAGCCATTCCGCGACCATCTGGGCGAACGATGTCTCATGTCCCTGGCCGTGGGACAGCACGCCGGAGACAACCGTGACAGTGCCGCTCGGATCAAAACGAATTTCCATCCGTTCGTTGAAGATGCCCGTATTGTCGACGTAATAGACGACGCCGAGGCCGCGCTTGAGACCCTTGGCCTCCGTCTCGGCCTTGCGGGCGTCATAACCGTCCCAGTCGGCAATCCCCTGCGCCTTGCCCAGCGCTGTCGCATAGTCGCCGGTGTCATAGGTCCAGCCCGTGAGCGTGGAATGGGGCATTTCCCCGGGTGTGATGAAGTTGATCCGGCGCAGCTCGGCCCGGTCGATCCCGGTCTCCCGCGCTGCCGCGTCGACTAACCGTTCCATGATGTAGACCGCCTCCGGGCGTCCCGCACCGCGATAGGGGACGGTCGGCGAGGTGTTGGAGAAGACGGCCTTGTTGATCACATCCACGTTGGGAATGTTGTAGACGGTCGGCGCCAGCTTGACGGCGAAAAGCACGGGGATTGCACCGGCGCCCTCGATATACGCCCCCACATTGTGCAGCGCGTGCCAGCGCAGGGCGATGAACTTGCCGTCCGCGTCGAGCGCGAGTTCGGCATCGACGGTCTGGTCGCGCCCGTGGTCGTCCCCCATCATCGCTTCGCTGCGCGTGGCAATCCATTTGACCGGGCGTTCGACGCGCTTGCAGGCCCAAGCGACGATGGCTTCCTCGGGATAGACATGACCTTTCATGCCGAACCCGCCACCGACGTCCTTGGCGACCACGCGGATCATGCTTTCTGGCACGTTCAGATTCTGGGCGGCGAGGCCCTGGCGGATGCCGTGCACATTCTGGGTGCTGGTATAGAAGGTGAGGCGGCCCGTGCTGGTGTCGAAATCGCCCAGGCAGCCGCGCGGCTCCATGGTCATCGCGTCGAGACGGTTGTTGTGGAGCTGAATGCGGGTCACGTGGTGAGCGCCCTTGATGGCCGTGTCAGTCTCGTCTCCGTTGCCGAGGCGCAGTGTGAAGCTGACATTGTTTGCCGCTTCCTCGTAGACCAGCGGGGCACCGTCCCTGACCGCGTCGGCGGCCATGACGACGGCGGGCAATTCGGCATAATCGATGGCGATGCGTTCGGCCGCGTCGCGCGCCTGATCCTCGGTTTCCGCGATCACCACGGCCACACGCTCGCCCACGAAACGCACCCGGTCGATTGCGAGCGGCATATGCATGGTCCGGTGTCCGGGAGGCCCGCCCATATCCTCGGGCATGACGCCGCCTGTCGGGCCCATCCCGTCGCCGGCGTAATCGGCGCCCGTCAGGACTGCGATGACCCCGGGCGCCGCCTCGGCGTCGGCCGTATCGATGGATTTGATGTCCGCATGGGCATGGGGTGAATAGACAAAGACGGCGTAGCTCTGGCGGGGCAGCACGATGTCGGAAACATAGCGCCCGCGGCCGGTCAGGAATTTCGGGTCTTCTTTACGACGGACAGATTGGCCGATACCGAATTGCATGTTCATGTTCCTCCCAGAAAACGCTGACAGACTAATAGTTGTTGTTCAAAACGGCGAGTCCGCGCCGTCGAGCCATGCCTGCCCGCGTGCATAAAGGGCCTCGACCTCGGGGCCTCGCACCCCGGGCATGTCACGCTTCACATCCATGCCGTTGCGCGATTGAAGATAGGCGAGGTGGCGATAGCCCTCGGGGTAGCTGTTCAGGACCACCTGATCGAGTTCGAGCTGCGCCGCCGGATCGACCGGGTCGATTCGGTCCTTCTCGTAGATCGGCTGCCGCAAAACGAGGCCCCAGAACCCGTCGCGCCTTTCAAAGAAATCATAAAAGCGGCCGGTGCAGACCACATCGACCAGCACGTCGTGCACCTCGGCGCGCTGCGCGATGGTCATCTTGGTCATCGAGATGGCGCGATCGCCTGCGACATCGATCGAGTTGCCGCCGAGGAAGTGATGCACATTCACGCCGGCCTCGAAGCCGGCCCGGCTCATGGCGATAAACTCGTCGGCCGTGCCTTGGGTCCAAGTCGCCTGCATCACCCCGTCATCGTGCCAGACCGTGCGGAATCGATCCCACATGCCCGCGTCGCGCCAAACGACCCAGTTTTCAACGAGATCCCGAATAATCAGCCGGTCTTCGCGTTCATTTGTCATGTGGTGGTCCTTGAAGTGTCCGAGATAACGAGCGGCGTCAGGGGCGCGCGCCCGCCGTCTCCAGAATCTCGATGATCTCGGTATAGCCGCGCTGCCGGGCCAGGCTGAGCGGGCGGACGCCGCGTCCGTCGGCAATGTCCACATCGGCGCCGGCATCGACCAGTGCCTTTACGGTTGCGACATGACGCGGGCCGCCGTCGCCCAGAACGATCGCCTCGATCAGCGCCGTCCAGTCGAGATTGTTGATGTGGTCCAGTGGCGCGTCATGGTCGATTAGCGTGCGCACCACCTCGTCATGGCCGAGATGAGCCGCGGCGATCAGCGCGGTGCCGTCATAGACGCTGGTGACGAGGCTGGTATTGGCGCCGCCTTCGATCGCGATCATCAGCATTTCGGGGTCGTCCGCGACGGCGGCGATCGTGATCACGTCGTAGCGGTCGGCATCGAACGCGTCGACGTTTGCGCCGGCCGCGATCAAGGCCCGGGCGGCGGCGTACTGGCGTAGATGCGCGGCCACCATCAGCGGGGTGCGTTTGCGGCCGTCGCGGGCGTTCAGTTTCGCACCGTCTGCGGCAAGGCGTTTGATGGCATCCACGTCGCCCGTGGCGGCCGCCCTGAACAGGCCGTCATAGGCCGCGATCTCGCCTTGCCCCGGCGGGACTTGCGCGTTCAAAGGCAAGGGCTGCGTGATGGCAACGAGAAGGACAACGAAAGTGGCGAACATGGTCTTCATGGGTTTCTTCTCTGGCGGGCGAAAAACAGAGTTCCATTATACGCGAGGAATCCACCCAGCCCCGCGATACCGATCAGGATGGCGACAGGGAGGGCGGAGTCATGCGGAAGCATGCCCGCTGTCTGTCCGAAGGCAGCGCCGATCGACATCTGCAAAAACATGGTGAGGCCCGAAGCCGATCCCGCGACCTGGGGATTGACGCTGACCGCGCCCGCCTGGGCATTCGGCATCGCCAGCCCATGGAAAGCGCCCACGAAAACCCCGGGTAAGAAAATGGCCCACGGCGTCTGGACGCCCGCGAGGAAAAGGGCCGGCACAAACAGCGATGCGACCATCGCACCGGTGCTGCCGATGCGGACCATGCGATCTAGGCCGACGCGCACAGTGATGCGTGAACTAATGATCGTGCCGACGAGGAAGCTCCCGCTCATCAGCATGAAGAACAATCCGAACGCAGCGGGTGTGCGCTGGAACACGTCTGCCATCAGGAAAGGAACACCGCCGGCAACCACCATGAACATGCCCATGCCGCACCCGGCATAGCCGGCATAAGCAAGGAAGGCCGGGTCGCGGAGCAAAATCGGAAAAGCGCGAAATGTTTGCGCGAGACTGCTTGTCTGGGCGTTTGCGACGCGGGTTTCGCGAATATTGGGAAGGGCGAATACGAGCGTCACCAGACCCATAATCGCGGTGAGGATGAACACGTACTGCCAGCCTGCAAACTGCACGATGAAGCCGCCGATCACGGGAGAGATGATGGGCGAGATCACCACGATCGACATGACCTGGCCGATCATCCGGGCGGAATCTTCGCGGCTGAACATGTCGCGAATGGTGGCACGGGCGACCACCATGCCCGATGCCCCGCCAACGGCCTGCACGACGCGTCCGAAAATCAATACTTCGATATTCGGCGACCAGATGCAGATACCGCTGCCTATGATGAAAAGCACAAGGCCGAGCAACAACACGGGCTTGCGCCCGAACCGGTCCGCCGCCGGTCCGTAGCCAATGGTGGAAACCGCCATGGCAAGGACCCCGAGAGTCAGGGTGAGCTGGGTGACGGCGCTGCTGGCGGAAAATACCCGCTGGATTTCCGGCAATACCGGCAGGATCACATGAATCGTGATCGGGCCGAGCCCGGAGACCAGGGCCAGAATAAGGACCAGTCTGATGTTGCGGGAGGCGGGCATTTCGTGTCGAAACCGGTCGGGAAAAGCGGTGATTGGATTGGCGCGTGAATGCCTGTTCAGACCTGTATTGCCACTGTATAGAGGCATGTAGGTAGCCACCGCACAAGAGCCGCCGGTGGAGAAAATAGGGGAACGAAATGTCGAAACGAACCGAACGCCGTCGTGACAATCAGCAGTGGATGCTGGACTGGATCATCAAGACCACCGGTCGCGTCCAGAACTTCGCCTATGACAATCGCGTTGTGCCGCCGGAGGTAAAGTCCTACGCGCAGATTCACCGGGTCGTCGACAAACATGCCCGCCATGTCGTGTCGATCGCCGAGGAGGCAGAGAAGGCCGGCCACACCCAGACCGCCGCCGAATTGTTCTGGGTCGCGAGTGAGCATTACCGCGAGGCCCAGCACACGATCTTCGAGGATGACAATCCCGAGAAGATTTATCTGCACGACATGCTGCTCAAATGTTTCGACAAGGTGATGGAGCATGCCTCTCACCCGATCGAGCGGGTCGAGATTCCCTTCGAGGGTAATTACATCCAGGGCGTGCTGCACATGCTGCCCGGCCGGCCGAAGGCGCCGACCGTGGTCTTCTGCCCCGGCATGGACATGACCAAGGAAGCTTTCGTCGACGCGCTCAATCACCCTTTCGTCAATCGCGGCATGAACTGTCTGCATCTGGATGGCCCCGGGCAGGGGACCAGCAACATTCGCAAGATCCGCGTGACGCTGGACAATTACGAGCGCGCCGGCTCCGCCGCGATCGACTATCTGTGCGAGCGGCCCGAGGTCGACCCCGACCGGATCGCCGTCTCCGGTTTCTCCATGGGTTCCTACTGGGGCATGCGCCTCGCGGCGCTGGACAAGCGGGTCAAGGCGGTGGCCACGGCGGCGGCGTGCTACGGCCCCAAGACGGCGATCTTCGAACAGGCCTCGCCGCGCTTCAAGCAGGTGTTCATGTATATGGCGGGCATCCATGACGAGGACGAGTTCGACGAATTTGCCTCGAAGATGGTGCTCGACGACGTCGCGGCCAATGTAACCTGCCCGGCCCTGCAGGTGACCGGTGAATATGACCCACTGGCGCCGCTTGAGACGGTGCTGCCGATCTATGAAAAGGTGCCGGCGCCCAAGGAGTTGTGGGTGATCGAGAACGACTTCCACAGTCCGCGCAACCGGCCGAACTTCGGTGGGATCGACTTCTACGGTTTCCTCGCCGACTGGATTATGGATGTGTTCGCCGGGAAGATTGCCGACGACCATCAGAAGGAGATCCTGGTGCCCGAGCATGGCGGCGTCGGCCCCTATGTCGGCCAGATGCAGGGCGGCTTCAACCTGCCGGAGCGGGTAGGGGCGCCGAGCGGACTGTCGGAGGCCCAGAAAGGGCCGGCGGGCGTCATCGGAGATTGAACGGGAGTTGAGTTGCGCGGCTACTTCGCCGTCGCCAACCTTCTTCCATAGACGATCGCCGCCAGCATATTCGTGTGGTCGGCGGTGCCGGTCCAGGCGATGTCGAAGGCGGTGCCGTGATCGACCGAGCAGCGGTCGAACGGCAGGCCCACGGTCACGTTGATCGCCGTGTCGAAGGCGATGAGTTTCACTGTCGCATGGCCCTGGTCGTGATACTGGGCGACCACCAGGTCGAACTCGCCCTGGTTGGCCCGGGCGAAGACCGTGTCGCCGGAGAGTGGCCCCGTCGCGTCGATGCCTTCGGCGCGGGCGGCGGCGACGGCGGGGGCGACCTCGCGGTCGTCCTCCTCGCCGAACAGCCCGTCCTCGCCGCAATGGGGGTTCAGCCCGGCCACGGCGATGCGGGGCTTCGCGATTCCCAGCCGCTTGAAGTGGCCGTCGCCGGCCCGGATCACGTCGAGGACGTTGTCCGTCGTGCAGCGGCGGATTGCGTCGGCCATGGAGACATGGGCCGAGACATGGATCGTCGACAGAGTCGGCGATGACAGCAGCATGAAGGGCCTGATGCCGCCGGCCAGGTGGCTGAGCAGGCCGGTGTGGCCGTCATAGTGATGCCCCGCCGCGTTGAGCGAGGCCTTGTTGATGGGCGCGGTGACGATGCAGCCGGCGTCGCCCGCCAGGGCCATCTCCGCGGCGCGGACGATGTAGGTGTAGGCGGCGTGTCCGGCGGCGGCGGAGACCTCGGCGGCGGGGGCCTCCTCGACGCCGTCGGTCTCTATCTCGATCAGCGCGATGCCGTCATCGCCGAATGCCAGGCCCGTCTTGCAGAGGGAGTCGGCGCGCTCCAGAATCACGCGCGAACCGATCACCGCGATGCCGGACTGCTCGCTCTCCGGCAATGCGGCCAGCGCCTTGCAGATCACCTCGGGGCCGACCCCGGCGGGATCGCCCATAGTGATGACGATGGGGGAAGCAGCCATCCGTCTATTTCTCCGGCAGGGGGATGAACTCGTCGTCCCCCTCGATCCTGCCGAACCGGCCTTCCTTCCAGTCGGCCTTGGCCTGCTCGATACGCTCCTTCGAGCTGGAGACGAAGTTCCACCAGATGTGGCGTTCGCCGTCGATGGGCGCACCGCCCAACAGCATGACCCGTGACGCCTCACCGGCCTCGACTGTCACATTTGTGTCGGGTGCGAGGACCAGCATTTCGTTCTCGCTATGGGTCTCACCGTTGACGGAAACGCTGCCCTCGACGATGTAGAGCGCGCGTTCTTCATGCTCGTCGGTCACTTTGAGGTTGCTGCCTGCGCCCATCCGGACATCGAGGTAGAACATCGGTGATGCCGTCACGACCGGCGAGGTTTCACCGTAAGCGGTGCCGGCGATCAGGCGCATCTCGACGCCGTCCCGGGAAATTTCCGGCAGGGTCGCGGCGGGGTGGTGAAAGAAGGCCGGGTCGCTCTCTTCCTGGTCCCTGGGCAGTGCGACCCAGGACTGAATTCCAAACATCTTTGTGTGGGTGTTGCGGATCTCGTCACGGGTGCGTTCGGAATGCACGATGCCCCGGCCGGCTGTCATCCAGTTCACGTCGCCCGGGCGGATCGGTTGTTCGAAGCCGAGATCGTCGCGATGCATGATCTCACCGTCGAACAGATAGGTGACCGTCGCCAGCCCGATATGCGGGTGGGGACGCACATCGATCCCTTCGCCCGGCGGGAACTCCGCCGGCCCCATGCGATCGAAAAAGATGAACGGCCCGACGGTGCGCCGCTTGGCGTAGGGCAGCACCCGCGCCACGGTGAAACCGCCGAGCTCGCGGGTACGCGGCTTGATCACATGTTCGATGACACTCTGGGCGGGGTCAGTCATGTTCGCTCTCGCTTCAATCCGGGACGTCCGTGAAATATGTCCCCGGGGTGCGAAATCAACGCCGTTACCTGGTCTTCTTCTTTGCCGGTTTCCGCTTCTTGCTCTGGGCGACGCGCCAGG
>Ga0209578_10003855_pt1 | contig 11161 bp, 10 predicted proteins | sample tdAd472_FD_187127 | JGI IMG/M metagenome (GOLD analysis project Ga0209578, IMG submission 187127) | Marine sediment microbial communities from the Atlantic coast under amendment with organic carbon and nitrate - tdAd47.2 (SPAdes)... | ecosystem: Environmental > Aquatic > Marine > Coastal >...
CAAAGCCCGGAGAGACCGTCGAGGCTCTCACGCCGGTCCTGCGACTGGTCGCGATCGACCCGCTGGAGATCGACGCGGCCATCCCCGCCGATCTCTCCATGTCGCTCCGCGCCGGAAGCACGGTCTGGGTGTCGCTGCAGCTGCCGGGCGAAACCGTCTACCGCGAGGCATCCGTCAAGTCACTCTCCCAGGTCGCCGAGGGCGGCACATCACAGCGCCGCGTGCGCATCTCCCTCCCGAACCCGGACGGTCTGCCCGCGGGCATCCTTGCCCGCGTTCGTCTCGATAAACCGAGAGACGACGCGATGACACGGGCCGAATAACCCACGTGCAATACTTTTCGTACGTCCGACGCCGGTTATTCCAATCGGACCCGGCGATCCGACTGCGCGCGACGCGAGATTTCTCGTAGTCTCCCCGCGTCAGCCGAGCGGAGCTCGGCGATCGCCAAGGTCTCAATCGCGCCCACCGGGTGCGGGATCCAAGGAGTGGATTCATGCTTCAGCGGTTCACGAAGAACGACAACTTCACGGTTCGCGTCGAGCGAGTATCCGGGTCACACCATGTCCTCGCCCGCTTCGCTCTCACACCAGACGTCGCCAGTCGGCGCGACGACCTCAAGCGACTCGCACAACGCTACAACGCGATGCGACTCGAACGAGCGTCGGAGCTTCGCATCGCGCAATAGGTCCATCGGTACATCGAGCGCCCGCTCGGCATAGCATGACCCGCTTTCCTGCGAGTCATGCCCCACCCATTCCCTCTCATCTTGAATCCGTACGACCTCGACGCCCGCGGGCTGGTTGCGGATGTCGCATTGCTGATCGGAAATCCGGCGATCACCCTCCTCCCCGCTCCGCTGCAGGGCCACGACCGGGCATCGGTGAACGCCGCCGCCGCATCCGCTCCCGAGTTTCTCCGCCTCATCGAGCGTTGGTCGTGGCTGCAGGACCTCTGGCGATCGGGCGTGCTCCGCCCTGAGTTCGCAGACCAGACTCCGATCGACTACGTGCGCGATGCCGAAGCGGATGTCCGTGCCGACCCCCGCTTCGAGGACCTCGCGCGCATCATGCGCCGCGGCGTCTTCGACACTACACACGACTACCTCCGGGCCATCTGTCGCGACCTTTCCGTCGGCGGTGCCGAGCCCGCTGTCAGCGTGCCTGTGAGCGTTGGGCTCGCCCGTATGGCCCAAGCGCTGGACGTCCCACTGGTGCAGGAGCATGCCCGGCGCGCCTCCGGCTCGGTCGTCCGGCAGCTCGAGACCCGCTCGCTGCGCAACCGCTTCAGCGTCTCGATCCCGCTTCCGCGCGACATCTGCCCCGAGGAAATCGTGGCTTTTCGTCTGCGCGCCGAATCTCAGATCGCCGCTTTGATGGAATTGATCGGATCGTCGGAGGCTCCGCCCGATCGCGACACCATTGATGCTCTGGAGGACGACTTTGCGCGCGCCGTCCGGGACGTCGCGAAGCGACTGGGGCTCGACGCCGAGGCGCGCCGCGGACGCAGGCTCTCGGCGGTGCTCGTCAGCCTTGGCACCATGCCCGATTCGGCGCCGCTGGCCGCCGCCCTGCGTGCGTCGACGCTAGCCTCACCCCGGCGTCCCGCCCCTCGCAGGCCCTCGACAGCCTCCGAAGCGGCCCTCGCTCCTCGCCCGCTCAAGGTGCTGAGCGTCCGCGAATTGCCGTGGCAGGATCGCGTCTGAGGCCGGTTTCCCTGCAATCCCACGCTAATTCTGGCCAACCGAATCCGCCCGCTCAGCGGCGTTTGGTGCAGTCATCGGCCGTTTCGGCCGTATGTTAGGGGTAACGCCCTCCCATTCGAAGGAACCGAGATATGCACCGGATCACCCGAATCGCCTTTGCCTCTGCAGTCACCCTGAGCGCTGGCACGGGCGTCGCAATCGCCGACGAAGCCAGCAAGCCCTACGAGAACCACAAGCTCGTCGAGGTCATGGTGACTCTCCCGAGCCAACTGTCTTCGCTTGATTCGATCGGCGAGTCGCTGCATTGTCGCCCGTCTGTCGGCTGGCAGACTTACGCTGTGGATCCCGGCAATCTCGATGAACTCGATGCGCTGGGGCTCCAGTATCAGGTCGTCCTCGACAACGTTCAGACGCTCGTGGACGCGGAAACGCAGCAGCGCATGGCCGCTCGTGTACAGGCCGGTGCCGACTTCTTTTCCGACTACCGGACCATCGGCGAGATAAACGACTACCTCGATCAGATCGTGGCGGACTTCCCTACTCTCGCCTCGAAGTTTGAGGTCGGCCAGTCGCTCGAAGGCCGCACTGTCTACGGGCTCAAGATCGCGAAGCTCGACCTGATCGATCCTGACGGCGACGAAGCATCCCGCCCGGGCTTCGTCATTAACGGCTGCCAGCACGCTCGCGAGTGGATCAGCCCCGCCAGCGTGATGTACCTCGCCGACCAACTCGTCAATGGATACGGCAGCGACAGCCAGATCACCGAGTACCTCGATGAACTCGTGTTCTACATCGTCCCCGTCGTGAACCCCGATGGCTACAACTACACCTTCCCGACAAATCAGGGCGGAGCGGGCCAGCGCCTGTGGCGCAAGAACCGGCGGAACAACGGCAACGGCACCTTCGGCGTCGACCTCAACCGCAACTGGTCCACCGCGTGGGGCCAGCCCGGTTCATCGTCGAGCCCGTCGAGCGAGACCTACCGAGGCACCGGCCCCTTCTCGGAACCGGAATCGACCAACCTCTCAAACTTCATGCTCTCGCTTCCCAATGTGAAAGCCCACCTGGACATCCACAGCTTCAGCCAGCTCATTCTCGGCCCGTGGGCGTACTCCGAAGACTTCTGCCCGCCAAGAGAAGAAGAGCTCCGTCTCGCCCAAAGTCTCCAGGAAGACGCGATGGACTCCGTGTACGGCACGAACTATGAAGCCGGACTCGGGTGCGACGCCCTGCTCTATGTCGCCTCCGGTACCGCACCGGACTGGTCCTTCGACGAACTTGACGCGTTGAGCTGGACCTACGAGCTCCGCGACACCGGACAGTTCGGGTTCACCCTCCCGCCCGACCAGATCGTCCCCACCGGTCAGGAGACCGTAGCCGGCGTGCTCTCGCTCGCCGACTTTCTGCTGACGCCGCTGATCATCGAGGCGGACACCCTGCCCGCGCTCGCCGACGCGGACACGCCCGTGCCCGTTGGTATCTCCGTCACGGCCGTCAACAACGAGCAGTTCGCGACCGGCTCGGCCACCGTCTCTTATCGAACGTCGCCCGGCGACGATTTCACAACGCTCGGCCTCGGCGGAATCGGCGGCACCGGCGACCTCTCCACGGACCTGCCCGGCCAGCCTTGCGGCACGCAGATCGAACTCTTCTTCAGCGCCCAGACCACGAGCGGACAGACCGTCACGCTTCCCGACGACGGTCAGGCCGCACCCTTTGTCATCGACATCACGAACCTGACGACCATCCTCGAGGACAACTTTGACGGCGACCTCGGCTGGACTGTCGGCGCCCCTGACGATGACGCCACCTCCGGCATCTGGGAGCGTGTCAACCCCAACGGCACTTCGGCCCAGCCCGGCGACGCGCTGTTCGGCCCGATCTGCTACGTCACCGGACAGCACCCCGGCGGCGGCGACGGCGCGAACGACATCGACAACGGGAAGACGACGCTGTTTTCTCCGGTGCTCGACCTCTCCGCGGCCGGCGACGGCGCGGTCCAGATCCGCTACTGGCGCTGGTATTCCAACAGCACCGGCGCATCCCCCAACGCGGATGTCTTCCAGATCGACATCTCCGACGATGCCGGCGCGACGTGGGTCAATGTCGAAACAGTCGGCCCCGACGGTCCCGAGACCTCCGGCGGCTGGTTCCAGCACAGTTTCGACCCCGCGACACTGGTCGACCTGACCGACAGCGTCCAGATGCGATTCGTCGCGTCTGATGAAGGTGCCGGCTCGCTCGTGGAGGCCGCCGTCGACGGCTTCGTCGTCCGCTCAACGGGCTGCGAGGATGCCCCGTGCGCCGCCGACACGACCGGAGACGGCTCGGTCGACCTCGCCGACCTGAACCTGGTGCTTGGCAACTTCGGCCAGACCACCCCAGACGGCGACACCAACGGCGACGGCCAGGTCGATCTCGCCGACCTCAACACCGTGCTTGGGGCGTTCGGAGCCGCCTGCCCCTGACCACGGACGGAGCAACCGGACCTCTGCATGGTTGATCGTCACGCGACCGGCTGGGCATTACCCGGCCGGTCTCTGTCAATCGGGTGTTCCCGATCGGCGTTACGGGACAACCGGAAGCACGCTCCGATGGGCACCGGGCATACACTCGCTCTATGGTCGAATCCCTGACTGAGCGCGTCCACGCCACCTTGACCGCCGAGGACGACGGGCGAGTGTGCAAGGACATCCCCGACGAGGCCTGCGACGAGCAGCCGGAAAACTTCACGCTCCATGTCGCGAGTCTGAGCTGCACCAAAGCGGGCGACGGTCTCGCCGATCCCAAGCTCGTACTCGCCTGGCTCCTCGAGACGCTCGGCGCTTCCGCTGGCCTGATCGGGCTGCTCGTGCCCGTCCGCGAATCTGGTGCGCTGCTCCCCCAACTGGTCACCGCCGGCTGGATTCGATCGCTCCCGCGGCGCAAGTGGGCATGGGCCGCGGGCAGTGCGATACAGGGCCTTTGCGTCGCCGGCATGGCCATCGCTGCATTCACGCTCGAAGGCAACCTGGCGGGCGGTGTGATCGTCGGCCTGCTCGCCGTCTTCGCGATCGCGCGCAGCGTGTGCTCGGTCAGCTACAAGGATGTCCTCGGCAAAACGGTCTCCAAGTCCACGCGAGGCACCGCGACCGGCACCGCCGCCTCGGTCTCGGCGGGCGTCGTTCTCGCCTTCGGACTCGCGATCACGCTCGGGCTCATCCCGCTGACGGTCACATCGATCGCCATCACGCTCTGCATCGCCGCGGGACTGTGGCTCACCGCGGCGGGGCTGTTTTCCGGCCTCACCGAAGCCGCCGGCTCGACCGAGGGCGGCGGCAACCCGCTGACGGTTGCGATCGATCAGTTCTCACTGCTCAAGACCGACCCGCAGCTCACGCGCTTCATCGCAACCCGTGGCCTGCTGATCTCGACCGCGCTCGCCCCCCCCTATCTGCTGACGTCGAGCGCTCAGGCCAACGGCAGCGAAGAGTCCATCGCGAACCTTGGTCCGTTTGTCATCGCGTCCTCCGTCGCTGCCCTCACGAGCTCGTACATCTGGGGTCGCTTGTCGGATCGCTCCAGCCGCAAGGTGCTCATGCTCGCGGGAATCATCGGCGGATTGACCCTCCTCGCCAGCGCAGCCATCGGCTGGCTCGGGGTTGTCGCGCAGAACGGCTCTTCATGGGTATTCGCCGGCCTGCTCTTTGTCCTGATGATCGCTTATCGAGGCGTGCGAGTCGGTCGCTCGACGCACATCGTCGACATGGCCTCGCCCGACACCCGCGCCGCGTACACTGCCCTGTCGAACACAATCGTCGGCATGCTTCTGCTCGTCGCCGGCGGCTTCGCCGCGATCGCCGAGTGGGCGGGGAACGAGGTCGTGCTCGCACTATTCGGCATGATGTCCTTGGGTGCCACGCTCGTCGCGCTCGGCTTGAACGAGGTCCAGCAGAGCGATCAGGCTTCCTGACCCGACCGACGCGCGATGGCTTTCGCCAGCAGCGCCGCGTTGCGCGCGTTCGCCTTGTACCAGACGTCCGGCACGACGCCGATGACCGGGATCAACCCGACCAGCCAGTCGACCAGAAGGTTGAACAGCATCCGCAACGCCACGCCGATGCCCAGACGCAACCGCAACGCCTCATATACCGGATACAACCCGATGACCAGCATGATTGTGTCGCCGGCCAGCGGCAGCACACTCACGATCGCGTCCCAGCCGAAGCGCACCGACGTACCGGGCAGCCGGAAGCGGCTGTCGAGGAACTTCGCCAGAGCATCGGCCCGATGCTGTGCCCTCTCCAAGCGGGCTCGGTTCAGATGCTGCGAATGATCCAATTCGTTCGGACCCGTCAAAACAGGGCGTCGGTTCGGCCGGATGCACCACAGGCATCCGGGACCATCCTACACTCTGCTTCGGCACCTGCCCTCAGCCACCGCACAACGCCACGGACCACGCATTGACCTCACCCGACACCACACCGCCAGACATCGAACTCAGAGCCGAGAGCACGCTCCCGACCGAGTTCGGGGCGGTTCGGCTGATGGTGTTCCATAGCCCGGGCAACGAAGACGATCACCTCGCCCTCGTCGTCGGCGAGGTGGCGGATGCCGAAGGCGTGCTTGTCCGGCTCCACTCCGAGTGCATCACAGGCGACCTGCTCGGCTCACTCCGCTGCGACTGCGGCGAGCAGTTCGCAGAGTCCCGGCGGCTTATCCACGAAGCCGGTCAGGGCGTCCTGCTCTACCTGCGTCAGGAAGGTCGTGGCATCGGGCTCGTCGACAAACTCCGCGCGTACCAGTTGCAGGACTCGGGCATGGACACCGTCGAGGCCAACCTCGCCATCGGGCATCAGGCCGACGCCCGCGACTACGGCATCGGCGCCGCGATTCTGCGCTCGCTCGGCGTCGGCTCCGTGCGCCTGCTCACGAACAACCCCGACAAGATCGACCAGCTCAAGCGCTACGGCGTGCCCGTCGCGGAACGCGTCGCGCTGCAGCCCACGCCCCGTGAGGAAAATCTCCGATATCTCGCGACCAAGGTCGAGGCCATGCGACACGACATCGAACTGCCCGATGCCAGGGCTCGCGCCGAATCCGACTGATCTCCCGGCCGGGTCGGATCAGCCGTTGATCGCCCGCTTCAGGTCGATCGCGAGCTGCTCGATCTCGTTCGGGTCGTCGCCGCGATACCGACCGACGACCTGCCCGTCCGGGTTGATCACGAGAAACGAGTTCGGGTGGATGATGTTGCCCATCGTGGAGCCGTCCGGCAGCGTGATCAGGTTGTTCGGGTTGCCGTCCTCGCGAGGCGGGATGAACCCAAGCGATGACATGAAATCCTGAATAAGTTCCGGCTCGCCGCGAACCAGTTTCCAGCGCTCGTAGTCCACGCCCATGTCCGATGCGTACTGGTTCAGCCGCTCGACGGTGTCGTTTTCCGGGTCCATCGAGACGCTCATGAACCGCACAGGCTCGTCCCGCAGCGTCTGCGACTCGGCGAGCCGGTACATGTTGCCCTGCAGCGTCGGGCACGCGAGAACGCAGTGCGTAAACATAAAGCTCATGATCGTCCAGTTGCCGCGCAGTTCCGAGTTATCGATCGGATTGCCGTTCTGATCGACCATCGAGAACGCGACGATCTCCATGCTCTCAAATGCGGCCGGGCTCATCAGCGGCGTGTTCGGATCGACGGACCGCGCGCTGGGACGCTGCATCGTCGCCAGCGCCGCAAGCAGCCCGAGCAGCATCGCCGCGACGAAGGAAACAACCCAGAATGCCGGTGATTTGAACATCAGAAACCGCCCCGAAAGCAAGAGTATTGTCCGCCTGAAATCCTAGGCCGGTTACCCATCGCCGGCTCCGCGACGACCATGGCTCCGACGGATCGTCAGAAGCAGCAGCCCGATGCTCGCGAACGGGAAGAGCACCGTTACCGACCACGCAATCGCTCCGGCATCGCCGGTGGCACCGATGCCAGATCCGACGCAGCCGTGTACCCAGTGCAACGGGTTCGCCTTCATCACGATCGACAGCCAGCCCGACGCACCGGCCACGGGGAACATAGCCCCGCTGAGAACCCACGCCGGGAGCAGCAGGATGTTCATCACGCCGTGGAAACCGGCGACGGAATCGATCCGCCACGCGAGGGCGAGCCCGATGCTGAGCACACCGATCGCGCCGCAGAAAAGGGCGATCGTCGAGGTGATGAGCCCGGCCGCCCCGGCTCCGGTGCCGTCGATCAGGAACACCGACGCCAGCACCGCGAGCCCCTGCAGCGTCGCGAGAAGGCACGCCGGGAGCAGCTTCGACATCGCGACCGTCCACAGGGAAACCGGGCTCACCAGCACCGCCTGCAGGAAGCCCGAGTGCCGGTCCTGAATCAGGCCGATGGCCCCGAAGATCGTGCCGAACAGCACGACCATCAGCGCGATACCGGGGAGCAGGTACACCGAGTACGACGAGGTGTCCTCTCCGGGGAGCGTCATCGAGCCGGCGAAGCCGCTCGCAGCGAGCAGCCAGAACACCGCCGCCGTACCCAGCGTCGCCACGATCCGCGTGGGCTGGCGCCGGATGCGGACGAACTCGCGTGAGATGAGTTCCCCGAGCGCCGAACTCACGCCGCCACCTCCTCGGATTCGTTCGACCGGGCGAGCATAAACCGGTACGCGCTGACGAAGTCGGGCGAGCGCACCTCGACCGCGACGCCCCGTCGGCTTTGCTTGAGGGCCCAATGCTCGATCTGCTCGCGATCGCCCCCGACGATCGTTGAGTCCCCAGCCCGCCACGATCGGAGCGAGCCGGCCTCCGTGCCACCGCTGGCCGCGACGATTGCTATCAATTCACAGCCGCCGAAGGTTCGAGAAGCGACCCCGTCGGGCTCTCCGGACTCCGCGACCCGACCGGCGTCAAGCACGATCACCCGGTCGGCCAGGCGGATCTCGTCGGGCGAGTGCGAGGACATGATCAGCGTGAACTCTGGATCGCGAGAGATCATCTCGCGCAGCAGACGGAGGAACACGTCCCGGCTCGACTCGTCCAGCCCGGCCAGCGGCTCGTCGAGCAGCAGCAGCGACGGCTCCGACACCAGCGCTCGAGCCAAGTCGGCCCGACGCGCCAGTCCACCCGACAGCGCGCCGACACGATCATCCAGCCGACCCGCGATCCCGACCCGTTCGGCACACGCACGCACGCGATCACCCGCGTCGGTCACGCCGTACAACGCGGCCTGCGCCCGCAGGTTCTCACGGACGGTGAGCAGCCGGTCCAGGCCCGGAGACTGAAACACCACGCCCGTGCGCATCGCGCTCTCGCGCCGGCTGACTTCTGTTCCTTGCTCATCGAGATGCTGCACGGCGCCGCCCTGTGGCTCTTCGATGCGGGCCAGCAGACGCAGCAGTGTCGATTTTCCCGAACCGTTTGCGCCGACGAGCGCCACGCGCTGCCCACGCCGGATGTCCAGCGAAACACCGTCCAGCGCGACGCGCCGTACCCGCTCGCGCCCCGACCGGGTGCGATAGACCTGACGGAGTCCCTCAGCCCGGAGCAGCGTGGAACTCACCACAGGCGGTGGACGATGAACGCGTCGATCAGCATCGCCGCGAGCACCGCCGGGAGGTAGAGAATGGAAACGATGAACACGACCAGCGCCCGCTTGTTGGTCCGCTCCCGCAGGAACTCGAGCGTCGACCAGAACATCACGATGCCGCAGACCGAAGCGATCACGACGTAGGTCAACCCAAGCACCGAAGAATCGCCGGTCTCTCCGTGCCGAACGATCGTGACCGCGGGAAGGATCGACACCGGGATCAGCGTCGCCGCCCAGATCACCGACGCCCGCGCTGTCTTGATCCCAGTCGGGTCCACCGACGGGAGGACGCGATAACCCCCCGCGGCGTAGTCGTCGCGATACTTCCAGCTGATCGCCATCACGTGCGGGATCTGCCACACGAACATCAGCGCGAACAGCGACCAGCCGCCCGGATCGAGCAACCGTTGCCACGCCGAGGTGCCTGGCTCGCCGACCACGGCCCCCGACGCCGCCGCCCAACCGACCAGCGGCGGCAGCGCACCCGGGATCGCGCCGACCAGCGTTGAAAGTGGCGTGACCGCCTTCAGCGGCGTGTAGAACAACACGTATGACGAGATCGTCGCGAGAGAAACAACCGCCGCGGCCGACGTCGCACCGAACCACAGCATCGCGACTCCGGCGATCGAAAACGCGATGCCCGCGAAGTAACCGACGCGTCGGCTCACGCGTCCGATCGGTATCGGTCGAGAAGCGGTCCGGCGCATGCAGGAATCGCGCTCGACTTCCGCAGCTTGGTTGAGCGCGTTCGCGCCCGCCGCCGACAGCGCCGTGCCGACCAGGCAGAACACCGCGACCCAAAGGTCTGGGACCGCCCCGATCGATCCGATCAGGTAGCCAACCGCAGTCGCAACAACCACCATGCGAACGATGCCCGGCTTGCTGAGTTCAACCAGAACCGCCAGATGCTCGCGCGCGACGGCCCACCGCGATGCGCGGGCATCGAGCGCGTGGGGATTTATGCTCTGGTCGAACTGGGCCATTCGTCCGGGGCCTCGCGATGCGATTGCGATGACGCGATAAAAATCACTGTCAACCGAGAATTCTATCGCTTGGGATAGCTCGGAGTATAGCCACGCTCCCGAGAAACCGCCCGGATCGGACCGATCAGCCCGGTTCGACTACTGCTCGGGGTCTGGCAGCCGCAGATCCAGCCAGACCGGGAAGTGGTCACTCACGTCGTAGACCAATGAATCGAGGCTTTCGTGGCTGAGGCTCGACGCGCTCGGAAGGTCGGCTTCGCCCCGTACGATGCCTCCCCGCACGACTATTGACCCCCTGGTGGGCAGGACATAATCCACGCGCAGGCCGAACTCCGCGGTCGCATCGGGTCGCAGCACGCGACCTCGAAACTCCAATTCCAACTCACTCTGTGGCGTGAAGCTTCCATCCAAGAGCGGGTTGGCGAGCAGCCACATGCTGACGGGGTTGTCCAGACTGTCCCCGGCGATCGGGTCCGAGTTCAGGTCGCCCATGATCACCGCCGGGTCGTCGGACGCTCCTCCCGAAACGCCGCTGTCGTCGACGATCCACTTGGCCCCTCGGAGGTACTCCGCCCAAAACCGGATCTCGTCGTGGTTCCGGCGCCCGTTGCGATCCTCCGGCCCATCGAAGACCGGCGGTGTAGGGTGCGACGCCAGGACGCGCAGGACCGAACCGTCTTCGAGGCGCACCGGGATGTCCCAGTGGCTCTTCGAACTCAGCGGCAGTTTGGCCAGCATCTCGTCCGTGTACCACAGCTCGGATTCTGGAACCAGCTCACCGTCACCCGCAGGGAGCAGCGCGTCTGGCATGGACTGCCAGAGCAACGACTGGAACGTCCGGGCCTCGTCGCGCTCGATTTCGAGCGGGGAAGCGACAAAGAGCCCCATCGCGTAGTGCCCCGG
>Ga0209578_10003861_pt1 | contig 11148 bp, 8 predicted proteins | sample tdAd472_FD_187127 | JGI IMG/M metagenome (GOLD analysis project Ga0209578, IMG submission 187127) | Marine sediment microbial communities from the Atlantic coast under amendment with organic carbon and nitrate - tdAd47.2 (SPAdes)... | ecosystem: Environmental > Aquatic > Marine > Coastal >...
CCAAGACCTCGCTCTACCTCGCGCTGCTCGAGGCGGCCGGCGTGCCGCACCGCTTCGCCATGGCGGCCCGGCCGCGGGGCGGCAGCGGGCGGCCGCTCAACTGGTCGCTGCCCGAGCTGGGCTACTTCATGACCCCCCTGATCCGCCTCGATCTGCCGGGTGGCGCGCAGTGGGTGTTCGCCGAGGGCGCCCCGGCCTCACCCTTCGATCAGCTCCCACCCGACGTGTGGGGCGCGACCGCCTACGTGTGCCAGCCCGGCGGGGGGACCCTCGACACCGTGCCCAGCGGAGACCCGAGCCAGCGCGTGACCCAAACCACGACCCGCGTCCAGCTCGGCGCGGAGCGCTCGCGCTTCGAGGCGCGGCAGGTGCTCCCGGCCTACCCGCTCTACGGCGTCAAGGAGCGCTTCAGCGGCGTCCCCGAGGCGCGCCTGCGGCAGGTGTTCGTGCGCCAGGCCCAGGAGCTCTACCCCGGCGCCCAGCTGCTCGAGGGCAAGTTCGTCGGGTTGGAGCAGCCAGGCGTGCCGCTCACGCTCGAGGTCGCGGCCGAGGGTCGGCTGGTGAACACCCAGGGCGGGCGCCTGCTGCTCAAGCCGCCCTTCGCGGCGAGCATGCTGGCCCGCAACCTGGGCGCCTTCCCCCGGCGCTCCATGGACCTCGTGCTGGACACGATCTCGACCCACGACGCGGCCGTGGTCGAGCTCGGTCCCTACCGCTGCCCCCGCGTCCCCGAGCCCGTGGTGATCGTGACCCCCTTTGGGCACTACTCGCTCTACTACCGCCAGGAGCCGGGCCAGGTCCGGGTGGAGCGCAGCCTGGAGCTGTTCCGCGGCCGGGTCTCCCCTCAGCGCTACGCCGAGTTCCGCGAGTTCCTCCAGCGGGTCGACGAGGCCGAGTCGCAGGCTCTGCTGCTCGCGCCCGCCGAGTAGCTCCCAGGGGCCCCCGGGAAAGATCACCCTATCTGCTGCAACAGTAGCAGGTTGTGCATTTGTGTCCCGGATCGGGTTGGGCGTGTCCGAAACAGCCGGTAAAACGGGTGGTCATGGGGAACGTTCTGACGCGCATGCGGGAAGAACAGCTCACGCTCCGCGTCGAGCGAGACGGAGTCCTCGTCGCCGCGTCGGATCGAGTTGGGCTCAAGCCTCTGCAGGACATGAGTTTCCAGCGATCCGACCTCCTCGACGGGAGCGACGTGGCCCTCCCTGCGCTCGGCCTCGCTGCGGCGTATCTCCTTATCTACGGTAAGGTTGGGCGCGCGTTCGCGCACACCATGACCAAGGAGGCGCGCAACCTCTTCCGCGAAGAGGGGATCGAGTTCGCGGCGGACTCCTTCGTGCGCAAGCTCCCCACAGCTGAGCCGCTGGGCAGCTTCGACGCGCGGGCCAAGAAGGCCGTAACCCTCCTCGCGTTCGTGGAAGAGCTCAAGCGCGCCAGTGCCTGAACCGGAGCTCGTCTCCCTCGACGCGATCCGGCAGTTCTTCGTCCAGGGAATCCCGTTCAACGTCCACATGGGCCTCGAGGTGGAGACCCTCGAACGCGGGCGCATGGTGGTCCGGCTGCCCTTCCAGCCGCACTTCGTGGGGGATCCGACGCGACCGGCGCTCCACGGCGGGGTGCTCTCCATGCTCGCAGACACCGTCGGCGGCGGGGCCGTGTTCTCGCTGACCCGGGCCGGGGATCGGCTGGCGACCATCGACCTCCGGGTCGACTACCTGCTCCCAGGCCGCCCCGAAGAGGTCGTGGCGGAGGCCAAGGTGATCCGGATCGGCAACCGGGTCGGGGTCAGCTCGGTCGAGCTCTTCCAGGGCTCGCCGCGGGAGACGATCGCGGTGGCCATGGGGGTCTACACGATCAAACGCAAGGGGCGCTAACTCCTTACGTGGGCGCAAGCGCCCAGCTGTCTTGCGTCCCTGACACTGTTCCCCACGCCGAACATGAAGCGCTTCCCTTGCGGTAACTTATGGCGGCCCCCGATTTGCCCCACGCAAGGGGTTCCTCCGAGGAGGTGGTATGCGACTCCAACGATTCAGGCGCGGCCTGACCCTGATCGAAATCGCGATCAGCCTGGCTTTGATCGCCCTCATTATCCTGCCGATCTACTTCACCATGGCCAAGAGCCGCGAGACCGTGGCGCAGTCGTCCGAATACCGCATGGCCCGCGTCGCGGTGCAGACGGTGATCGAGCGCATGCGGGCCCAGGCCGCGAGCGCCTCCGTGGGCCCCAACAGCTTCCAGAGCTTCGCCGCCGACTGGACGGCCGTCGCGGGCGTCCCGCCCACGATCAACGGCTCGGTCGGATCGGGTGCGGGGCAGACGACCCTCCCCGCGAACTCCCAATACTTCATTGCGGGGCTACCGCCCCGCGGGGACGCGGGCAACGTCGGCGGGCCGCACCTGCAGGTGACGATCAACACCGCCGCCGGTGCTCTGGTGGAGAGCCTCGTCTACAGCCCGTCCAACTCGGGCGGGGTCAACACCGCCGCCTCGGCCGTGGTCTCCCTCGACAAGGACGACGACGCGAGCGGCGTCGCGATCAACGGGCTCTACCGAGCGGTCCCGGTCACGATCACCGTGTTCTGGGGCCAAAGCGCCCAGCCGCGGCTGACCGTCACGACCCTGATCGCGAAGCCCACCGACTACATGCGCGAGAACGAGAGCTAAGCCATGCGCAGACGTGACCTGACCCTCCTCGAGGTGATCATCGCCCTCGTGATCGCGACCGGAATCGCCCTGATCGTCGGGGCCGCCACCCAGACCGCGACCTTCATGGGGCGCGAGGTGGCCGTGGCCAACGCCGTCGCCGATCTGGCGACCGAGATCGGTGACGAGCTCGAGGCTCGCTTCGTGATGGCCAACAACGAGTCGCCCATCGACTTCACCGGCAGCCAGTCCGCCCTCCGCCCGACCCCCCACGGGACCCTCCCCTCCGTGCCCGCCGGGATCACCGTCCCGCTCGGCACCTACCGCACGCGTCCCTCGCTGACGTTCCGGCAGAAGGTCGGCCTGACCCCGACCGAGCTCTGGGCCCTCGACCAGTCGCACTCTCCGGCGACCACCGCCTACCAGGGGATCTTCGGCGGCGCGGGCTCGGGCTCGCCCCCCGCGCACCAGGACCCGGCGCTCAACGACCCCCCCTTCCCCGACGACCGCGTGGCGACCGTGATCGACGGTGTGCGGGTCTCCCCGCGCCAGTTCATCGAGAACGGCTTCGTGCGCTTCCGCTGGCTGCCGAGCGATCGGCCGCGGGTCTACGACATCGCCGCCGCTCCAGGCCGCATGACCGAGGCCTACATTGGGCGTGACCTCAACGGGGACGGCGTGATCAACGCCGAGACCTTCGAAGCCGGCTACATCGTGATCGAGTTCCTCAACGACACCGGCGCCGTGAGCGCGACCACCTTCGACCGCCTGGAGTTCGGCGGTGACGGCGGGGACAGCCCAGTGCGCGTGCTCTGGAACGGTGAGGGCGGCACGGCGTTGAACCCGCCGCTGCCTGCGATCTTCGGTCACATCGGCGACTCCACCTCCACCGACGTCTACACCACGCCCGGGAACCTCGCGACCCAGAAGGGCTTCCAGCTCAACCTCACCGTGATCCACGACCCGATCGCGGGCGCCGGTGGCCGCGAAGTCGCGACCGTGTTCAACTACCAGCGCGTGATCTCAGCCCGGTAGCGGACCCCATGCCTCCTTCCGACGAAAACCAGATCAGCATGACCTCGTTCCTGATTGGGGCGGTGGTCGTGGTTGGACTCTTCCTCGCGATCCAGATCGGGCGCACCGTCATGGCTCCCGAGGAGCAAGCGCCGCCCCCACCGACCGAGACCGATCAACCGCCGGTTGACGAGGACGAGCCCGAGGACCCCGAGGTCCCCGAGGATGAGCTCAAGCAGCCGCACAAGTACGACCCTCCGGTCACCGGCAAGGTCGAGTGGAACCCCGACCGGCGTCGGATCGAGGTCACCAACGCCTTCGACGAGGAGTCGACGTTCCCCGCCGACCAGATCGTGGGCCTCGAAGACGAGAACGGCGAGCTCAACCTGCGCATGTCCGACGGGAAGCGCGTGACCGTCAAGCAAGAGTTCGTCGACTCCCTCCCGACCCGGGTGCGCTATCAGTTCGACTACGAGTCGAGCGGCAACGTCGCCACCGACGGCAAGGGCACCCCCCTCGACTCCGAGGGACGCCCGATCACCAGCGGGGATCAGTAGTCAGCGAGCCACTCCGCATTCGATTCAGGGGGGAGGCCCCCTCGCCCTCGCAGCCAAGCTGCTCGGGCTCACCCCCAACGGGCCGCAGGCGCAGCAGCCATGCTGCTCGGGCTCACCCCAAACGGGCGGCCGCAGGCGCAGCAGCTAAGGTGCTCGGGGTCACCCCAACGGGCTGAGGGCTCAGGCATGTCGTCTGTTCCAGCTGGCAACGCGAGCGCAGGCCGGGAGTCGCTTCGCTGGCTGCGCGAAGTCCCGCACCTGGCCCTGGGGTTGGTGCTCCTCGAGTGGCTGTTCCGCCACGCCTGGATCGGGGACGAGGTCGTGCTCGGCGCCGACGTGGGCCTGTTCGCGCTCCCGCGATTCCAGCTGCTGACCGAGCTCTGGCGCGGGGGTAGCCTCCCCGGCTGGAACCCCTGGTTCTCGGGAGGCGCGCCGCTCTACGGCGACCTCTCCTTCGCCGTGCTCTACCCACTGAACGCCCTGGTCCTGGTGCTCGAGCCGCTGGAGGCGCTCGCGGTCTACCTCATGGGGCACCTGGCCCTCGGCTACGTTGGGACCTACGTGCTGCTGCGCGACCGCCGCTGTGGGCGCCACGCCGCCGCGATCGCGGCCCTCGCCTTCGGCGCCGGCGGGGTCGCCCTGGGCCACGTGCACACGCCGATCTACGTCGCCACCACCGGCTGGCTCCCCTGGTGCGTGCTGGGCTTCGTGCGCTGGCAGCGCGCGCCCAGCTCGTCGCGACGGCTGGCGCTGGCGGTGGCGCCCTTCGCGCTGACCTTCCTCGCGGGGTCGCCCGAGACCTGCGCAACCGCGGCTGGGATCGCGCTGCTCGTCGCGCGGGGCGACGGGTGGCGGTGGACACGGCTCGCGGGCGGCATGCTCCTCGTGGGCGTCGTGACCGCGCTCTGCTGCGCGGCGCTGCTCGTGCCGGCGCTGTTCGTGATCGCCGAGTCGACGCGGGCGGCCGGGCTCTCGGCCAGCGAGGCCGGGCGCTGGTCGCTGAGTCCGCTGCAGCTCGCGCAGCTGGTCGCCCCGCTGCGCGTGGGCTACGAGCGGCTGCCGGTGGAGGCCCTCGGGTCCGACTACCGCCCCTGGCACACGAGCCTCTACGCCGGGGTCGCGCCGTTCGCGGGGCTGGTGCTCGGCCTGGGCCTGGCCTGGCGTACCCAGCGCGCGGTGCTCGTCGGCGCGGGGGCGCTGCTCCTGCTCGCCTTCGGCAGCTACACCCCGCTCTACCCGCTGCTCAGCGAGTGGGTCCCCGGGCTGCGCGCGTTCCGCTACCCGGCCAAGCTCTTCGTCCCGGCCTGGTTCCTCGGCTGCCTGATCGCCGGGCCCGGGCTGGCGCGGGCCTGCGCCGACGCGCGGCTGCGCGGTGTCGTGCTCGGGATCGGCGGGCTGGCCCTCGCGCTGAGCGCGGGCGCCGCCTGGTGGTCGACGGTCGCGGCCGCGTGGGGCGTCCTCGCCGTGGGCAGCGCCCTCGCCGCGGCGGCTTGCCTCGCCACCCGGCGCCCGCTGCGCTGGCTGCTGGCGTTGACCCTGCTCGAGCTGGCGATCGCCGGGGACGCCCAGCTGGAGACGGCTCCGCGGGGCCTGTTCGAGCCGCCCATGCTCGCCCAGGCCGTGCAGCGCGAACAGCAGCGCCACGGGGTGCCCCAGCGCGTCGGGACCCTCTCATCAGCCCTCGAGCTGGGGATCGACCTCTCGCCCCACGGGGCGACGCGCATGGCGAGCGAGCAGGCGTCGTGGCGCCAAGCGCTGTTGCCCAACGCGGGGGCACCCTACGGCGTGCGCACGGTCACTGGGTTCAGCTCGATCACCCTCGCCCGCGGTCGGGTGCTGCGCGACCTGGGCAACGAGCTCGACGTGAGCGAGGCCGAGCTCAACGCGCTGCTCGGCGCGCAGCTCCTGGTCTACACCCTGGGCGACGTGGCCGACGTCGCCTCGGCGGTGACCCCGGTCGCCGACGCGGGCCTCTGGCGCCTGGGGCGAATCGACGGCGCCTTGCCCTGGGTCGCGCTCTACCGCGCGCCGCGCTTCGCCGGGTCCACCCAGGAGGCGGCGCAGCAGCGCTTCGTCGCCCCGCACTCCCGGGTCGTGCTCGAGGCCGAGCCCTTCGCCTGGGTCTCGGAGTCCGTGGGCTATGAACCGGGTGAGCGCGCCGAGGACGCGTTCGCCGTGGGCAGGGTCGCCCTCTCTCGCCTCGAGCACGACCGGGTCGAGCTGCAGGTCGTGGCCAACGAGCCGTGCGTGCTGGTGTTGCGCGAGAGCTACGCCTCGGGCTGGGAGGCCACGGTCGACGGCGAGTCCGTCCGGATCGTCCCGGCTGACGTGGTCTTTCGCGCGGTCGAGGTGCCCGCGGGTGCGCATGCGGTCAGGTTTCACTACCGGGTTCGTGGGTTGCTGTTGGGGGTCGTGCTGAGCGTGCTGGGGGTGTTGGTGTGCCTCGCGCTGCCCTGGGTCCTGGGGCGCTTGCTTCCTGCTCGATCGGGTTGACTCGGTCTCGGTCTTGGCTCGCTCTTGGTCTCGGTCTCTGTCCGGTTCTGACTCTGGTTCTGGTTCTGACTCTGACTCTGGTTCTGGTTCTGACTCTGGTTCTGACTCTGACTCTGGTTCTGACCTCTGACTCTGGAAGCTGACCCAGCTGCTTCGCTGGATTGAGCGCTTGGGCGCGGCGACGGCGGAGGGGGGTCGGGGGGCTCCTCTCTCCGGCGCTGCGCGCGTCCTGGTACACCGAAGGGCTGGCGCCGTACTGTCAGAACAGGGACGCACGCAGAGCCTCCGTTCGGAGCCCCCCGACCCCCCTCCGCCTGCGTGGGCGGCCAACAAAAGTTAGTTCAAGACACCACCCAGACCTGGGCGCGTTCGCCCCGACGCATTTTTCGTGCAGGTGCGTCATTGCTCCCCGACGCGTCGGGGCGAACGCGCCGGGCTGACCGCGTGGTCCTTGGCGCGAGTACACCTGAGGGCGGCGTGGCAGATCGGCTGGCTCCGCTCGACGTGGACCGGATCGCTCCGCAGAAGTCGGTCGCTCCGGAACCCGGACCCGGACCCGGACCCGGCTCCCGGAACCGGCACCGGAACCGGAACCCGGAGCCGGACCCGGAACCGGACCCGGACCCGGAACCGGAACCGGAACCGGACCCGGAACCGGACCCGGAACCGGAACCGGAACCGGAACCGGAGCCGGAACCGGAGCCGGACCCGGAACCGGCACCGGACCCGGAACCGGACCCGGAACCGGACCCGGACCCAGCTCCCGGGGTCAGCGGTTGCTGAGTTTCCAGAGCGTCGCGCGAATCTTGTCGAGCTGGTCGAGCAGGGCTTCGAGGTTGGGAAGGTGTCCCCAGGCGTGTGCGACGTCGAGCGCGGCTCCGGTTTCTGCTGCCGAGCCTGCTGCGATTCGGTAGTGGTGGGCTCGGTCTTTCCCGTTCCGTCGAAAGCCTTCCGCGATATTGAGGGGAATCGAAGTCGCTGCTCTCCGCAGTTGTCGGGCGAGGTCTTTGTCTTTGCGTTCGAGGGTTCGAACCAGGGGCTCGAGCCCCCGAATCAGATCGAGTGAGTCGTGGTAAATCCTGAGCACGTGCTGGTCCTTTCGTGTTTCCGAGACCAGCGCGTGAGCCGGCCTCCACGCAGGCGCAGCGGTGGGGTCCGACAACCGGCGGGTCCCGGCTGAGGTCACGCGTCCGGTTCGTGCAGCGCCGGTTGTTGGACCTCACCGCTACGGTGGAGTGGAGGTCGGCGAGCGATCCGGTTTCGCTCAGGCGAAGCGATCCGATCGGCCAAGCCGGCGCGCCGCGAGCTCCAGTTCCCTTTCGCACCTAGAAGACCTCGGGCGGGGATAAACCCCGCCCCTACAAGGAAATGGCGACCGCCCCTCCGTCGGGGAGGCCGGCACCGGACCCGGACCCGGAACCGGCACCGGCTCCGGACCCGGACCCGGACCCGGACCCGGACCCGGACCCGGAGCCGGACCCGGACCCGGACCCGGACCCGGACCCGGAGCCGGCCCCGGACCCGGCCCCGGAGCCGGAGCCGGCACCGGACCCGGCACCGGACCCGGCACCGGACCCGGACCCGGACCCGGACCCGGACCCGGACCCGGACCCGGACCCGGACCCGGACCCGGACCCGGACCCGGACCCGGCACCGGACCCGGCACCGGACCCGGACCCGGCACCGGACCCGGACCCGGACCCGGACCCGGACCCGGACCCGGACCCGACTACCGATCGCCTCCCTCGTCGGGGTCCACCGGCGAGAGCTCTGCGCCGCAGTGGTAGCAGAACCAGTCGGGCTCCTCCTTGCCCTCGGGCGGCTCGAGGGCCTCGCCGCACTCGCCGCAGGTGCTGGGGGGCAGCGCGCTCGGCGGCCGCTCGCAGGGGGGCGGCGCGTCGGCGGCGAGGTCGTCGAGGACCTGCTGGACCTGGTTGGCGCCGCCGATTCCGCCGAGGGTAATGATGTCCAGCGCCTCCTCGGTGGTGTCGCGGCGGGTGCGACCTTGGCGGTGGGGGGTCGCCAGCTGCAGGCGCGCGGCGGCGTTGGCGCGGTCGACCCGCCGCAGCAGCCACACGGCGAAGCCGACGAGCACCGCGGCGCCGATCAGCTGCCCGGCGAGGCGGTGCAGCTGCTGGGCCTCGCCGCCGATCAGGACGCCCATCAGGGCGGCCCAGGTGAGCGCCATGGTCCACACCGCGACCCGCAGAGGCGTCAGCGGCGCCCGGGCGTTGGGCGCGCCCGGGCACCCGTAGACCGCGCAGCCCTGGCGAAAGCAGTCCGTGTGGTGGTCGGTGCCGCAGAGCTCGCACGCGCTGAGCTTGGCGCCCGGCTGGAGGTCGTCGTGGCAATAGGGGCAGCGGGTCTGGGCGCGCGCGCTCGAGACCGCGACCTGGGCCGCGTCCCGAGGGGGCTCGTCGTCGCGTTCCTGCGGCGGGGACTCCACGGCGGCTCCTCAGGCTCTCCGCGCAGGGTGGCGGTCAGGACCGGATCGCGCAAAGGGCGGCCGCCTAAGGGTGCCGCGGAGAGGCCCCCTGAAAGTGCGAGCCCTCAGCCCGTTGGGGGGTGAGCCCGAGCAATTCACTTGCGAGGGCGAGGGGGCCTCGGAGAGGCCCCCTGAAAGCGCGAGCCCTCAGCCCGTTGGGGGTGAGCCCGAGCAATTCACTTGCGAGGGCGAGGGGGCCTCGGAGAGGCCCCCCTGAAAGCGAGAGCCCTCAGCCCGTTGGGGGTGAGCCCGAGCAATTCACTTGCGAGGGCGAGGGGGCCTCGGAGAGGCCCCCCTGAAACTAGTGGTCCTCGTGATCGCCTTCGTGGGCGTGGTCGTGGCCGTGCCACTCCTCGAGCCGGAGGTCGAGGTCGCGGGAGAGCGGGAGCGTGATCGTCAGCTCCTGGGCCACGTAGCCGTCGGCGCCGACCTCCAGCTCCCAGGTCCCCGGCGGCAAGCCGCCCCAGCGGAAGCGGCCGTCGGGGCTGCCCTCGAACACGCGCTCCTCCTCGGGGTGGTCCGGCGGGCGCAGGCGGAGCAGGGGGCGCGCGGGGGCGCCGATCGAGCCGCTGAGCACCGTGGGCAGCGAGAGGACCACCGTCACCTGCTCGCCGCTGTCGCGCTCGGGGTCGTAGGTCACCGGGCTGTGCAGCACGCGGCCCGCGGCGCTGGCGCTGACGAGCACCGGCGCGCGGGGCAGCTCGCTGAACGCGCACTCGCCGCGGGCGTCGGCGCTGCGGCTGGCGCTGACGGGGCCGGCAATCGCGAACACTTGGGCCCACGCCACCGGGGAGCCGTTGGCGTCGACGACACGCACCCGCAGGCGCTGGGTGCCGCTCGGCGGCGCGGCGCCGTCGGGGGCCGGGGCGTCCGCCACCAGGCTGGTGAACGGGAGGCGGGTCTCCCCCGAACCGACCGCGAGGGGCTCCAGCGCCTGGGCCCGCTCGCTGGGGGTCACCGCGATCATGTAGGTCCCCGGGATCAGCGCCGGGAAGCGCACCTCGCCCGGGCCGGTGGCCGAGTGCAGCGGGTTCTCGCCGAGTTGCGGATAGGAGGCGATCGCCTGCTCGAGGGGCGAGACCGTGATCTGGACCCCGGCCGGGCACCCCTCGAGCACGAGGGAGCCGAGGGGCGCGGTCTGCAGCCGCGGCTCGGGATCGAAGGCCGCCCACTCGCTGAGGAGGCCCTCGCCGTCGCCGAGGACCTCGAACTGGACCAGCTCGGTGGGGCTCAGGCCGCCCAGGGAGAACCCGCCCTCGGCGTCGGCGGTGAGGGTCCCGGCCGGCCCCTGCAGCCGGTCGGCGGTGAACACACGCACCCGGGCGCCGACCAGGGGGGCGCCGCTCGAGTCCACCACGCGGCCCACGATCACGCCGCCCCGCTCGAGGCTCAGCTGGGGCAGGTCGCCTTCGTCGAAGGCCTGGGCCACGTGCTCGGGGGCGCTGACGTGGAACAGGGTCGGCTCGTCGACGGGGGCGTCGACGAAGCGGAACGCGCCGTCTGCGTCGGTCAGTGTGCTCGCGGTCCAGGAGCCCGACTCCGCGCTGACCTCGGCGTTGACCAGCGGCCGTCCGCCCTCGCCGAGCACGACCCCGCGTAGCTCGCGGCGGGCGAGGAGCGTGATCGTGACCTCTTCGTCGGCGGGGGTGTCCAGGCCAATGCTGCGGATCGCGGTGGCGTGCTGCGCTGAGCTGAAGCGGTAGACCCCGCTGGAGGGCAGCTGGCAGCGGCCCTCGGCGTCGGTGCGCGCGGGCGGGTTCCCGGCGTCCCCGCCCGGTCCCTCGGCGTAGGGTTCGACCAGGACCCCGGGCAGCGGGACCTCTCGCGTGTCGACCACGCGCACCCGCGCGCCGGCGAAGGCCGGGCGCTGCCCCGAGTCCGGACCGTCGGGGGTGACCGTGATCGCGGGGTCCTCGGTGGGGGAGTCCGGGTCGCTCCCCGGGTGCTGGCCCGCTCCGC
>Ga0209578_10003863_pt1 | contig 11147 bp, 7 predicted proteins | sample tdAd472_FD_187127 | JGI IMG/M metagenome (GOLD analysis project Ga0209578, IMG submission 187127) | Marine sediment microbial communities from the Atlantic coast under amendment with organic carbon and nitrate - tdAd47.2 (SPAdes)... | ecosystem: Environmental > Aquatic > Marine > Coastal >...
AACTCTCGGTCACCATGCAGCACCGCACCACTGGTGATCATTTCGGTATAAAGCAAGGTATGTCGACTAATAAGGCGCAATAGATAGCGACAGTGGCGATCTGTATATTCCATCATAGGCGCCACGGACAGGCGCCGGTCAACAAAATTTTTTTGTATTTCAGTCATTTAAATAACAGAGGTAAAAAACGGTCGCTATTATACCTGCTTTCTCGACGGTTTTGTTCTGACAGTTCATTATCCCCTGCTGATCATAGCGAAAACATGGAACCTGTGGTTGCTGTCCTGAACCGGATCAATAGAATTTGCTGCGCGCGAACTTTATACTTGTGTTTTAACCGACGTCACTACTAAAAGTGCATGAGAATTGAATAATGGATAAATCGACGGAGTGTGGCTGTGGCAGTGAAGAAGATAGCCAACGAATGCCATTTGATCAGGCGTTGACGCTGTTACTCTTGCGAGCGGCAGAACGAGTTTCAGAACAGCCTCGTGCGACGGAAAAGGTAGCACTGAAAGTTGCACTGAATCGTGTTTTGGCGGAGAGGGTGCAGTCGTTAATCAATGTCCCCGGACATGACAATTCGGCAATGGATGGTTACGCTTTTCGTCATGTTGACTTGGTAAACTCTGGTGATACTAACATGCGGGTCGTTGAAACCTGGCTGGCCGGGGTGAATCAGGATGTTACGCTCACGGCTGGACAATGTGTACGTATTATGACGGGTGCCGCTTTACCTAAAGATGCCGACACGGTGATTGCGCAGGAGCTAGTTGAAAGACTGCCAGATGGTTCTGTCCTGATTCCCTTTACGCGCAAAGGGTCGCATGTGCGGTTGGCGGGAGAAGATATTTGCCGGGGTGAAGAGGTGCTGGCTGAGGGTAGGGTATTGGGGCCTGCCGAACTGGGTGTTCTTGCTTCAATAGGGGTGGGCGAAGTTTACGTCTATAAACCGCCCACGGTGACCTTTTTTACTACCGGCGATGAATTACGCTCAGCAGAAGAGCAGCAACCCGAAGAGCTACCTTATGGCTGTATCTATGACAGCAATAGATACACACTGTACGGCATGTTAAAAAGGCTAGGGGTTGATCTTATTGATATGGGGGTGCTACCGGATAACCCTGATGTGATTAGAAAGAAGCTTACTGCAGTTGCTAACAAAGCCGATATTATTCTCACCTGTGGTGGTGTTTCGGTGGGAGAAGCGGATTTCGTAACCCAGGTATTAAAGGAAATTGGCCAGGTAGCCTTCTGGAAAATAGCTATTCGCCCCGGTCGTCCTTTTGCTTTTGGACAGATTGGCTCAGCCTTATTCTGTGGTTTACCTGGAAATCCGGTAGCGGTTATGGTGACCTTTTATACGCTAGTGCAGCCACTGATTCTTAGCCTGCTCGGTGTAAAGGATGTCTCTCCGAGTGTGGTCAGAGCAAAAGTGGCTTCTGATATTTCGCATCGGCCTGGGCGGGTTGAGTTTCAACGTGGTATTTTCTATTGCAATCAGAATAATGAAACCGAAGTTAAACTGGTAGGGGAACAGGGCTCGGGACGATTGTCTTCCATGTCGCAAGCGAACTGCCTGTTATTGATAGGCGCAGAACTTGATACGCTTAAAGCAGGTGACTGGGTGGATATAATCCCTTTCGGTGGCTTATGTTGATTAGCGTTTAACGGTCTGTCGGTGTGATTTTTCTACATGGCACTCATGAACGATCTGCGGTAGTTTTTTGCACAAGGGGAGAGGCGTAAACGGTGATAGCTAACGATAGATCAAGAAAATGGATGGAACTAGGTAGTATCAAAGGTGACTCGTTGCATAGACGAGTGTCTAAATCTGTCAATTTTGAGGGAGTACGTAATAAGGTCGATGACTATCTAAAGAATTTTACCGGCCTCTTTTTATTAGCGAACTTATTGCTGAGTCATGCCGTTGCGGATGATTATCTGGGCGAAATAGTGGTGGAAGATCGTCAACCAGTTATATCTCAAATTGCTAACAGCTTTGAGCTGGACAAGGACTTGATGAATCAGCGCGGCGATATCAGCCTGCAGCATGCCCTTGAAATAGTACCTAACCTGAATGTGCGTACCGGCGGTCAGGGCGTTCCGCGAGTTGATATTCGTGGTTTGCGTACCCGTCATATTAAATTGTTAGTCGATGGTATTCCCTTTAATTCGACCTTTGATGGGCAGTTTGACCCGACCTTTATTCCCACTTCGCAAATTGATCGGCTTAAAGTGACAACAGGAAGCGTATCTGAACTTTATGGGCCTGGCGCATTTGCTGTGATCGATGTACAAACTCGATTCTTGCATACTGATCAGCTGGAGTTGAATGCTGAAGTGGGGGAGGGGAAAAGCCAGTATCTGTCGCTACAGGCGGGCGCTCATAACGGAAAGGTAAGCTACTATGGCAACCTGACCCATCGCAGTCGTGATTATTTTGAACTGTCCAACACATTTCAGCCCAGTCCTGAAGAGGATGGTGGCAGGCGATTAAATAGCGATATGGAAAGAGATACTGGCATCGGCAAGTTGAGTTATCAGGTCAGTGACAGCTTTCAGTTGGGGCTTAGCAGCTCCTTTCTTAGCGGAGAATACGGTATTCCTTCGACGGTTATCAGCGATGAGTTTGCTGCGCGTCCAAATTATGAACGTATCGAAAATCAGCAGGGTTTTACATTACAGAGTTCATTCAACTATATCCCGGATGCAGATTATTATCTGCGTGGGTGGGCTTACACTAATCATCTTGAACAGGATGAAAATCGCTATAGTGATGCCAGTTTCAGTGATATTAATGATAAGCAAGTGAAAGGGTCTTATTTAACAACCACCAAGACCGCCATTAACGGTGTAGGCATACAAAGTGGGTATGCTTTCAATCAACAAAACCGGGTTTCGTTAGCGTTGGATTGGCACCATGATGGATGGGAGCAAACTGGGGTTATTCGTGATGTTGCAGAGACAGGTGGCAGTGGCGGCGGTAAAGGTGGCGGTAATGGTCGTGGCACCGGTACGGCCATTAATTATGGATTGCGACCGCTGGATGAGGATGAGGCGGTCAGCGCCTATTCCTTCGCGGCGGAATATGAAGTTGATTTGAACGAGAACTTGGCAATGGTTGTAGGTGGCGGGCGTCATTGGCAAAACCCCGAACATTTAACCGATACTGTTGCCAGTACTTATTTGCTGGGGTTTTATCATCGAATTAATCAGGTTTTCAACCTACATGGTTCATGGGCACGCAAGATTCGCATGCCGTCAATTCGCAACTTATTTGATGCCGCCCGTGGCAATCCGAATCTTGATCCGGAGTTATTGGAGGGGGCAGAGATAGGGCTAGAGTACGACTTTGAACCGATGAAAGTGGTACTGGATGTGACTTTCTTTCATTATGATATTGAAGATTTTATCCAAAGAGATCGCGTTACCGACCGCTTTGAAAATATCGAGCAGGCGCGAGTCAAAGGTGCTGAGTTAAGCGCCATTCTGCAGCCTTGGGAAAAACTGCGTACTAGGCTGAGCTTCAGTTATCAGGATAGCGAAGATCGCAGCGATAGTAGTCGTGATGAACTTACCAATACGCCTGGACAAAGTCTCAATATCGATATGGATTATCAAATTAACAAGACATTTGCCTTGCATGCAAAGTATCTCTATGTGGATGAACAAATTTTTTATACGCGCAATGCGCCTTTCGTGGCAGCACAACTGAAAGAAGTCAGTCGGGTTGATTTGCGTTTACACTGGCATCCTTCGACAAGCCGGTTTTCCGCCTATCTCGGTATTGATAATCTGTTGGATGAAAATTACGCCGATGAGTATGCGTTGCCAGCGCCAGGCCGTACAATATTCGTCGGCGTTAACTGGCAGAAATAGGGTACGAAAATGCGCTCGGTGTATATTGGTATCGATGACACAGATAATCTTGAAACCCGTGGCACTGGATTTCGTGCCAGGCAGCTGATAGAGCGATTGCAGGAGCGTAGGTTAGGAGAGGGCATCGGCATTACTCGCCATCAGCTCTTATTGGATGAACGCGTACCCTATACCTCGCATAATAGCGCTGCCTGTTTAGCGCTATCGAGTCAAAGTAACATTACGCAACTGGCGGATTGTTGCCGCGAGTTTTTGCTGAAGATTGCAGCGCCAGGTTCTGATGTTGGACTGTGTATTTCAGAGGAACAGCAGGCTTCATGGGTATCGGATTTCGGGAGTCGCGCGCAAACTGATGTGGTAAGCCAACAAGATGCTCGATGCTTGGCTGGTCAATATGGCATTCTATTGGCAGGGTTAACTGGAGATCACCAAGGCATTATTGGTGCACTCTCCGCCGTTGGTTTACATGTAAGTGGCAATGATGGGCGTTATATCTGGGGACGAGGACTTAGAGATCATGATAACCAAACCCTGGCTCTGGGGGTGTTAAAAGCTAACACCAATATTGATAGAGTGACATTGCTGGATGGTGTCGAAGTTGCTGATGAATACGCCCTGATTGAGCTCGGTTCTTGGCCGAGAACAGTTAGAATTGATCGGCAAGCAGTGCTGTTAGTGGAGAAACTGTGTGGCGGTAAATATAAGGTCTTGGACAAAGCGATTATCAAATCTGCATATCCTTGATAATCAAGGCAAACTGTCGCTTGGTGGTTTGCTGGTAATTGGCGTTGTTGCAGGGCTATTGCAGGTGCATCTGCGTTATCCGCTGAACATTCCTGGTCATCACGGCTTGGAATGGATGGCGCTGTTACTGTTTGGGCGCTGCTTAGGAACACAACGCTATGCGGCGACAATACTCGCCAGTGCAGCAGCGGCTAGTTATTTAATACAATCACCATTTGTGGTGGTAGCCCATAGCATGAAACCCGCTGTTATCTTTTTGCTTACCGGCTTTTGCAGTGACGCACTATATCCTGTTACTCGGAAATATCTGCCACTCATTGTCAATGCGGGGTTGATTGGCGGTCTAGCCTTTATCGTCAAACCCCTGGTGATGTACGTGCTATTTATGTTGGCCAGCCTGGAGGTGGGGATGTTTGTTAAACACCCGGATTACTTACCCTTCATGACTCATTTTCTATTCGGAATGGTGGGTGGAATTGGTGGCGGTATGATGGCCAAAGTAGTGCTGGCGTTAGCGGCTAAGTATTAATGATCAAAACCATCTTGTGAGAGAATCTGAATCAAGACAAGAGGACAAAACAGCAGGACATAGCAAAAGAAGCTGCATAGCTACAGGCAAAACTCCCTGCTGGTTTTAATGTGCCATGGGCTGACTTTTGCCTACGACAATGATCGGACACAGGCTCCATTTGATGATATTTTTCAGCAGCGTTGTTTCGGTAGTACGTGCAATCAAAACATAGTCAAAAAAATCAGCCCGGTTGGTTAAGAGCTGTTCAACCTGATTTGGGTTGACGATAGAAATATGACGTTGTTGTGGTAAAGCACCAGCGGTGCGCCAGATATTTTCTTGTTCTGACATTGGGTTGGTGCTAGGGGTTCGAGCAATAAAGAGTTCCAAGTTCGCGGTGCTTAGTTTGCGAGAAACCACCGCTAAAGCAGGGTAAAGGTTGGGCGAATGATCTTCAACCAGAAGAATACGTTTGGTTTGTGACTGATGGGTGCTGTGATGCAGGTGTTTGGTGGACTGCTCCAGTATGAGGTAATCAGCGTCAGAATAATCACCCAATGGTAAATCCTGTTTGCGGCCGCGCACGGTGGTATAGCTCCATTGCACCACCGACTGCTCCGCCTTTTGTGCGAGCAGCTGACGAAATTGATCGCCCATACTGTTAAGGCGTTTTTGCAGTTGCTGGATGCTGAGTGTTCTTGGTTCGCCGGTGGTCAGACAAACCTCACGGCTGCAGGGTAAGCTGGCGATATTAAATAGGTCTATATCTTCGATAAACAATCCCTGTAGTTGAGATTGCATCGCCGCGGCCAGATCAACGGCAAGTTCAATGTTGATCACTTTGTCACAGAGGGCGTCGACTACGAATACCACCCTTTGCGTGTGTAAAATTTCAGTTTCGTTAATCATTGTTGGAACCTGACTGGTTAGCTGTTTCGGACAGCCGACTCTGATCGCTAAAGTGGGTGTGGAGCTGTTGTAGCCGTTCGATGCGCTCCTGAATTAACCGGTTAAAACTGCCCTCGGAATAACGGCCGTTTTGACCTAAGCTGCCGATGCTGAGTCCAGACAGCAACGCCATTACATCGTCGACCTGATGGGCCGCGTAAATGTTGAACTGACCTGCTGTCACCGCCTGCCTGACATCCCTGCGTAGCATTAAATGTACCTGGTTAGTGGCTGGAATGATGACCCCCTGCTCACCATCCAAACCGCGCTGTTGGCAGATGTCGAAGAAGCCTTCGATTTTTTCGTTGACGCCGCCAATCGGTTGAATTTGCCCAAGCTGATTGATGGAGCCAGTGACAGCTAAAGATTGTTTGAGTGGAATCTCCGCGATTGCAGATAATAGTACACAGAGTTCGGCGGCGGAAGCACTATCACCATCAACACCGCCGTAGGACTGCTCGAACACCAGGCTTGCAGAAAGTGGCAGTGGCCTGTCGTGGGCATAACGATTGGCCAAGTAAGCGGTAAGAATCAGCACTCCTTTTGAATGAATCTCTCCACCCAATTTTACTTCCCTTTCAATGTCGATTACCTTGCCTTGGCCGAGGCGCGCGGTCGCAGTAATACGTGTTGGGTTGCCAAAAGCGTAGTCACCTAATTGCATCACGGAAAGCCCATTGATTTGAGCCACTTTGCTGCCTTTGGTATCGATTAAATTAATACCACGGGTAATTTGTTCTTGTAGCAGATGTTGAATTCTATTTTTGCGATAGCGCTGTTTGTCGAGGCTGGTTTCTATGTGCTCAAGCTGGATAGTTTTACTGCCTGCACGCTGTGCCCAATAATCGGCTTCTTTCAGCAAATCATTAACGTCATCAATGTGTAGCGAAAGTTTTTCGCTGTCCTCAGCGAGGCGTGATGCCAGTTCAATAATGCGCCCGACGGCCTTGCGGTCGAGTGGCCTTAAGCCATCACGCTGTTGCTGGGTGGCCAGCATGCGTGCGAACAACTGACAGCTATCGCCACTGCGAGGGGCGTATGATGAAAAGTCGGCGGCAACTTTAAATAGTCGGCTAAACTCCGGGTCGTACTGCTGGAGTAAATAATAGAGTATCGGCTCCCCGGTTAGCACAACCTTGACATCAACGGGAATAGATTCGGGCTCTAACGAAAGTGTGCTTTCAAAACTGAGCATTTCCTGAATTGATTCGATTTTTACTTCGCGCGATTTGATGGCGCGTTTCAGGCCTTCCCAAGCGTAAAGATTACTTAACACTTTCTGTGCTTCCAGCACCAGATAACCACCGTTTGCTTTATGCAGTGCGCCAGCTTTAATTAAGGTGAAATCGGTAATCAGTGTGCCCATCTGTGAAATATATTCCACCCGTCCGACCAGATTTTGGTAGGTGGGGTTGTCTTCGAAAATAATGGGTGCGCCAGTTGCGTCGGTGTTATCGACCAAGAGGTTGACGGCGTACATATGGAAAGCCTCAACCTGCTGTTGAATATGTTCCACATCCATGTTGCCTTCTGCGGGAAGAAAGTCCTGTGCGTTATTGATAGCGTTGGTTTTGACCTTGTGCAAATAACGGGTGACTTCGGGGTGCTGGTGATACTGATTTTCAATCCAGGCGATGAACTGCTCTACTGTCAGTTGAGTAAATTCCTTGTTGAGTGCTTTGATGCGCTGACTTATCTCGCGCCGCATCAGAGGCAGATCACGCACTATAGCCTGTAACTTTAACTGAATGTTGGCGATTTCTTTTTCGATCTGATTACGGCGCTCTTCCGGCAATTGCTCAAACTGTTCTGGGGTGACGACTTTGTCGTCGATTATGGGTGCCAGAGTGTATCCAGACGGGCTACGAACTAAGGTTATACCCCGTTCTTTCGCTTCACTATCGAGCTTTCTGAAAGCTTGATCATAGTGCTCTTTTGATTCATTCTCTATGTCTTGGCGACGGTTATGATATTCATCGCTCTGGAAAGTGGTAGGTAGTGCCGTCAATAGGTCTTCCACCAGTTGCTTCATGTCCTTGCACAGTTTTGACCCCATGCCCGCCGGTAGTTTTAATAATTTCGGCCGTTGTGGGTTTTCGAAGTTATTGACATAACACCAGTCATATTGAGGCTGTTTACTGGCGGCGTGCTGAATCAACTTTTGCACGACCAGTTGATGTTTACCCAAGCCGGTTGCGCCAAGCACAAACAGGTTGAAGCCTTCTTGCTCGATATCCACTGCAAATTCGATAGCCTCAAGGGCACGTTCTTGTCCGAGAGGTTGATCAAGCGGTTTTAATTCGGCGGTTGATTCAAAACTGAATTGTGTCAGGTCGCAAGGACGGTAGAGTTGTTCGATGGTTAAGGGTTTAATCTGCGTCATAGGTTTGACCAATAAATATTAGAAAACAATAGTTAACTTAGCCTGTTAAGCCTATTTAGACAGATAGACATAATGACGCTCGCTCATGGATTGGCCAGCACTATCTTATCAAGCTGCTTATTTGTGAGTTAGTATTCTCATCAGGCTCATTGCTGTCGTCTGGCGCCAAATTTGTGAGGGTTTGTTCTGCCCGTTGATAGCCATACTCAATGAGTTGCTCGGCGCGGTCAAACTCAAAAAAACCACATAGGTTACGAGGTATTTCTACCAGAATATTAGGACGATAGGCCGCTAGCTTTAACCGCGCTATGGCATTTTGCATAATGTCCATGGTGCGAGTGAGAAGATCAAAAACCCCAGGTGATTCGATTTTGGAATCCAGTTCATTTTTTGACCATAGCGTATCGATAAAACGATTGATATTGGTGCGGTAGATATTGACATCTTTAGTCGCCATTACTTTTTTCGCCAGTGTAATTGAGTGCTCTGCCGGGGCACATAGATCTACAGCGATGATAAGGTCTGTATGGTCATTCAGTGTTGGTGCAATGGGAATAGGATTAATTAAGCTGCCATCCACGAGCAATCTGTCGCCGTGCTCTACCGGTGTAAATATCATAGGGACAGCAATGGACGCTCGTATGGCGCTAAACAGCGGGCCAGTATTGAGCCAGATTTCGCGCTCTTCGTAGAGGGAGGTGGCAACGGCGGTAAAACCAATGGGCAAGTCCTCAATATTGCAGTCGCCAATCAGGTCGCGTAGTACAGAAATAATACGCTCACCCTTCAATAAGGCGCCGCCGCGGAATGACCAGTCCAGGAGTCGAACAACATCACTCTTTTGGAGCGCTGAAACCCACTGCGTATAGAGGTCTAATTTACCCGCCGCATAAATGCCGCCAATCAGTGCTCCGATTGATGAACCTGCAATGTAGCGGATGTCATAACCTTGCTCCTCGAGGCAACGAATAACGCCGATGTGCGTTAAGCCTCGGGCACCGCCGCCGCCAAGTACCAATGAAATACTTTGTTTTTTTAGACTCATTTATATTCGCTCCACGACGAACCGAACAAGAAGAAGTGATCATGTCCTGCAGTCATTATAGAGTTCATACTATGCGACTTAACTTGTCTTTGATCAATATTGGTTTTATAAATAGGTTCATACAAAGGCGCAAAATGGTTGCTAGGGGTGTGACGGCTGCTTTGCTAATTCTAATGGATGATGACTGGAAGATAGATTTATGGCCGATCAGGAAACAAATAAGACGCCTGATGACAAAAATAACGGGCAACCTAAACCACCAACACCAAAGTTAGCCAACCTAATGTTCCATCAACTGGTCTGGATTTTTATCATCCTGATGATGGTTTATACCTATTTCGACCTTTCCAAAGCTGCGCCACAGGTGGTTGCATACTCCCAGTTTAAAGCAGAGTTAAATCGTGGCAATGTTGAACGATTAAGTGTCAAAGGTGAAGTGCTCAATGGCGTGTTTCGCGCCCCTATAACCAAAAATATAACCGGCAGTAAGGAAGGCGGCGCAGCCCAAGAACTGACTCAGTTTCGTACGTTTTTACCTTCCTTTGGTGACGCTGAATTAATCAAGCTGTTGGAGGCGCAACAAGTCATCCTTGAAACACAATCGACAGAAACACCTTTTTGGTTGAGGGCATTGTTCAATATTTTGCCCTGGCTATTGCTGATCCTGTTCTTTGTGTACAGCGGAAAAGTGATGCGTAACAGCATTGGCGGGAGCGGTGGCGCTTTTGGCTTTGGCAAGTCTCGGGCTCGTAAAGTGGCCGCCAACAATATTGAAACTCGGTACACCGATGTGGCGGGCTTGGAAAGTGCCAAACGGGACCTTCAGGAAATCATTGGGTTTTTAAAAAACCCAGAAAAGTATCGCGCTTTAGGCGCCAAAATTCCAAAAGGTATTCTGATGATGGGGCCACCCGGCAGTGGTAAAACCCTATTGGCACGAGCGACGGCAGGCGAGGCTGGTGTACCCTTTTTTAGCGTTAGCGGTTCCGAGTTTATCGAAATGTTTGTCGGCGTCGGCGCATCGCGGGTGCGGGACATGTTTCAGCAGGCCAGAGAGGTTGCGCCAGCGTTAATTTTTATTGATGAAATTGATTCGGTGGGACGAGCGCGTGGCACTGGGCTGGGTGGAGGTAATGATGAACGCGAGCAAACGCTCAATCAAATCCTGGCGGAAATGGACGGCTTTTCTGCCAAGGAAGCGGTGGTGGTGATTGCAGCGACCAACCGACCAGACGTCTTGGATACTGCTTTAATGAGGCCGGGACGTTTTGATCGCAAGCTGGTGTTGGAGTTACCGCAACGCAATGCGCGCAAACAAATTTTAGCGGTGCATACGCGCAAGGTACCTTTGGCGGAAGATGTAGATTTAGATGCGGTAGCGGCAGAAACCGTTGGGTTTTCCGGTGCTGACCTCGAAAACTTAGTCAATGAAGCGGCCTTACACGCTGCGCGTTTCGATAAAAAACTGATCAATAATGAAGACTTTGATCAGGCCCGCGATAAAATCGTGATGGGTGACGAAAGTGGTGAACACTTGAATCAGGAGGAAAAAGACAGAGTGGCGGTGCATGAGGCCGGACATGCTTTAACGGCCTATCTGTTACCCGGTGCGGACCCACTTAACCGGATTACCA
>Ga0209578_10003864_pt1 | contig 11146 bp, 7 predicted proteins | sample tdAd472_FD_187127 | JGI IMG/M metagenome (GOLD analysis project Ga0209578, IMG submission 187127) | Marine sediment microbial communities from the Atlantic coast under amendment with organic carbon and nitrate - tdAd47.2 (SPAdes)... | ecosystem: Environmental > Aquatic > Marine > Coastal >...
CGGCCGTCAGCTCGCCGTCGGGGTCGCGGGCGACCGGCACGCCCCAGGCTTGCTTGCCGGCGGCCTCGAGCACCTCGGCGTCGTCGTCGGCGCGCATGGGGTCGACCAGCACCAGGCGCACGCCCTCGGCGGCGAGCGCCTCGCGCAGCGCGCCGTAGCCCGGGGCGTAGAGCCGGCTGACCGGGCAGTTGAGCGAGGTGTAGGCGAGGACGAGGGCGCGGGCGTTGCCGAGCTGGGCGCGCAGGCTCGACGCGCTGCCGTCGGCGAAGCGCAGCTCGAGGTCCGGCAGGGGCGCGGCCGGCAAGGCGTCGGCGCCGAGGGCCTCGGGTCCGCGGCTGACCTCGGGCTCGTCGTCGCGCCTCGGGGCCCGTTCGGCGGGGGGCGGGGCGGGCTCGTGCGCGGCGCAGCCCGCCACGAGCAGCGCCAGCCCCAGGAGCGCGGGTTTCATTTGCCACCCCCTCGCTTCCGCGTGGGGTAGACGTCCATGTAGCCGATCATCATTTCGTCCCAGGTCTGCTCACCGAAGCGCACCACCGCGCTGGGGTCGGGGTTGGCCGGGTTCTCCGCCGAGTTGTCGTAGTGCGCGATCCCGAGCATTTTCGAGCCCTTGCGCACGAGCAGCGGCTGCTCGAGGCGGTAGGTCGTCTGCCAGTTGAAGTCGTAGGCGGGAATGCTCAGGACCTCCCGCGACGAGCCGTCGGGCCCCAGCAGCAGGTAGTAGAAGCTCTTCCCGCGCAGGTGCAGGTGCGGGGTCAGCCCGTAGAGGTAGACGTCCTCCTTGAAGCGGTAGCGCGCACGGACCACGTAGTTCTTCGCGCCCGGGGGCACGCGCAGCTCGGTGTTGAACAGGGCCACGGTCTTGGCCTCGCGCTCGATCGCCTCGGGCTCGCCGAAGTGCAACCCGAGTCGGGTCTGGTCGCGGGCGGCGGTGCCGTTGGGCGAGTAGTGCAGCTGGAACACGAAGGTCGTGCCGCGGGGCACCCGCTTGCCGGTCCCCGCGGGGAGCATGGAGACCATGTCGCCCGGGAGCGCGCTGGCGAAGTAGCCCTTGAGCCCGCCCTTGACCTTGCGCTGGCTGCCGTCGGGGAACTCGAGGAACACCAGCACGTGGTGCACGACCTCCGGGGCGCCGACCTGGATCTCGTAGCCGGTGACCCACTTGTCCTCGCCGAAGTCCGAGCGGATCTTGCTGTAGCGATACTCCACGACCCCGGTCGCGGGCACGTCGGCTGCGGCAGCCTCGAGCACGGCGTCGGGCTCGCCCAGGGCCCACTCCTTGGGCCAGCTGCGCGGGGCCGGCGCCTGAGCCGGGTCGCCGGCGGGGGCGCCGCCGCGGGCCCAGGCGAGGAGCGTGTCGCGCTCGCCGTCGCTCAGTCGGCGGCTGTTCTCCCACGCACCGACCTTGGGGTCGGCGTGCCAGGGGGGCATGCGCCGGTTCTCTACGACCTCGGCGACCATGGACGCCATGTCCGCGGCGTCCTCGTAGCGCTCGAGGGAGAACGGCCCGACTCCGCCGTCGCGGTGACACACCTGGCAGCGCCGCTGGAGGATCGGGAGCACCTCCTGGTGGAAGGTGGGCGGATCGTCGCCGCGCGCCTGGGCGGCGACCAGGAGCAGCAGAGTGCAGACGGTCCAGCGCACGGGGCCTCCTCGCTGGCCATGTTACGCGAGAGCGCGCGCAGGGTTTGCCCGCGCTGAACCCGCGGGTCCCCCGCTCGTAAAGGGGGCGGAGAGAGTGGAGTCGCGCCGCACTGGCGCACCAACGCAAACGTCTGTGGAAGGACCCCCCCCATGACCCGGATTGCCGGAGCGGCCACGCTGTGGCTGCTCGCCGCCAGCGTCGTTGTCGCTGGCGAGTCGCTGACCGTCGAGGTCGCCGATCAACCCCAGGAGCTCGACGTCGCTGAGCTCCTCGAACGCTACGCCAAGCCCAACCACCTCGAGCTGCGGGTCGACCCGCAGGTGGGCCAGCTCAAGCTGCGCTTCCTCGAGACCTGCACCCTGGATCGCGGAGGGCTCAGCGCGCTGCTGCGCTCCCACGGGGTGAGCCTCGCCTCGTCGGGGGCGCGCCTGTTCGCGAGCTCCGCCGAGCGCGCCCAGCGCTGGCCCGCGATCCCGCGGGTGGTCGGCCCCGAGGCCGAGGTCGAGCAGCCCACCGAGCTCGTGACCGTGGTCCTGCCCCTCGAGGGCGACGAGCGGCTGGGGGCCTCGTTGCGCGAGGCGCACCAGGCCGACCTGCACCGCGACGTGGCGCTGACTTGGCTGCCCTCGCAAGTGATCCTCACCGGGCCGGCCGAGCGCGTGCGCTACTACCTGCGCCTGGCCGAGGAGCTGGGGACGCCACGCACCGTCACGGTCCAGACCCGGCTGGTGCAGGTCCAGTTCGCCAAGGCCCGCGACGTGGCGCACCACCTGCTGAGCATGCTCGCGACCGTCGAGGGCGAGCAGCCGCCGTTTCGCCCGCGGCCGACGGTGACCGCCGACGAGCGCACGAACCAGGTCTTGCTGCGGGGGCCCGCGGCCTGGCTGCTGACCGCCGAGCAGGTGATTCGCGGGGTCGACGTGCGGATCGCGCCGCCCTCTGGCCCCAAGCTGGCGCGGGTCGACGTGGCGCTCTACGTGCTTTCCGCCGACGCATGGGAGCAGCTCTCCGCCGGTGTGCGCGCGGCCGAGGTCCTCGAGCGCCTCGACGCAGGGGTCGGCGACGGCTCCGTGCAGCGTCCGTGGCACACCGCGCGCTGGGTGCTCGCCCACGACGAGCAGGCGACCCTCAACCAGCAGACCTCCGGCGGGAGCCTGCTGCACCTGGGGCTCAGCGCACGCCTGGTCCCCGAGGGGATCCAGGCTCAGCTCGAGGCGGGCTTCGTCGAGGCGAGGCGCGGAGCACGATCCGCTTCGCGGGTCTGCTGCGCCCCGAGGCCGGCGTCGCCGTGCAGGCCACCAGCCTCGACCCGCAGCGGGTGGTGGTGTTCACCACCCGCGGGGGTCGCTAGCGGCTACTCGATGGTGCAGATCGCCTTGGGGCGCTTGATCCGCAGCACGAGGCACTCGTAGACGCGGAACGGGTAGTCCTGGTCGCGCTCGCCGAGGAAGCTCACCGAGAGGTCTTCGGCGATCGCGATATCGAAGTTCTGGTCGCCGGTCGAGACCAGCACCGACTTGCCGTCGGGCACGGCGGGTGAGGTGTAGACCCCGTCGTCGCAGAGGCGGAGGATCGCGTCGAGTTCGGGGGCGAACTCGCCCTCGCGCTGGCGGACCAGCCGCGCGTAGTCGCGGGGAGAGACGGCGAGGGCGAAGGGGCGGTGGTGGTTGTGCTCGAGCAGGAGCTCGGTCGCGGCGACCACGTCCTGGTAGGCCTGTCCGTACTTGCCCCAGTCGCCGCGCTTGACCGTGTTCCGCCCTTCGGCGTTGAGCAGCCCGCTGATCTCGTAGCCCTCGTCGCCGTTGAACAGGAGCTCGTCCTCGCGGTCGGCGACGAAGTGCGCGGCGCGGATCGCGCGGCTGGCGTCGAGCGGAGCGCCGAGCTTGCGGCTGAGCTCGACGTCGCGCCAGTGGATCACGAAGTCCTTGAACAGGATCGGGATCCGCACGTAGGTCTCGTGTAAGGGCAGGATCGGGTCGGGGTCGGCGCGGCCGATCAGGTCGAGCTCAGCGTCCTTGTCGGGGCCGTAGCGCTCGAGGCTCACGCTCTCGATCCCCGCGCCCAGCGGGCCGAAGATTCCAATGAAGCGGCGGGCGACGAGGGTCCGGCGCGCTTCGCGCACGACCTCGGCCTGCATGTGGGCGAACTGCTCGGACGTCAGGGGGTTTCCGGGGTTGTTGGGCATGCTCTGCTCCTGAGTCGGGGTTCAAAGGCCGCGCAGGCTGCCGACGCTGGCGCCCGGGGTGCTGGGGTAGGTGGCGCGCAGGGAGCCGACGGTCAGCCCGCGGGGGGGCGCGCTGCCTGCGGGGGAGGGTCGCTTGGCGCCGGCCAGGCTCTGCAGCTCCTGGACCTTCTCGCTCTCCTCCTCGTAGATGTGCGCGAGCAGGGTCTCGCGCAGGGCCGGGTCCATGCCGGGGTCGGCCGCGATCTGGCGCACCAGGTCGCGGTGCTCGTCCTTTTGCGCGACCAGGTCGCGGATCGCGTCGTTGAGCTCGTTCGTCGCCACGGCAGACCTCCCTGCGCCCGGAGTGTCCAGAAGGGCGCGGAGCGTTGCAAGGGGCCTGTCGCGACGTGGCTGAGAATCAGTCGCGGCCGCCTGGTCCAGACAGTAGGCTCCTGGCTGGGAGGTGGTCATGGCGAAGGGGAAGCTGGCCGGGCAGCGCGCCCTGGTGACGGGGTCCAGCAGCGGGATCGGCGCGGCCCTCGCGCGCGAGCTGGCCCGCCACGGCGCGAACCTGGTGCTGGTCGCGCGGCGCAAGGAGCGCCTCGAGGCGTTGGCGGAGGAGCTGCGCCAGGCCCACGGCGTCGAGGTTCGGGTCGAGCCGGCGGACCTCACCGACCCCGAGGCGCGTGAACGTCTACTGGCGGCCACCGAGGGCGCGGGGTTCCCGATCGACGTGCTGGTCAACAACGCGGGCCTCGGCGACTACGAGTCGTTCCTCGACGCGAGCTGGGAGCGCCTGCAGCGCATGCTCGAGCTCAACATGCGGGCGCTGACCCACTTGATGTACCTCTTCGCGCCCAGGCTGGTGGCGCGGGGCAAGGGGCGCGTGATGAACGTCGCCTCCACCGGGGCCTACATGCCCGTGCCCGACTTCGCGGTCTACGCCGCGAGCAAGGCCTACGTGCGCAACCTGACCGAGGCCTTCGACTACGAGCTCAAGGGCACCGGGGTGCGCGCGATCGCGGTGTGTCCGGGCGGGACCCACACCGAGTTCCTCGAGCACGCGAACCAGGTGGCCAAGCCCGCGAGCTCGATGGCCATGATGAGCGCCGAGCGCTGCGCGCGGATCTCGGTCAAGCGCATGCTCCGTGGGCGGCGGTTGGTCGTCACTGGCTGGGTGAACGTGTTCGCGGTGACCCTGATCCGCTTCCTCCCCCGGCGGATGGTCCCCTGGCTGGCGGACGTGCTCATGCGCAGTGGCGTGAGCAAGGCCGAGAAGCAGATCGAGGCCAAGCCCGGCTAGCGCGGCTCGTAGAACAGCTTGCCGAACTGCACCGGCGAGTTCCCCACCCGGAAGTAGCCGCGGTAGCCCTGTGGCAGCGGACGCTTCAGCTCCAGGACCTCGGGCTCTCCGCGGTCGAGCTGAATGCGCATTTCGCGCGGGACGACCTCGAGCCGGAGGTCGAGGACCTCGCGGAAGGGGACCGTGGCCACGGTGCCGAAGTCGGGGATGCTGTCGTTGACCGAGCCCGCGCGGAGGGTGAGCTCGCCGTTGGGCTCACGCCGCACGTAGCAGGCCCAGTAGGTGTGGGCAGCGGTGACTGCGAAGACCATGCCTGCAGCTTCGTTCTGGATCAGGTGGCGCACGTCGACCTGGAGGTCGAGGCGGAACAGCGGGCGCGGGGTTTGGCTGTCTCGCACGAGGAGCATGGTCGTGTCGTGAGGGCCCAGCGCCTTGCCGCTGGAGAAGATCCCGCCGTCGCGCTCTTCCCAGTAGCCGCCGAGCACGGTGAAGTGCTCGAAGTAGGGCTCCTGGGGCCGCTGGTCGTTCAGCAGGGCCTGCAGTGCCTCGTCTGCGGGGAAGTCGCCCACGACCTTCTCGTAGTCCTCGTAGCCTTCGAGGATCTGCGCGCAGCGGTAGAGGTCGCCCAGTCGCGCGAGGGCGCGGAGGCCAAGGCGCTTGGCCCAGACCGGGCGCTCATCGAGCAAGGACTTCGCCTGCGCCAGGGCGTCTTGCTCGTTGAGCTCGTTCAGGGTTTTGTTCAGGTCCGCTGCGAATTGTCGCGCCTCGATGGCCTGCAGGGTCATGCGCTGTGCGCCGAGCGGGGTCCTGTAGATCGCGTTCTGGAAGTCGCGCAGGTGGCGGTGGCGCTCGGTGGGGGCGAGGGGCTCGACGGACCTGGTGGGAGGCGGCGGAACGGGGGTCGTCGTGGGTGGGGACGGCGGTTGGGCAGGAGGGGGATCTTGCGTCGCTGGCGTCTCGTTGGGTGGCGAATCGGCCGGCTGCTCAGGGGTCGGCGCGGCGACCTCAGCGGGCGTGGGGCCGGACCAGAAGGCGAGGGTCGTGCCCACGCCGAGGGCGAACCCCAGCACGGAGCCCAGCGCGGTGGAGCCGAGGAGCGCGCCCTTGCCGGGCCCCGTGCGCGGCGGGTGCAGGTAGTGGTTCAGCGCGTCCTTGAGCTGACGCACCGACTCGAAGCGGTCGCTGGCCTCTTTCTCCAGGCAGCGGAGCACGATCGCCTCGAGCTCGGGGTCGAGCCCGGCGGCGACCTCGGTCGGCGGCGGCGGGCGGGTGCTGATCACCTTCTCCAGCACCTCGGTCACCACCGTGCCTCGGATCGGCGCGTGCCCGGTGAGCAGCGCGTAGAGGATCGCCCCCAGGCCGTAGACGTCGCTCTGCGGGCCGACGCGGTCCACCGCGCCCATGGCCTGCTCGGGGCTCATGTAGGCCGGGGTCCCGAGGACCATTTCGCTGAGGGTCAGCGGGTCGCCGTCGTACATGTTCTTGGCGAGACCGAAGTCGGTGAGCAGGACCTTGCCCTTGCGGTCGATCAGCACGTTGGCGGGCTTGAGGTCGCGGTGCAGGACGCCCTCCGCGTGGGCGACCTCCAGGGCGGCGGCCAGGTCGCGCACCAGCTTGGCCGCGTGCCGCGGCTTGAGCGGGCCGCGACGCAGGCGGTCGGCGAGGCTCTCGCCCTCGACGAAGTCGAGCACGAGGTAGGGCGCGCCGTTGGCCACCCCCGCGCCGTGGATCGCGACCACGTTGGGGTGGTGGATCCTGGCCATGGCGTGGGCCTCGCGGCGGAAGCGCGCCTGGTCCTCGTGGGCGAACTCGCCCCCGCCCGTGCTCATGACCTTCAGCGCCACGGTCCGGTCGAGGGCCCGGTCGTGGGCCTTGTAGATCACGCCCATGCTGCCGCGGGAGATCTCGTTCAGGATCTGGTAGTTGCCGACCTGCACCCCGACAGTCTAGCGGGAGGAGAGCGGGTCGCGCTCAGGCGGGGGTGAGGTTCAGCTCCCAGCTCACGCGCACCCGATCGTCGAGCTTGAGCGCGCCGAGGAAGGCGCGGTAGGGCGCGATCCCCCAGCGGCTGGGGGCGAACTCCACCGACCCGCTGCAGCGCTCGCCTTCGCGGGTGCTGTGCACGGTCAGCGGCTGCCGGCTCCCGTGCAGCTCGAGGGTCCCGGGAAGCGCGTGCCAGGGGCCGCTGCCCTCGAACACGACCTCGCGGTAGCGCGTCGCCTCGAGCACCGTGCCCCGGGCGGTGCGCTCGATCTCGACCTTGTCCCGCGGCTTGACCGGCTTCAGGCTGCCGTCGGCCTGCACGCTGCCGAGGAGCTCGAGCTCCAGGGGGTCGACGCGCACGCTGACCTCCAGCGCGTCGTCTTCGCCGCTGAGCGTGACCACGAAACTCCGCACCTCGAAGCAGAGGTCGTGGGCGAAGCGCGCGAGCACGGTGCTCGCGTTCTTATAGGTCCACACCTTGAGGCTGCTCCCCGGGCCGACGCGGTAGCTCGTCACGCGTCGCTCATTCAGATCAAGCGGGCCGTGGCCTTGCGCAGCAGCTCTTGCTGCTCGCGGAGGCAGGTCTTGAGCGTCGAGAGCTGCTGGATCCGCAGGCCCATGGGCTCGAGCAGGTCGGGGAAGCCCCCTACGGCGAAGGTGCGGTAGAAGGTCTGGGCGACCCGGCGCAGCTGCTCGGCTTGCTCCTCGAGCCGCGAGCGCTGAGCCGCGTGCTCCTCCTCGGCGCGCAGCAGGTCACGGCTGAGCCCGATCCGCAGGAGAATGCTCTCCATGTCCAGGCGCTGGTAGCGCATGTCGAACTCCTTGCCGCTGTCGAGCTTGACCCGGCAAGCCTCGTCGGTGGCGCGGAGGCAGGTGCCCTCGTAGACGTTGCCCGAGCGGCTGGAGACGCGGAAGTCGGCCCCGGGGAGGAAGCTGGCCCAGGGGTAGAGCAGCCAGCAGGTGACGATCTCCTGGTAGGGGAAGCTCAGCTCGCGGTCGCTGCGCAGGCGAACCACGATCTGCCCGTCGCGCAGCTCGCTGTAGTCGCCCTGGATCCGCCCGGCCTGGCTCTTGACGCTCAGCTCGTCGCCGGCCTGCAGCGCGCTCACCGCCCGCTCGGAGCGGGCCACCGTGGACCAGTTCACGTCGCGGCGCCCGAGCCGGTTCAGCGCCCCGGCGCGGGTGCGGACCAGAGCGCCTTCGTTGTTGCTCAGTCGCACGAGGACCACGCACTCCAGGGCCGTCCCGTCTCCTCGGGTCGCGGTGAAGCTGAACCCCGGCTGGATCGCGTCGGGGATCGCGCCGTCGGAGGCCTCCACCGGCTGCTGCGGGGTGGCGGTGGCCCGGTCCATGATCCGCACGAGGAACTGCGAGCCCTGGGTCGCGTCGAGGTGGGCGCGGCGCCCCGGCCAGCCCCCGGCGTCGGCGCTGCGCAGGTCGGCGTCGGCGAGCTCCCGGCGGAGCACGTCGTGGGCGCGGAGGGCGTCCCCGGCCTCGGGGTCGTGGTGGCTGAGGCTGACGAGGTTCGCGCCGAGGGCGGCGAGCTCGTCGTTGGCTTCGCGGTAGTAGCTGCTGCATTGGCGCAGGTGCTGGCGCAGGTGGCGGCCGACGTCGCCCGCGTCGCTGGCGGGGAAGGGCTCGAACTTGGGGCGAATCCCGGGGCCGCCGCGGTCGAGGAAGCGCTCGATCAGCGTGCGCTCGTCGCGCCGGGCCTCGGGCTCGAGCTGGGCGAAGGCCGGGGAGCCGTCGAGCTGGGCGAGGACCTCGCTGGCGGCGTTGAAGTACTGCAGCCCGGCCAACGCCTTGGCCTTGAGCAGGAGCAGCCTGCCGTGGACCTCGTCGTCGAGGCGGGCGAGGGTCGCGAGCACGGTCTCGGTGCGCCACAGCGCCAACTGCAGCGAGCCCGCGATCAGGTTGGCCGGGGTGGAGGTGTCCTCGACCGTCTGGCGCACCAGCTCGGCGACGCCGCTGAGCAGGGCCTCGCGCCCGTGGTTGACCAGGAGCTCGATCAGGCGCAGCTCGACCTCGGTGTGCAGCGTCACCAAGGGGAAGCGGCGGGAGGGGGCCAGCGCGCGGGCCAGCTGGAGCGACTCGCGGAGCGCGGCGCGGTCGTTGGCCGCGTCGGCGGCGGCCACCAGCGCCAGGTGCGGAAGCGGCTCCGAGGGATACTCGCGCCGGACCTGACCGGCGAGCACGAACGCGTCGTCCAGGCGCCCGGCGCGGAGCAGCCCGCTGAGGCGGGTCAGGTCGGCCGCGAACAGGGCCTCGCCGGGGGTCGCCAGGCGGCTCTCGACGAGGAGCTTGACCGCGGGGCGGCAGCTGGGGTCCTTGCTCAGCGCCCGGTGCGCGAGGCGCGCGGCCGCGTTGGCGTTGCCGCGCAACGCCTGGACCTCGGCCAGCCCGGAGGTCGCGAGGGCGGCCTCGGTGTCGTCGGCGGCGAGGGCCGCCTCCTGGTAGAGGCGCTCGAGGCGCTCGAGGTGCTCGAGCTCCCCGGTCTCGCGGAACGCCCAGCGCAGGGCCTGGGCGCCGTCCAGATCCTGCGGCGTCTCGATCGCGATCGGCGCGATCGACTCCTCGGCGTCGGTGCGTTGCAGCACCGACCCGCGCGCTCCGGCCTGCCAGTGCCGTCCGGGGAGGCGGGCCTCGGTGCTTCCGGGGCCGAGGGGGGAGTAACCGGAGAGGATCCGCTCGATGTCGCTCGCGACCATGGCGGGGCTGGGGTAGCGCGAGTCGCGGTCGCGCATGCAGAGCCCTGCGATCAGGGCCGCCGTGGCGCCGCTGACCTCGGGGTTGAACGAGCGCACGTCGGGGACGTCTTCGTTGATGTGCCGGGTCATGAGGCCCAGGGCGGTGGGGCACTCGAAGGGGAAGGACCCCGTGACCATGTAGAACAGCGTGACCCCCAGCGAGTAGAGGTCGGCGCGAATGTCGACGTCGAGGCCGAGGGCCTGCTCGGGAGCCATGTAGTGCGGGGTTCCGACCACCATGCCCGAGCCGCTGAGCGAGTCGTCGCTGTCTTCGTCGACCCCCGGGCGCGGCCCCGGCTCGCGAGCCTTGGCCAGGCCCAGGTCAGCGAGCTTGGCGGTGCCGTCGCGGCCGATCAGTATGTTGTCGGGCTTGACGTCGCGGTGCACGATCCCGTGCTGGCTGGCGCAGTTGAGCGCCTCGGCCACGCTGAGCCCGATCCGCAGCGCCTCGTTCTCTGGCAATTTGCCCCGACGCTCCATGATCGTCTGCGCCGACTCGCCGTTGACCAGCTCGAAGGCGATGAACTGGACCCCGGTCCGCGGGCACACCCCCTGGTCGATCACGCTGACCACGTTGGGGTGCTGGAAGCGGGCGGCGGCGCGCGCCTCCTGCATGAAGCGCTCGACGTAGGTCGGGTCGCGGGTGAGGACCTCGTTCAGCAGCTTGAGCGCGACCAGGCGGTCGAGGCTCTTCTGGCGGGCCTTGTAGACCCGGCCCATGTTGCCCTCGCCGATCAGCCCCATCAGCTCGTAGCCCGCGATCTCGGCCACGGTCTGGCTCTGGGAGGAGGCCGCGTCCACGGCGGGGACGGTCGGCGGCCCCGGCGCCAGCGGCGCGCTGGGCCCCCCAACAGGGACCTGCGCCGGGGGCGGGGGCCCAGGGGCGCGGTGCCGGGCGGAGGCGGAGGGCGGGGCGGCGGCCGCGAGAGGCGGGGCCGCGGGCGCCGGCGGAGCGGCGGGGGGCGGTGCGGCGGCGGCGGGGGGCGGCGCGAAGGCCTGCAAGTAGAGGTGCACCAGGGAGCTCAGCACCTGGAGGAACTCCGCGTGGGCCATGCCCTCGTGGAGCTTGACGAGGAAGTCCAGGCCTCCGCTGCGGGAGCTGTTGACCTGGGCGGCGGCCGGCGTCAGCGCCTCGTAGAGGCCGGCGGGCAGGTGCAACCCCAGCTGGGCGAGGGTCTCGCGACCGACGCTCCAGCCGCTCGCCGCGTAGATCCCGACGCCTTCGACGCGTCCACGGCAGTCCTCGCCCCCGAATTCGGGGAAGGCCCCTTGAACCATCGCCAAGACTTCGGCTTCCGACACGTGCT
>Ga0209578_10003867_pt1 | contig 11140 bp, 8 predicted proteins | sample tdAd472_FD_187127 | JGI IMG/M metagenome (GOLD analysis project Ga0209578, IMG submission 187127) | Marine sediment microbial communities from the Atlantic coast under amendment with organic carbon and nitrate - tdAd47.2 (SPAdes)... | ecosystem: Environmental > Aquatic > Marine > Coastal >...
CGCCAGCTCCCCGCCAGCGATCAGGTTATGATACCAACCCAAGTCACGCGGCTGACGATGATTAAAGATTCCAGCAATTTGTTCATCCGTCAGTCGCCGGTTTTTAATTGCGAACATTTCCGCATCCGAGATATCATCCTCGCGCCAAGCGGACCAGAACTTGGTCTCGGTGCCACAGGTGCCGTAGCGTCCTTCGGCGCCATTAATGGACAGCAGTAATTGGCTATAGGCAAAGAGTAAGGGGATTTCATCGGGGCGCTGATTACGCAGGCATTGAGAGATGCCCTCATCAATGGTTGGTCCTTTGTTCCCATGGCCGTCGGGACGTTTGGCTTCAATCACCGCCAGCGGAATACCATTCACAAAACAGACGATATCCGGTCGTCTGCTCTCGATACCGCCAGCGCGGGTCACTGTATATTCTTCCGTGAAAAAATAACTGTTGTTACTCAAATCACGCCAGTCGATTAAGGCGACAGTAGGGTTGGTTTTTTTGCCATCGACAAACTGGGTAACAGATATTCCATAAAGCAAATGGTTATAGAGCGTTTCATTGGCACTTGCCAGACCTTCGTTCAGCGGTGGGCTACAAACTTGACCAATCAAATCATCAATAGCATTTTCGCTCAGTCGATGTTCTTTACCGGCAAATACAAAACGACGTTTATCCAGTTGTTTGCGTAACTCACCGCGCAGCACCACCTCACTGGCCACTCCGTTACGGGCTTTAAGGGCTTGGTCAGGTGAGAGGAATGACCAGCCCAGGTTGGTCAACAAGGTCAATGCCGGTAGCTTGGCGCTGTATTCTTCCTGGAATTTTGGCGTGTTTTTTAATTCCATATTAGGTGTTCTCTCCACGTCTTCGGTACTTCCATCACGATAGAATCAGCAGGATTGACTGCAACGAGTGCAGGTCTTCAATGCAAACAGCATTTCTTGAACTTCTTACCGCTGCCACAAGGGCAGAGGTCGTTGCGGCCCACTTTCGATTCCACTCTCGCTGGAGCAGCACCAGCAGAGTTGCGTTGTGTCAACCAGTAGGCATGCAGTGCTCTGGCTGCAGGTTCAACCCGCTCCTGCAACTGGATAATTGATTTCTCACTCAGTTTATCAAGGTCGTCAAAGTGCTCCTCAGAACCAAACAGGGCGATCTCTGAGAGCCGTAACAAGCCGTCTTCAGATAGTTGCGCCCAATGCTCTTCATCGAGTGCTACGCCGCGCATATAACCGAAACACCACTCCTCAACAATGAAATAGGTCTTACCCTCCACCTCCCTCAGGTAGAACAACGCTTCAAACTCCTGCGGGTATTCCATTAGCATGTAGGCGATATTGTTCATGTGTTGCACCAGCAACGTCATAAAGCGCTGTACTTCGGCATCACTCTCCCACTCTGGCTCGTGACCCTTACCACCCCATATCTGCGGAAACCAACGGCTGGGCAACACCACCTCCGGGCCGGAAACGATCGCGGTCAAAAAACCATCCAGCTCCGACACATCCAGAATCGAGTCGTCATCGCCATACTTCATGAGCGTATCGCCGACAAAATCTAACTCATCTTCAGTTAAGGGTTCCCTGTTCATGCCATCATTTCTTCCTCAACTTTGACCCGGCGTTTACCCGTCAACAATTGTTGCATCAGGGCTTTTTTTTCTTGTTTTAGGTAACCAAGTTTTTGTTGTAGGGCTTCGATTTCGCGGTCGGCTGAAAAGAGTACTGAGGCGATTTTATTTTGCTCTTCAAGTGATGGGAGCGGCACATGAATAGCCCCAAAATCTGTCCATCGAAGACTTCCTCTTCTATCAACAGATGAATTGGTTGAAGCATAGAATATCTGGCGGTAATGATTAGTTTTAAGTATTGCAAATAAGTAACTGTTGTTAACAACCGTTGGATCAGCTTTGAAAACGACATAGATAGGGCTTACGATGCCAAAATCGTAAAGGCTCTGAAGACCTATTGACCCCTCTTCAATGTGGTTCGATGGAAAACCAAAGCAACCTTTTGGAATAATTCGATACCCACTCGTGTTGTCGCTATAAACTTTTTTCTTAAAATACTTTAACGAATCCACAAACCCCTCATGCTTGGAGCATGAAAGAACCGGGTAATCATTTTGAGCTGTATTTTTCTCCGATAACGGGGAACAGATTTCTTTTATTGCGAGATACTCCCAATCCTTGGGGATATTCCCATAGCGTGTTTTTTTGTATTCAATAGAGTTCTCTTTGACTCCAAAGCGTTTTTTACCGGTAAGCAATTGTTGCCTCAGTGCTTTTTTCTGCTGCTGGCTGTTGGCGAGTAGCTGTTCGGTGGTGGTGATAGCCTTATCCCAGGTGGACAGGATTTGGGCGATTTTCTTTTGTTCGGGGAGTGGGGGTAAATCAACTCTTAACTTTCTTATGTCGTTCAAATTTATTCGAGTGAAAGTCGAACCTCCAGCCAACTTTATGATTCTGCGCTGAACTGCATCAGACTGCAGATTGAAGAACAAGAACCTACCCTCTACCTTCTCAGGTTTTACTAAAACAGTATCTTGCCCTAAAACAAATAAATCCTTATTTGTAACGTAGCTTGCTACTCCAATAGATTGGTTTCTGCTAAGAACAAGATCACCAATATCTACCAAGCAATGATCCATCAACGATTCGTACTCTTCCGGAGTTACACGTTTTGTTGGGGATACCAAGTCGATCGGTCCCCATTTGATAGTTCCAGGTGAAACAAGGGGTATACCGCTCTCTACGTATGAAGGCGTTCTGTGCTTACAGTCAATAACTTTCGCAAGTTTACTCAATTCAAGTGATTGCCATCCATCAGTCACCATATCCCAGCTCCTCCAGATACTTGGCCATTTCACCTTCCAGCTCAGTCAGTCTGGCTTTCAATTTTTCACGCTCTTTACGCACTGCAAACAGATCAATTTCTTCTTCCTCCTCAAAGGTATCCACATAGCGCGGGATATTGAGGTTGTAATCATTCTCTTTGATTTCCTCAAAATTGGCGAGGTAGGCATATTTATCCACGACCACGCCGGGTTGCCCCTGACTGAAATCATCGGCCATACAGGGCGATGAGCTGAGCTCAACCTCCGGTTCTTTCCTATAGCGCACACGCCGGTATGTACTGACGACTTTGGCAATATTTTCATCAGTTAGCAGGTTTTGGTTTTTGCCAGATTTAAAATCGCGGGAGGCGTCGATGAACAGCACACCCTGGCCCTTGTTTTCTCCCTCACCCCGGCCCTTTATTATGCCCTTGGGTGCTCCCTGAGGGAGAGGGGGACGATCCTTTCTGAAAATTAAAATTGCGGCAGGAATGCCAGTGCCGTAAAAGAGCTTTTCCGGCAGGCCGATAACGGCATCCAGCAGGTTTTCTTCGATGAGCTTTTGGCGGATTCGGCCCTCACTGGCGCCGCGAAACAGTACGCCGTGGGGTACAACCACACCCATGCGTCCGCCGGGTTTCAGGGTTTCGATCATGTGCAGAATAAAGGCATAATCGCCTTTGGTTTTTGGCGGTATGCCGCGGCGGAAACGGCTGAATCTGTCATGATCGGCCTCATCGTGACCCCATTTGTCAAGGCTGAACGGCGGATTGGCGGTGACAATGTCAAACAGCATCAAGTTACCGTTCTGATCGAGCAGCTTGGGGTTGCGAATAGTGTCACCCCATTCAATCTTGTGGTTATCTTCGCCGTGCAGAAACATATTCATTTTCGCCAGCGACCAAGTGGAACCGATGGCTTCCTGACCATAGAGTGCGTATTGTTTACTGCCGTGATGCTTGCGTACTTTCATGCCGCATTTCATCAGCAGTGAGGCGGAACCACAGGCTGGATCGCAGATACTGTCATTGGGTTGCGGGTCTAGCAGTTCAGCCATGAGGTCTGATACCTCCGGTGGGGTATAGAACTCCCCGGCTTTTTGGCCACCACTGGCAGCAAACAGCTTGATCATGTATTCGTAGGCATTACCGATCACATCCAGACTGCCAACCCGCGAGGGCTTGAGGTTAAGCTCAGGTTTGGCAAAGTCTTCGAGCAGGTGACGCAGAATGGAATTCTTTTGCTTTTCTTCGCCGAGTTTGTCGGTGTTAAACGAAATATCCTGGAATACGCTTTTACCCGCATCCTTGAGTTTATTCCCGTTAGCTTCTTCAATGGCGTGCAAAGCCTGATCAATACGTTCACCGTTACTCGGTTCATGACGACGCTCCCACAGGGCATAAAAACTGGCCTCTTTGGGTAAAACAAAGCGCTCGTTTTTCATCATCTCTTCAATCAGCTCCGGTTCATCACCGTACTCAGCCTGATACCCATCATAGTGATCCTGCCAGACATCAGAGATGTATTTGAGGAACAGCATGGTGAGAATAAAATCTTTGTACGTGTCGGCGCTGATCGTGCCACGAAAGGTGTCACAGGCGCTCCAGAGGGCTTTGTTGATATCGTCTTGGCTGATCTTGTCATTCATCTTTGACGTTCTCTTAGCAGGTATTATTCATCATCGCTTGTGCGATGGCTTTCATTTGTTGCTCACCGTTGTCGATCAGTTGTTCGAGCACTCTTCGCTCCTGCTGCTGTAGAACGAATAGTTCGACCAATTTTTTTTGTTTTTCAAGTGAAGGTAACGCCAGCTTCATCCGCTTGAATTCAGGGACTCTTATTGTCGCGGACTCTGTACCTTCTGCCAGCTTCTTTAACAAAGTCTGAAATGGTGCTTGGTTGATTTGCCAAGCAATAAAGGCTGGTACCGCCAACCCCGGTTTAAGCCTCAAATGGATAAAGTGGGGAGAGCAAACACAATGACCAGGCAACTGGGTAACACAAACCGCAATAAAGCGCATCCCCCGAGCAGCAAACAAAATATCGCCTGGCAACAACCACCTTGGTTCCTTTTTGGATTCAAGCTGAGTGGTGATCAAAGCATCCCACTGAATACCCAAATAGACATCAACATCACGCAATTGTACAACTTTTGCGTTTCCGTCAGGCACCTCAGCAATCCGGCCTCGAAAAGCATGACCAGACCAACCGCCACCTTCACACAGCTCAGCTACCGACACAAAAGACAAAATTAATCCTTTGTTATCTAACAGTTAAAAAATAAACACGCCTTTTCAGCATCATAATTAATATATATTAAATTATATATAAATATTTACGTCAATGCTAGTGATGTTTTTTTACCTTGAAATTCTGAAAAAAATATTTATATTATATACATCACGCTACTTGACTTTTAAATATTCAAAATGGATTCAGAATGGATACTCAGGAAAATGAAACAACGTTACTCAAGCAAACCACTTAAAGAAGGCGAGTACTATCTGGCCGATATTTTGACCGCAGTCATGGAAGCAGATACCTTCGGCCCGGTGCGAATCATTAAGGCCAGAAAGGGAGGACCACATAAGATCACCTTCCCTTCATGGAAGGCTCGTTTGAATAGCAGGTCCTATAAAACCCTGTTTATCGAAGGGGAAAACGAAATGAACGCTGCCTATTTGCTTGAAGTTGACCCTGAAGTACATTTCTTCAAAGCTCAGCCATTCATGTTAGTTTTCCATAATGGAAAAAAAATCACACGCTACACCCCAGATTTTCTAGTTTGGCGAAAAAACCAACCACCCGTCATCATCGAAGCCAAAGTTGATGCGGCTTCGGTCAGCAAAAAAACCCAAGCGGTTTTGAATACAGTAAAGGCGGCTAGTGAAGGCGCAGGGGTATCATTCAAACTCATGTTGAGCTCTGAAAATAACAAAGAGCCTAGAGCAACAAACCTAGAAAGGCTATATACCCAGACTGGCTATCCCGACCGAAGAACTCCTGAGGCAAAAGCGATCCGTGATGCGTTTCTTCATAGTCTTGAGTCTCACGGAGGAAAAGCAATGCTGGGTACACTCTACAATGACTCACCACTTGTTACCGAAAAGGGGCTTGCCTACGCCCTGTTCGATGGAAGTGTAACCAGCACACATCGTTTCCCCGTTGGCAAATATTTCGAAGTCGAGCTTGCTGAGTCATTGTAATGGACGCACAAATCGTAAAATTCGGGGACGAATGTATCATTGAAGGCACTGAATATATTGTTTCCACTATCAACCAATGCACTACCGAAGTTCACTTACGCGAAAAACACGGCAGCAAAATGTTTACCGTTACTCAAGATAAGCTAGAAGACTGGATTGAGAGAAAAAACTTAAAGTTCACATCTAGGGTAACAGAATCCACAAAAATTGCTTTTCAGGCCATGGCACTTAATGCCGAAGAAAAGCTCGAGATGATTCGACGTGTTGACTACACAAAAGCTGTGCTGGAACTTGAGCCCGGCTCATCTCAAAAAGAAGTCGAAAATGTTATTCAAAAAGTCTGTAAAAACCGTCAAAAAAAATGCGAAGAAAATGGGTTTCCGATCGAAAAATGTCCCGGTAAAAGTTCTGTTTACCGATGGCGGAAAAAAGTGATCGAGAGCGGGTATTTTTTTGCCGTTCTAGCTATCCAAGAACACCGCAATCGGCCACGTATCAAACGTCTACACCCTCGCGTTGAAGAAATTATTCATGAAGTAATCAACGAATATTATAAAGTTGGAGTGAAATCTACTGTCGCTGACGTTATCGATATCATCGGAACAAGGACCAAAGAAGAGAATGAGCGGTTAAAAAAAGGCAAACAAAAACCATTAAAAAAACCTGCTAAACGAACAATTCTCAGGCGAATTAGAGCAGTCAATACACTTGATCTGGATACGGCTCGAAAAGGCGTTCGCTATGCCGAACAAAACCATAACTATGGTGCAAAAATCCAGTTTGGAAAATTTATCGGCAGCCGGGTTGAAGGCGATACTCAATACGTCGACTGCTTAGTCTACGACCCCGTTTTAGATATCACCTATCGTCCCGAATTACTGGTATTTATTGACTGCTACACACGCTGCATTGTCGGTTACGAACTTTCTTATTTACCCAAAAGCTCTGAAAAAGCAATGCGGGCGTTGGCCAATATGGTTTCAGCCAGCAGTGGACCTTATGGGTGTATCCCCTGCCGAATCGTCGTAGACAACGGTAAAGAGTTTGATAACCAGGGACTAATGTCAATCTCTGACACGTTACAGATCATCATGGACTTCAGCCCCCCATATACACCCAATGCGAAACCACATGTCGAGCGTTTCTTTCGGACATTAAATTCTAAATTCAGTCATAAAGTACCCGGCACAACCTTCGAACATGTCATTGCGCGCGGTTACTACAAATCTGAAGAATTCGCCATTTACCGCCTTGATGAATTACACGAGCTAGTCAAACAAACAATCGAGGCATACCACTGTACAGCTCATAGTGCCCTTGTTTGCTCTCCTGATACAGCTTGGCGACTCGCACGAGAAGGAATGTCGCCGCCACTCTTGAATCGCGACACATTATTGGCCATGGGATCTAGAGTAGTCTCACGTAAAGTTAACAAAGGCCGCGTAACCGTAGCTAATTTACAGTGGCACTCACCTGCACTCCAAGAGCTGGGGGAAGCTGTGAAATCAAGAGGAGGCGAGGTGCAAGTCGGCTATTGTCCAGCCGACCTAACCTACGCTTATGCATGGGATCCACAAGATCCGACAAATATCATTATCTGCGAGCCAGTAGATCCTGAGTTACAAACCGGACTAACACTGGAGATGCATGAGGCGATTCGACGCAATTTAAATACGATCGAGCAGGCCTCAGGCAACCCCGAAAGAGCATTACAGCTTCGAACAAGTCTAACTATCAGGCTACTCGAGGAAGCCAAACAAAGTGCCAATAAAACCAAGAAGAAGCGCGCTCAAATGGCAGAGGCGGCTTTGCGGGAGCTTGAGCACCAAACCAATCAATTACGAATTGCTGAAGATGATGTCGACTTCGATTATGACGGCATTCACATCACTGAACATGACGACGATTCAAACACAGCAAATCACGACTTCCAACTTATCTAGTACCTGGAGAACCACATGCTTACAGATGAAAAAGAAATGCTGCTGGAAGACTTTAATAACCGTTTAGTTACTCACCCTGATTATTGGCGGATTAAGACTCAAATCGATCGGATGCTTAACAAGTCTGGCAAAGTCAAAAACCCCAAGGGACTTCTTATCTATGGTGATGCCGGTGTTGGTAAAAGTACCATCGCCGAAAAGTTTATTGAGGAATACCCACCCTACGAGGAAGAAACTGGGTTTGAGATCAAGCGTAAAACGCCTGTGCTCTACGTCAGGATCCCTTCACCCGTTACAACAAAGGGTGTCATTGTCGAGATTTTCAACGCATTAGGGCAAATCCCCCCCGATAAAACTGAGCAAAAGATGACACCTGATCTTGTTGCCGCACTCATCGCTTGTGGCGTAAAAATGCTCATCCTTGATGAGACCCAGCACCTTCTAGATAAGGCCGCTGCCACACGATTAACCTCGATCCGCAACTGGATGAAGACCCTGATCGATAAAACACAAATTCCAATTGTTTTCATTGGATCCACAGATGCCAGAGGATTCATCACAGGTTGCAAACAGCTAGATCGTCGAGTGAAATATAAAGAAAAGGTATCCCCCTTCGGTATGCCAAGAGATGAACAGTCAAGCCTCCATAGAGTACTGGTACTTTTACTCAGCGCTATGAAAGACCGTTGCAGTATCCAGCTTGAGGTATCAATTAGCCTATTAGAGCTTTCACAACGTTTTTACTTAGCCACTGGCGGCAATCTGGACGCAATCCGAGGAGTGCTCAGCGAATCCATCGAAATCACTCTGGCGGAAAAGTCTAGCGCTCTTACCTTAAAACACCTCTCAGCAGGTTTTGCGATGGCTCCACCGCCAACGGTTCGCATTAAAGAAAACCCTTTCGAAATGAGCGCTAAGAAAATTCAATCCTGGCTCACAGGTAAATCCTGAAATGCAGCTTAATTATTACCCCAAGCATCAAACCGGAGAAAGCCTTGCCAGCTTGATGCTTCGATCAGCTTCGTCACAATTTATGACACCGGGCTCCCTATTAGCTAAATTAGGCACTAGGCGCCCTCTGCAAGCCGAATATCAATTTGCGCTTCAAGGTAAGAGCAAAGCCATCAACTCAGCGTTATCGCGCTCTGAGTGGCAACAAAACGCATTACAATCTAGCCTTGCCGCAAAGAATGGTTTTTCAAACTGGATTGATTTCCAAAAAACTTCGATGTGCCCATTTTGTGCACGTAAGGGATACACCCCGGCAACGCATGACTTCAAGCTCATGCGTACATGCGCAGAGCATAAAGTGAGGTTGACTACTCACTGTGTGCAATGCGGACAAACCGTCACAGCAAACCGCCCCTGGCTTGACCGCTGTCGTTGTGGAACCCCTTTCAAAGTTTTACGCACCGCAAAGGAGCGAGAGGTCTACGAGGCCACATTACTCGAACGCTGGTTCCATGAATCCAAATTGGAGCTCCTTCAAGCATATTCTGAATGTTTGACACTCTTGGTTGACCGCTATGGGTTTCGGGCCTACGACCCAAAACTAATTGAGCAATTGCTATCCGGTGATAAAACGGCATTTTTCCCACTTCTTCATCGATTGACAGCCCGATTCCCACTTCTGCCGATTCGCGTTTTGTTGGCACCCATGACCTGTGCAAAGTCTCCAATCCTTAAGGCTATCAGTCACCAGACCCTCGACACATACACCCCAAAACCTGTAAATAAAAAGCGTAAATTCGATAAACCCTTCTGGTTAAATTTAAAAGAATTTCGTTTTGCATTAGGGCTTCAAACTCGGTTAACAAGAACGATTGAGGCGCAGTTTTTTGGGATTAGATCTCATCAGGGCCCCTCAAAATGCTGCTTTACTCATTTACAGCTCATCGAGTTTTATCAACATTTCAAAAATACGGAAAATGTAACCGGGCCTATTTCGTCGCTAACAGAGATTAGTGCCACAAAAAAAGAACCTATCGACAGGCTGCTACTTAAGATCACTGGAGGGGAATTTTCCGTAGCCTCCTACGATGGCAAACGCCCCCTTGACCAGCTGCATATCTATACAATCGCCCCTACCAATAAAACAGTCCCGCGTGGCTATCTCACCATTAAGGAAGCGGCCTTATACTTAAATACTTCATGGGAAATTATCCGCAACTTACGTATTCACGGGTTTTTACCGGCCATTCATCAGAAAAATTTTAATAATCGGTATCTTATTCTCAAATCTGACATTGAAGCTTTTCACCGCCAATATGTAACGATGAATGAGTTGTGCCGCCAGCTTGGCAGCTCTGAACGTACACTTTTGACACAGTTAATCAGTGCTACTATCAAACCAGTTTCAGGACCTTGCGTTGATGGGAATGTGACTTATATTTTTGCTCGCAATCTGATCAAAACAATCGATTTTGAGAGCCTTAAATTCACTCAACCACAAAGATCTAAAAATGATTCAGACTTGTTTGACAGCTCTCAGTGGGTCACGGCTGAAGAAACTGCCCGTCAACTGGGCATTCCGGTGGAGCACATCGGCAATTTTGCTGAACCGGAGCTGCTGATTTCAACTCAAGCAAACAATCGCTCCGATGGCGAAAAGCTTTATCGAATCGATACCATTTCACGCACTCATACGTTCCTGAAAAGGTTAGTCAGGGTGGACGACCTAGCGCAAGAACTGAACACCCCAACAGCTGACCTGCTAAGACGATTCAAATATTTACTCAAAGCACGCACATACTATCTCTACGGCCAGTCGTTCTTTAGCACCAGTCAAGTGCAATCATTGCGCGAGCATTACCAAAACTATTGGGACGCTAAGGTATCAGCAGAATATATCGGCTGCACACGGGGGCAAATTCTTGCCTGGCGACGCTTAGGGCTTCTTGACGCCGTGGACTACTCGGATACAGGGTTTATTCATTCACCGTTACTATTTAAAGCAACAACTATCCGCTCACTCCTGTACCAATTTGTCACCGAACAAGGAATCCAACATGAAAAAACAGTGTACCCGAATGGTAAATCGCGCTGAGCTGATCAATAAACTCATCCTCTCCTACCCGGCAATTTATGACCCCCAATTCACTTTTTGCGTTCCAGACCACTGGTTTGAAAATCTTAATTGGCTCTCGATCGCTATCAACACA
>Ga0209578_10003868_pt1 | contig 11136 bp, 6 predicted proteins | sample tdAd472_FD_187127 | JGI IMG/M metagenome (GOLD analysis project Ga0209578, IMG submission 187127) | Marine sediment microbial communities from the Atlantic coast under amendment with organic carbon and nitrate - tdAd47.2 (SPAdes)... | ecosystem: Environmental > Aquatic > Marine > Coastal >...
CCCTCTTCCTCTTCAAGGATGCCGTTCGATGTCAGATTCTCGCGTTGCCATCCACAGGCCCGATCTCCCACCAGTCCCGTTTGGGCGATCGCAGACTCTCCTGCTGTTGGTGGCAACCGTCATCGGCATGCTGTCATTCCCGTCGGGCACTGTGCGAGCCGACGAGAAAACCCAGCGAATTGTGAGCGGGGTTCTGCAGTTGCTCATCGATTCGCAACGTCCGGATCGTGGTCGCGGACGACCGGCTCCGCCGCCTCCGCGAGCCAGCCGCGAAGTTCAGATCGTCGTCGACGTTCTGAACGGATACCGCGAAGAAGCGGAGCGGCTGTCGCTCACGGCCCAGCAGAATGTCAACAGCAGCCCCGGTCTGCGACCGCTGATCGGCGACGTTCTGACGTTTCATGCCGCGACGGATTCGGTGTTTCATCGAGCACGGCATATGTCGCACCCGTCTCAGATCCGAGATTCGGTCGCCCAGCTCGACAGCAACTGGCGAGTGCTTTCCTGGCGTTTGAAACAGACGCGCGGCGTCTCACAGCAATGCCGTTCTTCGGTCGAGAACCTCGACCAGCTCTCGGCAAAACTCTGCGAGCTGTATCAGCTTCAGCCGCAGGTCGACCTCCGCTCGCTGCAACGCCAGGCCGATTCGTTGACGTTCTACACGCGCGCCCTCGTCGACGACCTCGAACTCGAACTGCGCCGTTCACCTCGCCGCAACGAAATCGTGCATGCGGCCAGCCGGGCTCAGCAGGTCGCGGGAGCCTTCGCGGAACAGGTTGCCCAGCAGGCTCCGTATCAGAACCTTGTGGCTTCCTATCAGAACTTCGTGAGCCTGTGGGGGCCGCTGGCCCGAACCGTTTGTGGAATTCAAAGCCGGTTTGTCGAGCGGAATGTGCTGAGCATTCAGGAAGTCGATCAGAACATTCACGAACTGCTGTGGCTGCCGCGCGGCATCGACCGTCAGCTGCTTGGCCAGTTGACGAACGGGATTCTGGCGGAGGTCGATCGGATCTATGCCGCCGTGAATCTCAACGTGCTGATCCAGCTGCCCAAAGCCCAGGACGTTCCATCGGCGGCCTCGGACTTTTACGGCTGCTGCCAGCACTTCGCCGATTGTGTCCGCCGGGATGAATCTGAGGACGAACTGGTCGACGCTTACGGCTATCTGCCGGATGCCTGGGTCTCGTTCTCAAGGCTGTTCCGGACGCTCGATCACCCACCGATTCAGCAGTCGATTTCCGAAATCGAACAGCGTCTGATCGCGCTCCGCGAACCGCTGCGGATCCCCGGCGGCTTTGACCGCAACGCGCTGCGTGACCGTGCCGCAACGCTCGAACACGATGCCGAACACCTGACGGAAGATCTCGATCGCTGGCTGCGAGGTGACCGACGGTTCGACAAGGACCGCCAGGAGATCGTCGAACTCGGACGTCAGGTTCAGTCCGACGCTCGAAACCTGCACGTCGCCACGCTGCAGAATGCGTCGGATGCCGACCTGCAGCGGCTGGCCGAGTCGGTGGTCGCGCGATGGGAAACGCTGCACGCCCGCATTGAACGCTGCGAAGCCGGCGACCGCGGTCATGTTCGCGAACTGCAGGCTCAGATCAGCCGCGACCTGATCCGCGTTCAGGCCATGTTCCTGTAATCGTACGGGCGGCCTGTCATCGCACGGGCGGACCACACCCCGACAGAGAGGTCACTGATGATGAACGTTCGACTTTCGCCGATCACGGCAACCGTCACTGCTCGATTGGCGCTGGCCGTCGCTGTTCTGCTCTCGGGCTGCGCCGCGGCCTGCTCGGCGGAGACCGATCGAGTGTTCAAGGCCGGCGCGTTCGCAATTGATATCACGCCAGCCAGTTTTCCGGTTTCCTCGAACGGAAGCATGGTCGACCGCAAGGTTGACGGAGCACACGACCCGCTGCACGCGCGCTGCCTCGTGCTTGACGATGGAGCCACTCAGCTGGCCATCGTCGTTTGCGACAGCTGCATGATTCCGCGCGAGATCTTCGACGCGGCCCGCGAAAAGGCCGAGCAGGCGACGGGGATTCCGGCCTCAAACATTCTCTGCTCGGCAACGCACACGCATACCGCCGTGACGGTCACGGGCGTCTTTCAAAGCGAACCCGAGATCGAGTACCGCAGCTTTCTGGCGGACCGAATCGCCGCCGGCATCGCCCAGGCACATGCCCAACGGGAACCGGCAAAGATTGGCTGGGGTGCGGCCAGCGACCCGTCACAGGTTTTCAACCGCCGCTGGTATATGAAGCCGGGCTACGACCTCGTCGATCCGCTCGATACGGGCAAGGACCGAGTGAGGATGAACCCGCCGCGGGGCAGCGACCTGCTCGACAAGCCGTCCGGCCCGATTGATCCCGAGATTGGTTTTCTGTCCGTCATTGCCCGCGACGGTCGGCCAATTTCCCTGCTGGCCAACTACTCGCTGCACTATGTGGGCGGAGTTCCCGGCGGGCTGCTCTCGGCGGACTACTTCGGCGAGTTCGCGCAGCGCATCGCCCAGCGGCTGAACGCGACGAACGTCAAACCGGCATTTGTCGGCATCATGTCGAACGGCACCAGCGGCAACATCAACAACATCAACTTTGCCGCAAAGACTTCGCCGAAGCGGGCGCCGTTCGAACAGATTCAGGTTGTGGCAACGAGCGTCGCCGACGCCACCTTCCGCGCCTGGCAGAAGATCGAACATCACGACTGGGTGCCGTTGAAGTCGGTCGACACGGAAGTTGAACTCGGCGTCCGCCGCCCGAATGCCGAGGAACTCGCCCACGCCAGAAAGCTGCTCGACGAAGCCGGTCCCGGCCCTTACCGCGACCGCCGCCACGTTTACGCGCGGGAGTCCGTCCTGCTCGCCGAGTACCCGGCGACGGTCGACGTGCGTCTGCAGGCCATTCGAATTGGCGACCTGGGCATCGTCAGCAGTCCCTGTGAAACGTTTGTCGAAACCGGTCTGGCCATCAAAGAACAGACGCCGTTCAAGCAGTCTTTCACGATCGAACTGGCCAATGGTTACAACGGCTACCTGCCGACGCCCGAACATTACGCGCTCGGCGGTTATGAAACGTGGCGAGCCCGTTCGAGTTACCTCGCTGTCGACGCGGAACCAGAGATCCGCGCAACCCAGCTGCGGCTGCTCAAGCAAGTGGCTCCATAAACGAGCCGCGCCAGGAACGACGCCGGGTTTGTCGAACGGACGCTCCGGGCCTTCTTCAGAGATGAGGCATTCATGAAGCGCGTAATCGCTGTTCTGCTGGCGTTACTTTTTCTGTCGGTTTCGTCGGTGTCTGCTCAGGAAGACACTCGCCCCGACGCGCTGCGTTCGATCGAAGCGACTCGTGGCGGGCGGCACTGGGTTGACGCGAAAACACAACCGCCGAAGTCTCCCGAGGAATCCCGTCAGGCGTTTGAAGTCGAGCCCGGCGTTCAGATCGAACTCTTCGCCGCCGAACCGCTTGTCATGGATCCCGTCGCGATCGCGTTCGACGAACTCGGACGGGCGTTCGTCGTTGAGTACGGCGATTATCCGATCGGCCCCGAGGACGGCGGCGATCCACTTTCGCGCGTCGTCGTGCTGCTCGACACGGACAACGATGGCCGCGCCGACACACGACACGTCTTCGCCGACAAGCTGACGTTCGCGCACAGCCTGCTGCCCTGGAACGACGGCATTCTCGTCGGCGCTCAAACGCAGCTGCTCTTCCTCAAGGATACCGACAACGACCTCAAGGCCGATGAGCGGACCATTCTCTACGACGGCTTTCTCCCAGCGCATCCGCAGATGCAGATCGGCAACCCGCGTTGGGGATTCGACAACTGGATCTACTGCAATTACGGCCCCGGAAAAATCACCTCGCCACAGCGACCCGGCGAGGAAGTTCAGATGCCACGCAGCGAGTTTCGCTTCAATCCGCTGACGCGCGAGTTCGGTCCGGCCGCGGGACTTGGCCAGTTCGGCAACACGATCGACAACTTCGGCAACCGCTTTTTCTGCACGAACCGCAATCCGATCATGACATCGTTGCTTCCGCTGGATGTTGTGCAGCGGAACCCGTTCGCTGTGATTCCCGACCCGAAGTACGACGTTGGCCCATCCGGCGGCGACACTCGCGTTTATCCGCTTGTCGAGATGAAGAGCAATTACCTGTCCCATGCCGGCACGCACACGTCGGCCTGCGGCGTCACCGCGTATCACGGCGATCTGTTCGGCAGCGATTTCGATCACAGCGTTTTCGTCTGCGAACCAATCGGCCACCTGGTGACACGATCAATCGTCCGTCCCGAAGGTGCCCGCCTGCAGGCAACGCGAGCCCGTGAGAAGGCCGACTTTCTGGCATCCAGCGACACCTGGTTCCGGCCAGCGAGTCTCGCGACCGGCCCGGACGGAGCGCTCTACCTCGCCGACATGTACCGGCTCTGGGTCGAACACCCGAAATTCCTGCCGCCAGAGATCGCTGCAAAACTCGACTGGCGAGCCGGCGAAGACCGCGGTCGGATCTGGAAGATGTATCCGGCAGGTGGCCCGCCGAAGAAGTATCGTCCCCCCGAATCAACGGCAGACCTCGTTGGACTTCTTGAAGATACAAACGGGTGGCGGCGGCAGCTTGGCCAGCGGCTGCTGGTCGAACGGCAGTTAACCGGTCATGTACCACAACTGCGAACAATGCTGCGTGTCCATCAGCGCTGGATCACACGTCTCCACGCGTTGCACACCCTGGAAGGTCTTGGGGCGTTGCGCGACGAGGATCTGTCTGGCGGTGATGAACCGAGCGGAATTCTGGACGGGCTGGGCGACGTCTCACCCGAGGTCAACTTCCACGCGATTCAGATTGCCGCGTCCCGACTGGCGCGTTCGCCAGCGATTACCAGCGCGGTGTGCCGGCTGGCCAGTCACAAGAGTCCGCGAGTTCGCTTTGCGGTCGCCACCGCGCTGGGGGAATCCGACAGCTCTGAGGCCACGGAGGCGCTCATCGAGGTCGCACGCAGAGACGGAGGCGACTCCGCAATCGCGACGGCCATCCTTACGTCCGTGCGTGACCGATCCGGAAAAGTCCTCGTCGGACTGCTGTCGCAGCTCGACAGCGAAACGCGACCGAACGACCTGCCACTGAACCTCATTCGCGATCTGGCAACCGTCGCTGGAGCGCGCGGCGATATCGAGGAACTCAAGCAGGTCCTCGCGCTGTTCTCTGACAGTTCGACCGCGACCGGAGGCAACTCGTCGGAAGCTGCCTGGCACAGCGCGATCGTCACCGGACTGGCAACGGGTCTGCCGCGGCATCGTGGTTCTCTCGGGCGAGTCAGCCTGGCGTCGGTGCTCAACAATCCGCCGCAGCAACTTGCCGACTCCGTTGCCGGCATTCGCAGCGTGCTCGATCAGGTAGCGACGACCGCGCTGAACCGTGCTGTGGGACCCGGTGCCCGCACGGCGGCCATCGAGTTGCTCGGTTATCAGTCGTTTGCGGAAACTGAGACGACGTTTCGCAAGCTGCTCGCGTCAGACCAGCCCGGAACCGTTCAGCAGGCGGCGATGAATTCACTGCAGCGTTCGGGGGGAGCCGCGGCCGCTGACATCGTGCTCGACCAGTGGCCGTCACTTGGCCCGGATGTTCGCTCGACCGGCCTCGCTCTGTTGCTGCGGCGCGTCGATTCCACACTGGCGACGTTGAACGCGATGCGCGACGGCTCCGTCAATCCGGCCATCGTCGGGATCGATCAGCGGGTCCGCCTGATGAAGCACTCGAATGAGCAGATTCGCGAGCTTGCGGCGAACCTGTTCGGCGGAGCTGTTTCGGAAAACCGCCGCGAGGTCGCCGAAACCTACAAAGCCGCGCTGAAACTCAAAGGGGACATTACTCGCGGAGAAGCCGTCTTCAAACGAGTCTGCTCGAAGTGCCACCGCATCAACGGCCAGGGACATCAGGTCGGTCCCGACATCAGCGATGTCCGCAACCGATCGTTCGAAGCGCTGCTGTTCGACATTCTGGATCCGAACAGCAAGGTCGAGCCACGCTTCACCGACTACGCACTCATCACTGTCGACGGTCGCGTCTTCAACGGGTTGATGGTTTCCGAGTCGGCGGAGGTGGTCGTCCTCCGGCAGGCAGAGAACAAGGAGCAGGTCGTTCCGCGTGCCGACATCGACGAACTCCGCAGCACGTCAAAATCGCTGATGCCCGAAGGCGTCGAGAAAGAAGTCACGGTCGAGCAGATGGCTGACCTGCTGACCTTTCTCAAGGGAGTCTCGCCGCAGTAGCAGAGCCGGCTTCGGTAACAGGAAAGAGCTGCGAGAGAATCACAAACCGGTCGCCGTCATGTTCAACGATCAGCTCCGGTCCCCAGGTGAGAATCTGCTGCTGCTGACCGTTCTCGGGTTGCAGGCTGTCGCCGAATGACTGGAAGGATCGCACGCCGGTCAGAAGTCGGCCGGGCTGCAGAACGCCGTGCCTGACGAGCCAGTCGAAACGCTGCGGCGCAACGAAGTCGGTGTACCGGTACGAGGTTCGGTAGCGAAGAATCTCTTCCCAGTTGACGAGAACGTGCGTGATGCCATGCTCGGCGAGTGTCTTCCGGATTTCGTCGGGCGAGCGCATCGGCTGGTCCGCTGGCGGCGTGTCGGGCTCGGCTGCCGAGCACCATTGCTCGAAAATCGAGATGTCGAAGACCGTGTTGTAAACGAGCGGGAAGCGGGCATCGAAAACCTGAGCCTCGCCAACGCACAGCACCTTCGCGTCAGCGGGAAGGTCCAGCTGATTGAGAGCCGCGATCGTCCTGGCGCTCGATTCGGCAATCGGTCGCACTTCGTCGTAGTCGCCGAGCCAGGTGTTGAGGCCGCACAGGGCTGTCGAAATGAAGCCGAGGTTGAAGAGGACACAGAGCGCGACGATGCCGCTCGCCACGTATCGCCATGCCCGCAGAGTCGTCCACCAGACACCGACGCCCGCCAGCAGCGACAGAACCGGGATCATCGGGATCCAGAAGCGGTCGATCCGGTGCGTGAGCACCCACCAGCTCAGAAACAGAAACGCGACATACAGCCACAGCCCGCCAATCAGCTTCCGTTGCCGGGCAACCAGCAGCGTCAACGGAGCCAACCCGTAAAACAGCGGGCTCAGCCAGTCGCTCTTCAGTGTCACGTCGAATAACTTGACGAGCAGATCGAACGGCTGGTGATGCGGCGGACCGTGCGCGGCCTTCCAGTTCGCATCGAGCGTTGGCGTCCAGTCAGCTCCGTCAAAGATGCTGTTTAACAGCGGATAAACCGGATTGCCGGTCTCGACCGCGTTCTTCACCAGCCACGGCCCGACGGCCAGCAGAACGCCGATTGAATAGATGACGCCGACGACGAGAGCTGCGCCGAGTCGTGATCGACTCGCAGGACGGACTTCCACTCCTTCACTTTCCACGATCGACGGACCGGATGTCCGTCCTGCGATCTGGCTGCCACTTTGCAGATCGTCGAGCGGCTCGCTTGAGACGTCGACACCGGAATCCGTGTTGCCGCGCCGCCACTCGAACCACAGCAACGCCACGCCAAGCGGCATCACGACACTCAGAACTCCGGGATACTTACAGGCCATCGAGCTGCCAGCGAAGAGTCCGGTGAGCAGCGTCAGCCGTCTCCGTTCACGACCGGAGGCTTCGCGCGTCAGCAGCAGCGCGAACAACGTTGCGAACAGATAGAACGTCAGCCCGCCTTCCGCATAAGCAATGACCGAAATCCGGTACGTCCAGGGAGCGGTGAGGTGAATCAGTGCTGCCGCCCAGGCGACACGAACATCAAACCAGCGTCGTGCGGCACAGAACACGGCCAGGCCCGTCGCTGGGGCAAACGTCATGAGAACCAGCTTGCCGGACAATGCACCGACGAACCAGTCGCCGCTGAGCACCATGCCCAGCAGCGCGAACATCTCCGTCAGAAACGGAAAGCTGGTGTAAACGTTGTGAGGCAGCCAGGAAATGTGACCAGCCTCGAACCATTCCTTCGGCCCCTGCAGGTGGTACTCCTTGACGTCAAAGTCGATCGACGGCAGCAGGGCGCCGAGCGCCATTGCCATGAGAAAGAGTACGATGACCGTTCCGATCAGCAGTCGGGCGAGAAGCGGGAAAGGAATCTGCCCGCGCAGCAGAACCTCGGCCCAGTTGACCTGCCTGTTCCGCGCTGCCGCAGCATTCTGAGAATCGACGCTCTGATGCTCACGTTGTGCCTTCCGCCGATCATGACCGAACCATCCGATGGCCGCGAAGATGCTCAGCACGAGAACTCCGCCGAGTACAGAATCGGTCATTGCTTGCGGAATCGTCTGAGCGAGCAGGCCGCCGCCGAGCATCAGCAACGACGTCGCTGACATTCCGAGGCCGTATGCCAGAACGAGTTGTTCGAGCGCCAGTTCCCGCCGAATCCGCAAGGCTCGAAGCAGCAGACTGCCCGCGCTGATGGCTCCGACAATGATCAGCACTGCCGGTCCGACGGCGGGCAATCGTTGCGGAAAAAACTGCCAGCCAGCCGGTGTTGCGTCGGGAGGCTGCAGGAAACAATTCTGCAGCAGGACGGGCAGTTCGACCCACAGGTCCCGGCGATTAACAGGCGGCGTTCCGCTGTTCGGCAGGTCCAGTGAGAAGAAAACCGCCAGAAAAGCCAGCATCCAGACCAGCGCAGCGGCGATCTTTCGTTTCGGAGAGGACTCAGCTTCAGGCGATGAGGTGTCGTTGGCCATGAGCGGAAGCGTAGTTCAGTCGGCGAGTTGGCTCACGCTCGCAGCTACGTGCTGTCGCGGCTTCGCCGCTGAAAACGCCTGCGGCTGCGGGTCAAACGAGGGGCTCAAAGATCGTCCCGCCGTGCCAGGCGAAGTCGTCGCGTTCGGCCAGTCTCAAAACCTGGTTGTACTTCGCCAGCCGTTCGCTGCGGGCGACGGAGCCGACTTTGAGCTGGCCGGCTCCCGTTGCGACGACCAGGTCGGCGATGGTCGCGTCTTCAGTCTCGCCACTCCGGGCGGAGACGACGGGCCAGAAATCGTTGTCGATCGCCATTCGCAGTGCCGTCAGTGTTTCGCTGAGCGTGCCGATCTGGTTCAGCTTGATGAGCACTGAGTTTGCGGCCCGTTCGTCAATGCCGCGCTGCAGACGGCCAGGGTTCGTAACGAAGAAGTCGTCGCCGATGAGCTGAACTCTGTTACCAAGGCGACGAGTCAATTCGGCCCAGCCGTCCCAGTCATCTTCCGCGAGGCCGTCTTCGATGCTGATGATCGGGTAACGGTCGCACCAGCCAGCCAGTAGGTCGATTACGTCGGACGAGTTGAGCTGTTCCTCACCAGTTGCCTTCAGCCGGTACGTGCCGGAATCCGCATCGAAGAAGTGCGAGCTGGCAACGTCGAGTCCGATTGCGACGTCCTTACCCGGTCGCAGGCCGCACTGGTCGATCGCGTCGACGACGACCGACAGTGCCTGCTCGTTCGAGGCGAGCTTCGGACCAAAGCCGCCTTCGTCGCCGACGAGCACGCCTTCAAAACCGAGTTCCGTCAGCCGCCGTCCAACCTGCCAGTAGACCGTGACAATCCAGTCGAAGGCCTCGCGGTACGACGCCGCTCCAACGGGCAGGATCAGGTAGTCCTGAAAATCGAGGTTCCCGCCCGCGTGCTTGCCGCCGGAGATCATATTGACCATCGGCAGCGGCAGGCTCGGCTGGCCGAGTTTCGTTGTACGCACCCGCTGTGAACTCGGCGACTCGGCGATGCGCGACCAGATGGCGGCGAACTGATCGACGGGAGCGATCGATTTCGCCTCAGCCGCCGCGTAGGCACAGGCCAGCGACGCGCCGAGAATTGCATTCGCTCCCAGCCGAGACTTATTCGTTGTTCCATCGAGATCCCGCAGTCGGTCGTCGACTGCCGTTTGATCGTCCGCGTCGAGCCCGACCAGCGCGGCGGCGATCTCGCTGTTGACGTTCGCAACCGCCGTTCTCACACCGAGCCCGTTGAGCCGCGACGCGTCACCATCGCGCAGTTCGAGCGCCTCGAACTGACCGGTGCTCGCCCCGCTCGGCACAATTGCTCGACCGGGCCGCGAGCCCTCGCACTCAACCTCAACTTCAACGGTCGGGCGACCACGGCTGTCGAATACCTCGCGCCCCCGGACTCGTTTGATCGTCGTCTCGCTCACGGACTATTCCTGCTTGAAGAGTGCGTCGTCGAGCTTCTCGGGAAACTCAAGTTTCGTTGTTTCCGATTCGACGTACTTTTTCCCGTCCCTGAAAATGACCACTTTGTGCGCGGCGAGAAGATCACCAATTTTCCGGTAATCCGAGTAGATCGATTCGTCAGCCACTTCCTTGCCGGTCTGGTCATCTCGCACAATGCTTGTGACCTTCTTTAACAGGCCGGTTTTTCGGCTGAACATCAACGTCACCTGGCGGTAGCCATCCCGGTCGACGTTGATGCCGTCGCACTCTTCACCATCAATGGTGTCCGTGCCGAACGAGGTCAACCGATACTGCTTATCAGGTTTGAGAAGCGGAACCAGCGTTGACACGTAGCCGGACTGTGACTGCAGCTGCTGTTCCTTGACCGCGGCTGCTTCGAGGGGAATCGTGGCTCCCTGCACGACCATCCAGCCCTTGTCGCCGTCGATCACCATCGTGAACACATCGACGATTTCCATCCTCCACCTTGTGGGTAGAGCGAGCGCGAAACGGCCCTCGTAAGGCTGTGCCTGGCCCATGCCGTAAAAAGTTCCGCGATCTTCACCGAGAATGTGTTTCTGTTTTTTGACCGCTTCGACCCCGCCCATTGCTTTGACCGCTCGGTCAATCAAGGCTCGAGCCTTCGTCTGCTCAGCGTCGTTCGCCAGAGCGGGTGACGTCAGTGAGGCGGCAAGGCCGGATAGAACAACCAGGCAGACCAATCGAGGTGACATGACGAGATCCTCAAGATGAGAAGAGGTGAAGTGGCGGTTTAGATTCTCTGCAGTTGCTGGCGGGCGATCGCTCTGGCCGCAATGACCAGTTTCTTCCAGGCGGGCAGAGAAACGCGATGGCTGAAGACGTCATAATTGCGACGCCGAATCTCTGATAGAAGGCCGCCATAGATTTTCATCATTGCCTGCAGCACCGGGTGGCCGCACGGG
>Ga0209578_10003871_pt1 | contig 11133 bp, 11 predicted proteins | sample tdAd472_FD_187127 | JGI IMG/M metagenome (GOLD analysis project Ga0209578, IMG submission 187127) | Marine sediment microbial communities from the Atlantic coast under amendment with organic carbon and nitrate - tdAd47.2 (SPAdes)... | ecosystem: Environmental > Aquatic > Marine > Coastal >...
CAATCAGGTCAACGCCACTGATGTATCGGATGCCGTCTGTGGGAACGTCTGGACAATCAACCGCACGACCAACGACCGAGTCACATCCCGTGTTCTGCGCGACCGCTGGTGAGACGAACGTTGAGGCTGCGATGGCTGCCACCATCAAGCTGGATTTGCCTAAGGCTGCTGGACGTGTTTGAGCAAAACGAGCCTTGGACAGACCCATCTCGGACGAAAACAAGGCAGGCGCCAGCGTCAAATACGGCTGCGAGAATACAAGTTTTCCAAGGGTATGTGTGAGGTTGTGATAGAAGTTAAGCTGCGTCGAATTCTTGAGATATTCCAGCTTCTTGCCCCTGTCCAAACCAGTCAGTCACCCTGCGACCACTTCCTTGCGCCAGGCCAGCCCAAACAACCCTGGTGGACAATGAGTTTGATATAGTTGCCAAAATGCCGTGGCTTTTGGCGATCTCAGGACGAAGTACGGTGGATTGCGCGTCAACTTTGATCGGTATTTTCGTTTCAGAATACGGGCAGCTTTGGATCGGGCCGGCGCAACGAATTCCCAAATCGGTTTCATCGGCTGGATTCTACCAGCGTAGAAATTGCGGCCGCTGTGAAATATCGGCGCGACTGGCCAAGCCATGACATAACCGCGACCGGACATGCGGTAGCTTTTCGCCGTAACTAAGAAGGTGCAGATGGCATGATCGGGTCGCCTTCTTAAGATTTCGCGCGCGCGGCGAATGGCCGCAAAGCGGGCTGCGTATGCAGCATCTCGACTGCTCGGTGAACGGCAGGATTGGGCCGTTCACTTCGCGAAATGCGGCCTGCCTAGCGCAGATGTTGCACCGCATCCGAGGTCGGGTCAGAGCCCAGAGGCACCGATGCTGCATCAGGGAAAAATGGCCGCTTACGCGATTGCGCTGCTTGTTGGCTATTCACCATCTTGGTGGTCATTCGTCGCGTCAAACAGCCTTGGGCGAGCCCTACATGGCTCCCTCTTCTATGCATTCGTACGGCTTCTGGAGAGCCTCGCCGAGAAAGTCCATGACTGCGCGGATTCGCTTGTTGTGTCGCACTTCGGAATGGCAAGCGATCCAAAGATCAAGGCTTGGCAATTTGATGTCCTGTAGCACCTGATCAACTTCGGGCCATTGGGCTGCCAAACCTTGATGTGTGACGCCGATCCCAACGCCAGATCTGATCGCTTCGATATGGGTCAGGATATTGTCGCAGCGAAACACAAAATCGCTAGGCGTGAAGGTCTCGCCCAGCATTCTGCCAACGTCTATCAGCGAAGTCTCCCGATCCATCCCAATGAAACGGTGCGACCGCAAATCTCCAAATGTTTGGGGCTCACCGTATGCACTTAGGTAATTGTGGAGGCCATAGAAACCCAACGGGAGGTCAGCAATCTTACGGGCGACCAGATCATTCTGCGTTGGCCTGAACATTCTGATGGCGACATCCGCATCGCGTTGAAGCAGATTTGCGGCAGAGTTGCTGACGATCAGTTCGACCTCAATGCCCGGATTGTCCTGCAAGAATCTGGGAAGGATGCGCGGTAGCATCATCACGCCAAAAATCTCATTGGCCGAAATTCGAACAACGCCGGTCACTTCTTCTTCCAGACCGGCCGCATGCCGCTCAAACCCGGTGGCCGCCGTTTCCATCATTTTGGCTTCAGCCACCAGATCGGCGCCCTGCTGGGTAAGCGACATGCCTTCGCGACTTCGAACGAACAGTGGCATGTTCAATGCGTCTTCGAGCAGATCAATATGCCGCCCGACAGTGGGCTGAGTGGTTTGCAGCGCGCGGGCCGCAGCGGACAGGCTGCCTGTTTCCGCAACGGCCTGAAAGGTTCTGATATAGTCCCAAGAATAGCGCATGAAATTAATATACATTTATCTATGTCTACTATCAAGTTTTGGGCGATTTATGAACGTTTCCGAATGCCGTAGTCCTTGAGTGTCGTCCCAGAGTGGGCCGAAGCAACTCATGAAAGGACAATCGATGTTCATCGGTCACTTTGCACTCGGCACCATGGTCAAGCCACTGGCTCCGACACTTCCAATTTGGGCTTTAGTCGCGGCTCCGCAGTTCATGGACCTGCTGTTTCTGCCATTGGTCGCTGTGGGCGTTGAAGGCTACACGTCTGGGCCCTTTGGGCATAGCGAGATCGACGCGCTTTACACACATTCGCTTGTAGGAGCCGCGCTTATTGCGGCGTTGGCCTATTGGATTGGTGTCTCTGTTTGGAAGACCAGGAGTGCCGGGGTTATCTTGGCGATCCTCAGTTTCTCCCATTGGATTATCGACCTCTTTGTACATCACAGCGACATGCCGTGGTTGCCCGGCAATCTAGGTAACTTCCCGCTTTTGGGTTTTGGGCTGTGGGATTTCGAATATGCTGTTTTTGGCACCGAAGTGCTGATGGCGATCGTTGGGACTGTGCTCTACTTCCGTTGGGCGAAGATAGAGAAACCGTCGCGTTTTTGGTTCGTCGGACCGATCATTTTAGCGGTTATGTTTGTGGCATTGGCGGCGGGCGATATCGCGACACTGCCAATGCAGTAGATGCCTTGGCCCTAACCTTCATCTGAACAGCATGAACAACCCCAAGACGCCCGCTGGCTTGCCAACGATCCACCTTGCCCAATCAAATTCAAACGTCGTTGCCCCCGTGCGCGTCCCGTTGAATTTCAGGAGACCGAACCAATACTACAGATCATCGCCGAAGTAACCGAAATAATCGATGTGTCGCAAACGCCGAACACCGTATTCGACTATGTTTCAGATCACGAAAATGACCCCAACTGGCGCAAAGGCGTTGCCAGCATGGCGCACATTCCAGGCGGTCCCTCGCACAAAGGAATGCAGACGCGGGAAGAACTCGTGCTGTGGGGCCGAAAACGCGTCATAATGGCTACGATCACCCGGCACGAGGCTGGGCGCTTGATTGCTTTCAAAACGATAGCTGGTGGATTGCAAGCGCACGGCGAGAGAAAAGTTCAGGCCACACCTAAAGGGGTGTTGATTTCATATACGGTAGGCGCGCAACTGACGGGTCTCGCCGCATTCTTGGTGCCGTTGATCAAGTTCGGATATCGTTTGCGGCTTCGTTCGGATTTAATGCGACTGAAGCAGCTTCTCGAAACGAATAAGCAAGTGAACGCATCTAATGAAAGAGGTTAATGCAATGGCAAGAGACACCTTCCGAAAGAATGTTGAAGGACAAATTGCGCTGCTGAAGGACGGCAAGCCTCTTGAGGCGTTTGATCGGTTTTTTGCTGCAGATGGTGTGATGTATGCCAATGGCGAAGTGTTTGCACATGGTGCTGCTGAAGGCCGAAAAAAGCAGGAGCCATTCATCAACGACGCTGAGACAGTGACTGGAAACATTGTCGACCTCATTGTGTCGGAAGAAACAGAGGTTTGTGCCTTCCGCAACCGGACGTCATTTGTGACATCCAGTGGCAAAAAACACCAAATTGATGGGGTGTGCTGGCAATTCTGGCGTGACGGCATGATCGCTGAAGAGCGCTATTTCGACGGGGAGTCGATGCAGCAGATGTTGCGCCGTGGAATTCTGTCGTCCCCAGAGAAACTAGTCTAGATCAACTGCGATTTGGTTGATGCAGAGCGCCATTTATTGCGCCGACTCGTTGAAACCACCGGGCACTTCAGTAAGGGGCAATTTCACTGTTCCGCACAACCTTAAGATACTAAACTTCGGTTTGACCGAACCTCAGCTGGTGAAGCAGACCTTGGTAGCTACTGCAGCGAAATGGCGCTTTGTCCGCACTGCGGTCATCTGGCTTGCCTGCCGCTACTCAACGCCCGACAGAAAGCGTCGGATGACCGGTCTGAGCCCAAAGTAACGGATACTGCGCGGCGCACCAAAGGCTTAGAAGCTGGCAACGCGGAGCTCCAAGCGGCTACTTCTAACGTGGCGTTTGATCGAATTTCAATTAATTGCGGTCTAACGTGAAAGATGCCAGAAGAGTCTAATTGAAGTGGCTCGAGTAGTAGAATGCTTGGTCTCGAAATCCGCGAATTTAAAGACGCATTGACCCCGCCTCTGACCCAATCAGGGCGTTGGACGGTCGCATATGTCGAGCCCAGTATGGCGTGGCCGGTAACGGTACAGCGTATTGTGTACTTAGGCGATGAGTATTGGATCATTCCAGTAACATCAGACGCATATCCCGGAATAGCCGTTCAGAATGCTAATTCCGATGATGCGACCAAAGAGCGTATCCTCCGGTTTCTTAGTGTTCTGTCTTGGTTAGAGCGAAGTGGCGCAGTTCTCGTCTCATTTGGCGGTGGTAGCTATCCGTTTGCCTTTCAACGCGACAAGAACCGTGGCTTCACAATATGCAAGGAGATCGACCTAAGGTATCTTCCCGAGGTTACTGGCACGAAAGCGCGACTAGCCCTCGCTTTGATGCGGGATGGTCGGGGGCTTAGCCACGTGGCGTATTCCTTCTTGTCCTTTTATCGGGTTCTGGAAGTCGCAGTCGGACGTGGCAAAGCCATACCAAACTGGGTGCCTTCCGCGCTTACTCGTCTGTCGAATGGCCGAGGCAAGGACGCGCTCAGCAAGCTTTCCGCAGCCGGTGTGATGGACATTCCTCAGCATCTGTATGTCTCGGGTAGGTGCGCCATAGCCCATGCTGGTGGTAGCCCAATCGTTGATCCCGACAACCCGTCAGACACAAGCCGCTTGTATAACGAGAAACCGCTGATCGAAGAATTGGCGGAACTGGCGATAGAAGAGTTCCTCGGCGTTCAGACGGCCAGTACAGTGTTCAAAGAACACCTCTATGAGCTGGCAGGGTTCAAGAGAATCTTCGGGCAGCCCTTTGTGGATTGCATAGTTGCGGGGAAGCCAATACCCGATGGTACTGATGTTGATGTCCCCGCGATTTCATTTCAGTTGCAGGGGAAGGGCCCTTTTGAAGTTTTTGACAAACTCAAGCCTGTCCATATTTCTCAAGCAGACAAAATAGTTCGAATGGAGTTCGAGAGAGAAGACGGACGACTCCGCGTGAAATTCCATCTCAACTTCGCAGAGGAGCGTCTTGAGTTCGAAATCCACGATGGCATCTTCGGCGTTCCGGATGATAACAGTTCGATTTTTGCAAGGCACAAAGCTGAGACGCTTGAGTTTTTAGCGGCCTACTATGGCAACGGTCAGCTACAGATTTTCAATCATGAAACAGGAGAGTTGATCGCGCGCAAGGACGAGTTCATCCCCCTCAACGTGATACCTGACTACTCGGAATTCGAAAAGGACGTCGAGTTTTGGAGAAAAGTCGAGAAGAGTCGTGCAGAACTGGAAGAGCATCACTAGCATAGCTGGCAAGGTGCTCTCCAAACCTTGGGGATTGAATTCTATTGCTCCCATGGCTGCGATGGACTGCCAAGCGGTCGTTCAGCAAGGAGCAGCGAAAGCTCACTTTGTCCCGCACTGCGGTCATCTGGCTTGCCTGCCGCTACTCAACGCCCGACAGAAAGCGTCGGATGACCGGTCTGAGCCCAAAGTACCAGATGCTGCGATCCTCGTGAATGTCCGCATTCAGCAGGAGTATACATGGGCGTCTAATAAGGCTGGCTAGCAGCCGACACACAAATTCGCTGGTTCGTTCGCGGCATTCGTGACAGGACCATGGAGGGCAAGAGAAATATTATCAGACCTGCCAGCATTGCAATTCAGGTTCTGAGGCACTACGTCTAGTGTTCTAAAGCGTGGTTTTCCTTGGCAGCAGCGTGTTTCCTGCCAGAGCAAGCTACAAAACTCTATCAACAAAATTCAGCTGTCACGTCGCTTTGTTATGACCTGATGTTTGGGATGGTGGTCGATGTTATCGCGCGCTACCGCCTGTCACATGCGTCTGGGTCGTTCAGATTGGTGGCAGCAATAGCTCGCGATTTGCGACGGGAAATGGACGGCGCGTGGTCGATCAAACGACTAAAGAACGCCTCTGACAAAATGCCTTGTCAGCGCAAAAAACAGTGAGGCGGCGCTTTCTCCGTCAAAGGATCAAAAATGACTTTTTCAGAATGGGCGCAACCTGGCATCTACGGTGCCTCGAGTGGTGCGTTTGCGGTTTCTATACTTGATTTCACATGGGGTGGCTGGAAAACAAGCAGCAGCGCCCAAACCATGGCAGAGGACATGGCAGCTGACGAAGTGGCTTTAGCGATGGTGCCGGTCCGCCTCGGCATGTCGGTGGCTGATCCAAAAATTGCCGAGAAGATCGCATTTTTTCAGGATCGCTCTGGTATGGACCGCAGCAATGCAATGATGGAAACAGGTTGGGCGACCCGCCCGCGTTCAGACACGCCGGACCGTGAATCCGCAAGTTCTTGCTTAGCGGGGCTTGAGTTGGATGGATCGTAGTTCAAAGGCGGCATTGCAATCGTCACAGGCAGTTTGTGGGACATCTATCCTGGCGGACACCCAATTTCTTTGGAGTGTATTTATTGGACCGTTTTTTGCCCTGCTTCTCCTTGTAATTCCTGTATTTGCTCAAGGTATGCCGGAAAACGCCAGCGCAAAGAGCTATGGTGACGGTTGGGAGTGCAACATCGATTATAGGCTCATTGGCGATAGCTGTGCAGCGATTGTGGTCCCGGAACATGCATATGAGACGAACCGCGCCTATGGTTCAGGATGGGAATGCCTTCATGGCTTTCGCAAGGTCGATGGAACGGCTTGTACCGCTGTGGTTGTCCCGGATGATGGCTTTCTTGATCCCTCTGGCGAACGTTGGCACTGCATGCGTGGCTTTTTCAAAGTCGACGATATCTGCCTAGAGGTCGTCGTGCCCGAAAACGGCTATCTGATAGAAGTATCCTTTGGGTCCGGGTGGGCGTGTGACCGTGGATATGAGCAAGTGGATAACCTTTGTAATGCCATTGCGGTTCCCACCAACGGATTCTTGAACGGATCTGGCTATGGACAGCCCTGGACATGTGAACGCGGGTTCTTTGAACGGGAGGGTCGCTGCGAGGCAGTCGTAATCCCGGAATTCGCATATTTTGACGACGCAACCTATGGCGAGGGATGGAAATGCGTCAGGGGATATGAAGCCAACGATACTGGCTGCGAAGCGATCAACATCCCCAAGAATGCACACCTCGACAGATCTGGCAATCGTTGGGCATGCAACCGGAATTTCCAGAAATCTAAGGGACAGTGCGTTCTTAATAATTGAGTGCATCGCACCAGGTTGTTCGCCTCAACACGCCGTCGAGTAACGTCTCGCCATCAAAAGGAAAACAAAAATGGAAACCGATATCCAATCAGTGGATGCCTTTCGCCGTCCCATCATGGGCGCACAGGCGCCCCCCATGATCCCTGAAAAACCGACACGATCAACTTTGCTTACTCAGACCTCCGCGCAGCCGACAGCAATTGTCTATTGCGAGGGCAACTTTGCCAAAATTGATGGCAAGACCGCAAACGGCCTTGTACGTCATTCAGAGGCCTACAGGATCGTCTCGGTCATCGACAGCACGCACAGCGGCAAGAACAGCGGGCAAGTTCTTGATGACGTAATCAACAATATTCCAATCTTCGAATGCCTGGATGCCGCTGTCGCGCACGAACCTACTATCCCCGATACTTTCATCTATGGAATGGCCCCTTCAACTGGGCGACTTTCGACAGCCGATCGCGCCGTCATTCTGGATGCGATCGCGCGCGGTTTGAACATTGTCAGTGGCCTGCATGAGTACCTGAGCGACGATACCGAATTTGCGCAAGCGGCATCGGAAAGACAGGTCACCGTCCGCGACATCCGTAGACCCAAACTCAGCAAAAACATGCGATTGTTTGATGGCAGTGTCGCGAATGTCGATGCGCTGCGTATAGCCGTTCTGGGGACCGATTGCGCCATCGGAAAGCGGACGACCGCGACGATCCTGGCCCGTGCCTTAAATGCCAAGGGCATTAAGACTGTACTTGTGGGTACAGGCCAGACGGGCCTGATGCAGGGAGCAAAATTTGGCGTGGCCATGGACGCCGTCCCGCCTCAGTTCTGCTGTGGCGAACTTGAGGGTGCGATTGTTGCAGCCTCAGAAGCAGAGCAGCCCGATGTCATTTTGATCGAGGGTCAGGGCGCGTTGAGCCATCCCGCATTCTGCACATCGGCCTTTATCCTGCGCGGCAGCCAACCAGACGCCGTCATCCTTCAGCACGCCCCAAAACGCGCGCATCGCTGTGACTTTCCCAACATGCCAATGCCCACCGCAGCGAGTGAAATAGCTTTGATCGAGGCGTTTTCTGATACCAGGGTTATCGGCGTCACGCTCAATCACGAAGGCATGTCCGAAGCCGAGATCACAAACACGATCGTTGGACAAACAGAGAAACTCGGTCTGCCGGTGACTGACGTGCTAAGCCGACCGGCGTCATATTTGCTGGCCATGGTTACTGCTGCTTATCCCGGCTTGCAGCAAGGCGCCCCGATGGCCGCGATTTGAGCTGCCCTTGCGTAGAAGTCGATCTGTATAAAATACGCCACAACACGCGAACCATTGTCGGGCGACTGAGGGGTCGTGGCATCCGTGTGACCGCAGTGACCAAAGCTGCATGCGGGCATCCGGCCATCGCACGGGCGATGCTCGACGGTGGCGCCGCTGGCCTGGCAGAAGCGCGTTTGAGCAATGTTATGCGTTTACGCCAGGCAGGAATGACTTGTCCGATCACTTTGATCAGAACGCCAATGCTGAGCCAGGTCGATGCCGTCGTGAAAGTCTGTGAGGTGAGCTACAACACAGATGTAACTGTCATCGCAGCCCTGGCCGCTGCTGCCATTCGGCAAAACACGGTTCATGGAATTATCCTGATGATCGAAATGGGTGATCTGCGCGAAGGGATCATGCCAGAAGACATTGGCGGCGTGGCACTGCAAGTGATGAACATGCCTGGTGTCGCGTTGAAAGGCATTGGCGCCAACTTCGCGTGTCTGAATGACGTCGCGCCAACGGCTGCAAAGATGCGTGCTTTGACTGATCTTGCCAATGAGGTCGAGGGTCAATGCGGCCCGTTCCTTCAGACGGTATCAGGCGGCAACTCTGCTAACCTGCCTTGGGCGCTTGATGGGCATGCGACGGGTCGGGTCAACGATCTGCGCATTGGCGAATCCATACTGCTTGGCGTTGATCCGATCACTGGGGATCAGATTGGTGGTTTGTTTCGAGATGCCTTCACGCTCGTTGCCGAAATAATTGAGACGGACGCCAAGTCTGTGCGTCCATTCGTCGGCCAAGCAGCCCCTGCGCTGGCACAAATTCGGCTTGTCCCCGATGCATCAGAAATCACGCGGATAATTCTTGGCATTGGGCAACAGGACACCGAAACGGCAGGGCTTTCGATGCCGCCGGGAAGTACTCTAATCGGCGCAACAAGTGACCATCTTGTTGTTTGCACAGAAGATGCGTCGCTCGGCGTCGGATCGAAAATGCGGTTTAACATGAACTATGGCACTTTGATGCGCGCCATGGCCGCCCCGGATATTCAGACATACCTGCACAATGACCGAACCTTACCAAATTCACACGATACTTATGGCCAAAGCAAACACCTGACATCGGTTTGAAAGACCTTTTCCAGAAATACCGAGGTCAAACAAAAGAGGAGATTGCCACTTGGCGAAGCTGACAAAAACAAGTGTGTTCAAAGCGCAAATTCCCAAAGCGGAAACGCCCTTGGACAAGACAACCCGCATCGTTCGCAAGATGGTTGAAGAACAGGCCGAGCAGCGACAAGCCAAGTACAACCGTCTTCGCAAGGCACGTTTAGAACGAGAAGCCAACACTTCGACGAAGCCGTCGCGGTAGTGCACAAGAGAAGGCTCGCCTCAGGTCGACGCATAGCGACATCGCACTTGTCGCCCGCGCCTTTCAAGATTCAGAAGCGCCGGGACACGCCTGAAGGATTTCCAATGAAACATGCCGACGAGAACACAGCAAAAATCCATTACATCTGCCAGACATATGTGGAACACACGCCAGGGTGCGACGGGCAAGCAAGCCTCAAGATTGGCAAACAATATCAATATTCCACGGCGGCAGATGCCCAAAATAGAGCCGAACGGGAAGCCCTGTCCGAAGATTGCGTCGGTGCCGATGCCTATATGATTAGTGAAGACACGGACAGTGGCGAAATCGGATCACCCAGCTTCCTTGTCAGGCTCGGAAGTGTCCCGGAAGCTGATGAATTTTAGAACTGCTAGACTGGCCGAAGATGGACACGCAACGCATCCCATGATCATGGGATGCGTTTATTGAAATGCGGCCATTTGCGTAACCGCAGCGAAATGGTGCTTTGTCCCGCATAGCCGCCATCCGCACAAAACGCAGCTAAGGTCCGGTTCGAGCCCAATTCGACCGATGCTGCGTGATGAACCGATGGCGGCATTGCGCAGTTAGTGATCTTTGTGAAGTCACGCGGACTGCCCTAACCTGCCTCACAATAGTTTATCGAATACTGCGCAGTGGCATCCCTGAAGCGGTTCACGGGACATCGTGTTGTCTCTTCATAAGTTGGAGATCCCGAACTTCACCATTCCAGAAGCGAGTGGCCTGAAAAACGGCGCGCCGCGAATTGCCGCACGCAACGTTACTCAGGTAGCATTCCTCCGCTTTGACTCTTTGACAAGTCCTTGAACCTAATCTGGAGAACGAAACGCTGACAGCTGAATTCATGACACTTTTCCCGTTCGAGTCTTTCGTTTGGATCGTATGGCACCTTCGGATCGGTTCGAAATGTAGGCTAATGTCGCGCGTTCAGGTCATTTTCGTGCCCGTTGAAAAGATTTCCGATACAACTAGATAGTATAAAACAAACAAAAAAATGGCCATGGCGGCAAAAAAGTACCAGTTTTACGCCTGTTCTGCTGTAGTTTGCCAAAATACAGGTCGCTATCTTCAATCTGGAGAAGCATCCGATGTGCTACTCAATCGAGCTGCGAGGAGCGGTTTGATAGAAAGGGGGAGAGAATGATGCAACCGGATCTAGAAGTTGTCCAAATAGGGCGCGGTGAGACATTTAGAGCTTATGAACACGGCTATCCGTTTTCAACGGTGCGCTGGCATTTTCACCCTGAGTATGAGTTGCATCACGTCGTTGCGACG
>Ga0209578_10003872_pt1 | contig 11127 bp, 8 predicted proteins | sample tdAd472_FD_187127 | JGI IMG/M metagenome (GOLD analysis project Ga0209578, IMG submission 187127) | Marine sediment microbial communities from the Atlantic coast under amendment with organic carbon and nitrate - tdAd47.2 (SPAdes)... | ecosystem: Environmental > Aquatic > Marine > Coastal >...
GGCGGGCAAGCAAATATGCGGCCTGTAAGGCCGTGGTCAGGGCCAATTCACAAAGCCATGACGCTGCACACAGAAGTTTTCAGCCGTTTTCGGTACAAGCAGGGGAGTTTGGGCGGTGCTCCGGATAAGGATGCCGGACTGCCATAAAAATGGAGTGTTTTCGAGTGCAAGGGATAGGCACAACAGCTGGAGGCGCCAGGCGCCTCGCGGTTCTCGCGGGTGCGTGGATCATCTCGGGGTGTTCGTTTTTCGCGCCCGACCCCGTCGCGCCGGAGCCCGAAATCGTGCTGCCGCCTCCGGAGCCTGTGGTCGTCCAACCGGCGCCCGCGCCACGACCGATTCCACCCAAAGTTACGCCGAAGCCGTTTCCCGAGGTTGCGATCGTCTTGACGAGTCGCCAGCCCGCGTACGAAGAAGTCGCCAGGGAACTCGGTGATCGACTGGAAAAATTCACGATTTACGATCTCAGCGACCGCAGTCAGCCACCGGTCGCGGCTTTTCGCCTGATCAACGACTCCAATTCGGGTGCCGTAGTGGCGATCGGCCTGCGGGCGGCCAAATCATCGCTGTCGATGGCGCAGGTGCCCGTGGTCTTCAGCCAGGTTTTCAATTACCAGGAACACAACCTCGTCACAGAGAAAAGTCGCGGTGTCTCTGCACTGGCGCCCCTGGACGCTCACGTTGCCGCCTGGAAGAAGGTTGACCCGACACTCGCACGAGTCGGTCTGATCATCGGCGATGGCCATGAGGAGCTGGTCGCCGAGGCTGAGATCGCGGCTGCGAAATACGGTGTCGACCTGCTCATCCAGGTGACTAACTCGGACCAGGAGACGCTGTACCACTTCAAGCGCATGATCCGGGAGATCGACGGGTTCTGGCTATTTCCCGACAACCGCGTTCTGAGTCCGCGTGTTCTGAAAGATATGTTGGCGCAGGCGAACCGGCGCCAGGTACCGGTTGCCGTCTCGCACGAGGCAATGTTGTCGATGGGCGCGGCGATCAGTGTTTCAAGTGTCGCCTCAGACATTGCGGCGACGATCATCGACGTCTTGCGGAAGATCAACGCCGGAAATATCGGCAACGTCCCACCATTGAGCGACCTCTCCGAAGTCCGGGTCGTGACCAACGACGCTTTGCTAAAACGGCACGTTTCCGCTGAGGCAAGCACCGAGGGCGGTGGGGGTGGATCACCTTGAGAGACGCCATCGTCCTTTTTGCCGGGCCGTTCATCAGGATGTTCGAGCGCTATCGCGACGCGCGCAGAAAGCGCGTCCTGGTGCACGAGATTCTGTCGATCCAGATTCTCAGCGCAATGATCGTCGGCATTTTCGCTATTGGAGCCCTGTACTGGGGCGGTCAGTGGGTGTTGCAGGACAATTACAGCCGCTGGGCATTGCAGTGGACCGATGAACTCAACGAACTGGGTTCGCCCCTCTACCTGGCTGACGATAGTGAGGCACTGCTGCGCCTGGAGAGCTTCGTCGACAAGTATCCGGAGATCGGACGCGTTGCGTATTTCCGTGAAGACGGAACGCCGTTATTCTCGATCGACGCTTATGACGACATGGAGCGACTCGAAGGTCTGTCCAGATCAACGCTCGAGGACGCGCGAGCGCTGATTGGCAGCGCGGAGCCGTACCTGCTGCAGAGCAGCGTATTGGACCCTCGGCAGTTCGAGATTCTGGCGCCGGTATGGACGGAAGCGCTGGCCGACGATGGCCTGTTCGCGTTCGATCCGGCAGAGTCGGCGCTGTCGAGCGATATGGAGCTCGTTGGCTTTGTCGGAATGCACCTCGACTTCACCATTTTTCACGATCGACTTCTCGCGAACATAAAAATTGCGATCTTATTTCTGCTGGTACTGTTGATCGCGTTCGCTATGTACGGCCGCATGGCATTGCGCAAGGCGCTTGCTTCGATCTCGGATCTCCAGGACCCGATCCAGGAGCTCGCGAAGGGCAACCTCAATGTGAAATTCGAGCCGGCTGAGCATCGTGAGATTTCCGATATCGTCGAGGCACTGGAAACGACAGCGACCGCACTTAGTGAACGCGACGCAATGCTTGTCGAGCTCGCAAATCATGACAACCTGACCGGGCTCTACAACCGGCGCAGGTTTGTCGAAGAACTCAATGTCGAACTCGCAAACATCGCCGTACACGGCCACACCAGCGCCCTGTTTTTCATCGATCTCGATCAGTTCAAATATGTGAATGACACTTGCGGCCATCCGGCGGGTGACCGTTTGATCCGTAAGGTAGCGGACGAATTAACGCGCAGTGTGCGGCACTCGGATGTCGTGGCACGTTTTGGCGGTGACGAGTTCGTGATCCTGCTGTGCGGTTCCGACAGGGAAGCCGCGCGGAGCCTGGCCGACGTCATTCTTTCGAATATGAGACGGCTTGCGCATGTCGAGGAGGATCGCGTCTTCCACGTTCATTGCAGCATAGGCGTCACAATGGTCGGCAGTTCGAACGTCAATCCCGATGACCTGATCGCCGAAGCGGACATCGCCTGCCGCGAAGCCAAATCGGCGGGGCGTAATCGCCTGCACTTTTTCGAGCATGACAGGCACAGCGTGGATCGCGCGTCGGCGGATGTAGGCTGGATGAACAAGTTGCGCAACGCCGTCGATGCCGACAGCTTTGAGTTGCGATTCCAGCCCATCAATCGAATCGATACAGGAGTGACAACGCATCACGAGGTGCTGCTGCGTCTGCGAGGTGACGACGGCAAGCTCCTGAGTCCGGACGCGTTCTTACCATCGGCGGTCCGCTTCGGACTAATGTCGGAGATTGACCTCTGGGCGATTCGGCATGCGTCGCAGGCGTACGCAGAACACGTCGTGGATTGCCCGGAGCTCAGGTTGTCGATCAACCTGTCCGCGAACGCCTTCGAGAACGAAGATCTTGCCAGGTTTGTCGAGGCGGCGTTCATTACAAACGGCGTGCCGCCGAAGCGCATCATCTTCGAAATCACCGAGAGTCTCGCTGTGCGACGGCCACGGCACGTGGAACGGCAGATCACTCAACTACGAGACCTGGGCTGCAAACTTGCGCTCGATGATTTCGGTACCGGCTACAGCTCTTTCAGTTACCTGCAAAAACTGCACTTCGACTACATCAAGATCGACGGTGCGTTCGTGCACGACATCACGAACAACCCGGTCGATCAGAAGATGATCAAGCTCATCTCGGAAATTGGTCGCGAAGCAAATATGCAGACGATCGCCGAGTACGTGCAGGACGCGGAGTCGCTCGAACTGCTTGGCGAACTGGGCGTCGACCTGGCGCAGGGCTATTTCGTCGGTCGACCGACCAAACGTCCGCTGTACAAGTCGACGCCGATCTCACTCAGCTTGCAGCGCAGCAAGCGTTCATCGCAAGTCTGACTTTCCGTTACGCCTTTGCGGTTGCCTGCCGGACCCGGTCTGCCAGCTCGAGGCCGTGCGTATGCGGCCCGAGCTCGCGGCGCCAAAGCGCGAGTGCGAATACGAACGCGAACGACGCAAGAACCAGGAAGAACGTCAGCATCGGCGTATAACCGGCTGGGTTGTCCGCGCTCGCGCCATTGATGTCATTCAACCAGCCCGCCGCAATATTCGCAGTCATCATGCCGGCATTCTGGATCATGAAGAGCAGTCCGTAGGCCGTGCCGAGTTTATCGCTCGTCGTCAGCTTTATTACGGCAGGCCACATGACTGCCGGGATCAACGAGAAGCTGATACCGAGCATGATCATCGTGAAACTGTGCCCCCAGCCATAGCCGAAGAGCCCCAGGAATGACAGCGGCAACAACAACGAACCAATCATCATCGCAAACGTGCGGCGCCCATAGCGATCGACTAGCCAGCCGAACAATGGCGTGAAGAATACGGCGGCCAGGTAGACGTAACTATTGAGAAACGCCGCTTCCTCGAGCGGCATTTCGTGCGCGTGCTGGAAGTACTTGATCGAAAAAGTACTGCGAAACGGCATGATGACCGAGTAGAAGAGCACGCACAGCCCGAGCAAATACCAGAACGAGCGCCCGAAGCGGGCGACATTGCGCCAGTCGAACTTCTCGACCTCGGGTTCCGCGTCACCGGCGATCGGCAGCGGGACGTGTCGCTTGTCGATCCAGCGATAGACGAGCGCGAACAGCAGGCTGGTTCCAGCCATGAACGCGGCGAGCATCAATGGCGGTTGCCAACCTTGCTCATAGAGCGGACCGGCCCACAGAGGAGACAAGTCAGCCGCATACGAGCCCCCCCTTGCAACGCTGAGGTTCAGACCCATTGCAAACGCCACGCCGCCCACACCACCAAACCAGATAGCGATGGCTACTGTGGAGGCGACGAGCATTACCTCGGCGCCGAGACCGTAGACGAGGCGACCGATGACCATCGTCGTATGGTCGCCGCTGGAGGCAGTAATAACAGCGCCCGCGAAACACAGGGCAGTAGTAACTACGATAACGGTCGGTGCGCCGAAACGATCGACGATGACGCCGCCGATTAGCAACAGGAAAATATTGGGCAGGCTGTAGATGGCATTGAGCGTGCCAATCTGTGTGTCGCTAAAGCCCAGCTCGCGACTCAGGATTTCAGCAACGGGACCGATCGAGTCGTAGACGTAATAGTTTCCGAACACCACCAGGCTGAGGAACAGGAGTATCCACCAGCGCGTGCCGGTATCGACGGAAGGTTGTGACATCGTTGCAAGACTAGCACACGCTAGCAAAATCGAGCGTCGAGCCGCAAATTCGAACCGCTGTCGCACTACGCCGACAAGTAACCGACCAACGGCAGTTGTAAACCGACAGATGACATTAACAGTTCAATGATCTGGTTCTACTATGGTGTTGTGGGGAACGACAAACAGGGAATGATTATGTCAATTGAGAAGACCACAGCAGAGGCAGCGAGGCCGCGCGATGCTCAAGAGGACCGCAGCCAGCTTGACGCAGCCGCAACTGTGCCGAACGGGCAGCTCAAAGTACTGTCACTCGAATTCGAGGACGACAATTTCGGGGCTGATCCGTACAACCGCACGGGTTCGTTCTGTCAGCTTGAACAGAAGGATCGTGACTAGGCGAGCGCAAGCGCCTCAATCATAACTTTCTGATTTTAAATTGAATATTGGCAATTAACTGTATATAATTACAGTACTCTTCCGATCGACAGAGTTTTGCCATGCAGCCCTCCAATTCGCTCTCCGAGCATCTCCCCGATATCGACGATCTCGATCGCGCCATCGTCAATCTTGCCGCCAGAATCAATGCCGCCAACTACGAATTGCTCGTGCTCATCCGCCGCTTCGACGAACGCGCCGGCTGGTTGAAGTGGGGCTTTCTCAATTGCACCGACTGGCTGCACTGGCGCTGTGACCTGAGCATTGGTACCGCGCGCGAAAAGGTGCGTGTCGCACATGCATTGAAACTCCTGCCGGCGATTGCCGAGGCATTCCAGTTCGGCAAGTTGTCCTACTCCAAAGTGCGGGCGCTCGTGCGTGTGGCTCGCCGTGATACGGAAGCGGAGCTTCTGGCCTTCGCGCTCAAGACCACGGCCGCGAGGGTAGAGGAACGTTGTCGCGAGCTGCGTTGTGGTACTGCCGACTCGGTCACCGACGCCAATAGGGCGTACGAGCGCCGAGTTCTTTTCCTGCGACGCAATCCGGAGCGCGGCACGATGAGCATTACAGTGGAAGTGCCGCTCGAAGCGGGAGAACTGATCGATAAGGCCCTCGATTCCGCACGCGACGACAACGAATCACAGACCCCGGAGTTTTCGGGGGACGGTTGGCCAGCCAGGCAAGCCGATGCACTCGTGGAGATCGCCAGGTGTTATCTCGATGCGAGTTCCCGCAAGTCAACGGGGATTCAGGCGAACCACCAGGTTACCGTGCATGTCGACGAGACGGCATTGACCCGTGGGGAAGGACGCTCCGGTTTACCGGTCGAATCGGTGAGACGCATTGCCTGCGATAGCGACAAGGTCGTCATTGTCGAGAACGAAGATGGCGAACCGCTAAGCGTCGGTCGCAAGACCCGGGTCGTGCCTGCCGCGATAAAGCGGGCACTCTGGGCCCGGGACAACGGCTGCACATTCCCGGGCTGCAACAACACGCGTTTCGTAGATGCGCACCATATTGAACACTGGTCAGCGGGCGGGGAGACGAGTCTCGGCAACCTGATGCTGCTTTGCTCCCGTCATCATCGCCTGGTGCACGAGGGCGGCTACCGGATTGAGAAAGACTACCTCGATCGCTGGATGTTCAAACGGCCCGACGGAATTGCCGTGCCCGCGTGTGGTTATAGAATCGAGGACATACGCGACGACAACGTCGAATCGATCGAGGCTGTGAATTGCGTTCGCGATTCCGCGGAAACGTACCTGACCTCGTGCGTGAACTTGCAGCATTCGTCCATTCCACCGCCGGCATTGGCAGCCTGACAGCTTACTATCGACTCAAACTGTAGCTTGTGAGGTCCGCTTTCTACGCGATAGCGGACGCTCGGGTGATGGAATTTTGGGTATTGGAAACGGCTGGTGATGACCCATTGCAGACATTCCACTGGTTGCCTCTTAGACTGACTTCAATTTACGTACATCCCCGAATTGACGCGATTTTTCTGTCGGCGCATAAAGCCTAGTTACATCCGATAAAGGCAAACCTGACCAAAGTCAGGGACGCAAAGCTACGGGTCCTCGCTTCCTCCGAGAAGCCATGGATGACTCCCGAAGGACCCAAGATCGCCGGGCTGCCGGTCGAGTTCTTCAAGAAACCGGGAGACAATTATGAACATGAAACGAATCGTCCAATCTCTATTGGTGCTCCTAGCACTATGCATAACTACGCCGGCATTTGCCGATCCTCCCGCGCAGTCGGGCCCCAGAGTCTTTAGATATGACTTCAATACCGCCTTCGTGTTTTCCGATCCCGATTCGGGATTACAGGTAACTTTCGGCTTGAACATGCTTGAGTTCTGCAACGGCATCATCAATTTTGAAGAATTCACCTTTATGGATGTTTTGGTGGACGAGGATTCAGACAGAATTTTGGGTCCCGGCTATGGTGAGGTCTATACGACAGTTTGGGGATTCACCGAATTTGATTGTGCGAGATTCACGACTGAATTGCCGTTGGCAGAGGGAATGATTACGTTGCGGCTAAACGACAATGATGTGCTTGCCTGGCAGCCTAATGAGCGATCAAACAAGAATTCGTTTAACTTTAAGGCAAATGGGCCAATGTGGTCACCTACTGATGAATCCATGCGACTACATTTTGTCTCTCACACGGTTTGGGGTGGTTTCAACAATCCTTCCTTCCAGGAAAAGGGTTTTACTAGTATTAGTCTCCGTTGAAGTGTCATCCGCATCTACTGCATGAAGTACACAACTCAAACCCCGCCCTGTGGCGGGGTTTTTTTATGCAGTCAAGGTCCGCTTATGGCCGTTTCCCGACCTTCGTCGTCGTGCTGATTCTGTTATCCGAACGACTGCTTACGATGAGAGCAGACGTCGAAGAAACGGCTATTTGAAAAACTCTCGTTGAACGGCTGGTAAGCATCGGGAAGCAACCCCCCAGGTGATAAACTGCTGACGGGCTGCAGATGACCCTAAGCAGTCACCCAGATTACGTGACTAGTTCAGCAGCGGCACAGTGAATTGGAGTTGCCAATGGACTCAAACGAACTAGTTAAGTGGCTTGTACTCGCTGCGAACATTGGGGTTCTACTTGGCCTCGCATTAGTTATATATGAAATTCGGCAAAACTCCGATTTGATGCAGGTTCAAATCGGCCAAGCGCGGGCCGATGCAGCAATGGAAAGCAATCAGCAGACCTTTGAATCTGCTTACATACCGACGATTCTCGTCACTATCCAACAGGGGGGCGAGCTTTCAGAGGAGGACATAGTTCGCTATATAACTTGGTTCCGTTCACAGAATCGAAACCAAGAAAACGTTATTAGCCAATATCAGTTCGGAATGCTCGACGAGAACATACCGCGATCTATCAAAGATTTTGCGCGCACCACAATTTGGCAATCGGAGTATTCTCGCGAGGCGTGGCGGATCACTAAACCGGGTTATTGTGACCAGTATATCGACTTCATTGAAAGTGCGAGTGAGAGCGAATTAGTGGATTGAGCCACCGTCGACCGATTGAAATCGCAGCCGCGAGCTGTCGGTCGAGCCGAAATCTAACGACTGGCTGCTTCCGATAGTCCCGGACCGGAAAATTTTCGATCTACGCCTCGTCGTGCAGACCGCGACGAATCGTGTACAGAACGTTTTCGCGGTGAGCCCGTGTTTCCTCATTCGGTCCGCGATTGCCGTCCAGCATGCTTTCGATTCTGTGCAAATTGAACAGCGCCGTTGACTGCGCCACGTTGTCGTAGCCGGCCTTGGTTTCGCCGCTAACCATCGCAAGCAAACGGTTGACGTAATCGAGTTGCAGGTTTTGCCGGAACGTGTTGACGCTCGAACGCAAGTCGGCACCGAATATCGCGATTGTCAGGTCGTTCATCACCGCAGCCAGATCGTACTCATTGCCGTACAGGCGCGAATCCGTGACGCGCTTTTGCACGACCGGATGCATCAGGTGTTCAAGCACGCCTCCCTGTACCGCGAGCATGACGTCGTGCAGCTTGGGATCTTCCGTCGTCGGATAAAAGTCGAAGTCACGACGTTGCTGCCGCAAGTGGCTGTACAGATCCTCGTTCGCACGAAACGCATCAGGTGCAAAGACCTGATCGCGCAGCACGTTCATGGCGCGTTCCTGCTCGTCGAGGCTCACCGCAACGAACGGTGTGGTCGCTCCGGGCTGGCCGACCATCGCGCGATTGACCATGACGCCACCGATGTAGCGGGACGTTACGTTGGCTGCCCACTGGAAAGCAGAGGCAGCGCCAAGGTAACCGTCGTGCAATTCCTGGAACGACTCACCCTCCGTGCCGTATCGATTGCGCATGTCGTCGAGTACGTGATCTACGAGTCCGAACCGGTCGATCGCGTAGCCGATGGCATCATTGCTCATGTCATAAATGTTGACGCGCGGATCGATAGCCTTGCCAGGCGCACGCATGTCATCGGCATCGTTGCCGAAGGCAAGATCGGGCTCCGTCGACCGGTTCAAGAGGGCGTTGCGTGCCGCCTCGTCGTCGAGGTCGGGCGAATAGCCGAATTCGATGGCCCAGTCGTCGTAGGGGCCCGGGCGCACCGTGTAGAACCAGGTCTGCTCACGTCCCGGCGGCGCAAAATTCACGGATGGATAATCCATTACGGATCCTGCCAGCCCTTGTGCTTCGACTGCAGCGAGGTCGAACGCCTCTTCGGGTGACAGCATTTGCGTCGCGCGCATATTGTGGTTGAGGCCCAGCGTGTGGCCGATCTCGTGCAGTATCAGGTAGTGCAGCGCATCGTGAACGATCTGCTTTTCAAGTTCCGGATCGGGGCCCGTCGCTGCGAGCGCCTGTCGCGCGAACAGCGAATTGACGTGCAGACCATGACCCAACGAGCAATAGACAGCATCGTTGATCTGCGAAGGTGGTAGTCCACCGTTTTGAATGGCCTCCATCAACTTCAACGCGCGCGTATGGCGGGCGATGAAGGAGTATTCGAGCATGACGTCGGCACCGATGATTTGCCCGGTGCGCGGATTCGTAAAGCTCGGGCCGTAGCCACCGAACGGAGGCTGCGGCGAAGAGGTCCAGCGCAGCACGTTGTAGCGTATGTCGCCGGCGTCCCAGTCGGCGTCGTCCGGCTGCACCTTGACCTGGACGGCATTGCTGAAACCCGCTTTCTCGAATGACTGGTTCCACGCCAGTGCGGCATCGCGAATCGTGTCGCGAAACTCGACGGGCGTCGTATTTTCGATCCACCAGACTATGGGCACGACAGGATCAGAAACCGCCGCGGCAGGGTCTTGCTTCACGAGCTTCCAGCGTGTGATCAGGTCACGGTATGGCGTGTGGCTTTGTGACGTGAGGTCCGTAACTCGATCCAGGAAGTAACCGACCCGCGGGTCGTCGATGCGCGGCGCGTATTCGCCTTCCGGCATCTTGATGAAACTATGTTGCAATCGAATGCTGACAAAACGGCTATCCGTGACGTCTTCCTGCGCCTGGACCACGGGTGCCGGGTTCTCGAAGACGTACTCGACGAACACGTCGGTGTTGTCCGGATAATTGCGAACATCGTAGACCTTGTTTTTGCCTTCGCTGAGGCTGCCGAGAGAAAAGACCGTGTTCGGGTCCTGCTCCGGATCCGGCACCGGCTTGATCGGATGCAAGCCTTCGCTCATGAATACCTCGTCAGCCTTGATCAGGATGCGGCCGCTGTCCTCGTCCTCGGCGACGATGTCCTGTACCGCGAGCACGGCGTGGCTGATATTGGCCTCTGCCGCGTGGGCCAGGGGGCTGTCAGCATCAAAGTAGAAACTCGTGTTCTCCTTGACGAATTCGATGCGCTGGAAGTGGCGCCGCACCGAGACCACAGCATTTTCCCGGAAAATGCCGCGAGCGTGGCCCGCCTCGACGACCCCGTCCGAGGTCGTCACAAAGTAGACGAACTCCTTGTCGAATTGCCCGGGCTCGATACTCAGATAGAGCTCGCCTGACTCCTTGTCGCGATAGACGTCGAAGTAACCGTCGTAGTGATCGCTTTTCGCAACGATGTCGGCGTAGGACGTACCGTTATCGCCACCGGCATTTTCTTCCCTGGCGCCGCCACAGGCGGCCAGGAAAAGGAACAGAGTGAGGCAGGTAATTCTGGCTATCATAGATACCCCCCGGGGATCTTGTAATCGGGTGAAGCGGGCGATTATAGGGTTTTAGTCGTGTTTATGCGCGTGTGCGTGCAAACGGGCATCGTGCGTGCGGAAATGCTCGGAGAACCAGAACGACAGGTCTTTCGACAATCGTTTCTCATTGTAGCTGCCGTCATCCTCGACCTGGTCCATGATGTCCCTGAGGTCGTCGAGCAGTATCTCGTGGTCTTCCTTGTGCTCGGCGTACGCCATGTAGCGGGATTCACGCATGAACTTTTCCTCGAGCGCAAAGTGCGCGGAGATCTGGGCGAAAATCTCGCCGAGCGCATCGATGACGTCGTCCCGACCGGCGCCTGCGTCCATGGCCTGGTGC
>Ga0209578_10003880_pt1 | contig 11114 bp, 10 predicted proteins | sample tdAd472_FD_187127 | JGI IMG/M metagenome (GOLD analysis project Ga0209578, IMG submission 187127) | Marine sediment microbial communities from the Atlantic coast under amendment with organic carbon and nitrate - tdAd47.2 (SPAdes)... | ecosystem: Environmental > Aquatic > Marine > Coastal >...
GATCAGATGAAACAGCAAAGCACCACCAGATTTTGGGAATGGCATATAGCCCAATTCATCCAGGATAACGGCATCAACCTGGCTCAGTCGACGGGCCATCTGGCCAGAATGGCCCGCAGTTTGTTCCTTGATGAGTAAGTTTGCCAGGTCAACAACATTGAAGAAGCGCACTCGTTTGTTCTGATGAACCAAAGCAGAGCCCAGAGCAATACTCAGATGGGTTTTCCCCGTACCGGTACCGCCGATTAAGATCAGGTTGCGTGCCGACCCGGCAAACTCTCCAGCGGCCAGTGTTTGCAGCTGTTCTACCTGTATCGGGGATTCATCGAAGTTAAAGCCAGCCAGATCTCGTGGATGGGGGAATTTCGCCACTTTCATCTGGTATTGGAGACTGCGTACCTGACGATCGGACTGTTCCGCCCGGATCAGTTGGGTCAGCAAGATATCCAGGGTGGCCCCGGTTCTAGGTTTGGCCAGCACTTCGGGTAAGGTCTGCGCCATTCCGTACAGTTTGAGTGAGCGTAAATCTTCAACAAGGTTTTGCATGAGCCACCTCCTTGATCAAACCATCATAGCGTTGGCAGTTGGCCTCAGGTTGAGCCTTAATCCGGGGATAATTCACCACGTTTAAGGCGGCTGGCAGCTGTTGCTCAGTGAGCCGATGCACGATATTAACAATGATAGATAGATGACCGGTTCCTTGAGACAAGGCCAGTTCACAGGCTGTATTGACGGTATCAAGATCATGCTGCTGTGCCATCAGTAGCAATTCAACAAACTCCCTGTCACCGCCTGGGCGTTTGAGGTAGCGTGATCGAATGCGTTGCATGGCACGTGGGAGATCCCAGTCCTTGAAGGGCGCGCCGTTTCTGAGCGCCCCTGGCTTGTGTTTCAGGATGGGGACGTAATGCCAGGGCTCGAAGTAGAACTGGTCTCGGGTAAAGCGTCGTTGATGCTTAGCGACGACCTGGTGATTGGCTATCAAGATAAGCTGATCCGCATAGGCGCGCAGGGTGAGCAGCTGGCCAGCAAAGCGGGCCGGTACACTATAGCGGTTGCGATCATAACTGATCAGGCAGGTGGTCGATACCCGCAGAATCTTCTCGCTGTAGCCGTCAAACTGAACCATCGGCGGTCGACACTGGGCTAAATCTTCCTGGTAGATATCATTGATAGTGCGGTCCTTAAATACCGGGTGTTTGCGTTGCCCCAGTGTTTCACTGCGCAAGTATAGCCACTCGTTCAAGGCGTTCAGATCCTTGAATTGAGGTTTTGGCGTAAACAGCCACTGGCGGATGGAAGATACCTGATTTTCGACCTGGCCCTTTTCCCAGCCAGCGGCTGGGGTACAGGCGACGGGTTCAATCAGGTAGTGATTCATCATCGACCGGAAGCGAGCATTAAATTGCCGTGACTTACCCGCGCCAATGGCGGTCACCATCGTTCTGGGATTATCGATGATGACCTTGCGGGGCACACCTTTAAAAAAGGTCAGCGCACGCCTATGCGCATCCAGGACCATTTCCAACGATTCGCGATGGTAGGCCACGACAAATTGTTTGCGGCTGTAACACAGTCGAAAGTGAGCCACTTTGATCTTCTGGGTGATGCCACCCAGTTCCACCACCTCTTGGCTCCAGTCAAACTGGTAAGCCTCTCCGGGGTCAAAGCATAGCGGTATGTAAGCATCCGATGGACGAGAGGGCGCTTGTCGAAAGCATCGAACATGGCGCACCACGCTGTCATAGGCGCCTTTGTAACCTTCACGTTGCAAGTCTTCAAATAACCGCATGGCCGTCCGTTGCTCTCGCTTGGGTCGGTTAACATCCTGCTCTAGCCAATCCGTCAGCTGCGCCTCAAAGGCACCCAGTTGTGGCTTGGTGCGAGGAATCGTCTGCTTGTAAGCCGGGAGACTGGCGTCCTTAAGGTATTTGCGAACGGTGGTTCTGGATAACTGGAAGTTGCGGGCGACTTCACTGATGGGTTTACCTTCAACCAAGCAAAGGCGGCGTATTTTTAATGTTGTTTCCATGCATAGCACCTGTCAGATTCCTCGGGTTGGAAAACCCGAGATTAAACAAAACAGGGTGGCCAGTTTTCAACGCCAATCAACATGTTGGGCTTATACCTCTCTGAGAGCGAAGGGGCTAACTTCTGGTTGGGTGTTCTGACGGACTTACAGAACCGAGGCGTTGAAGATATCCTGATTGCTTCGGTGGATGGGCTCACTGACTTTCCGGAAGCGATACAGGCCATCTACCCCAAAACCGAAGTACAACTGTGTATTGTGCATCAGATACGTAACTCCCTGCGCTACGTTGGCTCGAAACACCAGAAAGCGTTTATGGTCGAACTCAAGCGGGTTTACCAGGCCTTGAACAAAGAAGCGGCAGAGACGGCGCTGGATGAGCTGGAACGAACCTGGGGAGAGCAATACCCCATTGTGATCCAGTCGTGGCGTAGAAAATGGGAGAACCTGTCCGTCTATTTCCGCTATCCTGAGCCGATTCGTAAAGTCATCTACACGACAAATTCGATTGAAACAGTGCATCACCAGTTCCGAAAATTGACTAAAACCAAGGGTGGGTTTCCGAAAGATAATAGCCTGCTCAAGTTGCTGTATATGGGGATTCAAAATGTCAGTAAAAAATGGACGATGCCGATCCATAATTGGAATTTGACGTTATCTCAGCTGGCCATCTTCTTTGAAGGTCGGCTTGATGGCGCACTTGATCTGTGATGAGATAGGTCAGGTGCTTTTATGTTGACACAGAATTCTGAACGCCCTCCAACATCTCGGGAACATGCGATAAATTTTAAATGATGTTATCGTTATTAACGAACAAGTTACCTAGCTGTTTAATAGGTATTGGTTTAACAGGAGCTTGAACTGAATAACTAGAGTCAATTTCCGCACCGGTATATGAGCTAAGAACTCTCTTTAAATTGCTTTCGCAGTATCTACCTTGACAGCGCCCCATTCCAATCCTAGCTAGAAGTTTGATTGAGTTTAATGAGCGAATGGAAGAATTCTGCTCTAGAACAGAGTCTATCTCCTCCCTACTAATTTCCTCACACCGACAAAGTAACGTTTCTTTCGTTATCATATTGAGCATAAACGCGTCGGAAACTTTAGCCACTCGTTCTAACAAAGCAGCAAACCTACTAATTTTAGTATGTCTACGCCGTAATTTTTTAGCGTACTTTTTAAAAACTACACCCTCCTTTAATTTCGCATCAATCAGTATACCTATCGCTGCCAACTCTCCTTCAACACACGCAGACTCAGCTCCTTTAATTCCGGTAAGTTCTCCTGCTACAAAAAGACCAGGCTCAGTAGACCTAAACCACTCATCTACTACAACCCCCCATCCTCCTGAATTGAGCCAACGAGCTTCCGCACCAGCTTGCCGGGCAAGCTCTGAAGAAGGAAGAAATCCATAACATAAACCAATGCAGTCACAAGCAACGAGCGCGCCATCATCAATCTTTGCTGCGGTTATTCTATTTTCACCTACTGCTTCTGTAACTGCAGAAGAAAATTTTATCTTTACGCCCTTAAGTATGAGCTTTAAGAACACTCTACTTATATCTAAAAATTTATAAAGATTTTCTAATAGCACCAGTGGGCTACAAAAAATCAATAAAAACCTTGACCAAGACTGTGAAAAATAGACAGCTTCAACATGAGCACCTGCATCCACCAATTGATCAGCTACTATTAACTGAAGCGGGTGAGATCCACTTAAGATGACCTTTTCTCCAGCTACAACTTGTTGACTCTTTAACAGTGTCTGTATAGCTCCAGCCCCCATCACCCCAGGCAACGTCCATCCGGGTATTGCAACCGGCGCCTCATAACAGCCACAAGCCAATAGCACACGATCTGCACAAAGCCAACGCGATTGACCTTGCTCTAAAATACCAAGCCTAAATCCATCACCGGAAAAATGATCTTCATGGCTCTTAAATAGGCCCCAAACGGTCGCACCAGTTATCCACTCAACAGCATCACCGCTGCTAGACTCCGCTTTTGCTAGTAGCGCTTTCAACGGCTTATAAAGCTTACTGGCAAGCCAGTTTTTCACATAAAATGTAGAAGGAGGTTGACGTAAAATCTGCCCTCCTTTTCGGATCTGTTCATCAATTACAGCAACTTTTAATCCGGACTTTGAAAGCAGCAATGCCGCCGACATCCCCGCAGGACCAGCACCCACGATTACAACATCATATTTTCCATCACTCATTTTTGTTGCTGCCTTCAATAAAGGTAGCTGTATATATTTTCATACCACTAACAATAGAAGTCATACACCCACGCTCCCAAGACAGATCTACATTTCTATCAGGGCTTCTATTTTTCTCTTCTGACTTTTCTATATATACGAGACACTCGAAACAACATCCCATATTACAGGAGGGTGCTCTCGGCTTATCCTTACTGTCACGACGAAAATCAAGGGTTCCCTCGGCAAGTAATGCTGCTACAACAGACTCACCTTCATAGGCTGATATCTCCACCTCATCTACCACCACTTTAATAGGCTTTGGGCGTGAAACTTTCTCTTGTTTTCGAAAACCCATATTCCCGCACTATCACCCTAATTTAAAAAGCGGCTCGGATTATACATATTCACCGGTAAATCCGTTATCTCGCCGCAAATCAGCTGGCTCGCTATTCGCGACAGCGTTGGCCCCAAAGTAAATGAAGAACCACCACCAGCTATGAAACAGCCCTTTACTTTAGGCACCATCCCTAAAAGAGGTAAATGATCTGGAGTGTCTGAAGCTATTCCTGTCCATGTCCTCAATAAATGAGCATTTCCAATTTCTGGCACCACATTTGCCCCAACACGCAGGTTTGCACAGATACTGTCAGGCAGAATATCTACTCTAGGGCTAGCTGACAAACCATCCTCCCAACGCAACTTCGCAGGCCACCCTCCACCTATTAGAATATTTCCCTCTGATGTTTGTTTTAATGATAATTTGTTACCGATATGCTGAACCAAATGTGGAACCAAAGGCTTTATTCTCTCCGACACATTCATCTGTATAGCCAACGGTTTTAGCGGCAACTCTGAGCCCATATACTTTAGTATCGACCTAGACCAAGCGCCCGCAGCAATGAGAAGCACGCCACCGTGGATGGTACTTTTTTCTTCAGTTGCATTCAGACACGACGCTAGTTCTACTTGCCATTGGTTGTTTGCATATCGCAAAGTGTTAACCCGCGTTTTAGTCAGAAAATGAACACCGTTTTCTTCAGCTTTTCTCACATATGTAGGAGTAACTAAGCGAGGGTTAGCATGCCCCTCTTGAGCAAGATAAGATGCAGCCAATACTTTGGATGAAAGATAGGGAGCAAAACTTTTTAGCTCATCCCGAGCAACGAACTCGGTATGCATACCATATTGCTTTTCCAACTCATTTTTCTTTTTGAGCAATTCCACATCTTCGGAGGTCTCTGCGACCATAAGACCTCCATGCATAGCAACTCCCAAGTCCGAATCCAGGTCAGCTTCTAACCGACCCCAATTTTCGATTGCTAAAAGGCTCATAGGCACCAAGCTACCCAAACTCTGGGGTTTAGATACAAGTGCCCCTACCATTCTTGGCTCTAATTGAAAATGAAGAGAGCCGGCATTTCTACCTGAAGCTCCCCGATTTGGTTCTGCTCTATCAACCACCAACACCTTTACCCCTTTTTTTGAGAGATAAAATGCTGTAGCACTTCCGATTAGACCAGCACCTATGACAATGACGTCATACTTACTCAATAAAATTTACCAATTGAATTTATAATGTTTGTAACGATATACATAAAACTATATTAAAGCTAAATCTTGCAAGACCGTTCTGACCATTTCAGACTCGTCAGATGTAAGCGGCAAAATTGGTGGACGCGGATATCCAGCGGAAACACCCTGCATTCTTAATGCCTCCTTAAACACAGCTGGCGCCGATCCAAACCGTGACGTTAGATCAGGCTTAAATAATTCTTTCATCATACGCATATCTCTTTCAGCTAACACCTCAGCTCGCTTATAATCACCCGCCCATATTGCATTGAACATATCAGGATGATCTCTCCCGAGCACACCAGCAGCACCCATTGTGCCGTCTAAGCCGCTATGTTGCACTAAAGATACACCTAACTTAGTTGAGGCGAAGAAAAATATTCTTATCTTTTCTTTCAATTCAAAAAATAGCTCACAAAACCCACCCACATCTGTCGTAGAAACCTTTAAAGCAACGACTTTATCAATATCTGAGAGCTGCCGAATAACCTCAAGGCTCATATCAACATTTGTTCCTGGCGGCCAATTATAAACACAGATCGGCAATGCACATTCTTTTGCCACTGCTTGATAAAAAGTAATAATTTCTCGATCACTTGGCACAACATAGGGTGGTGGTGTTAATAAAATGCCGTCAAATCTACAATCTGTCGCAGCCTCAGCTATCTCAATTGCGCCCTTTGCTGTAAATGCATTACATCCTGCGATAATTGGAATCTTTCCACCGGCTTGCTCGGATACAGTTTTGAATAAATCTCGTTTTTCCTGCCTTGAAAGGGAATACCATTCACCCGTCGTACCAGCAACAACAAGCCCATGCATGCCTTGTTCAATCAACCAATCGATAAGTCCCCTCAGAGCTACGAGATCAAGATCCCCTGACTTATCAAACGGGGTTGTTATCGCCGGCATATAACCACGCCAATTTATTGAGTGCCTATCCATATTTTTAACTAAACCTTTCAAAATTTATAATTATCACTACCGCAATGCCTTAATTTTTGTAATTATTACGCGACATTAATGTTAGAGCGAGAGGTTCATTCCAACAATAACATTGCTAGCGCTACTTGTTCCGCTAAACGCAATTCACTAATTTCACTACCATGGTATTTTGATTAACATCCCCTTGATTGGCGAATTGGCAAGCCCCTACTATCCTAGACACTTGTGAAGTGGACCCCATTCCTGACACAGTGAACCAGCATTTATAAGTGTAAACCCCAAGTCTGTTTCATGCTGCTATCGGTAGCCCTGAGGGTAAATCATAATAGATCTGGTCCGGCGTCATTCTGTTCAAGCTAGCGTGCCGTCTTTTCTCATTGTAGAACATCAGCCAATTGTTGATACCCTGCCTGGCTTGAGCGACACTATCGTAGGCCTTGAGATAAACCTCCTCGTATTTCAAACTACGCCAAAGGCGCTCAATAAAAACATTATCCATCCATCGTCCCTTACCGTCCATACTGATTTTGATGCCGTTGTCCTTCAGCACATCCGTGAAATCTTCACTGGTAAACTGACAGCCCTGATCGCTGTTGAATATCTCAGGTGTGCCGTGGTTTGCCAGCGCTTCTTCCAACGCCTCAACACAAGGCGCCGCATCCAGTGAGTTGGATAATCGCCAAGACAGTACCTTCCTGGAATGCCAGTCCATGATGGCAACCAGATACAGGAAACCCTTGCGCATAGGGATATAAGTCAGATCCGTGCACCAGACCTGATTGGCCCGATTGATCTCCAGTTCCCGCAACAAATAGGGGTAAACCTTGTGCTTTGGATTGGGGCGCGTCGTTTTCGCTCCAGGGTGCAAGGCCCTTATACCCATAAGTCTCATTAGGTGCTGTACACGTTTGCGATTGACCCGAAGACCGTCGTTATCCCAAAGCTCATCGCGTAGTCGACGAGAGCCCTTGAAAGGACGTCTCAGATGCAGCTCATCTAACTTGCGCATCAGATCGATGTCATCGGCACTGACACCTGACGGTTTCCGGTAGGCGGATGAGCGGCTGATATCCAGTGCCCGGCATTGTCGACTGATGGGCAGTTCATGCACCCTATCCACCTTCTTCTTGCGCTCGACTATATTCAACGACCGAGCGCTTTGGCTAAAAAATCATTCTCCAGCGCCAACTCGCCGATTTTGGCATGCAGATTCTTCAGATGAGCTTCATCGGCAGCTTTGTGCTCCTGACCGCTGCCGAACACAGTATCGGCTTGATCAAGCAATTGTTTCCTCCAGTCCTGAATTTGATTCTGGTGTACGTCAAATTGCTCTGCAAGCTCCACCAGTGTTCTGTCGCCCTTAATCACCGCCAGCGCGACCTTGGCTTTGAATCCCGGCAAATGGTTTCGTCTTTTACGTCTCATAATCTTCTCCTGTGGTGACTTAAATTACCTCAGGATTTACACTTAAGCTACTGTCTCAGATCCGGGGGCCACTTCTCTTGATAGCGTTATAATTAACGCAAAGATAAGGTGTCAGATATGAGCCGTAAACGCTATCCAGAAGAATTTAAAATAGAGACTGTTAAACACGTCACTGATCGTGGCTACAAGATTGGATAAGCGCGGCGCGGCGTTGCGTTTCTTTAGAAAACTTTTTAAGGTCAGGCATCCATGCCGTGGAAAATTATCACCGATAAACTCCGAAGTTACCAAGCAGCCTTACGTGAAATCATGCCGTCTTTAGCCCTTATCACCGACCAGTACGAGAATAATCGTGCAGAAGTTTCCCATCAACTATAGCCGTCAGTAAAAGCGGACTTACCTTTCTCAACGGTATATCTCAGGTATAGTTAAATTTATTGATTTCCTTTTACCTTCACTGACCACTATTGATAAGTGAGTCTTTTTAACCTCCTGAAACAGCTCATGAATTTGGTAATTAGTGGTCAATGTTCGATTGGTGTTAACCAGTGAGCATGAACACCCATCCCGCTAGTCAGCTACCCAGTCAGTGGCTTCTAAAATTGGCTGCACCCCAGAAACGTTACGGTCATGGGTGAAGAAAATAGAAGTTGATGGCGGTATTAAGCCTGGTGTAACAAGCGATCATGCCAGCAGATGAAGCTGCTTGAACGCGAGAATCGAGAGCTTAAACACGTCAACGAGATCCTGCGTAAGTCCGCCGCTTTTTTCGCCCAGGCGGAGCTCGACCGCAAACCGAAATAATGGTGGCTTTTATCGATCAGCATCGAGATCGATACGGTGTCGAGCCCATCTGCAAGGAGCTGCCGATTGCACCGTCCACGTATCATCGACATAAAACATTGGAGCAACATCCAGAACGGCGTAGTGCGCGAGTCAGGAGCGATGAAAAACTCGCACTTGAGATTCAACGTGTTTGGAAAGAGAACTATCGCAATTACGGTGCACTTAAGGTGTGGAAGCAGCTTAAGAGGGAATTGATCCCTGCGGCACGTTGTACGGTTGAGCGCTTAATGAAACAGTCAGGCATTGAAGGCGTTAAGCACGGAAGACGCTGTATCACAACGATACCGTCCGAGGCGGCTTACAAGCCGCTGGATCTGGTTAATCGCGAGTTCTCAGCTGATTATCCCAATCAACTGTGGGTGGCTGACATTACGTATTGTGCGACCTGGTCGGGATTTGTGTATGTGTCGTTTGTAATTGACGTTTTCTCCCGCTATATCGTTGGCTGGAGAGCGCTTAAGCACATGCAAACGGATTTGATTTTAGATGCGCTAGAGCAAGCACTGTGGGCACGAGGCAAACTGAAGGGAGCTATGCATCACAGCGATCGGGGTAGTCAATATTTATCGATTCGCTACACTAATCGACTCAATGAGGCAGGCTTTAACGCATCGGTTGGCAGTGTCGGCGATTCGTACGATAACGCACTGGCAGAAACCATCAATGGCCTTTACAAGGCGGAGGTCATTCACAAAGATGGCCCTTGGCGTGGGCTTGAGGACGTAGAACGAGCAACATTGACCTGGGTGGAGTGGTTCAACCATCGCCGATTGCTGCGCCCCATCAGTGATGTACCGCCTGCTGAATTTGAAATGCTGTATTATCAACAAACTGAGTCTAGCAATGTTGCATGACTCAGATAAAACTGCCTCCGATCAACCCGGGGCGATTCAGCCTATAATTTAAATCAGCACTCCAAAAACAGGGCGCTATGGGTGATCTTGGTTCCACCGACTCATGACATTCGACAATATATTCAGCATGACTTGGGCTCCGGATGGAAGAACTCTTCCCAATCGGGTAATTACTTCCGCCTTGGTTTCTTGTAACTCTTTATTGTTGATAGGTATAGCCACCAAGTCGCCTGAATCAAGCTCATCTACAATTGAAAGCTCAGAAATAATTGTTACTCCCTGCGTACTTTTTACAAGCTCTCTCATGAGCAATATTGAATTTGTCGCTATGGAGGGCATTAATTGAATTTCCTCCTGCTGCTCTACTTTTCTGAGGACTGCTCTAATACGAAATGCCTCTCTAGGCAGGATAAGTGGAAATTCTATTAGATCCTTTAAACTAACAGCTTTCTGCAAAGCTAGAGGATGATCAGGCGAAACCACCGCTTTGAGAGACTGCTCTATAGCAAACTTAACCCGAATACGAGGATCGGCTGGTGGCTCAAATACAAACCCAATATGCGCAATATCCTCAGATACCATGCTTATAACCTCATGCGTACCTGCGGTAATGATCTCCAAACGCACATTCGGGAACTTTTGTATATATGCTTCCAATGTTGAAAGAAGAACCGTACTGATAAATCCTTCACCGACAGCTAGCGTATAGTGGCCAGCTCGCATTCCCTTCAAATCATCAAGATTAGTAAACAATACCTCTTTATAAACTAATCGTTCTTTATAGTACTCATAAACATACTTACCGGCCTCACTTAACTTAAATTTGTGGCTTCGTTTTTCAACTAAATCAATACCAAGTGTTTTTTCTAGATGTGATATCTGCCGGCTTACGGAAGAAGGAGAAACACCAAAAGCATCCGCTGCCGCACGCATGGTGCCTAGCTGTACCGACATATATAGATATTTGAGGTTTTCATCATTGAAATCGCCGGGTATTATGTTGCGCTCCATCTTTTTAGCCTCCCACTAATCAACACTTTTAATAACAAATACGCAACAAAATCTATTATTCTGATGCAAAAATTGCAACAAATATCTTTACCATCAAGGTTGCTTTACAACTCGCGACTACTTTAGCGGTAGCAATCTGTTCTGGTCAAGTCCAACCGGACACATTCCTTTGAGACAGTTCATAGTTGATCAGTGACAAATTGGCATTGTGTAACCGATCCTTGTTGTAGTA
>Ga0209578_10003881_pt1 | contig 11111 bp, 10 predicted proteins | sample tdAd472_FD_187127 | JGI IMG/M metagenome (GOLD analysis project Ga0209578, IMG submission 187127) | Marine sediment microbial communities from the Atlantic coast under amendment with organic carbon and nitrate - tdAd47.2 (SPAdes)... | ecosystem: Environmental > Aquatic > Marine > Coastal >...
GGCAGTTTCGTTGGCGGCGGCGATAACGGAGGCTTTTTGCTCGGGGCTAAAACCTGTCGTACCTATCACTATCTTATTGCCAGCATGCGCGCAAACTTGAGCATTGCACTGAGTGGCGGCAGGGGTAGTAAAATCGATGAGAACATCAAATTGGCCCAGAACCTGTTCGATATCAGAGGTTACGGATATGCCCAGCTTTCCAATCCCCGCCAACTCACCGGCATCGGCTCCAATCAAGGAGCTATCGGGTCTTTCAATGGCTACCGTGAGCTCGGCGTCAGGATTGTTAACAACAGCCTCGATGAGTGTTTTCCCCATGCGTCCGGCGGCACCTGTCACGGCTATTCTTATGCTCATAATTCTTCTCGTTAGTTGCTTATCGTGCTTTGACGCTTGTTACATCAGTTGTCACCAAGCTGGTTATAGCTTCATGTCATCAAAAAAGTTTTTGACACCCTCAAACCAGGAGGATTTTTTGGGAGACTGGCTATTACCACCCTTTTCTAAAGTTTTTTGAAATTGCTGTAATAATGTTTTCTGCTCGCTGGTTAATTTCACTGGAGTTTCGACATACACGCGACACAGTAGGTCGCCAGTTGCGCCGCCACGCACTGGTGCAACGCCTTTGTTACGCATTCTGAATAATTTACCGGACTGGGTTTCTGGAGGGACTTTTAATTTGACACGACCATCCAGCGTCGGCACCTCCAATTCGCCACCCAGCGCCGCATCGACAAAGCTAATGGGTACTTCGCAATATAAATTGGCGTCTTCCCGTGTGAAGATTTTGTGTGGTCGTACGGACATCTGTACATATAGGTCACCCGGAGGGCCGCCATGCATACCAGCTTCGCCTTCTCCTGTCAGTCTTATTCTGTCGCCATTATCGACGCCAGCTGGGACTTTCACCGAGAGATTTTTATATTCTTCAGTTCTGCCTGCGCCATGACATATATGGCAGGGATCTTTGATGACTTTACCTTGCCCATGGCAACGTGGGCAGGTTTGCTGTACCGAAAAAAATCCCTGTTGCATGCGCACTTGGCCCGCACCTCCGCAAGTGGTGCAGTCAGATGGGGTAGATCCTTTTTTGGCGCCGGAACCGCCACATTCTTTGCAGCTAATCTGGGTTGGTACTCGAATCTTGACGGTGGCACCTTTGACGGCGTCCTCCAAATCGAGCTCGAGGTTATAACGTAAATCCGAGCCCCGCTGCACATGGCTACGCGCACGACCACTGTTACCACCGAAAATATCACCAAAGACATCGCCGAAAATATCGCTGAAATTGCCAGAACCAGCATGGAATCCACCGCCTCCAGCGTCAACACCGGCATGGCCGAATTGATCATATGCGGCACGTTTTTCGCTATCTGAAAGGACTTCATAGGCTTCGCTCACCTCTTTGAACTTGGCCTCAGTGCTCTTGTCATCCGGGTTTCTATCCGGGTGATACTTCATGGCCAAACGGCGATAAGCTTTTTTAATATCCTTTTCGTCGACGTTGCGTTCAACCCCGAGCACTTCATAGTAATCGCGTTTTGACATGCTTTCTATTATCAACCTTATTATTGCGCAAAAACGCGGAACCCTTTTTTGCAGGGAATCCGCGTTCCTTTAGTCCAGATTTACAACCAGAGAAAATGGTATTTATTCACCATTCCGCTCGACCTCAAATTTGAGCTTATTTGCCCTATTTATCATCCTTTACTTCTTCAAATTCCGCATCAACTGCGTCATCTTGGGATTTCGGCTCATTATCGGCTGCTTGCGGCCCTGACTCTGCTTGGGCTTTCTCAGCATACAATTTTTGGGCGAGCGTACCGGAGGCTTCTGTTAAAGCTTTAGTCTTCGCCTCGATCTCATCCTTGTCACCCGCTTTTAACGCGCTTTCGACATCTGCTATAGCTTTCTCAATGGCTTCTTTTTCTTCGGCGGAAGCTTTGTCACCCGCTTCTTCCAAGGTTTTGCGTGTTGCATGCACTAACCCATCGGCCTGGTTGCGTGCGGTGACTAATTCTTCGAATTTACGATCTTCCTCAGCATTGGCTTCTGCGTCCTGTACCATGGCATCGATTTCTTCGTCTGACAAACCGCTAGAAGCTTTGATGACAATGGATTGTTCTTTGCCTGTCGCCTTGTCTTTCGCGCCGACGTTGAGAATACCGTTGGCATCCAGGTCAAAGCTGACTTCAATTTGTGGCATCCCGCGCGGAGAAGGAGGAATATCCGCCAAATCAAATCGTCCCAGCGATTTATTCTGCGTTGCCTGCTTGCGCTCTCCTTGCAAGACATGAATAGTGACTGCGGACTGGTTGTCTTCTGCGGTAGAAAACACCTGAGTTTTCTTGGTCGGAATGGTGGTGTTTTTCTCGATCAATGGGGTCATCACGCCACCCATAGTTTCAATGCCCAAAGACAGCGGAGTAACATCTAACAGGAGTACGTCTTTCACGTCACCGGAGAGTACCGCTGCTTGAATAGCTGCACCCACTGCAACCGCTTCGTCGGGGTTAACATCCTTGCGAGCTTCTTTACCGAAGAACTCTTTGACTTTCGCTTGCACCAGAGGCATGCGCGTTTGGCCACCGACTAAAATGACATCATTGATTTCCGACGCGCTCAGTCCAGCATCCTTCAACGCAATTTTGACTGGTTCAAGGGTTCTTTCCACCAGAGTTTCCACAAGCGATTCAAATTTTGCACGCGTAATCTTAACGTTAAGGTGTTTCGGGCCGCTGGCGTCAGCAGTGACGTAGGGTAGATTGACATCAGTTTGCTGTGTGCTGGAGAGTTCAATTTTGGCTTTTTCTGCAGCATCTTTGAGGCGCTGTAGCGCTAACGGATCATTGTGCAGGTCAATGCCGTTTTCCTTTTTAAACTCATCTGCCAAGTAATCAATTAGTTTCAGGTCAAAGTCTTCGCCGCCAAGGAAGGTGTCGCCATTGGTTGAGAGCACTTCAAATTGATGTTCGCCATCCACTTCGGCAATTTCAATAATAGAAATATCAAAAGTACCACCACCTAAGTCGAAAACTGCAACAGTCGAATCGCCACGCTTTTTGTCCATGCCATAGGCCAAAGCAGCCGCAGTTGGCTCATTAATAATGCGTTTTACTTCCAGGCCAGCAATGCGCCCGGCATCTTTAGTAGCTTGACGTTGCGAGTCATTAAAGTAGGCAGGGACGGTAATGACGGCTTCCGTAACGGTTTCACCGAGATAATCTTCCGCTGTCTTTTTCATTTTCTTCAGTACTTCTGCGGATATTTGCGGTGGTGCCTTTTTCTCGCCATTGATTTCTACCCAGGCATCGCCATTATCGGCAGCCTTAATGGCATAGGGCACCATCTTGATGTCCTTTTGCACGACATCATCATCAAAGCGGCGACCGATCAGCCGTTTAATGGCAAACAGTGTATTTTTTGGGTTAGTCACCGCTTGTCGTTTTGCCGACTGACCCACTATAATTTCACTATCGCTGGTAAAGGCAACAATGGAAGGTGTTGTCCTGTCACCCTCTGAATTTTCAATCACCTTTGGCTTTCCTGACTCCATTATGGCAACACAGGAATTCGTGGTACCTAAGTCAATGCCGATAATTTTACTCATTATCTTTACTCCAGATTCAGTTTAACTTTTACAATTTTCACAAGGTGGCGTTTGCGCGCCACTTCAAATAGTTTGGAATTAGTTTCTAATATTGGAATGATTTGCGCTTTTTCAAGCCTTCTCATCTATTTTTGGTGCATCTCCTTCCGCTGCCTTGGCAACCACGACCATTGCTGGACGCACAATTCGTCCATGCAAGGTATACCCCTTTTGCATCACATGAACGACTGTATTCGGCTCCACTGTATTTTGCTCTATCATGGAGACCGCTTGATGGAATGCCGGATCAAAAGGCTCGCCCTCCGGGTTTACAGGCTCAATTTGAAATTTGGCTAATGCTTTGAGTAGCATGTTCAGCGTCAGCTCTATACCTTCACGCATCGCTTTGACAAAATCATTGTCATCGCCGGAAGCGTCCAGCGCACGCTCTAAACTATCAACCACTGGCAATAATTCTTGGGTGATTTTTTCTATGCCGAATTTATGAGCATGCTCAACATCGCGTTCTGCCCGTCTGCGGACATTATGCAATTCAGCTTGTGAGCGGAGTGCTATATCTTTTTGATGCTCTGCTTGTTGTAAGGCGTCTGTCAGCTTGGCTAACAAATCTTCTGTGCTTGCAAATTCAGAGATATTGTCAGTTTCTTCCAACAGTTCCGATTTAGTTTGTTGCGGCTCAGCGCCGTCGTTCATAGTATTTTCTTGCTCGGACATGGACTCGTTTTCCGCCATCGGTAATTAACCTCCAAAATATCGCCGTCGTAAACGGTTAAGATGCGCTAAGCTATATGGGGTCTAGAGGCCTTGATTCAAGTTTTTTCAAAAATAAATATCATCGCTTGAGTCGTGTCGATGTTACTACCTTGGTAGATTCCTGGCGTTTATACCTGCGTCCGAGAGTTTTCTGCTGTTGCCAAGCCCTGGTCATTTCAATTATAAAGTCAGCTATCAAAATGTTGCGGTAACCCATTAAACACTTCTAAAAAATAATACGGTTCAGGTGTTAACACATTTAAGCATTAAAAATTTTGCCGTGGTTCGTGCGCTTGATATTGAGCTGGGCAATGGATTAACGGTGATTACCGGAGAAACTGGCGCGGGTAAATCTATTATGATAGATGCGCTCGGATTGGTTCTGGGTGATCGCGCCGATAATAGTGTTATCCGGGACGGTGCGGATCGAGCTGAAATAACAGCCGTATTTGACGTTGCACCAGACACCGAAGCTGGTGCCTGGCTGAGAGAGCATGAGTTCGCGAGCGAAGAATGCATTATTCGTCGTATCTTGTCGACGGACGGTCGCTCTAAAGCATTTATCAATGCCAGTCCGGCAACACTGCAGCAGATTAAAACCCTGGGTGAAGCTTTGCTCGATATTCACGGTCAACACGAGCATCAATCGTTATTAAAAAAACCCGTTCACCGGCAGTTGTTAGATACATATGCGGGCGTCACTTCACTTGCTGAGGAAATAGCGCTGACCTATCAAAACTGGTCCGACGCGGAAAGAAAATTATTAGAGCTTACTGGTCAGCTTGAGCAGCAGCGTGCTCAGCAGGAGCTTATCAGTTATCAGCTGAATGAGCTGGCAGAGCTAAATTTACAGGAGGGCGAAATTGAGCAACTAGAACTGGATCATGACCGTCTCTCCAATGCAGAACATATATTAGCCATTGGTCGACAAATCAGTGTGCTGTGTAGCTCTGAGGAAAGCAATGACGCATATGCGGACTGTTCATCATTGATTGCACAGGCAATTCGTTTAAGCGATCAGCTTAGGGCTGATGAAAATCCAGATCTGCAAAATTGTGTTGCTCTTTTGGAGAGCGCAAAAATCCAAATTGAAGAGGCGAACCGAAGTCTTCAGCAATACCTGGGTCGCATTGAGGTTAATCCTGAGCGACTTCAGTTAGTGGAGCAGCGTATCGGAGAGGCCCACCAGCTTGCGCGGAAGCACCGAGTTCAGCCGGGTGAACTCATTCAAACCTTGGCGACGCTCAAGGATGAGTTTCTTCAGAGGGATAATATCGATGATGAAATTCGGTTTCTTAAAGCTCAAAGCGACGCAGCAAAAGTGGCCTACGCCAGCTTGGCGGAGAGTTTAAGTGCTGCTCGAAATGAGTTCGCGGAACGGCTAAACGAGCAAATTTCCGTGCATATGCATACGCTAGGGATGCCAGGCAGTAGTTTTGTTACGCAATTGACGCCTCATCCTCAATCGACTTTGTCACCTCATGGCGGGGAAGATGTTGAATTTTTGGTCAGCACCAATCCTGGCCAGCTCCCTCGGTCTCTGCAAAAGGTGGCTTCTGGCGGAGAGCTTTCACGTATTAGTTTAGCAATACAGGTAATATTGGCGAGCAGAACAGACACGCCAACACTGCTATTTGATGAGGTGGACGTTGGTATCGGTGGTGCTACGGCAGAAATTGTAGGTCAATTGCTCAGGACAATCGGTGCCAAAGGCCAGGTTATTTGTGTCACCCACCAGCCACAGGTGGCGGCAAAGGCGCACCATCATCTATACGTTAGCAAAAATATCGGCGTGGATAGTACGGATTCGCAGGTGACGACGTTATCCCGCCGGGAGAAAATATCGGAAGTAGCACGTATGCTTGGCGGTATTAAACTAACAGATCAAACCCTCGCCCACGCCGAAGAATTGATTGCTCAAGGAGCGGAGTAAGCCTGTTAAGAATGGCAGTTTTTACAGAGCCCGTATATGTAGTGGCTATGATCGGTGACCTGGAAATCCGCTTTATCGGCAATTTCTTGTTGCCGTTGCTCAATTAGCTCATCAAGAAATTCTTTCACTGAGCCGCATTTCACACAAACCATGTGGTCATGGTGTTTATTGGATGTCAGCTCGAATACGGAGCGGCCACCTTCAAAATGGTGTCGTTTAACCAGGCCAGCGGTTTCAAATTGCGTTAATACTCGATAGACGGTTGCCAGGCCAACATCATCACCTGTCTCTAGCAGCGCTTTATAAACATCTTCGGCGGACATGTGGTGGACATTAGATTCTTCCAGGAGTTGTAATATCTTCACCCTGGGTACGGTTACCTTCAATCCAACGTTACGCAACTCTTGATTTTCTTCCGACATGCTCGCAAACTACCCCTCTAGCTTTTTTCAGCAGAATTTCGCTATTATGCTATTTTTCGCACCCCAATTGGAACATCTATCGTGAGATTAACTGTAAATATAGTGCTACTTTTTTCCTGTTTCAGTCTGGTTGGTCTAGGCGGTTGTTCGTATCTGCCAAAGGTTCCAACGCCAAAACTGCCCAAGCTGGGAGTGCCCAAATTAAGTGGTTTTCCGGGCGTCTATAAAATAGATATCCAGCAGGGTAATGTGATTACTCAGGAAATGGTTGATCAGCTCAAGCCCGGTATGACCAAGCGCCAAGTGCAATTTGTGATGGGGACACCTTTGATTATGGACACTTTTAATCAAAAGCGTTGGGATTATGTCTATAGTTTGCAGCCTGGCGGAAAAAAACGGGAGCAGGAAAGTGTTGCGCTTTATTTTGAAAATGATCGGTTAAGTCATTTTGAAGGGGACTATTTGCCGAGTCCTCAACCTTAATCTTTGGCTTCATCCGAAGTGGTAGCTTTTTGCTGCTTAGCTTTATCGGCTCGCTTGACGCGAGATGCCTTGGGGTCGACTAAGAGAGGGCGGTAAATTTCCACTCTATCGCCTGCTTTGACAGTCTCAGTTTTAGGATTTTTCACCATCTTGCCAAAAATACCCATAGGGTCTTTTTCCAAATCAATCTGACTAAATTGGTTGGTGATTCCAGACTTTAAAGCGGCTTGATAGATGGTGGCATTGCTTTCAATCTTCACAGGGATGACGATCTGCTTATTCGGCAACGCATAAGCTACTTCAACTAAGATTTGACTATCGTTATCCATAAATTTCATTCGCTCGTTTACAAAATGCATCCACCATTGTGTTTGCCGCTTCGTTAAATAGCGTGCTGAGGGCCATCGCCGTTAAACGCCCGGAAAACTCAAAGTCTAAATCTAGTGATACTTTGCAGGCGTGGTCATGCAAAGGTTTAAATTGCCAGACGCCTTTGAGGTATTTAAAAGGGCCGTCGATGAGCACCATTTCAATTCGCTCATTTTCTGATAACTGGTTCCTGGTGGTAAATTTGTGCCCAATTTTGCCCTTCGCAATTTTTAGGCTTGCGACCATTTCTGAAGGGCCATCGCTGATAAGTTTCGCATTTGCGCACCAAGGCAAAAACTTTGGATAGGAACGGATGTCATTGACCAGTCCAAACATGGTTTTTGCCGAATGCATGACTAAAGCACTGCGATGGATTTTCGCCACACCTACTCCAAACTGTTTTACCCATTCAATAGTGAATTGTAGTGGTTAGACTTTCACAAGCCAACAGTAGCAACCAAGATAGAGTTAAGAAAAGACAGGTGAGTGCAAAATTGATAATATCAATCCGCCTGAATGGCAAGGTCGAAGATAATAACTATAAGTCGATGATAATAATTATAAAACCGTCAACGAGGAAAATATGTCAATCAAGCGTGAACAGTTTGGCTCAAAAATAGGCTTTATCCTTGCCGCAGCCGGTTCTGCCGTCGGCATTGGAAATTTAGTAGGGTTTCCCGTTAACGCTACAAAAAACGGCGGCGCCGCTTTTTTAATCGTCTATGCCGTCTTCGTTGTTCTCATTTGTTTGCCTGTTATGCTGGCTGAACTCTCGCTCGGTCGCCATTCACAACGCAACCCAATCGGCGCGTATAAAAGGTTGGCGCCAGATAGTAAGGTCTGGCAATTGGGTGGTTGGCTATCTGTTATTACGCCCTTTATGATTGCTGTTTTCTATATGGTTATTACTGTTTGGATATTGGGATATCTCGTTGGCGCGGTGTTTGGTAACCTGGATTTGTTGGGGCAAGCGGACTATTTTAACGCGTTCATTACCAGCAAGCAGGTATATTTTTTGCTGGTGTTACTGACTAGCCTAGTAGTCTTTATCCTCTATCAGGGGGTTGCCGAAGGTATTGAACGTGGCGCTAAGTTGATGATGCCGACGCTCTTTTTTATGCTAATTGGGTTGGTTATCTTTGTGCTTACCCTCGATAATGCTTTGTCAGGTGTTAAATTTTATCTTATTCCTGACATCAAGAAGCTCACTCCGACAGTGCTTAACGGCGCTCTTAGCCAAGCATTCTTTTCCTTGTCGCTTGGCATGGGGATTTTGATTACCTATGGCTCCTACATGAAGCAGAATAATAACATCCCCGCTTCTGGAAAAATGGTAGTACTGGCGGATACAGGTGTCGCCTTTTTGGCGGGCTTATTAATTATTCCTGCCATTTTTTCGTTTAATCCTAACACTAATACGGCAGAATTATCTGACTCCTCTATTTCCTTGATTTTTAACTTTTTGCCAAAAATATTTCTTGCGCTACAAAGCTCGATTGGTTATTTAGGCGCCAGCATTGTCGCCTCGGTATTTTTCCTGTTGGTATTTTTTGCCGCACTCACATCGCAGGTTTCTATCATGCAAGTTCCGCTTGCCAGCTTGCAAGATGAGCTTGGCTACAGTCGCGGCAAAAGCTTGGTGGTTCTCTGCACCGGTGCCGGTGTGCTGACACTTTGTTGCATTTTGTCTTTTGGGGATATGAGATTTTTAACCGAATTCGTTAATTATGCGGGACAAACTAAATCTTTCTTTGACGTGATCATCGATGTTTTTTACGACACTATATTGCCGCTAAACGGGCTCATCATTTGTTTGTTTGTCACCTACAAATGGAAAAAGGCTAATCTTGATGCGGAACTGGAGCTTGGTGCACCTCACTACAAAGGCTCATTGTTGGAAAGGTACGTTACTTTTTCTTTAAGCACCTTAATACCTTTTATTCTTGCGGTGATTTTCATAAATACCGTGGTGCTAAAATATTTTGGTATCAGTTTAATCGGCTAGCCGTATTCAAGAGTGCATCATGCCGATATAATGCCGCGCCATGGCCAAAAAGCAAAAAACCTCACCCGGAACTATAGCGCTCAATAAAAAAGCGCGCCACGAATACCACATTGAAGAGAAATTCGAAGCTGGCCTAGTCTTGGCTGGATGGGAGGTTAAGAGTCTGCGGGCGGGTAAAGCACAGCTAACCGAAAGCTACGTGCTACTAAAAGACCACGAAGCTTGGTTGCTCGGGGCACATATTTCACCGCTAAATACCGCTTCCACGCATGTTATTGCTGACCCTACTCGAACGCGCAAATTACTTCTTAATCAAAAAGAGCTAAGTAAATTATTTAGCGCAACCGAGCAGAAGGGGCATACCTGTGTGCCGTTAGCACTTTATTGGAAAAAAAACCTAGTGAAATGCGAAATCGCCCTCGTGACCGGGAAAAAGAAACATGATAAACGCGCCACAGAAAAGGAGCGCGACTGGAATCGAGAGAAGCAGCGAATTGTAAGGCATGATGCCAAGCACTAACGTTACTTTCGGTAAAAGAAAAGCTTGCCATTGAACTTGCGCGCAAAAATATAATCCAATTGTTGGCTTAATTGAATTGGCCTATAATGGCCGTGCTCTTTAACAGTTTGAAAAGCATCAAAAGACAGAATCCATTGATGCTGAACTTCGCTGAGTGCTTTTGCAGAAAAGCACTCAGCGAAGTTCAGGGGGCGATTCTGGATTCGACGTGGGTTACAAACCTCCGGGTGCATGCCGAGATGACAGCCAATCTCGTTAATCCAAAGCTGTAATAGTTATAGTCGCAAACGACGAAAACTACGCTCTAGCAGCTTAAACCCTGTTAGCGGTTGATACTGGATGCTAGTAAACAGGACTCAACTGTCATATAGAACTAGATCGCAGCAAAGCGTGCCTGAAGCAGCGCTGCTAAACACTATTCAGGATCGCTGTTATCGTCCCGCCCGCTGGGCTGATAACGGTTAACTCAATAAGCGGACCTAAGCATGTAGAGCCTCGAGCGGCGGACTGACGGACGCGGGTTCAAATCCCGCCGCCTCCACCAAAAGTCGTGGAAGCCCTTTATTTATAAGGGTTTCCGCTTTTCACTAGCAGCCATCACTTAGTTTTTGGTACAAACTAAGGTACAAAACGATGGCTAACTATCTCTTGGATAATCCTTCTGGATATTATTTCAGATACAGCATACCGGTATCCCTGCGTCCCCTGGTGGGCAAAAGGGAAATAAAGTATCCGCTTCACACAACTTATCGGCGAGACGCTAAGTACCAAGCAGCTTATCTCGGTGACAGCCTAAAAAAACTATTTAGGCCGCTGATCCATGATTCTAACCGCTCTATTACTGAAGACACCCCCAGGCTACTCAAAAGCAGTATAAATGCCTTGCTCGCGCAAACCAAAACAAGTGAACAGGGCAGCAGGGTAGGCTTATCCTCTTCCTTCACTCTAGAAAAATCTCATCCGAGTATGGAAAATCTCTCCTCTGCGATTAATAAATACTGTGCTGAAAAACAAAA
>Ga0209578_10003885_pt1 | contig 11105 bp, 9 predicted proteins | sample tdAd472_FD_187127 | JGI IMG/M metagenome (GOLD analysis project Ga0209578, IMG submission 187127) | Marine sediment microbial communities from the Atlantic coast under amendment with organic carbon and nitrate - tdAd47.2 (SPAdes)... | ecosystem: Environmental > Aquatic > Marine > Coastal >...
GCAGTTCGGAGCGAATCGCAGCGAGGTGGCCGTGGTGGGGTCCTATGACGAGGGCAGCCGTACGCTGCGCCTCGAAGAGCGCGGGGAGGGGGCTCTGGCGACCTACCAGCTGACCCTCGACGCCGACTTGAGCAGGGCCACGGGGCAGGTGATCACCGCCACCCACAAGCGCCCGGTGACGCTGACGCGGAGGTCGCCTTGATCGTCTTGCTGGTCGTTTGGCAGAGCGTGGCGATGGCGACGCCGGTGGGCGCCGTCCACGTGCTGGAGTCCTCGGGGGATGGCGCCGCCGGGGTGCCCCTGCTGCTGGGCGGTGGCGGCAGCGTAGGCTGGGCGGTGAGCCCACGCTTCGTGGTGGAGGGGCTCGCCGAAGGGGCCGTGGCCCCCGACAGCGGTGCGGTGTGGGCCGGCGTGCGCCCGCAGCTCCGGCTGTGGGCGGGGCCAGAGCATGGCACCCGGGTCGGGCTCGTCGGTGGCGCCGGGTATGGCTACGACGGCGGGCACGGGCTGATCGGCGGTGGGGGCCTGGCGGTCGACCTGCCGGCTCCCGACACGATGCGCCCTCGCCTGCAGGCGATGTACACGGGCGGCACCGTGGGCGATGCGCGGCTGGCCGTGTCGGTCCACCTCGCGTTCGGTCGCCCTCCCGAGGAGCCCGAGCCGGTGGTGGAGGCGCCGCCCCCCGAGCCCCTCGATCTGCCCGACGCGGCCTCGATGGTGTGGATGCCTCAGCCCACGTGCGAGTGGCTCCCTGTGCGTGAGGCGCGCCCGCTGCTGCAGGCCATGGCCGCCCGGCCGCGGCTGTCGTTCCTGGAAGACCCCTGGCACACGGCTGCCGAGGCGACCCCCGAGGTAGCCTCGCCGGTGCCCACGGAGGTGACCGCTCCCGAGCCGGTCGCCACGCCGGTGGCCAGCCCGGTCGCGCCCCCCGAGCCCGAGCCGGTGGCCCGACCTCGCCCCACCCGCGGCGACCTGGTGGTGGTGGCGCTCCCCGGCGACACGGTGTGGGTCAACGAAGCACCCGTCGAGGTGGCGGCCTCGGGCCTGGCGTCGGTGTCCCTCGATGAGGGGCGAGCCGACGTGCGCATCGTCGGTGCGGGGCGCGATGCCTCGCTGCCGGTCGCGGTGAGTGGCGGCGCGACCGTGTGGCTGCAGGTCGACGACGAGCCCCAGCTGGAGCACCTGATTCGCTTCCGGAAGGGGGCGAACGTGCTGGTCGACGAGGCAGCGGCGGTCGTGACCGAGCTGGGCGCGGCCCTCGGTGGCTGGCGGGTCGAGCTGCGCGGTGGCTACAGCCCCGAGGGCTCCCTGGCCGCCAACGAAGCCCTCGCAGGCCGCCGTGCGGAGGCGGTCAGCGAGGCCCTGCAAGCGGCCGGGGTGCCGGTCGAGCGCATCGACGTGGTGCCTCCGGAGGCGCCCGACCCCGAGGCCCTGCCCGATGACCAGCGGGCCGTCAGCCTGCGCCTGCTTCCCGCCGAGGTGACCCCATGATGCTGCTCCTCTGCTCCCTGCTGGCGGCCTGGGCCGGGCCGGTCCACACGGTCCTCCCGGGCGACACGCTGCTCGGCCTCGCGGGGGGCGATGCCGACCGGGCCGAGGCGCTGCGCGAGCTCAATGGGCTCGACGGCGAGCCGGTGGTGGGCACGCTGATCGAGCTGTTGCCGAGCCAGCTGGCCGGGGCGCAGCAGACGGCCTTCCTGTTGTCGGCGGTCGGCGAGGTCACCCAGGCCATCGGCCAGCAGGCGCCCACGCCGCTGGCGGTTCACCAGTCGGTGTCGCCCGGCTCCACGGTGTGCACCAGCGAGGGGGGGAGTGCGGCCCTTCGCCTCGCCACGCTGTGCACCTCGGACGGAGACCGCACCGATGACATCGTGCTGTCGGAGTCCACCTGCGTGAAGGTCGAGAGCGTCTACGCCGACACCTCGCAGCGGTCGACAGCGGTGCGGGTGCTCTCGGGCTCGGTGCGGGTGCAAGAGGGCGACGCCGACGGTGCGGTCTCCGTGCTCACCGATGCCGGTGTGACGGCAGGGCAGGGGGGCTTTCGGGTGACGGTCGAGGAGGAGAGCAGCCGCACCGAGGCTCTGTCGGCCCCCGTAGCGGTGGCGGCCCAGGGCGTCGCGGTAGATGTCGGGGCAGGCCAGGGTTCCCGCACGGTCGTGGGGGAGGCCCCGGGCCCGGCGGTCGACTTGCTTCCGCCCGGCGTGCCGACCCGTCCCGGCGAGGGGGAGGAGCTCGTGCGGCCCCGCTTCGAGTGGGAGCCCGTGGAGGCTGCCCTGGGCTACCGGCTGGAGATCGCCGCGGATCCGACCTTCCAGGAGGTCCTGCAGTCGGAAGACGTGTCCGACATCCCCTGGTCGCCGCCGGTGTTCATGCTGCCGTGGCCGAGCAGCGGCTCGCTGTACTGGCGGGTGTCGTCGTTCGACCGGCTAGGCTTCGTCGGGCTGCCGTCGAAGGCGATGGCGATGCGACTGCCCGAGGGGGTGGGTCGATGAGCCCGCTGCTGTGGCATCTGGCGTTGTCGGCGCACGCCGGAGGGTCGGCGGATCTGGGGGGGGACTTCCCCCTCGACGCAGACACGGTCCTGCTCGTCGACGTGCTCGACGCATCGACGGAGTCGCTGCGGTGGGAGGGCACGGGCACAGTGGAGGTGTGGGCCCCCGACGGCACGCTGCTGGCGGTGCTCGACCCAGCGGACTCGCTCCTCGTGGCCGCCGAGGGCACCTACGAGGTGCGTCTCGACGAAGACCAGGCCAGCATCTGGGAGCTGGCGGTCGACGGGGTGGCCGACGCCGGGAGCCGGGTGGCCAGCCTCGGCTGGCGCACCACCGCTGCGGCGCCGGTGATCGACGCGTCGCTGTACGCCCTGGTGCCTGTGGAAGGGGGCGATGCGGTCATCGAGGCTCGGTTCGAGGGCCTCGATGCGCAGGGCATCGAGATCCTTGCACGGCGCGCGGGGCTCGATGGCCAGGGCCGGTCGGGCCTCGTGGCCGACCACGCCGGACTCATGGGCGAGGTGCCGCTGTACCTGGGCGTCCCCTCTCGTGCAGCGCACCTCCGCCCTTCTCCGGTAGCTCCGGCCGTCACGTTCTCCGGGGGCCCCACGGGCTGCCAGGCCCTCGCCTCGGGGGTGGGCGGCACCTTCACCGCCACGGCGACCCAGGGCACGACGCTGCAGCTTCAGTGCGACATCGACGGCGATGGCGCCTTCCACCGCACCGACGGCAGCGATGTGCTGTGGCTGGAGCAGGCCGCGGCAGCCACGACCGATCTGGTCTGGGACGGTCGCCTCGACGGGGTGGGCGTGGCCCCCGGCGCGTACGCGTGCCGGGTGGTGTCGGCGGCAGGCGAAGTCCACCTCATCCTCGGGGATGCGGAGACGAGCTTCGAGGGGCTGCGCCTGTTCGAGGTAGGTCCGGACCTGGCGCGGCAGCCCCTCGACATGTTCTGGAGCGACCTGGCAGTTCAAGGGGCGGCCGTCACGATGCCCGATGGAGCGGTGGGGCTGGTGGCGTCGGGGCTCGACGGGCTGTCGAGTGGCCCCGCGACCGATCCGGCAGAGGCCAACGACAACGCGCGGGCGTGGGGCGACTTTGGGGCTACCTCGAAGGGCGACGAGGCCTACCTCGACACCTACACCTGGGTGGCGGAGGCCATCTCGCCGACGGTGACCGTCGATGTGCTCGATCCGGCCTCCGACGTAGACGGTGACGGCGTCGTCGACCTCGACGAGCGCTGCACGTGGGGAACGAGCGAAGCCCTCGCCGACAGCGACGGGGACGGCCTGGCGGACGGCGAGGAGGGGCTGATCGACCGCGATGCCGACGGGCTCATCGATCCCCTGGATCCCGACGACGACGACGACGGCGTGCCCAGCATCGACGAGGAGTCCGGCGACACCGACAACGACGGCCTCGCCGACGTACACGACGACGACGACGACGGCGACGGCCTGCCCACCAGCGTCGAGGCGCCTCGGGGCGACACCGACGGCGACGGTGACCCCGACTACGTCGACTCCGACGACGACGGCGACGGGCACCTCACGATCGTGGAGGAGGGGTTGACGGCCGACCCCGACGGGGACGGGGTCCCCAACTACCTCGACGACGACAGCGATGGCGATGGTCTGGCCGACCGCGACGAGTCGGCGACGGCCGACGAAGACGGCGACGGCCTAGTCGACTTGGTCGATCCCTTCGAGGCGCCTCCCACCGACACGGGCACGACGGACACAGGCACGACGGACACGGGCACGACGGACACGGGCACGGGCAGCGGCACGACCGACACGGGTACGACCGACACCGGCACGCCGCCGCCGACCCCCACCACGCCCACGGCCTCCGACCGTGACGGCGACGGCATCGACGACGACGACGAGCTCGCGGTGGGCACCGACCCCGACAACCCCGACAGCGATGGCGACGGACGCAGCGACGGGGCCGAGTGGAGCGACCTGGCCGCCGATCTCGACGGGGATGGGCTCATCGATGCCCTCGACGACGACGACGACGGCGACGGGATCCCGACGCGAGTGGAAGACCAGCTCCTCGACGATCCCGATGGCGATGGCATCTCCAACGCACGCGACCTCGACAGCGATGGCGACGGCATCCCCGACGCCGACGAGGGGCTGTCCGATGCGGACCGCGACGGGGTGGCCGACATGGTCGACGCCTTCGATGACCGCGAGCTCGGCACCTACGTCGGGGGGCTCGCCTGCAGCAGCACCGGGGTGGGCGTTGTTGGCTGGCTCGCGTGGCTCCCTTTGGCTCTGCTGCGCAGGAGGCGCTCGTGATGTGGTGGCTGTCGATGGCCCTCGCGGCCGTTCCCGGGCAAGACGACTACGTTCCTCCCGCCCTCGACGTGGAGCTCGCACGCCCCGTTCGCGACGGGAGGTGGTCGGTGGCGACCGAGACCGGGCGCATCGTCGAGGGCCCCTACGCGGGCGTGATGGGCACTCACGTGTCGCGCCCCGTCCGCTGGGAAGACCACCGCGGCAACCTCAGCTCCCTCGTGTCGGGGGCCACCGGGGCCTACCTGTTCGGCGGCGTCGGGGTCGATCGGCTGCAGATCGGCGTCACCGCGCCGGTATGGGTCGACGTGCGGGGGGCCTACTGGGAGGGCGGCGTCAGCGTGCTCGGCGATCCGTCGGTGGACCTCGCCGTCGGGCTGTTCGCCAGCGAAGCCTTCGCCGTCGCGGCGACCGGTCGGGTGGGCGTGCCCCTGGGCGGCGCAGACCGGATGGTCGGGGCCGGGGGCGTGTCGGGGGAGCTGGGGCTGGCGGGCGACGGGGCTGCTGGGCCGCTTCGCCTCGCGCTGGATGCCCGCTACCGCGCGACGCCGGAGCTGGGCGCCCACGACGTGGTGCAAGACGACGTGGCCATCGTGCACGCCGCCGCTGGCGTGGCGGTGGTCGACGACGTGGTGGTGGGGCTGGAGTGGCTGGCGCGACCCAGCCTGGTGGGCTCGCCGTTCGTCTCCGAGCTGCTGCTGACCGCCAGCTACGGCCCCTCGTCGGGCTGGGGCGTGCAAGCTGCTCTGGGCCGGGGCCTCACCAACGCGGTGGGGAGCCCACAGGGCCACGGGCTGATCGGGCTGCGCTACCGGCGGTAGGTGTCTGCGCGGCGTTAGAGGGGTCCCGTGATTCCTCCTCTCTCCATTGCCCCCATGATGGACCGCACCGATCGCCACATGCGGCGGGTGATGCGGGCCGTCACGCGCCACACGCTGATGTACACCGAGATGGTGACCACCCACGCGCTCGTCCACGGCGACGCGGGCTACCTGCTCCGCTACGACGAGGCGGAGCACCCGATCGCTCTGCAGCTGGGTGGCGACGACCCCGAGGCGCTGGCTCACTGTGCTCGCCTCGCGGAAGACCATGGCTACGACGAGGTCAACCTCAACGTGGGCTGCCCCTCCGACCGGGTGCAGAAGGGCTGCTTCGGGGCGGTGCTGATGCGCACCCCCGACACGGTCGCGCGGGCGGTGGAGGCGATGCGGGAGGCGGTGTCGATCGAGGTCACCGTCAAGCACCGCATCGGGGTCGACGAGATCGACGCTTACGAAGACATGCTGCGCTTCGTCGACACCGTCGCCGAAGCAGGCTGCAAGCGCTTCACCGTGCACGCCCGCAAGGCGTGGCTGCAGGGGCTGTCGCCCAAGCAGAACCGCAACGTGCCGCCCCTGCGCTACCCCGAGGTCTACCGACTCAAGGCCGAGCGGCCCCACCTCGACATCGAGATCAACGGGGGCGTGCGCACCCTCGACGAGACCCTCGAGCACCTGCACCACGTCGACGCGGTGATGATCGGGCGCGCGGCCTGCGATCGGCCCTGGCTGTTCGCCGAGGCCGACCGGCGGGTGTTCGGGGCGACGGCCGCTGACCCCACCCGCGAGGCGGTGCTCGACGAGGTCGGCGACTACATGGAGCGCTGCCGCACCGAGCCTCGCTACAAGCAGCACCGGATCACGCGGCACCTGCTCAACCTGTTCGCGGGCGAAGCGGGCACCCGGGCGTGGAAGCGCGCCCTGGCCACCGCTCCCCACGATGCGGGGCGCGAGGTGCTGGCCCAGGGGCTTCAGGCCGTCGCCGAGGCGCGCGACCGCAAGGCTGCCTTCGACGCCAGCCGGCAGGCGAGCTGATGGGCACTGCGCTGCTCCGCACGCTGCCTTCGTCGTATGCGGCGGGCGCCACCCGCGTCTACTACGAGCCGGGCTCGGGCATCGACATGCAGCGGGCCAGGCGACAGCACGAGCTGCTGGCCGAGGCCCTCGATGCGCTGGGCGACCACGTGGTGTGGCTCGACAGCCCCGACGACCAACCCGACGCAGTGTTCGTGGAAGACACGGCGGTGATCGTGGGCGACCGGGCCCTGATCGCGCGGTCGGCGCACCCGGGGCGCGCCGCGGAGGCGGAGGCCGTAGCCGATGCCCTCGACGCGATGGGGCTCACGGTCGTGCGCATGCAGGCTGGCACCCTCGACGGGGGCGACGTGCTGCGGATCGGCGGGCGGCTGTGGGTCGGGCGCTCGGACCGCACCGATGCCGATGGCGTGGCGGCGCTGCAGGGGGCCTTCCCCGAGCTGGCGGTGCAGCAGGTGAAGCTGCCGCCGGGCGTGCTGCACCTCAAGTGCGTGGCGAGCACGCCGGGGGATGGGCAGACGGTGGTGCTTGCCGAGGGCACGGTCCCCCCCGACGTGTTCGACGGGGTGAGGGTGGTACTGGTGCCTCACGACGAGGCCTACGCGGCCAACGTGGTGGGCAATGGCGACGAGGTGCTGGTGCCCGCCGGCTACCCGGGGGCGGCAGCGGCCTTGCGTCGTGCGGGGTTCACGCCGCGTGCGGTCGAGGTCTCGGAGCTGCGCAAGGGCGACGGCTCGCTGACGTGCGTGTCACTGCGGTGGTAGCGCCAGCGCCCGTGCCACGATGGCGCCGGTGAACGTGGCTCGCAGGTAGAAGGCCCGCGGCGTGGCCTGCACCCAGCGAGCATCGGCATCGAGGTGCCAGGTGTGCTGCCGGCTATGGGCTGCCTTGGGGCGTAGCTGCAGCACCTTGCCGCGCCGCGCATCCACCTGCCACAGCTCGCCCATCGCCGTGAGCTCGGTGAGCTCCTCCCAGTCGGCCCGCAACGCGGCGTCTTCCTCGGCGTTGGGACTCCACAAGATCGGGGACCCCACTTGCCGCTCCCCCGGCGGCCCTCCGCCGACGATGGGCACGAACAGCACCCGCGAGAGCTTCTGTCGAACCCAGCAGTCTTCCCAGCGGGTGACGCCTGCGGCGTCGAGGGGCGCGGTGCACACGAAGGTGGACTGCGTGGGGCGACCTCGCCGGTCGACGGGCAGGGTCTTCAGCTCGATGCCGAGGTGAGGGAAGTCGCACTGGGCTTGGCTACCGCTGCTCGCGCCGAGGGCCTCCTCCAGCACCTGCCCGATCCACCCCTTGGCTCTGCGTAGGTCGGGGGGCACGGCCATGAGCTGCGACTGCGCCACGTGGCTCAGGGGAAGCCCTGCCAGCGCGTCGGCGCGGGCGAACAGCTGGGCTTCGTCGGACGGTGGTGGCACGCCTGGCATGGCGTCATGTACCCTGTCGGACCCCCCGCAACGAGAGAGACAGGCCATGGGCGAGCGTGACGACTCGGTGGCTGAGACGGTGCACTTCGACGCGAACATGTCGTTCATCAGCCCGGTGGAGACGGTAGAGCAGCTGCCCGTCGGCCCCGAGGTGCGTGCCGGCACGATGTGCTTTGTCGATCTCGACAATGCCGTCTACTTGTACGACGGCGAGCAGTGGGCGCGCGGCGACGACGACGCCTGAGGAAGGGAAGAGGGAGCGCCCGAGGGCTACGACGACGTGGAGGCCTCGCCCCATGCGCGGGCTGGCATCGCGCGGCCCCCGGACGCTCCGCTGAGTCAGCGAAACAAGGCCTCGCCGTAGGCGCGATGGAGGGACTCCGCGTGGGCGCGCCACCGGGACTCGTCGACCTCCGTGCCCGACGCGAGGCGTGCGTGGGCCTCGAGGAGCGAGGCGGCGACCCAGGTGCGGGCCTGCAGATCGGTGACCAGCTCGAGGAGCGCAGGGTCGCGGAGGTGGGCCATGAGGTCGCGGGCGTTGTCGAGACGGTCGACGAGGTCGGCCAGACCGATGCTCAGGCGTGACAGCTCGAACTCGCGGGCGACGGGCTGAGGAGGCAGGACCGCCGCGAGGCCGAGGGCATGGCCGGCGCGCCGCCGGGCCTCGGCGAGGAGCCAGCGAAGCACCGCTTCTTCGGTGTGCCCGCGGGGGGAGGGGCGAGACGTGGGTGCAGTAGGACGTGGATGCTGGGCGACCATGGGACCTCCTCGGTACCTCCGGTCTCCAAGCAAGGTCGGTGCCGCCGAAAGATGGCGTTGGCCCGATGGGTGACGGACGTCACCGTCGGACGTCCGTCAGTCTTCCGTCGCGGCGGGAAGCAGCACGACCTGCACGCGGTCGTCGCCTGCGAGCCAGCGCTGCGCCGCCTCGTGGACGACCTCGGGGCTGAGGCTGTCGTTGCGTTCGTCCCAGCTGAGCAGGGCCAGCGGATCTTCGTCGCGCTGCAGCGCGCCGGCGAAGCCCGACAGCCAGAAGCCGTTGGAGCGAAGGCTCTCTTCCCGGCCACGCCGATTCTGCTCCTGCAGCTGCGCGACGTAGTGCGGGTCGACCGGTGCGGCGACGAGCCCGTCGACGACCTCGTGGACTGCGCCTACCAGCTCGTCGACCCGGTCGGGGTCGCAGGTGAAGCTGACGGTGATCATGGCCCACTCGGGGTCGGTCCAGTTGGTGGCGCGGGCACTGACGCCGTACACGCCGCCGCGTTCCTCGCGCAGCTCCTCACGCAGCAGGGTGCTCAGCACGCCTCCCACAGCGAACAGTCGCCCGCGGCTCATCCAGTCTTGCTCGGGAAAGGGCGTGTGCCAGGCGAGCTTGACCCGAGCCCGCTCCTCGAGCCCGGCCGTGACCTGCTGCTGCAGCTCTCCTCGGGCGGGGGTCGCGCCCAGGGGCTCCTCGGGGAGGGCTTCGCCGGCGGTGGGCAGGCCACCGATCCAGGTGGTGACCAGGGCCTCGAAGTCGTCGGGCAACGCTCCGACGAAGACGTAGTTCGCGCCGGTGTGGTCGCCGAAGAAGCGCTCCCACTGGGCCTCGCTGGCCGCGAGGTCCATCTGGTCGACCGTCTCGAGGGTCCACGGGGCGAAGCGAGGCACCTCGGGCCAGACCAGCGCCGTCCAGGCGTCGCCGAAGACGGCATCGGGCGACTGCAGCCGATTGCGCACGGCCTCCCGCTTGCTGCGCTGCACGTAGGCCAGGCCTTCCTCGGTGAACCGGGGCTGCTCGACGCTGGCGTACAGCAGCTGCAGGGCGACGCCGAGGTGCTCGGGGCTGGCCGACCCGCGGGTGCCGTGCTCGTCGCTGCTCAGGGAGTGGGATGCTGACGCCGAGGTGCCGGCGAGCCAGCGGCGCACCTGGTTGGTGTCGAGCTCGGCGTAGCCCGACGCGTAGAGGATGTCGTTGGCGGTGACGGCGGGCACGTAGGCGTCGTCGGGCAGCGATCCAGTCCCCCCGGTCGACCAGCTCTTCCAGCGGACCTCGTCGGCCTTGAAGTCGGTGTCGCGGAACCACACCTTGATGCCGTTCGACAGCTCCCACCCGGTGAACCCGAGGGACTCGGCGTAGGTCTCGTCGACCCGCTCGATGGTGGCCGGGGTGGGTGCGGCTACCAGCTGCTCGGGGAGCGCCTCCTCTTCTGCCATGGGCTCGATGGTGGACTCGGCCACCGCCTCCATCGTCGCCTCCAGCTCGGCCTCGGTGGGCGGGACCAGCCCTTCCTTGGTCGGCAGCACCGCCGTGACGACCCGGCTGCCGGGGGCCATCCACCGGCTCGTCCAGGCGTTGACCTCGTCGAGGGTGAAGGTGGGCAGCCACTCGCGGGCCATGGCGATCTCCGCGTCGAGCCCCGGCACCGTCTCCCCGTGGAGCACATGGCGGATCAGCTCCTCGGCGTGGGCACTGCTCGGCGTGGTGTCGCGTTCCTTGTCGAGGCTGTCGTACATGCGCAGGTGCTTGTCACGGGCGCGGTCGAGCTCGCCGGCGGTGAAGCCGTGGCGTCGCAGCCGCTCCACCTCCGTCCATGCGGCACGGAGGCCGTCGAGGATGCCGTCTTCGGTGGTCGCGACGCCCAGGCTGTCGGCGCCCTCGGTGGGCCCCAGCCGACGGGAGCCGGCTCCGGCACCGAGGAAGGGCGCCTCGGCCTGGCGGGCCAGCTCCGACAGTCGCTCGTTGACCATTCGGTAGGCCAGCCCCTCGATCATGCTGTCGCGGTAGTCGCTGCGGGTCTGCCCCTCGACGTCGTCGTGCTTGGCGACGACCGAGACGCTGGCTCGGGTGACCTCGGGGTCGGTCACGACCAGGTAGAAGGTGTCGTCGTGCTCGGGGATGGGGAAGCGCTCGCGGGCACGGGGCTCGTCGGGATTCGCCAGGTCCCATCGACCATCCCGATTTCGATAGAAGTAAGTGGTCGTGACCGTATCCGAGAATGTACCCTCAACATGCGTGATGATCAGATCAAGCAGGCCATTGCTGTCTAC
>Ga0209578_10003888_pt1 | contig 11102 bp, 7 predicted proteins | sample tdAd472_FD_187127 | JGI IMG/M metagenome (GOLD analysis project Ga0209578, IMG submission 187127) | Marine sediment microbial communities from the Atlantic coast under amendment with organic carbon and nitrate - tdAd47.2 (SPAdes)... | ecosystem: Environmental > Aquatic > Marine > Coastal >...
CAGCACGTCCGCCCCCGCGGGCTCGCCCTTGTGCATGAACTTCGCCACCGCTTTCTCGTCGTACTCGATCGCATCGGCATCAACAAACAAGAAAGCGATCGGCTGGCGGGCCTCGCTGAGCGTGATCGCTCGGGGCTGGATCGCCGGCGCGAGCATGTGCATCTGTTCAGCGCTCAAGAGCTGCACAAGCAACTCGTCATACCGCTCGGCCCAGATGCGCCAGACCTTGGCAAACTCGGCCGGCTCCATCGATTTGATCAGATCGAAGTTGAACGCGCGGAGCTTCTCGCGGTCGAACTTGCTGGCCGCCTTGCCCACACGCCCGAAATCAAACTTCGAATCCAGGTACGCCCGGTCGAATCGCTCGAGATCCTTGCCATCCGCCTCTTTCTCGCCCGGGTTCCAGCCGAGAAGGGCGATGTAGTTCACCACCGCCTCGGGCACATAGCCCGAGCGGCGGAAGTCCTCGACCTCGATCTCGGGCAGCTCGACATGCAGCTTCTCTGCCAGCGGAACGAGCTTGTCCTGGGGCAATTGCACCGACTTGTCCTTCTGCCACTTCTTGAAAACGCCCTCGTCGACACCCGCGTCCTCGGCTGTGACATCGCCCGCAGCCTTCACAGCTGCACGCACGGCCTTGTCCTTGTCACGCTTGCTCATCTTCGACCCGTCCGGGTTGAAAATCAGTGGCAAGTGCGCAAACGCGGGCACGCTGTAGCCGAGCGCCTCGATCAGCGCGACGTGCCGGGGTGTGTTGTTGAGGTGCTCCTGCCCGCGGATGACATGCGTGACGCCCATAGCCTCGTCATCGACGACAACCGCGAAGTGGTACGTCGGGAAGCCATCACGCTTGCGGATCACAAGATCGTCGAGTTCCTCGTATTTGAACACGACCTCGCCCAGGATCTCGTCCTTCACGGTGACCGCCTTGGCGGGCATCTTGAAGCGCAGGACGTGCTCCTCGGTTTCGGCGCGTTTGAGCGCCGAGTCGTGGTCGTAGCCTTTGCTCTGGCGGTAGATGAACGTCTGCTTGTTCGCTTCCGCCTCTTTGCGCATCTCGGCGAGTTCTTCGGGCGTGTCGAAGCAGGGGTAGGCCTGACCCGAATCGATCAGTTTCTGGATCGCCGCGTTGTAGAGATCCAGTCGCTGGGACTGGTAGTAAGGCCCCACACCCCGCGCATCGCCCCCGATGGAGCCGAAGGCCGGGCCGTCTTCCCACGTGATGCCAAGCCAGGCGAGGTCCTCAAGGATGCCAGCGGCGGCGGCCTCTGAAGAGCGTTTCTGATCGGTGTCCTCGATCCGCAGAACAAACCGCCCGCCGTGGCCGTGCGCATAAGCCGCGCAGAACAAAGCGGTTCGGGCGCCCCCGATATGGAGGTGGCCGGTGGGAGATGGTGCGAATCGGGTGATCGGGGTGCTCATTGCCCAAGGATAGGTGTGGCGGCCGTTTGCCGAGTGATGGGCGCCGGAGGGAGCTTCCTGTATACTGAATCGGTTCGAGACGGGTGAGCCAGCAAGGCGAGCCCGGCGGGGTGTTTCAGGTGGACGCCCGTCGACACGCCGGACCTGGCTTCGTGTGGCTCACCGTGACAATTCTTTGTCCCGGCCGCCCGCGGCCCCCACCGTCGTGCGTCGCTCAAACGCGACTCTCGAAGGCATGCGAGCGGCCCGAAAGGAGGGCCGCCATCATGGCGACTGCACACCCGCCCGCTGAAATCCGCAACATCGCTCTGGTTGGTCACGGTGGTTCCGGCAAGACCACACTCACCGAGCGGTTGTTATTTGCAGCGGGCGTCACCCAGCGCATGGGCAGCATCCAGGACAAGAACACCGTCAGCGATTGGGCCGAGGAAGAGCACCACCACCAGCACTCGCTGCACCAGACGATGGTCCACTTCGAGGCCAAGAGCCACATGTCGGGCGACAGCGTCGTTGTCAACTTGCTCGACACGCCGGGGCTTGGCGACTTCATCGGCCACGCGATCGCGAGCCTGCCCGCGGTCGAGACCGCAATGGTCGTCATCGACGCGGGCAAGGGCATCGAGACCGTCACCCGCCGCATCTTCAACATCGCCAAGGAGCGCAACCTGCCCCGGGCGATCGTGATCAACAAGATCGACGAGCACAACATCGACCTCGAAGGACTCGTCGAACGCATCCGTAACGCCTTCGGCATGGAGTGCCTGCCGATCAACCTGCCCACCGCCGGCGGCGAGAACGTCGTCAACGTCTTCGAGACCGAGAAAGCCGACGGCGCAACGCCCGTGTTCGGCTCGATCGAAGATGCCCACCAGCAGATCCAGGAGCAGGTCGTCGAGGTCGATGAAGCGCTCACCGAGACCTACTTCGAGGGCGGCCAGCTCGACCCGAAAAAACTTCATACCGCCTTCGAGAAGTGCATGCGAGATGGGCACCTCGTGCCCATCTGCTTCTGCTCGGCCAAGACCGGAGCGGGCATCGATGACCTCCTGCACGTCATCGTCGATTACATGCCAAGCCCCCTCGAAGGCAACCCGCGACAATTCGTTGAGGGCGGCGGGCAGACAGACGAGAAGCCCTACCACTACACCGCAGACGCCAAGAAGCCGCTGCTGGCGCACGTATTCAAGGTCGCCAGCGACAGGCACATCGGCAAGCTCGGCGTCTTCCGCGTGCACCAGGGCATGATCAAACCAAAGGACGAGGTCTACATCGGCGCCAGCAAGAAGCCCGTGCGCGTCGCGCACATCTTCAAGCGTCTCGGCAATCAGAATATCGAGGTCGACGAGCTTGGCCCGGGCGATATCGGGGCCGTCGCCAAGATCGATGAGATCCACTTCGGGTCCGTGCTGCACAGCGACCACAGCGCCGACACCGTGCACCTCAAGCGCCTGCCGCTGCCCAAGCCCATGTATGGTGTCGCGGTCGAACTCAAGAACCACAAGGACGAAGCCAAGTTCGCACCCGCGGTGCACAAGCTCATGGAAGAGGACCCGAGCCTCATCATCGAGCGCGTGGCCGCCACCAACCAGACCGTGATGCGCGGCCTGGGCGAGTTGCACCTCCGCGTCATCAACGAGAAACTCAAAGACCAGTACGGCATCGAGATCGAGACGTCCGTCCCCAAAATCGCCTTCAAAGAATCCGTCAGCGCTAAATCCGAGGGGCACCACCGGCACAAGAAGCAGTCGGGCGGCTCGGGCGAGTTCGGCGAGGTGTACCTCCGCGTCGAGCCGCTGGCGATCGAGGACTCCCACAGCGATGAGCCCGCCTTCGAGTTCGTCAACGGCACGGTCGGCGGGTCGATCCCCAGGCAGTACATCCCGGCTATCGAAAAGGGCATCCGCGATGTCCTCAAGACCGGGGCTGTCGCGGGCTATCCGATGACGGGCGTGCGGGTCGAGGTGTACGACGGCAAGTACCACGCGGTGGACTCAAAAGAGGTCGCGTTCATCAAGGCGGGCAAGCGGGCGTTCATCGACGCGGTGCAGAAGGCCAAGCCGATCCTGCTCGAGCCTTTCGTGCATCTGGAGGTGACGATCCCCAGTTCCTACATGGGCGATATCGCAAGCGATCTGTCGACCAAGCGCGGGCGTGTAGAGGACACGGAGATGGTCGGGGCCGACACGGTCATCGTCAAAGCACAGGCCCCGTTGTCGGAGCTGCAGAACTACTCGAATCAGCTCAAGAGCATGACAGCGGGCGCGGGCTCGTACACGATGGACTTCAGCCACGCCGAGCAGACGCCGCCCAACGTGCAGGCCTCGGTGATCGCCGAGTTCAAGGGACACCACGACGAGGACTGATCCTGCTCGTAGACGCATTCAACGAGCCCCCTGCGCACGCAGGGGGTTCATTTTGCGCGTTGCAAGGCCGCTACCAAGCCCGATAACACGAAGTGTCACCCGTGACGGCCCGAATGTGATGCGGGCGGATACACTCGTCCCTGTCAGGAGAGACCCAAGGCATGGACCGGATCAGTTTCACACAACACGCCAGCCCGGCCGCCAAGCAGGCGGCGGTGCGCGAGCCGAAGCTGATCGACGCCTCGGCTCGCCTGCGTTTCGCCGACCGAGCCGACACGGTTGAGCTCTCAAGCCAGGCCCAGCGTCAAACTCAGGCCTCGGCCCCCGCTCTGGCCCAGACACCACCTCAGAGCATGGCAAGGCTGGTCGCCGCCCGTGTCACTGAACCAGCGCACGAGCCGAGCCCATCGCCCGCAAGCCCCATGGCCAGCCGTGCGATGCGGTTCTATGCCGATCCGTCCGACCAGAACGCGGCCGCGACACTCGGCGCAGGCTCCGCTCTCGACATACTGGCCTGATCGTACTCGGGGTGCCACGGCTTGTCCGTCCTCGGCAAGCCGTGATTGGCTCACTACGCGCGCACGGCTTGCCTCTCGGGACAAGCCCCGGCACCCGCATACCCTTGACCAAGATGCACACGAAACAACGCCCCTCGCGCTCGGCTGTCGCGCACCACTGGCGGCTCGATCCCGACCTCGTCTTCTTGAATCACGGCTCGTTCGGCGCGTGCCCCACGCCCGTCATCGAGGCCCAGCAGCAGATGCGCGACCGCATCGAGCGCGAGCCCGTCAGCTTCTACTGCGATGAGCTCTTCCACCACACCGACCGTTCGCGCCGAGCCATCGCCTCACTCACCGGCGGCCGCCCAGAAGACTACGTCTTCCTCGCCAACGCCACACAGTCGGTCGCGACCGTGCTCGACAACGCGATGCAGGGCATCGGGCTCAAGGGCGGCAAACCGCTCGGCCCGGGCGACGAGATCCTCGTCAACAGCCACGAGTATCCCGCGTGCCAGAACATCATTAAACGGGCCGCGGCCAGGTCCGGGGCCAGGGTCGTCAGTGTCGAACTGCCCTGGCTCGATCAGCCCGCGCCCGTTACAGCAGACCAGCTCTTTGAGATCGTCATGTCGGGCGTCACCGATCGCACGCGCCTGTGCATGATGAGCCTGATCACCAGCCCGACGGGCCTGATCCTGCCGGCCGCGCGCCTCGTGCACGCGCTGGGCGCACGGGACATCACCACACTCGTCGATGCCGCCCACGGCCCGGGCGCGATCGAGATGGATGTCACCAAGATCGGCGCCGACTTCATCACCTCCAACTGCCACAAATGGCTCTGCTCGCCCAAGGGCTCGGCCTTTCTCTACGTCCGCCCAGAGCACCAGCAGGGCTTCCGCCCGCTGGCGCTCTCCAACTTTGCCAACGCCACGGAAGGCACAAAGAACCGCAGCAAGTTCAATCTCGAATTCGATTACGTCGGCACCGATGACCCAACCGCAAGGCTCGCCATCGCCGACGCGGTCGAGCGCGTCCCCGAGTGCGCGGAAAGGCCTTGGAGCGAGATCATCGCGCACAACCGCGATCTGGTGATGCGCGGCCGGGACGTGCTGCTTGAGCGACTCGGCATGACCGCGCCAGCCTCGGACGAGCTCATCGGCCCGCTGGCGGTGGTGCCATTGCCTGACACCCCGCCCGAGCGGCGTAAGGCCATCGCCAAGCGACCGACGCTCTACTCCAACGCGCTGCAGGACAACCTCGTCACGAACCACGGCGTGCAGGTGCCCGTCTGGGTGCCCAGCGCCTATCTCGGCCAGTCCTTCGACGGCAAACGCTACATCCGACTGAGCGCGCAGGTCTACAACACGCTCGCGCAGTACGAATATCTCGCCGATGCACTCGTCCAAGAGCTCGAAGCGGAAACGAAGCTCTGAGCTTTACTGCTTGATGCCGTACGCCGGGTAGAGCTTTTCTTTGAGCTGGCGCACCAGCGGCTCGGCCGAGAGCGGCTTGCCCGTGGCGCGCTCGCACAGCTGCGAGGGCGTGTACCGCCTGCCGTGGATATGAACCCTCGAACGGAACCAGCTCAAAAGCGGCGCGAAATTGCCCTTGGCGATCTGCTCATCCAGATCCGTGTTTTCTTCGCGGACCTTCTCCCAGAACTGGGCCGCGTAGAGATTCCCGAGCGTGTATGTCGGGAAGTACCCGATCAGGCCGAACGACCAGTGGACGTCCTGTAGGCAGCCCTCGCGGTCGTTTGGCACATCCAGACCAAGCGCATCCTTGTACGCCTTGTTCCACGCTTCGGGCAGGTCGGCTGTCGAGAGATCGCCCGAAAGCAGCGCCCGCTCGAGCTCGAAGCGGATCATGATGTGCAGGTTGTACGTGCCTTCGTCGGCCTCGACACGGATGAAGGACGGGTCGGCCGTGTTCACCGCGCGGGTGAGCGACTCGGGCGTCTGGTCGCCCATCACCTGACCCAGGTGCTTCTGCGCGTGAGGCAGCGCCCACGTCCAGAATGCAAGGCTCCGCCCGACCGCGTTCTCCCAGAGTCGGCTCTGGCTCTCATGGATCCCAAGGCTCACCGCCTGGCCGCAAGGCAGACCGAACTGGCTCTCGACGTGCCCCTGCCCGTGTGAATCACCCAGCGGCAGGCCCTGCTCGTAGAGCCCGTGCCCCATCTCGTGCATGATGCCGTAGAGCGAATCGGTCCAGCTCGACTCGCGGTAGCGCGTGGTCATGCGTGTGTCGCCCGGGGCGACGCCCTCGCAGAACGGGTGCGTGGTGATGTCGAGGCGCCCGCGCTCGAAGTCGAAGCCGCAGGACTTGGCAACAAACTTGCCGAACGCCTCCTGCTTGGCAGTCGCGATGGGGCGTTCGAGGATCTCGGTGCTGGGCGCTTTGCCGTTCTCGGCGATCGTGCGCACGATGTCGGTGATCTGCTTGCGCAGCGGCGTAAAGACCTCCTCGATCTCGCTCGCCTTGACGCCCGGTTCGTATGTATCGATCAACGCGTCGTAGAGCTCGCCCTTGCCGTCAGCCAGGCAGCTGGCCTTCTCGCGGCTCAGCTCAAGAACCTTGTCGAGAAACGGGCGGAAGACCGCGAAGTTCGAGTCGGCCCGCGCCGATTTCCACGCGTGCTGCGCGCGGCTGGTGGCCTCGGTCAGCTCGGAGACCAGCCTCGCGGGGACCTTGGTCTGCTTGTCGTAGTCTCGGCGCATCTCGCGGATGTTGGCCGACTCGCACGTGTCGCCCTCGGTCAGGCGTTCGTCGGACTCGCACTCTGTGATGAGTGCGCCAAGCTCTTTGGACGTGCACATCTCGTGGTGCAGCCTCGCGATGAGCGAGAGCTGGCCCGCCCTCGAATCGGCGCCGCCGGCGGGCATGTAGGTTTCCTGATCCCAGCCCAGCAGCGCACCGACCGAGTGCAGTCGGGACGCCTGGCGGGCTTTCTCGGTGAGGTTGATGTAGTGCGCGGGATGATCGGGCATGCTGTGGAACTCCGGAAATTTCAGCGGGTTTCGAGGTGTTCACGCGCCTGCTGGAGCGCGATCAGGCTGTACGCGGTGATGAGCACGGGGTCCGACTCCATCCAGCGGTCATCGACCACGCGGAACGAGCCGTCGGATTGCTGGAGGCTTTCGAGTGTATCGATCAGATCCTCGGCCCAGTCTCGCCTGTGCATCATGTCTTCTTCCTGGACGCTGACGACTTTCTCGCCCCAAGTGTTGAGCGCCCGCCCGAAGACCATGAGGTAGTAGTAGTACCCGTCGGTCCCGACGCCCGGGTTCTCTTCGAGTGTGTAGTTCTGGGCGATCCACTTGCGGGCCGCGATCACGCGCGGGTCGGAGCGATCGAGGCCGGCGTAGGCGAAGCTCTTGAAGCCCGCGTAGGTCATCGAGCCGTACGCGCGGAGCCTGCTGGCGGTCGAGCCGTCCGAGAGTGTCTCCTCGATCGTCGGGCCCTTGGACTCGCCGGTGTCGGTCTCGTCGCCCGAGGTGCCGACGGAGTAGATGAACCCGCCCTGGGTCGAGCCCTCGGCGTAGGGCATCGGGTTTGTCGCGCCGTTCATCTGTGTGCGCTCAAGAAAGACGAGCGCCCGCTGCACCGCGGGGTCATCGCCCGGCACACCCGCGTCCTGCAGCGCCTGGAGCCAGAAGTTGAGGTTGGAGTTGTCGGGCCTGCTGTGGCTGCCGTACCCGACGCCGCCATAGAACGGATGCGTGCGCGCCACGGGCTGGGCTTCATCCGAAAGGGCGCCTTGCACCGTTTGATCCGCGCCCCACTGGAGCTGACGCAGGAACTTCACCGCCGGCTCGACGCTCACTTCCGCTACGGGCAGCTCGTCGCGCGCGAGTGTGAGCGCCGAGAGACAGATCGCGGTGTTGTAGCTGGCCAAGACGCGGTCGTAGATCCCACCGTCGGGCTGACGGAAACTGAGGATGTACCCGAGGCCCTCGCCAACATCTTGGTCGCCCGCGTTGATCTCTGGATCCAGGAGCATGCCCGTCACCACGAGCCCGGTGACTGCGGGGAAGTTCGGGCCTTCATCTCGCACACTCCATCCGCCGGCGTCGTGCTGCTGAGCGCGGAGATACTCGATGGCGCGCTCGGCGATGGCTGTGGCGCGGTCTTCGAGTTCCTCCTGGGCGTGCGCGGTCAAAGTGAGTACCGAGGTCAGAACGACTGCTGCGAGCTTCTTCATTGTGATACCTCCACATCGGGTATACCCGGCGGCGGGCCCTGACGCTGCTCCAGATCCATGACGATCGCGCAAGCCGCGGCCGCGGCCGTCTCGACTCGCATGGTGTGCGACCCGAACCGGGTGATCTTCGCCCCGCTCCGGCGGAGCAGCTCCAGCTCCGCGCTCGACCAGCCGCCCTCCGGGCCGACTGCCAGTGTGAGCCGCTGGGTGCGCATTGGTTTGTATGGCTCGCCCGAGGCATCGGCGACAACCACCGGGCCGGGTGCATCGAGCAGCTGTTTGAAGCTCAATGAGGGCTGGACCTGCAAGAGCCACGCCCGGCCGCACTGCTTGGCGGACTCCTGGCAGACCCGTTCCAATCGCTCGAGCTTGCCCTCACGCGGGTTCACGACCGAACGCTCGGAACGCAAAGGCCCCCAGCTGGCCGCTCCGACCTGGCTGAGCTGGTCGACCATTTCTTCGAGCCTCGGCCCCTTGGGGACAGCCGAGCGGACATCGATCTGCGGGTAAATCGGCGGGGCCCTGCGGACCGCTTCGACACGGACATCGATCGCCCAGCCGTCCTTCTTACCCAGCTTCTCAGCCCCCACCATCGAGGCCTCGGCGATGAGCCCAAAGCCCGTCAGAAGCTCGATTCGCTCGCCCGGCTCGAGTCTTTTGACCTTCACCGCGTGCTTTGCTTCGTCGCCGGTGATGCGGACGCACTCGCCCTGCAGGAGGGGATCAGCCGAATTGACCAGAGAAATCCTGTGCATCTGAGGAGAGGCTAGCCCGGAATCTCAGAGAAGAGGTCCAATATCCCTTGAGTAAGGCCCTCGGCGAGTCGATCATGGGCGCGAGGCTCTTCGCAACCATGCCCAACCAGAAGCAGAACAATCCGGAGCCATCTCTCGATCAGCAGATCGATCAGCTTGTTGCTGGGATGACCGAGGCGACCGCAAAGCTCGAGCGCCAGATCGAGGAAGCCAATCTGCCCGACGAGGCTTTCGAGACCGCAGCTTCGATCAATGCCATCAAGCAGCCCGAAGCGAAAGAGGTCGAAACCACAGCCGCGCCCGAAACAGTAGAAACCGAGGTTACTGAGGAAGCCGAGATCGACGAGACCGCAGATGAGCCCGAAGCAGTCGAAGTGGAAACAGCCTCACTCGACGTTCAGGTCGATGCGATGCTCGAAGACGCCGCGGCATCTGTAGAGGTCTCAACTGAATCCAGATCCACAGTCGACGCGGTGGATGAAGAGCTTTCCGAGCTTGCCGACGAGATGCTCGATGGCGATTTCGACGATGCCGACACGGTGCTGGCTGCGGGCATCGAAGCGCCCACCCGGGCCGCGCCCGGTCTTGACGACCAAACCGAAACGGAAACCGAGTCCGAGCCTGCCGCTCATGAGGCGGAAGCCATCGACGAGGACGATCTCCTTGATGGTGACTTCGATGACGCCGACGAGGTGATCGCCCAGGGCGTGCCCGAAGCCCCGCAAGCAAAGATCGAGGCAGTTCCCGCAGCAGAAACTGAAACGCCTGAGCCCGAGCCTGAGCCTGTGGCTGCTGCTCCCAAGCCCAAGCCGGCGCCCGAAGCCAAGACCGAGCCGAAGGCGAAAGCGCCCAAGCCGGCGCCGTCGGCCGAGATCGATGACGAGGCCGAATCAGAGCCCGAGACCGAGCCGTCGGCCAAGCAGACGGAGCGCAAGGTCCGTCACAAGAAGCCGACCAAGCCCCGCAAGGGGAGCCTCAAGCGGAACACCGAGGGTCAGCCGCGCTGGCGTGTTTTTGCTGAGGAGGCCCGCGAGCGGACGGGCGAGGCCGCGTACATCGTCGCCGAGAAGCTCACCAAACCGCTCGATTCACGCCCCGAGATGCTCAAGGGTCTGACCGGATGGCTGGCGGCCGTCACGCTCTTCAACGCGATCGCCGTGTGGGTCTTTATGCTGGTCGTTCGCGGCCCAACCGTTGGCACCTCGGCCCAACCCGCGGTGGATCTCGCCGGCCAGCAGACCACTGCCGTAACGCACAACGAAGAGATCGACTGAGCACCCACACGCCAGCGGCGTATCAGTCGCCCTTCTTCATCGCTTCCATTTCTTTCTTGGCTTTCTCATCCGCTTCCTGAGCCTGGCGCTCGGCGAGAGCCTCAGCGATCGACGCCCGCCACTGCTCGTCGACAGCCGCGAAGGATTCGCCCAGCGCGTGCTCGCTCGCTTCATCGAGCGTCATGCCCTCCATGAGCGATTCCATCATCTCACGCCGGGCGTCCGCGCCATAGGTCTCGTCGATATAGCCGATCATGTGGCGGCCCTGCGTGTAGACCTGGCTGTAGTGCCGGGGGTCGACCGTGTAGAAATCGGTCAGGTCGTCCCAGTCGCGCAGCTCGCCCGTGTCGTACCAATGCTCGACCGCGTACTTGGAGCGTCCGCGATTGGGCGTAAAGCCCTGGGCCGCGAACTCGGCGATCCCCTCGTGCGCCCACCACGGCACAGCGTGGGCCCGCTCGACCGCCACATCGGGCTCGGGCACCGCGAACATCAGCGCGTGAGCGTACTCGTGACCGATCACGCGATTCAGATGCCCGCGCGAGAAGCTCTGCCCGACGAGCTTGATCGATTCCATCGGTTCG
>Ga0209578_10003894_pt1 | contig 11081 bp, 4 predicted proteins | sample tdAd472_FD_187127 | JGI IMG/M metagenome (GOLD analysis project Ga0209578, IMG submission 187127) | Marine sediment microbial communities from the Atlantic coast under amendment with organic carbon and nitrate - tdAd47.2 (SPAdes)... | ecosystem: Environmental > Aquatic > Marine > Coastal >...
GACCGATCCGGCTCCACCGACAACCGACTTTGATATCCGCGATTCCTTCGACACGAAAAACCAGTTCCACGGCACCGAACTCGGGCTCGCCTGTGAACTCGAAGACGGTCGCTGGTCAGTCGATCTGGACGCGAAGCTCTCACTGGGCAGCCACCGCCAGAAGGTCCGCATCAATGGCGAGACAGTCATCACGACGATGGGAGTCCCCGCGACGTACACCGGCGGGCTGCTGACTCAAACATCAAACATTGGAAAGTACGACCGAAGCCGGTTCACAGCGATCCCCGAACTGGGAGCCAGCATCGGATACCGCGTTCACAGGAACGCTCGATTGGTCCTCGGTTACCGACTGCTCATCTGGCCGGACGTCGTTCGACCGGGCGATCAGATCGACCGCACGGTCAATCCCAACCTGTTGCCCCCTTCCACTCCGCCCGTCGCCGGACCTCAACGCCCCGAATTCGGCTTTCGCGAAGTGAACTTTGTGGCTCAGGCACTTTCGATCGGCTGCGAACTCAAACGCTGACGTCTCGAAGCACAGCGCTGACCTCTCGAAGCGCACCCCGGTGCTTCGAGACTGCTCCTGGCCGACTCATTCGATTCCCGCTGCTGGACGCCGCCCGACGGCGCCCGGTTACGATTGAGGTGTGAAATGCGACTGCGCACATGGCTTGACGGCGTTCTGAACCGACTCTCCGCATGGTGGCAGCCGACGCGCCGCCGATTCCGCAAAGGTTATCTGTCTGCCCCTGCTCCACAACAACTGGAACCCCGCCTGTTACTGACAATCGACAATCTCGCCTCAATCAGTGGAGTCGTTTACGACGACCTGACCGATAACGGCCTGACTGGCGATGACGTGCGGCAGCAGAATGTGCAGGTCGAACTCTTCCAGGACGGCGGCAACGGAACCTTCGATTCCGGCGGCGGAGATGACGTTTCGCTGGGAACGCAGACAACCAGCGCTTCCGGTGAGTATCTGTTTGAACGTCTGAATGCCGGACGATACTTCGTGCAGCAAAGTGCCGCTGCCGGACTGATTCAGCGGTCCGGCGACGATGTTGTGACCGTTGACATTTCGAGTTCCGATGTGGAGGGAGTGGTCGGGACAATCATCGACGAGTTCGATGATCCGGATCCGCCGCCTGATCCACCGCAGGGGGTATCCGCGTCCTCGTCCGGCTCACTGATCGGCTCATCCTCAGTCAGCACGATGGAAGTCATCGGCGGTGAACGTGATCTGACGGTCGAACTCACCTCCGCCACGGGTGGCGTGTCCCTGAATGTCAACGCCTTCAATCTGGAACTGCTCGAATTCAATTCGAGCACCACGGGCGGAGGCCGAGGGGCGATTGTCTGGGACGGTCCTGACGGCGATGCCTTGACGCTTGATCCAACAGGTCTGGGCGGAATCGATCTCACTGACGGCGGAGTCAGCGAAGGCTTCCTGTTGACAGCCGGAGTTGACCAGAATGGCGTAACCGTCACCGTGCGAGCTTACACCGATGCAACAAGCTTCTCAGAAGGCACCTGGGCCGTCACGAACACCGGCGGAATGTCGATCGATTCACTGTTTATCGACTTTGCCGGCTTTTCGCAGGGCGGCACTGCCACTGCCCCTGCCGATTTTGCAACCGTCGGCGCGATCGAACTGCTGATCGACGGCGTTGTCGCGGCCGACGGCCAGTTCAGTTTGTTCTCAACTCTTGGGCCGACCGTCGCCACAGCGAACTTCGCGAACTTCCAGCCACTGAGTCTCGGCAATCTGGTCTGGGACGACGTCAACAACAACGGCGTCTTTGATTCCGCCAGCGAAAGCGGCATTCCCAATGTCACCGTCGAGCTGTTCGCGGACACCGACGGCAACGGTGCGTTTACGGCAGGCACCGACACGTTTCTCACGTCGACGGATACTGACGGAAGTGGCGGTTACCTGTTCTCGAATCTCTTCCCCGGTGACTACGTTCTGCGGATTCCTCAGTCGGAATTCGAACCCGGCGGCGATCTGGAAGAACTCTCCGCGAGCAGCACCGGCAACGACCCTGCTCCGGATCCCGACACAGATATCAACAACGATGACAACGGGACGTTGCTCGCTGGACAGGGCGCCGTGACTCAGGCCGTCACTCTGCTGGCGAATCTCGAACCCGACAACGATGGGGACACCGACACGAACAGCAACCTGGCTGTCGACTTCGGCTTCTTTCAGCCGGTGGACCTGCAGATCACGAAGGCAGACTCCGCCGACCCGGTCAACGCCGACGCGGCCTTCTCCTACACACTGACCGTCACGAACAATGGTCCCGAAGAGGCAACCGGTGTTGTCGCCACGGACGTTCTTCCCGCCGGGATTACCTACGTCTCCAGCTCAGTGACTCAAGGAAGCGTCAGCGAGTCCGGTGGGACGATCACGGCCTCGATCGGCACACTGGCCATCGGCGTGTCGGCAACCGTGACGATCAATGTGACGGCCGACGCCAGCACGTCGGGAACGGTCATCAACAACGCCTCTGTCACGGGTGACCAGTTCGATGTCAACGCGTCCAACAATATGACGAACGAACCGACGACCGTGACGCCGGTCGTCGATCTCGCCATCACCAAGTCGGACAACCCCGACCCGGTCGATTCCGGAGCAACGCTCGCCTACACCATCCTTGTCACAAACAACGGCCCGTCGACGGCAACGAGTGTCGTCATGACCGACACGCTGCCGGCGGGCGTCAGCTTCACATCCGCCAGCACGACGAACGGCACGGTCGGCGCGGCAGGCAACATCGTGACGGCCAACCTGGGGACTCTGGCGAGTGGTGCGTCAGCCACGATCACGATCAACGTACGAGTCGACGATTCGACGCTTGGTTCGATCCTCAACACGGCAGTCGTCACGGCGAACGAGACCGAACTCAACCTCGCCAACAATTCGGCCAGCGAGCCAACGCTGGTCAATCCGCTGGTCGATGTCAGCGTCGTCAAATCTGACGACGTCGATCCTGTGAATGCCGGTTCTCAGTTGACGTATACCCTGATCGTCTCGAACTCCGGACCGTCAACTGCCACGGGCGTCACGCTGACCGATGTTCTGCCGGCGGGCGTCAGCTTCAGCTCCGGAAGCAGCACGCAGGGTTCCGTCAGTGAGTCGATGGGCACGATCACCGCGACACTGGGAACACTCGCATCCGGCGACAGCGAAACGGTCACCATCGTCGTCGATGTCGCTGGCACAACAACCGGAACGATTCTCAACACTGCTTCAGTGACGACGAACGAACCAGATTCGAATCTGGCGAACAACTCCGCCAACGAACCGACGACCGTTGTTCCCGTCATCGATCTGGCCATCACCAAGTCCGACAGTCCCGACCCGGTAAACGCCGGCGGAATCCTCACCTACACAGTGCTCGTCACGAACAACGGACCGTCACCCGCGACGAACGTCGTCATGACCGATGTTCTGCCAGCGGGCGTCACCTTCAGCTCCGCAACCAGCACGCAGGGATCTGTCAGCGAGGCAAGCGGAACCGTAACGGCATCGCTGGGGACGCTGGCGTCCGGCGAGAGTGAGACGATCACCATCATCGTCGACGTCGCCGGCACAACGGTTGGAACGATCACCAATACCGCAACCGTTGCGGGAACAGAGAACGAGTCCAATCTGGCGAACAACTCCGCCACGGAACCGACGACCGTTGTTCCCATCATCGATCTGGCGGTCACCAAGTCCGACACTCCCGACCCGGTCAACGCCGGCGGAATCCTCACCTACACGGTGCTCGTCACGAACAACGGCCCCTCACCCGCGACGAACGTCGTGCTCACGGACGCCCTGCCGACCGAGGTCTCATTCGACTCGGCCACCCCCAGCCAGGGGAGCGTGTCCGAGTCCGGCGGCACCGTCACGGCGAATCTCGGGTCGCTCGCCAGCGGGGCGTCAGCCACCGTGACGATCGTCGCCACCGTCGCGGACTCAGCTCTGGGCACGATTACGAACACCGCATCAGTCGCCGCCACCGAAACCGAAACGAATACCGCCAACAACGTCGACACCGAACCAACGACAGTCACGCCGGTCATCGACCTTTCCATTACCAAGTCCGATGACGTCGATCCCGTCGACGCTGGCGGAACTCTGGTCTACACACTGACGATCGCCAACGCCGGGCCGTCAACGGCAACCGGCGTCATGGTCACAGATGTGCTGCCGTCCGACGTCGCTTTCACTTCGGTGACGTCAAGCCAGGGTTCGAGCACCGAGTCCGGCGGAACGATCTCGACAGACCTCGGAACCCTTGCCAGCGGAGCGTCGGCAACCGTCACGATCACTGTCTCGGTAGCGGGCACCGCGGTCGGCACCTTCACGAACAATGCTTCCGTGACCGGCAACGAAACGGACATTGCCCCCGCGAATAACTCGACGTCTGAAGACACCACGGTTCGCCCCGTCGTCGATGTTCGCATCGACAAGACAGACAGTGCCGACCCCGTCAACGCGGGCGGATCTTTCAGCTACACGCTGACCATCGTCAATGACGGTCCGTCAACAGCGACGAACGTCGTCGTGACGGACAATCTCCCCGCCGGAGTCACGTTCGCTTCCGGCGCGTCCAGCCAGGGAACCGTCAGCGAAACGTCCGGAACGGTGACGGCGAACCTGGGCACGCTGGCCAGCGGAGCATCCGCGACCATCACGCTGAACGTCGACGTCGCCGACTCGACAACGGGCACGCTGACCAACACGGCCACCGTGACCTCGATGGAGCACGACGACGATCCGTCGAACAACAGCGACACCGAACCCACGATGGTGACGCCGGTCGTTGATCTGGTCGTGACCAAGTCCGACAGCGCCGACCCGGTCAACGCCGGCGGTTCCTACTCCTACACGCTGCTCGTAACGAACAACGGACCGTCGACCGCGACGGGAGTCGTTGTGACCGACCTGCTGCCTCCCGAAGTCTCGTTCACCTCTGGTTCGGCCAGCCAGGGAAGCGTCAGCGAATCGGCGGGAACAGTGACCGCTCTGCTGGGCACACTCGCCAGCGGTGCCTCGGCGACCATCACGTTGAACGTAACGACCGCCGACTCCGCTCGGGGGACGATCACGAACACCGCGACGGTTGCCGGAAACGAAACGGAAACAAACTCGGCGAACAATCAGGACACCGAGCCAACGACGATTGTTCCGGTCGTTGATCTGGCGATTGCCAAGGTCGACTCGGTTGACCCTGCCGAGGCTGGCGGCGCGTTGACCTACACACTGACCGTGACCAATAACGGCCCGTCGACCGCGACGGGAGTCCAGGTGACCGACCTGCTGCCGCCGGAGGTGTCGTTCGTCTCGGCGGTCGCCAGCCAGGGTTCTGCAAGTCATTCCGGCGGAAGCGTATCCGCGAACCTTGGCACACTTCTCAGCGGAGACACCGCCACCGTCACACTCAACGTAACGATTGCCGACTCCGCCCTGGGCGTCATCACGAACACAGCATCCGTCACCGCGACGGAAACCGAAACAGATACGACTAACAACTCGGCCACTGAGCCGACGACCGTGACGCCGGTTGTCGACGTGCAGGTCACGAAGGTTGACGATGTCGACCCGGTAAACGCGGGCGGGACAGTGACCTACACGCTGCTCGTCAGCAACGATGGCCCGTCAACGGCGACCGGTGTGATCGTCACCGACACCCTGCCTTCCGGCGTCACCTTCCGGTCGAGCAGCTCGACTCAGGGCAGCGTGACGTCGGCCAATGGAGTCGTGACGGCGAGTCTGGGCACTCTGGCCAGCGGAGCGCAGGCGACAATTCTTCTGACGGTCGACATTGATGGCTCAACGACCGGCACGATCACAAACTCCGTCACGGTGACCACGAACGAGCCTGATCCCAATCCCGATAACAACACGGACGAAGAAGAAACGACTGTTGACCCAGTCGTCGATCTGGCCATTACCAAAACGGACAATGTTGATTCCGCCATGCCAGGCGAGTCCTTCGTCTACACGCTCCTGGTGACGAACAACGGACCGTCGTCGGCAACCGGCGTCGTCGTGAGCGACCTGCTGCCTGCGGACATCTCCTTCGTTTCCGGCACGACATCGCAGGGTTCGGTGACAGAGTCCAACGGAACCGTGACCGCTTCCCTGGGCAGCCTGCCGAACGGCGCGAGCGCGACGGTAACTCTGACAGTCACGGTTGGTTCCGGAGCAAGCGACACGCTCACCAACACCGCATCGGTGACCGCGACCGAGGACGAAACTGACACGTCGAATAACTCGGACCTGGAATCGACACCGATCACACAGCCTGCTTTGTCCACTCTGGCGGGCGTCGTCTACCTCGACGCCAACGGCAACGGCCAGTTCGACAACGGTGACGTTGGGCTCTCGGGCGTGCCGGTTTCACTGATCCCGATTGACGTTTCCGGCAGCGTGCAGGGAGCAGCCATCACACAGGCGACGGACGCGACCGGCGCTTACCGCTTTGAAGATCTGCCAGCGGGCCGCTACCGAGTCGTGGAAACTCAGCCGGAAGGATTCACTCAAGGCTCAGAAACGATCGGCACCGCAGGCGGAAACAATCCCGTTCCCAACGTCATCGACACGGTCAATCTCGGGACTGATGTCGACGCGACGAACTACAACTTCGGCGAAGCGATGTCTTCCAAGCGACGCTTTCTGGCGTCCGCCGGTTCGACGCCGACGATGAACGGCGCCACAACGCAATCCGCTTTGTCGGGTCGTGTCTACTCGGATGCGAACAGCAATGCGATGTTCGACGCTGGTGACAGCGCGCTCGCGGGAGTGACCGTTTCGCTGGTTCCGATTGACAACTCCGGCCAGCAGATCGGCACAGCCTTGATCGCAGTCACGGATTCGTTCGGCGTTTATCGTTTTGCCGAGGTTGTTCCTGGCCGGTATCGACTGGTTGAAACTCAACCGTCAACTCACGCTCAGGGAGTCGATCTCGCAGGTTCTGCCGGCGGAACAAACTCAGGTTTGTCGGACGACACGATTGACGCAGTCGTTCTGGCCTCCGGCATGATTGCGACGGGATATGACTTTGCCGAGGGAGCGATGCTGTGACTGGCACGTTCCTAAATCTGCCCGGCCGCCCGCATCTCGCTGGCGAGCTTCTTCTGGTATGCGTCGCGGGCTTCTATATCGACTCTTGCTCGTTCACTGAAATAAACGAAGCCCAGCGCCCGCCGCTGCCGGTTCGTCGAGCGGTTCGCCCCGGCTCGATGAATCGTTAGCGCGTGATGCACCAGCAGGTCACCCGGTCGGGCCGGCATCGCCACTTCCCGCTGACGATCGTCCTCCGTTGGATAGTCAGCAATACCCTGGCTGAACCCCAGCGTCGATGTGGGGGAATGGTCACGAATCCCGTCCCGGTGAGAGCCCGGCACATACCACACACAACCATTCTCATCATCGACCTCGTCCAGCGCCAGCCACATGGTCACAGCCTCGCAGGGATCGAGCATGAAGTAGTAACCGTCCTGATGAGCCGGCGTCGCCCGCCCGATTCCCGGCGGCTTGCAGAAATACTGCAGATTCTTCGGCACGACTGGCCCGTCGAGCAGCACTTCGGCGATCTCACGAAACGCCCCCGCCTGGAACAGGTCGTCAAACCAGGGATCGTTCTCGCCAAGCCGCTGCAGTTGCTTGAGCGTCGACCGGTCCGACTTGTCCTCGTAGAAGACATGGTCGATCGGCATGGTCGGCACGATCTCCCGGATGAAACGTTCGACGTGCGCGGTCAGCTCAGCGAGAGCGTCGCCCGCCACAAACTCCCGAAACGCGACGACACCGTCGGCGTTGAACTCCTGTCGCAATCGATCTGAGACGAGCTGTTCTGACATTTCTAACGTTTCCCATCTAATGAAGTCCGGACGGTCGCCGCTCGGCACTGACCTCTTCGAGCGCAACGAAGCCCGCCACCAGATTCGTCAACGCCCAGGCAGCCCGGAATCGCGGCCTGACTGGTCACCGAGAATATCAGCTGCGATCGCCTCAAACTGCGCAGACAAGTTCGACCGACGGTTGACATGGCCCGCCCCGTGTCGCGATGAAACTCGCCGACAGACAGATTCGGGCGTGATTCTGCAGCTCGCTCACGTACCATGAATCTCAATGACGGCGGCTTTTGCGCAGGAAAACGGCCCCGTCCCGATCGTATTTCTCTTCACGGGTGCGCGCGAATTGTGCCGATACTTCGATCTGCACAGTTCAGTGCCAGACGACTCTTTGGAAATGACCAGGAACTCATGTTTCGGCTCCTGACCCAGGCAATGACGGTTTCGGCAATGCTGCTGCATTCGATTTTCGGATGCTGCACGCACCATGCTCATGCCTGCGATCACGGGCATACCGTCGAGAATTGCGCGGCCAGACATGAGGCGGCAGAGCCCGCGTCCTCCCGTCACGACCACGGCCTCCATCGGCACCTCGACACTCGGCCTGAGCACGACGCCGACCGGCATGAGCACCGTTCGGACGACTGTCCACACGGCCCCTGCAGCCACGAATGCCAGAACGGCGACTGCATGTTCACGCTGTCGCCCCGAGTCAAATCGCCCACTCCGGCGGATGGCTGCCGGTGGTTTCCGCTCGCGATTGCCGAGCCATTTTTGGCCGTTGCCGCAGGGCCGCTGTTTGCCGCGCATGCCGAGCCGGCGCCGCCTGATGCGCTGGCGACCAGCTGTCGCCGCACGATGACGCAGGTCTGGCGACTGTAAGCGTCGCAGAGCGTTTCGACTCAAAAGTCCAGCACCGCGGGCCTTGTGCTTTGCCCGCTCGCGTCGATGACTGGACCGCTGAGCCGCTCATTCTTCTTCGAGTCCATTCCGCGCTTGCTGCTGCGCCGCAGGTTCCACTGCAGACGCTCCGGCAACTGCTCGAGACTCCGGCCTCCCGACTCTGGCCTCCCGACTCTGGATTGAACCATGAATCTGCGCATCCCTCGCATCCCACCCGCGGCCATTGGCTGGTCGATCGCGGCGCTGATCGTCATCTCTGGTTTCACACTTCGAGCCACCTGGATCCCGGTGACGGAATCGTGGGTCAGAAACACGATCGCCCGGCAGCGGCCATCCGCGTCGGCCGACGATCACACGGCCGAAACCACAGACGACCACGAACACGACGGCCATGAACACGACGGCCATGAACACGACAGCCACGGTCACGGCCACGACGATGCCGAATCGCTGGAACTGTCCGACAAGGCTTTGAGCAATCTCGGGTTGACGCCGGAGTTCATCCAGCCGGTTTCGCTCACGACCTACCGGCGCAGCATCACCGTTCCGGCTGTCATCGCAGAGCGTCCCGGACGGACCCGACTGCAGGTCGCCACACCGATGACCGGAGTGGTGATGCACGTTCACGCCGTCGAAGGCGAGGCCGTCGAACCCGAAACGTTGCTGTTTCAGATTCGACTGACGCACGAAGACCTGGTGCGCGCACAGACCAGTTTTCTTCAGACGATCGGCGAACTGGACGTCGAGCGGCGCGAGATTGCGCGTCTGACCGACGTTGCAAAGAGCGGCGCCGTCCCGCGAACACGTCTGCTCGAACGCGAATATGCCAGGGACAAACTCGAAGCTCTCCTGAGTGCCCAGCGGGAAGCTCTGCGACTGCACGGCCTGTCAGAGACGCAAGTCGATCAGATCGCCCAGGAGCGTCGTCTGCTGCGAGAACTCCAGGTCTTCGCCCCCGGCCCGGACGAACATGCGGACGATGAACTCAACCTCGCCGGCCTGCCGCTGCGACGAGTCGCCTGGCAACGCGCGGTGCAGACAGAACCAGCCCAACCGAAAAAGGCCGGGACACCGCTGGTCATCTCCGACCTGCACGTCCACAAGGGACAATCAGTGGCGGCAGGCGAAACGCTGTGCGTGCTCTCGGACTACAGCGATCTCTACATCGAAGGGCTGGCCTTTGAACAGGACGCCCGATCGATCGCTGCCGCGGCGGCGCGGAAGTGGCCTGTGGCGGCGGCCATCGAACAACCCGGCAACAACAGAGAAACACTGAATGGCCTGCAGATCGTCCGCCTGTCGAACGAAATCGATCCAGACTCACGGACCCTGAAATTCTACGTCCGGCTGCCGAACGAGGTCGAAAGCCTGACATCGACCGACGATGGCAACCAGTTTGTCGGCTGGCGGTACCGCCCCGGACAGCGACTGCAACTGCAGGTTCCCGTCGAAGAGTGGCTCGACCAGATCGTGCTGCCGGTCGACGCAGTCAGCAAGGAAGGCGCCGAGTTCTACGTCTTCCAGCAGAACGGCAGCCACTTCGACCGAGTCGCGGTTCATGTGAAGCATCGCGATCAGGCGTCCGTCGTCATCGCGAATGACGGCACGCTGTTTCCCGGCGATGTCGTGGCACTCCGCGGTGCGCATCAGATGCAGATGGCCCTCAAGAACAAAGCTGGCGGCGGAGTCGATCCACATGCCGGCCACAGCCACTAGGAGGGCCAGCCGTGCTCAATGCCATCATTCGTTTCGCACTTAAGCAGCGTCTGCTGACCGTGGCCGTTGCGATCTTCCTGCTCGGCTACGGAAGCTGGCAGGCGGTGCAGATGGAAATCGACGTCTTCCCTGACCTGAACCGGCCGCGCGTCGTCGTGATGACGGAAGCGCCAGGACTGGCGCCGGAAGAAGTCGAAACGCTGATCACGTTTCCCATCGAAACAGCCATGAACGGAGCGAACGGCGTGCAGGCGGTCCGCAGTTCGTCGGGAATCGGCATTTCGGTGATCTATGTCGAATTCGACTGGGGCACCGACATTTACACCGACCGGCAGATCGTGATGGAGCGTCTGCAGCTCGTGCAGGACCGCCTGCCGCAGGGCATCAAACCGACGCTGGCACCGATCTCGTCGATCATGGGCCAAATCCTGATGCTCGGCATGTGGAGTGACGGTCAGCAGACAGAACCGCTCGAACTGCGAACACTCGGCGACTGGGTGGTCCGGCAACGGTTGCTGACGATTCCCGGAGTCTCTCAGGTCTTCACGATGGGCGGCGGTCGCAAACAGTTTCAGGTCCTGGTCGATCCCGATGCCCTGCTCCGCTTC
>Ga0209578_10003895_pt1 | contig 11078 bp, 7 predicted proteins | sample tdAd472_FD_187127 | JGI IMG/M metagenome (GOLD analysis project Ga0209578, IMG submission 187127) | Marine sediment microbial communities from the Atlantic coast under amendment with organic carbon and nitrate - tdAd47.2 (SPAdes)... | ecosystem: Environmental > Aquatic > Marine > Coastal >...
TGGCCGGAGACAACACCTCCGGCGTTGGAGGATTCAAGTAATTCAAAGCGCGAAATTTCGCATGTTCCTCTTCCGTCGGCATTCGGTCGGCCTTTTTTCGATTGCATTTCGGACAAGCGATAACTTTGTTCGACCAATCTTTGGCACCACCGCGTGACAACGGAATGAAGTGATCGTCGGTAAAGCCCTTCTTTGTTTCGCCAGGAATTACGGTCTGAGGCGGGATCGGTCTTTCACAGTAGAAGCAGCGTCCGTTTTGTGCGCCGTAGCGTGAGCGGATAAATGGGGTATGAATTTTCTGTTTGGCTTTAGGTAAGGTCAAGAAATGCCTCTTCGCAACGGTCAGCGTTCCCGTGGTTTTCTTTCTACCACACTCACCAAAGAACGTCATTGATGCCCTACTCACACAACCCATAAGCCGACGCGCATACGGGCGGTGCACAATGAGCCAGAAGATCGTACTGCCGACCGCCGCGCGTGGTCTTCGACCATTCCACATGCCGGTCGATGCGTCCGCCTCGCCAGCGGTTCCGGCCATTATTGGACGGTGACGGAAAGAACGTCGCGCGACCGAGCTTGGAGGCTTGGGACACGATGTCTTCCCATTCGGCAATGCGCTGAATGTGTTCCGGGAAGCGTTCCGAGATTTCGTGGATTTCACGCTTTTGGCAATTGACACATGGCATACAGCCGACGCGGCTCATGCCTTGAAGATAAAGCGGGTTCGGCGGGACGTTGTGGCGGTGGTGGATGGCGAACACCGCGTCCACGCTCCACCGATGGATAGGACGCCAGATCCAATACCCGCCGCCCCGGTGTTCGAAGCGCGGTTGCCCTGCGCGTTTAAGGCTTTCTTCCGCACGCACACCTTGCCACGACATCACCCGTTCGCCGCTTTCCAGGATCGGCAGAACAACCTGCTCCATGATCGGCGCGATCTTCAGTTCATAAGTACAAAACTGCCCCATACGCGATGGGAACCGCCCTTTCCACAAACAAAGATCGAGATACGGATTGCCGGTGGGCTGCAAGATCTCCAGAGCGCGTCGCTTGGCGGAGTTGGTCCAGCGCACCCGCCGCCCCTTCTTGCGGCCATGCCTCTGGTCGTTGGCGATGAACCGGCGCTTGGCGGCAATCTGCGCGGAAAAGTCCGCTTTCACGAGGCGCACTTCCGGCCCGCCGGTCAGGCGCGGCAGATTGAGGGCGTAGTCGATGGTCGCCGGGTGTTCGTTTCCCGTGTCCGCCATAACGGCGATGAACTCGAAACCATGCTTGGCGGCGTATTCGAGGGCGAACAAATAGGTGGCGGTCGAATCCTTGCCACCCGATATGGAAACGACGTGTTTCATGATGCCGCTCCTCACTCGAATATCTTACCAGACGCCGTGAAGGCGTACTGGTTCATGACGATGGACTCGTCCACCGCCGCGTCGGATTGCAAGTATTCGTATTCCGCTTCCAGCCGGGCATAGAGCCAGTTGGCAAGATCGCGGAGCGCCTCGGTCACGTCCTCCTCGGTGTCTTCGGTCATGGCCACATCATCGCGGCATACGTTGATCTCCATGCTGTAGGCATGGCAATAACGGCCACGGTGGGTGATGGTGGCGGTGAGGCCGAAGAAATTTCGGCGCTGGGTTTCCGTCAATCCCTGCGCGATGCCCAGGAGGTCTTCGTCCTTGGGTGCGTGGGCCATCACCTTGGCAACGGAACCTTTGGCGTAACGGTACGATCCTTCGAAGGATGCGCCATCGCCTTGGCTGCAAAAGCCGGAAAACCAGATGCACGGCTGATGGCGCACCCCGCCGCCCATAAGGGGCACGGGACGGGTTTTCAGCTCAATGCCGAGCATCTCGCAAATGTCGACGAAATCGTCGAAGACGCAATCCCACCAGTCGTAATCGAGGTTGTCTTCCCGATACCACGCGCGGGCCTTTTCCTTGGCCTCGATGGAGAGTTCGTCAAAGGTGAAGACCTGGGTTTGGATGATCGCAGACATGTCGTCTTCTCCTGGAAAAAAGAAAGCCCAGTCCATGACCGGGCTTGGGAAAGTGGGGATGGGAAAAATGGGCTATTCCGGCGACGCCGTATCGACAGCGCGGACAAACTCCAAAAGCCGACGCTTGAACCCCTTGTTGGGATTGGCATCGAACAGAACGGCCAGTTTGATGGCGGCCTCGGAAAACTCAGGCCGGGCTTTGGCTTTCAGCCCGTCCATGTCCTGGAAGAAATAGCCGATGTCCACCTCCAGGATTTGGGCCATAAGCCAGAGTTTGCTGGCACTGATCCTGTTTGAAGATTTTTCGTACTTTTGCACCTGCTGGAACGTAACGCCGATGGCGTTCCCAAGTTCCGTCTGACTGATCTTTCGGGCGATGCGAATGGTCCGCAGGCGTTCGCCCACGGCGATGTCGATGTCATGAGGCATGATGAGGTCTCCCGTGAGCGGCGGGGAAGGCCTGTCCTCCCCTCATCACCGCTCACCCGAACCTCTTCCCGCCTCTCACTCGAAACGGCCCCTACTCCGCCGCCGGAACGCGGAAGGCTTCCGGCAAATCGTCGCCATCGTCGATGGGTGGTGGGCTGACCTCGGCAGGCCCATCATCAACGGCAAACGCCATGCCGTCCGGCAGCCATTTCGCCGCCACCGAGGCTTGCTGGGCGGTAACGGAAGCCGTGCGCTGGCCTGAGAAGATGGTTTCCAGGGTTTCGGCCAGAACGGCCTTCTTGTCGCCCTTGTGGATTTTCGCCCAAGCCTCGCCCACCACGTCCGACGCAACGTCCAACGCATAATCCTTCTTCACCCGCTTCCAGAAATTATCGCCGGTGGGACGCCAGTGCGCCGCAACGTCTATGCCGAGCCGCGACCCGATGGCGGCGAACAGATCGGGCTTGCCCGCACCCAAAGCGCCTTTCAGCGTCAGCGCCGTACAGTGGGCGAACAGGCGCTGCTTGTCTTCCATGGGCAAAGCCGCCAACGCCTGGAACGCTTCGAGCGGCGGCAGATCGAGCCAACTCAGATCAATGTCCTCTGGAATCTCCAGGTCCGGCCACCCAGATTGTTCCGCCCAGTTGTAGGGCAAGGTGGTGGACGTGGAGATTTCCAGGGGCTTTTCCGCATAGCCCAGACTCAACAGGTTGCGGGCCAGGGTGTAGAGCATGGCATCAAACGCGCAGGCGAAATCCTGGGCGAGGTGGCTCTGCGCAACCGCCAAACGGTAATCTCCCAGGTCGTCGCGCAACTTCGCGCTAAAGGCAGCCGTCCCTGTTGCAGGTTTGACGTCACTGCCCTTGCCCTTTTCCTTGAGTTGATCCTCCGGCAAGACAAACCCGCGCCGAACTTCCAGATCGCCACCATGGCTGACCGTTACGAAACATCCGGCCCGCGCCAAGTCGTCGGGCGCATAGGTGCGCAAGGCATCCTCAAGAACGCCCAGTTCCGCTTCGGCTTTTTCGAAGGCAACGAGACGTTCTTCCGTCCAGGTATCCTCATCGGCTTGGTTCTCGATGTCCTGCAACAGGTCGGCGAGACGGTCCATTTCCGCTTCCTGGTCCGGCGTCGGATCAATCGATTTGGGATGGACCGTGCGGCACGCCGAAGTGTCCTCGTAGGACAGCTCCACAACGGCATCCACCCACTTCCAGCCTTCCTTGGTCTTGATGCTTTCCGCCGTAGCGTCCAGTTTTTCCTGCACCAGTCGCATGACCAGGGCGCGATCTTCGAGCCAGAGGGCGTCCTCATCGTCGCTGAATAGGTCGCGGGTTACAGACCCACCCTCAGCCTTGTAGGCCTCCAGGCCAACGAACGTGACGTATTTGGACGACGTGGCGATTTTCTCCTCGGTCAGAAGACGGCGCACCTGATTGGCATAGATGTACCCACCACCGATTTCCTCCCACACGGCCAATTGCTGGGCGGTATCGTCAGTCACGGCGAAGGCCATCAACACATCGAGGGAAACCTCCTCGGACCGATACGCTTCACGAATCTCCGACGCGACACGGCCCAGGCGCAAACGTTGACGCACCAGTTTCTCGGACTGGCCGAAGCGGCGCGCGATATCGGATGCGCTCGCGCCCTTGTCAGCCATACGGGCATAGGCTTCGAACTGGTCGAGAACATGCATGGATAGATGATTGACGTTTTCCGCCAGCGACACCTCGTCCGGGTCACCTTCGTGGATCAAGCACCGCACGGGGGCATCTTCGAGAATGCGCCCCTCAGCGGCCAATTCCTGCAACGCAGCCAGACGCCGACCACCGGCCAGCACCTCGAAGAGATCGCCTTCGCTCAGACGCACGCCAAATAGACCATCCTCGGCGGGGCGCGCCACCAGGTTTTTCAACAGGCCCACGGACAGGATAGAAGCTTTCAATTCATCCTGATCGGCCTGCGCGGGCGGGGTTTTGCGTACGTTCAAAGGCGATAGCACCAGCCGGTTCAAGGGAATGGACACGGTGCGGGATTGGGGTTGGGTTAGCGTTTCGGACATGATGAGACTCCTGCGAGCGGCGGCGAAGGCCTTTCCCGCGCCTCTAAACCGCTCACCCGAACCTCTTCCCGCCTCTGGCTCTTCGCCACCCAATCAATTCAATCGCATTAAGCACCAAAGGCGGCGATTCCCCACCCATGGCTTTGGTTGTTTTTGTTAGGACAAAAAAGAACTGTTCCCCACCATCGCTGACAAATCCATCCTGCCCTAGGCCAACGCGGGCAAAACGCCAAATTCAATACAGACAAGCCTCCCAACAAACACGAACAGTTAGTTGCCTTCAGGCGGATCCTGCCATGTAACTTGGCCATCCGTAGCGACACGAGCGATAAGCCACCCGCACCCCGAAAGCGTGGTTATTTCTTGATCCGTAAAAGTCCCTGATGGCAAGGCCAAGCATAGCAGATGGGTTGGACGGGTCATGGCGACATAGTGGAGCTTAAGTTTTGACGACTGGCCATTTCGCTGCTTTTCCGTTCCAGCATTCCCAAGCAACCACCTTTTTATGGCATTCATCAAATATGATCGAATATAGGTCTCCAGCACCAGAACGCCGGTATGGGTTTCCCCCTTCACCGAGTGGATGGAGCCAAGGCGGATTTTCGGTAGCTGTTCGTCTTTCTGGTAAACCGTCCCGGCCTTTGCATCCACAGGAGTGCCCGCGTCGGCATCGGGCCAATTAAAAAACGCCTGAGGCGCCTGATACTCTGTCTCTCCCTCGAACACGGCTTCGATAAAGTCGCCGATTTTCTGTCGCCACTCATCTTCCCACAACTGCCTGGTCAGCTCTTCTCCATCGACGGCGAAACGGCGCATGAATTCGTTATAGCTGGCAAGCACATCCACATTTTCGGTCAGCACCTCACGTATATGGCGGTCCTTTCGCTGCCGCCGAACAACTTTCCCTCCGGCGCGGCGCCCCCCTTCCAAAACGCCTGACGCGATGCTCTCGATCACGGGATGTAGGTTGCCATTCCCACCCTTATCCATCTTGGCGCGCCCGAGCTGAACATAGCCGACAAAGGTGTCGGGCCGTGGATCGGCCTTGGTTTGTTCGGGCGCGTAGTCTTTCCAATAATCGCAGACGGAGTTTGGTTTATTGTCGTCGTTATCCGGCTCTTTGTGCTTCCCACCAACAGCGATGAAACTCCCTTTTTCCAAGGATTCCGCTGAAAAAACTTCCCGCAAATGTTCCGCGAAGGCAGGCAGAACATGTGGTCGAGCATCGCCATCAAACAGAAAAACCGCATTTTGCCCGTCAACGCCGGCCCCAGCCTTTCTTTGGTCGGGGCCGCTTCCGGTCAAGTTCTGCGGCTTGACGGCCAAAGGTGCGGCAAAGTCTGCAATGGCTTGCCCAAAACGATGGCTGTCGGGAATATCGCGCTGAATATTTTCGTCATCACTGGGGAACTTCCAGGTCGTCGGCACCTCTTTGGAATTTACACTGTGAAAAATCGCCTGATTGGCATCACCAAAGCGCTGACAAACAACGTCCGTCTCCCCGTCAACAAACACCCGATGCAGAATGCTCGACTGCAATTCGCTGTTGTCTTGTGCTTCGTCGATGAAGAGGACAGAAAAGCGCGAGCGCAACGTCTCAATTGTTTCAGGTGCAATCTCCGTTAACTCGCGCCCCCACAAAAAAGGATCCTCATAGCAAAAATATCCGGCCTCGGCGGTTTCACGGCAGGCAGTTAGCATGTTCCTGTAGGTATCGGTTTCCCTGCCTAGCGTCCCTCCTTTGCCCCAACTCACATCTCCAACACTGAAATCGGTAGCTTCGATTTGCAGAATCCCGGGGCCATTTCGCTTGTTTTCAAGAGCAGTTCTTGTCGGCACGGGCAGCCTCTTCCATCTGCGTGCCAAAGCAACTTCGGTATCAATCATCGAAACAGGGAACCCACACGCTTTGATCCACGGCATTCCCAAAAACCGATCCACGAACCCGTGGATCGTTCCGATGAAGTGGGGATAGCTCAACAACGATTGGCCTTCCGCCGTGGAGCCAAGTCTCTGCTCGATTTCATTGCGCGCAACATTGGTGTGCGACAGGACACAAATGCCGCGCCGAGTATCCGTCCACTTTCGCGCCAGGATCGCAAGTTTGGCCACGAGCAATGTGGTCTTGCCGCTACCGGGGCAAGCGGCGACATCGATGGATATCCCGTTCTTCAGCACCTCTTGTCGAGCCTGATCGAACGCCCCCTCGGGCAACCCCATGGCCCGGATTGCCCAGGCAATGTCGTCGTCATCAATCTCGGGAAAGACGAAAGGCGCGGGTTCCTTCATAGGGCTGGTTGCTCCGACACGTCATCTACATCGACAACCGCGCCCTCACCCTCTGGCGGGGCCGGGAGCGGAACCACTGCCGCATCGGCATTTGGCGTGACATGCTTGATAGCATCGACAAGATAAGACGGAAGCACAGCTTCCCACTTGCCAGCCCCCCAAACCACAGGGGTTTTCGTTTCCAGCAATTCCGCTAAGTATTGCGCGGCAATGGCCTTGGAGGCGGTGGTTTTGGTTTTATGAGCAAATTCGGCATAGATTTTTGACGCCCGCTCATCATCCTCAGGAATATCGGCGAAGCCTGCCCTAGCCTCACGCTCGGCCTCATCCCGGCTTTTTGTCCCACCGCAGATTTTTTCATCGGCCTGCGCCAGCTTCGCAGCGACATAGACCACCTCAGCCAATTCCGTATCGGCAAGGTCGTATTCAAGGGTCCATTTCTCAGAGACAAAGGAACACACGCCTTGCCCGGAAACTTTGCTGATTTTGTCCTGCCTGAACGCTTCCAGGGTCACGCCGTCTTTGGGAAAGTCAGAAACCTTTAACCATCTTCGTCCCGTAGGCCAAGCTTCATTTCCATCCGCGCCCCGAACTTTCTTGATTCCCAAAACCTCCGGCGCGCAATCGGGCATGACGTCGAGATCGGTGATGCAGGCTACGGGAATGCCGACCTCGCCTTGTGCAATATCTTCACGCATGAAAATCCGCGCGTAACGGCCCAACCCGACTCCGCCAACATTCACAACAGAAACCCCGTGTTTGGTCAGATCGCGCCCAAGCAACCGAGCCAGGGTTGGCAGCAAGATATTTTCGGCGTCCCCCTCAACGATCAAAACTCCACGGGCGAAAAACAAATTGGCCTTAGTGACATCAAGGAAGCGCTCCAAGAATCTGTAGTCGTCAGCCCCTAGCTTGGTTTGCCCTTTCGCCATGGGAAAGGCCTTTCCTTTTTGCATCAAGACCAGACTGTCCAGCGGCAAGACCGAAGCCAGATTTGGGCTGTGCGTGGTGAGGATGATTTGCAACCCGGCGTCGCTCTTTTCTGCTTGTTCTTTCAAGAACTGCATCAAGAGCAATTGCCGTTGAGGGTGGAGGTGGGCTTCCGGCTCCTCGATCAACAACAACGGTGATCCGTCCTCACCATCCCCAAGCAGCAAGAGCTCACAAGCCATATACAACAAATTGTTGGAACCAAGACCGTGACGAACCTCACCTGCCGTTCCCGCTCCACCGAGCTGAAGCTCAAGTTTCTCCAGGAGTTGGCGAAGGCGCGCATTGTCGTCCCCTCCGGCACCAATTGAAATTCGACCGGCATTCACATCCCTGGCGAACGACAACGGGTCTAGGTAGTCAGCATTGAGCTTTTCTTGTGCGCCCTGGATCGCCGTGTGTTCGCTCAATCGCTCATTCGTGTAATCTCCAAGATGCAAAACGCCCAGGTTTTCGATATTGTCAGGATGCTGGCCCTCTACATGTTGCTCGGCGCCTTCCGCACTGACCGCATCGGTTCTCAGCAACACCTGCGACAATCGCGACCCCCGTCCTGCCGACATTTCCCGTTCAGCATCGCGCAGGGGGCGAAGGTATGTCGCAGCCAGTAGGGCGCGGGCGTTCTGGTCTAGAACCGGGCCGTCCGCGTCGGCCCCGGATTTAACCTCAGTCGTAATAAACGGTCGTCCGTGGCGATAGTTTTTGTGGTTCTTAGCGACAAGGTTGAGGTAAAGAACCGCGCGCACAGAACCATCTTCAACTTTCTCATATGACAGGTATTCGGCGAAAGCCCCGCGCTCATGACCGCTCAGATCATCAAACCGGCATCTGATCTTTAACTCGCTGGCAGCCTGTGTGACGTTGAAATCGGATAACGAAACCCGCGTGAAATCAAGGTCGCTGGTACCAAGCAGCAACCGAATGGCATCAATGATCGCGGTCTTGCCATGATCGTTTCCTCCAATAATGGCCGTCACCCCTTTTGACAGGGAAACGATACCTCGATCATCACCTTCCCCAAATATCCGAAAGTTAGTCAGTTCAAGTTCATGCAGATACATGGGGGCTCCAAGTGTTAATGATCTCCTTTTGGCATACAGCCAATCTTTTTCGACCATAACACGAACACAAAAGCCCATACACCCTTCCAAAATTATCTATATCAGAACTTGCAGTTCGGACATGGTGAGGCTTCTGCAATTTGGAACGCAGCTTAGATTATGAAACTTCCCGACCATCAATGTCGTACATGACCATGATGTCCCGTGCGTCGCCGATATCGACAAATCTAGATCCGGAAATGGGCAACTGATCCATTTGCGACCAAAGAATTCTATACTCGTTCTGATACGCAAACCGGAAATCCTTAGACATGCCTGCCCCGAAATACTCGTTTTTGCGAAGTTCATAGGGATCAAAATATTGCACGGGATTATGATGAAAGTACCATCCTAGAAAAACAGACTTTCCTGCTGCCTCAATCCTACAAGCTAGCATTTCTGGCTGAGTTACAGCTACGCACGTATCCGCTTCAAATTCAGAAAACAATTGCTCATCCCAAACGCAGGAAAAACAGACCAGATGGTAGTTTGCGCCCGTGGTTGTATATGTGATGTCACCGATGACTGGCAGAGTCTGCCCCGATTCCGTTGTTACCTTTGTGTATTTTCCTGATCGAAAGGCATGCTTCCTGAGCTCGTCGTCCTGCCGAGCAGAGTTGTTCCCCGTCTCCGCGTAAGTTTCTGCCGGTGAGAAACGGATGTGCCCATCATTGACCATCTCGCGCATATATTGCCTTTTCCCATAACGAAAAATCACATCTATTCCGTTTGGCACAGTTTTCGACGGAGGCCAAAACTGCTCTTTTGCTGGGCAAATCGATAGTGACGGCGGGGTAAGGTTTCGAAATGCAAACTCTAACCGTGTCTGGTGCTCCTTGCGATACCAATACCAAGAACTCTGATAACTCGGAATCGGCACAACCCCGCGCTCGGGCGAGACAAAAGAAAACATACTACGCACCAGATCGCTATAGCGCCCGACGAGCGTCTCGTCCGTCATGCCGTTTAGATATTGGTGCATGGCATATTCCAACTCCCACATATCGGGATGGTAGGAATGTTCATTCTGCCCGAATGACCGGATAGCTTCTTCAGTTGGCATAACATCCGGTAAAGGCATACGGTCGATTTCCGGGATTTTTATCGACTTGTTGACCATGACAAGCTTTCCTCAGTACGCGAAACCGTAATCTTATAAGCTGTACGGATAAACAATTTCTGCGGTTTCGTTTTAGCGCAAATCATTTGAATTTAGAAATTGAACGAGTAATCCGATGTTGCTGGATAATGATTTGGAGCGGTTCCTGAGCATCTACAACGATGTCATGTCGGAAAAATGCAACGATGGTCCTTCTGAACAAACGACATTGAGGCATCAAGCAGACGGTCTGTTCCCTGCCGAGGTGAGACGTTTATCCCGATCAGTTGCAATCGCGTGCGTTCTTGGAGATGCGCCTGAAGATGCAGCGTCAACCATTCAAGAAATATGGCGTTCATTGGATGGGGTCCAGAGATACGCATCATTGGACGATGTAGCTGCATGGCAACAGGCTATCCGGCACGTTAAAGAGCAGGTGGACGCATCAGGGCAAGTCTCAAGTGTATTGGATCGAATAAGCCGAGAAACTCAGGTCGGCTCGGCTTGCTTAAGGCTCAGAAACATGGGTTTTGACGTACACGTTGGCGCCTACGGCCCAGTCATTGATGACGAATCCCAAGAAGCGATTTTTCGTAAGATTGATGGTCATCTTTCCTTGATCGGCGGACTCGACTGTCTCAACCAAATTTGCCGGTTCTTCTACGAAACGAACCGCATCCATGACGGCATGTGGTTGTTTGGCGACAGGGTTCCTGGCGTTTTTCAGGTTGCTGAGCCCGCAGCTCCGCTCGGATGGTTGTTTTCGTTATCGATGAAGCATCTGAACAAGGACAGCACGACCACGCAGCCAGAACTTGAATGGGCGTCAGCCGTGAAACTGGCAACGGATTTCGCGGCAACGCTTGATTTCCAGCGCTATAGTCAATTCGAACAGATCGACTTACAAGCATGCGAATTCTATCCGGCACTCGCTCAATCTTTAGGGTGGCGGGAATTATTCGCTTTGCCTCAAGCTCCATCACTCGTGATAGACGCCCTTGGCGCTGCCTTCGATGAGGTTGCGTGGCCTGGAGATTTTCTCATGATCAGGACTGAGGCTTTGTTGTTAATTGAGGAAATACGCCGACTTTTGCCCAAGCTGTCTCTCCA
>Ga0209578_10003902_pt1 | contig 11052 bp, 6 predicted proteins | sample tdAd472_FD_187127 | JGI IMG/M metagenome (GOLD analysis project Ga0209578, IMG submission 187127) | Marine sediment microbial communities from the Atlantic coast under amendment with organic carbon and nitrate - tdAd47.2 (SPAdes)... | ecosystem: Environmental > Aquatic > Marine > Coastal >...
CCGACACCGACACCGATACGGATACGGACAGCGACATGACGGCGCACACCGGCTTGCCCTACGACAGCAGCCCGGGAAGCGACAGCACCCCTGTGGGTCCGACCGGCGGAAGTGCGCACACCGGCGGGGGCGGCGGCCAGAGCGCTGGGGGCACGGGCTTCGGCGGCGGCGGCTCGGGCTTCGGCGGAGGCTCGGGCTTCGGCGGAGGCGGCTCGGGCTTCGGCGGAGGCGGATCGGGCTACGGCGGAGGCGGGAACACCGGCCTGGGGGGTGGCTCCACCGGCGACACGGGCGGCATCACTGACACCGGCACCACCGACACAGGAGCCACCGGCACCACTGGTGCGACGGGCGACACGGGCATCGCATCCGTGTGCGACACCAGCACCGTGGTCCCCCTGTTCCTGTCGGCTGACGACTCCAACAGCATGGCCTCAGCCGCCTTCAACCGCGAGCGCGTCGACGACAACCTCGAGCCCACGGATGTGCGCAGCTACGAGCTGTTCAACTACTACACCTTCGACTACCCGGTGGCGAACGACAACGAGCTCGAGATCACCGTCGAGCTCCTCGAAGACCCCGCACTCCCCGTCGGCCGCTACCACCTACAGCTCGGGGTGAGCAGCGAGGCCCGCACCAACGCCGAGCGGAACCCTCTCAACCTGGCGCTGGCGCTCGACACCTCCTGCTCGATGGGGGGGCTTCCGATCGCCTACGAAGCGGCGGTGTGCAACACCATCGCGAGCCAGCTGCTGGCGGGCGACATCGTCAACATGGTCACCTGGTCGACCGTGCAGAACGCGCCGCTCATCAACCACACCGTCACCGGCCCCAACGACCCTGTCGTCACGAGCGAGTGCAACGCCATCAGCTCCGGGGGCGGAACCAACCTCAACCAGGGCCTGGTCTCGGCCTACGACCTGCTCACTGCCAACTACGACCCCGCCAAGATCAACCGCGTGGTGCTGATCTCCGACGGCGGCGCCAACGTCGGCGTCACCGAAGCCGACCTCATCGGCGCCAAGGCCGGAGGGGCCGACAATGATGGGATGTACCTGGTGGGCATCGGCACCGACGACCCCAGGTACTACAACGACGCCCTGATGGACGAGGTCACCGACCTCGGGAAGGGCGCGTCGATCTATGTGTGGTCGCAGGCGGAGATCGACAAGATGGTCGGCGAGCGCTTCGTGAACCTGATGGACGTCGCGGCACGCAACGTCGAAGTTCAGCTCACCCTGCCCGCCGGCTTCGAGCTGGTGCGGGAGACCTTTAGCGGCGAGGGCGTGTCGACCGACCGCGAAGAGATCGACCCGCAGCACCTCGCGCCCAACGATTCGATGGTCTTCCTGCAGCAGATCGAGACCTGCGACCCAGGGGGCGTGCTGCCCACCGACGTGATCACCGTGAGCGTCAGCTGGCAAGACGACATCACCTTCCTGCCCCAGGTCGAAGAGCGCAGCTTCACCTTCGGCGACCTGCTGTCCGCCGAGACGCCCAGGCTGCATCGTGGTCGCGCCATCCAGGCCTACGCCGACGCACTGGAAGACCCGAGCACGAGCGCCATCACCGCCGCCCTCGACCTGCTCACCGTCGCCGACGGCCACTACCCGGGCGATGAGGAGCTGGCCGAGATCCGGGCCGTGCTCCTCGATCTCTGAGCGCCTGGCGACGCGGCCAAGTGTTCGCGCGGGGGGCTGGCGGGAGCTATCATGGCGACCGCTGGAGGCCCCCCATGCGCCCTTGGATCCTACTCTCTGTGCTAGCCGCGTGCGGCGGCGGCGAGCCCGGTCAGCCGAAGACCACCGAGTCTGGCCCGACCGACACGGCTACGTCGCCGACCACCGTGACGACCACGACCACCACGACCACCACGACCACCCCGACGACCGAGCCCATCGGCTTCCTCGACGGGTCGTTGTGCTACGCGCGCACGGTGTTCGAGGTCAACTGCGTCACCGGGTGCCACAGCGCCACCGTGGCCGGCGGCGGGCTCGACCTGCAGACCGATCCCTACGCAGCCACCGTCGGCAAGCTGTCGTCGGTGCCCGGCGTGCAGCTCGTCGTGCCGGGCCAGCCGGAGAACTCGCTGCTCTGGCGAAAGATGACCGGCGAGCTCGCGCCCGAGGAGGGCGACATCATGCCGCCCTCGGGGCTGCTGCCCGAGGTGGTCATCGCCCCCGTGGAGCTGTGGATCTCCCAGGGGGCCCCGAATGACTGCGACCTCGACGTCGTCGAGCCCCCTGTCACGACGGCCACCACCGGCAACCCCTACCACCCGCCCGGCTGGGCCGCGTCCGACCAACACGGCCTGGCGGCCAACCTGCAGACCGACGGCGACTGCCGCACCTGCCATGGCGTCGACCTGACCGGCGGCGTGAGCGCGGTCACCTGCGACGACTGCCACGCCCCCGGCTGGCGCACTGACTGCACCTTCTGCCACGGCGGCGTAGAAGACCTCACGGGCGCCCCCCCCGAAGACATCGACAACAACGTGCTGGTCGCGGTCACGCCCTTCCCCGAGCACTACGCCCACGTCGATGGCGATGATCACGCCACCTACGACTGCGTGCAGTGCCACAGCAAGCCCATCGACGTGCTCACCCCCGGTCACGTGTTCGAAGACTTCACGCCCGGCTACGGCGAGATGAACTATACCGCCGGCATCGCGCCGATCTCTACCTACCTGGGTGGCACCTGCAGTAACGTCTACTGCCACGGCACCGGGCTGGTCGACGGCTACGCTAGCAGCGGCGATGGCCCCAAGGCCTGCTACAGCTGCCACCCCGACATCACCAGCGACCCCAACGACTGGAACAACATGTCGGGTAGGCACAAGCAGCACCTCGACAGCGACGTGCTCTGCTCTGAGTGCCACAGCACCGTGGTCGACGCCAACCAGGCTGTGATCGGCCCGACCTACCATGTCGACGGCACCGCCACGGTCGACGTGGTCGGCCTGGTCTACAACGGCACCACCTGCGACGGCGCCTGCCACGGGCACAACCACAACGACGACGAGTGGCCCTAGTCGCGTCACGGCGCGACTAGGGGTGCACCACGTCGAACCGAAGCGTCTGCAGGTCGCGGTGACACAGCAGGCAGGCATAGGGGGCCGGCAGCGTCTCGAGGTCGCTGCCGAAGCGTAGAGCGGCCCGGTCGGTGAGCCGCCCATCGGGGCCGTAGGTCGCAAGATCGATGGCTCCGTCATCGCGCCGGGTCGACCACACCACCTCGACCTCCTCCCCGTCGTCGCCCTCCGAGACGGCCACGTGAAGGCCCTGCTCAGGCAGGTCGTAGAGGCGACGCGGCGCCTGCTTGGGCACCGACATGTCGACCTTCACGGGGGTCACCTCCCACCAGGCACCGACCTGCTGCGCCAGCTCGTCGAGGGTGGTCGGTAGCGCGCGCTCGCAGCGATAGTGCTGGTGCAGTGCGTGCCGTACCAGCTCGGCATCGACCCCAGCGTCGTCACGAGCCGCCAGGGCCGCCCGCAGGCCTCGCTGCAGGCCCTCCCCCACCCGCCCCAGGTCGTCCGGGTGGACGCGCTCCTCCAGGGCCTCCGGCGGCAGCTCCAGGGCATAGGCGAGCAGCGCCCGGTCGAGGGGCGGTACCTCGACGAGCGATACGGGCTCGGTCAGTGGCGCATCGCCCAGAGCCTCGATGACCTCCGCCAAGGCGGCATCCCCCTCCGGGAGGCCCGCATCGAAGGCCTGCGCAGGCGCCTCGCAGGTCGGAGCCGTGGCCACGGTGGGACCCGCGCAGCCCCACGCCATACCCCACAGCCCCAGCCACCTAGTTGTCGAGGGCGCCTTCACGGATCCACCGCGTCAGCATGTCGAGGTCGCTCTGCGACACCGATCCCAGCGGCGGCATCTGCTCATCGGGGCTGAGGTCGGCACACGGGTCGGGGCCCATCGTGATGCGCTGCACCAGGTAGCTGGCGTCGGGGTCGCCTGGGACGATGAACGGCTTGGGCACGCCCCCACCGGCGTTCAGGTCGTTCGGCACCGGACCACAGGACCACGCCGTGAGCTCCAGCAACCGCTCGTAGGCTCCCCGGTCGGGGCACCCGTTGCCTCCCAGGTCGGAGTCCTCCAGCGATAGCCAGCCACGGCAGTCGAAGTCGACGTTGGCGAAGTAGGCATCGGCGGCGTGGCAGCCCTGGGTAGCGCTGCCGCACGACGCGGCGAAGAAAGGCTGGATGTCAGCGGAGAACGACACCGGCGGAGGGGCGGTGTCGGACGTGGCGCTGTCGGCATCCGTGTCCGTGTCCGTGTCCGCGTCCGTGTCCGCATCCGCGTCCGCGTCCGCGTCCGTGTCCGTGTCCGCGTCGGTGTCCGCGTCGGTGTCGGTGTCGGTGTCGGTGTCGGCGGGGGACGAGGTATCGGCGACATCCTTGTCGCCGCTACACGCGCCGGACGCGAGGGTGAAGAGAACGGCGAAGCGAGACAGGTGCATGGAACCTCCGAGCCAACGCATCCTAGCGCATCCACCGCCGAAACGGCGCGCCGCCTCTCGCCGACAGCGATAGTACGAAGCCATGATTCTGCTGGCCGCCCTCGCATGCACACCCGACCCCCGCCCGACCTCGCCGGAGCCGCCCACGGTCACCGCCACCGCGTCGACCACAGGCGATACGGCAACCACCCGTCACAGCGGCGACAGCTCGGGGCTCGACACCAGCGAGCCCGCGATGCTGACGGGTGGCTGCACCCTGGCCACAGACCATGGCCTTCGTGCGACGTGCGACCTCCAACGCACTCCCGACGGGCCCATCCGCCTGGTCCTCACCCGCGATGGTGTAGAAGAGCAGCAGTGGGACGACGCGCGCGGCGAGCACATCGTGTGGGGCCTCGCCGCGGGCGGCGCGTACACATGGACGGCCACCGACCCGGGTGACCCGAGCCAGACGCTGTCGGGCAGCCTGGCGCCCCACGCAGGGCCCGTGGTCGCCGTTCCCACCGTCACGGGCACGCTCGACGGCGCCGACGCCATCCTCACCCAGGTCGGCTGCGGAGACACCGAGCGGCTGGTCGTCGTCGACGGCGACGGTGCCCTGCGCTGGTACGCCGACCCAGAGGCGCTGCGCCCGGGCACCGAGAAGATCCGCGGCTACGGGCTCACCGACACCAGCACCGTACTGGCCATCTACGACAACGAGCAGTGGGTCGAGCTGGGCTTCGAAGGCGAGGTCCACCAACAGGTCGAGCGCGGCACCACCCACGGCCGCCCCTTCCACCACGACCTGGTGCGCGCCCACGGCCTCACCTACGTGCTCGACGCCCGGGAGGTCGCCCACGGGGCCGGCACGGTCGTCTACGACGGCTTCACTGTCTACGACGCCGCGGGCATCGAGGTCGCCTCGTGGAGCGCCGAGGGGCACCTGCAGCCCGAAGACGGCAGCCCCTGCTGCGGCCACTACTGGAAGAGCGACTTCCCCAACGCCCTCGACTTCGCCCACAGCAACGCCATGTCGGTCGACGACGACGGCTTCGTCTACCTGTCGTACCGCTACATCGACACCATCCACAAGATCGTGGGCGACCCCACCGATCCCGCCTTCGGGCAGGTCGTATGGTCGCTGGTGGGGCGCGCCGACAGCTCGGTCCCCTCCGACTGGGCGCTGGTCGACCCCCTCACCGCCGAGCCCACCTTCGGGTCCCCCCACCACGTGCAGCCCACCGCCGCGGGCATTCGGCTGTACGACAACGGGTGGAGCCCCGCACGGTCCACCCGCATCCTCGAGCTCGACCTCGACGAGGGAGCCGGCACCGCGACCGTCAGCACGTCCGTCTCCCTGGGCCTGTACTGCCCCATCCAGGGCTCAGCGGTTCTCCTGCCCGACGGCAGCTGGCTCAGCGTCTGCAGCGGCGACGACAAGGTGTTTACCGTCGACCCGGCGACCGGCGAGCGAGGCTGGGAGCTCGCGCTCACCTGCCCCGACGGCAGCGAGCCCAGGCCCCCCTACCGAGCGCTTCCGATCACCCTTCCCTGACAGCACGGAACCTTGCCGTTGATCGACATCTCGCGGCGTGATGCGGCACGTCAGCACCCGTCTCATTCCTCGATGTGTCCCGTGACGCCCTAGGGCTCGACCACCAGCTCCGACATCATGCCGGACTCGCCGTGCTGGAAGATGTGGCAGTGCTTCATCCAGCGACCGGCCGCCCCGCCGTCACCGTTGGGGTCGGCGATGTCGACCCGGAACACCACGGACGCCCCCGCTGGGATGTGGGTGGTGTCTTCGTACTCGACCTGGTCGACCGCCCAGCGCACGTAGTGGTCGTGCGCGTCGCGATGCTCGTCTTCCTCGGGGTACAGCCGGAACTCGATCGGCTGGTACGAGAAGCCGTGCAAGTGGAACGGGTGAGACATCGCCGTGGTGTTGTGGACCTCCCACTCGATGGTGTCACCGATCGTGGCTGTCCTCGCCGTCGGTGCCAGGGGCTGCGACACCCCGCCGAGCGCGTCGGGCGTCCAGGACTGCCCGTCGATGTAGAAGTCGGCGAGGTGCACCCACTTGCCGTCGGCGTCTTGGATCATCTCCATCTGCTCGCCCAGCTCGGTGCCGTTGTCGCCGGTGAAGTCGCGGACCTCCCCCGACACGTCTACGGGCTCCACCGCTCGACCCACAGCCTGCAGCACCGGGTCGCCTTCCGCGATGGTGTAGCTGCCGCTGCCGTCGACGATGCGCAGCGTGGCGATGTCGACACCGCCGCGGGTGCCGTCGTCTAGGGCGTCGCCCATCATCATCATCTCGCCTTCCATGTACATGCCATGGCGCCCGCGAGCGAAGTCTTCCCAGCGAACCACGATCTCGTCTCCGACGGCACCGTTCGGTACGACGACGACGTCGGCACGCTCTGCTGGGCCGAGCAGCACCTCGCCTCGCTCGTAGCCGAGGTCGACGGTCTCGGTGCCGAGGACCTCCCCCGTCGCGACGTCGACCTTCTCGCCCTCGATGGTGCCGCCCTCGACACGCACGCTGTCGAGCAGACCGTTCTCGCCCCCCACGCGGTAGATGGTGTGGCCCGGCACCGACAAGCGCCAGTAGCGGGTGATCGACGTGTTCAGCAGCTGGAGGCGAACGCCTTCTCCCGCCGGCACGTCGTAGGTGGGGGCGACCGTGCCGTTGACCAGCAAGTGCTCGCCCTCGGTGCCGTTCATCAGCGCGAAGTCGTCGTCGACCTCGGTGTTCACCGGCGCCTGGCGGTAGATCGACAGGTCGGAGAGAACCCACAGGTAGCGGGTGGTGGGAAGGATCCCGGCCTGCTCGAGCTCCGGCTCCGCCGGGTCGTCGACGAGCAGCGTTCCGTACAGCCCGGAGTGGGTGGCCTGGGCTCCACGGATGTGCGGGTGGAACCAGTAGATGCCAGGCCGCGGCACCCGGAAGTCGTAGGTGAAGCGCTCACCGGGCATCACGCCGTCCTGCGTCGTGGGCGTGCCGTCGGCGGCGTTCGTGCCCTCGATGCCGTGCCAGTGGATGGTCGTGGGAAAGTCGTCGGGCAAGTCGTTCTGCAGGTGAACCACCACGCGGTCTCCCTGCTTCACCCTCAGCTCGGGGCCCGGGAGCGCGGCACCGTAGGTGAGCATCTTGACCACTTCGGGGCCGATGTCGATGTTGGCCTGCCGCGCCGACAGCTCCACTTCCAGCACATCAGCGGCAGGGTCGAGGTCGGCCACTGCATCGGGCGCGTCGGGGGTGAGATCTTCGGGGACCCAGTCACCCTCCTCGACAGGCTCGGCGTCGCCGCCGCAGCTAGCGAGCAGAATCGTGGCCAGCAAGGTCGTCTTCGTCATGGGGACTCCAAGGGTGCCGAAACGTGCTGAGGCGTGAGCATCATCGTCGTCCACGCCTCCCGCCCTAGACTCAAGCAGATCATGTGCCAGGCTTCCGCCACGGTTCGCCCTTCGTTGTCGGCTGACCCGTTCGCATACGTGCGAGGCCGGGTTCGCACTCCTGCGAACGCGGAGGCCGATAGAGCCCCACGCGGCGTGGTCCACCATCGGCACGCCAGCTGCACAGGTCGTCGTCATGCCCCGTTCCCTGTTCACCCTCGGGCCCCTCGCTCGTCGCCTGCTGCTAGCGTGCCTCGGTGTGGCACTGCTGCCGCTGGTGACCGCCCTAGGCCTGTCCTACCGAAGCGGCCGCGACGTGATCACCGGCCTGTTGTCGGACCACGTCGGCACCACGGCGCGGCTGTACGCCTCGGAGGTCGACCACTTCCTGGGGCAGCGTACGGTCTTGCTCGAAGCGGTGGCGAGCAGCGTGCCTTCCGATGACGCCTCACTGTCGGCGGTCGTCGACAGCTCCCCCACCCTCGAGGAGCTCCTGATCGTCGACGCGTCCGGAACGGTCGTCGCACGCTCACGCCACCAGGCAGCATGGGCGGTCGACGCATGCGGGTCGTCCATGGGCGCGGCGGTCCGAGCCGAGCACGCCGCCCACGGCGCCGGTCACGAGGTGGTCATCGGGGTGCCCAGGCCCCAAGGGGGTCGGCTGTGCGGGCGCGTGAGCTTCACGCTTCACCAAGACATGATCAGCGAACGGGCTCGCAGCTCCTTCGGCGGCCTGGCGTACATCGTCGACCAGCAGGGTGATGTGGTCTGCCACGCGTTCCACGAAGACGAACCCCATCTGCATCCAGGCCAGGCGATCACCGGGCAGGCGGCCACGAGGGCCCGAGCAGGGCGCCCCTGGCAGGGGCTCGTCGAGCACGACGGCGCATGGCACCTCGCCGCGTTCGCTCCGGCGAAATCGCTCCCGTGGGGAGTGTGGACCGAGGTCCCCCTGGCCGAGGCAAGCGCGCCGCTGCGCGCACTCACCACGCGCGCGCTGGCCCTCGGCACCGTCCTCATCGCGCTGCTCGCCATGAGCGTGTGGTGGCTCGCGCGACGCTTCGCGCAGCCTATCGAAGCCCTCGCCGCTGCGTCGCATCGCATCGCGGCCGGCGAGATCGGCGAGACCGTCCCCGTGCGTGGCAACGACGAGCTGGCGGCGCTCGCCCGCGAGTTCAATGCGATGAGCACCGCGCTGGCGCAGGCCGTCGCCGACCTCGACCGGAAGGTGCTCCAGCGCACGACGGCCCTCGACGACGCCCGCCGTTTCTCGGACTTGCTCCTCGACACCGTGGAGCAACGCATCCTGGTCATCGACTCCGATCGCAGGGTGCTGCGCGCGAACCGTTCTGCGCGGGCAGCCTATGGCGACGCCATCGTCGGCGAACGCTGCGCCATGGTGCACCAGCACCATGCAGAGCAAGAGGGGCCGTGCCCTACCGAGCGGGTGCTCTCCACGGGGGCAGCGACCACCGTGGAGGTCACCCGGCGGGTCGGAGACGCGACCGAGATCTTGTCCATCGAGAGCTACCCCATCGCAGACCAGCTCGGGCAGCCGGCCGTACTGGAGATCGAGCGAGACATCACCGAGCTGACTCAGCTGCAGGCCCGGGTCATCCACCAGGAGAAGATGGCAGCCCTGGGCACCCTGGCTGCCGGCCTCGCCCACGAGATCGGCAACCCGCTGGCCAGCCTGTCGTCGGAGCTCGAGCTGCTGGGCCGACAGCCCGAGCGAACCACCGAGGCGCTGCCCGTGTTGGAGGCACAGGTGCGACGGATGGGGCGATTGCTCCGCGAGCTCGTCGACCTCGGCCGCGCCCCCAGCGAGGCCCGTGGCCCCCTCGACATCGAGCTGGTGGTCGACGATGTGTTCCGGCTGCTCCGCGCCGCCGCGGCCGACCGGAGCGTGACCCTGCGCCGCCGGAGCCCGTCGAGCCCCCTCCCTGCCGTGGAGTCCAGCCGCGACCGGCTGATGCAGGTGCTGCTCAACCTGTGCATCAACGCCATCGACGCCTCGCCGGAGGGCGCCGAGGTGTCGGTAGAGGTGCAGGCCACGTCGACGAACTTGACCATCCACGTCAGCGATCAAGGCTCCGGGCTGCCCGAAGGCGTCGCCGAGCAGCTCTTTCATCCGTTCTTCACCACCAAGGCCCCAGGGAAGGGAAGCGGCCTCGGCCTCTTCGTGGTGGATCGCATCATAGCCTCCTTGGGAGGCACGGTCTCGGCGACCAACTGCCCAGCCGGCGGCGCCGTCTTCACCCTCACCCTCCCTCTTTCTGCAGGAGGCTCCCTTGGCTGAACCCATCCTGGTCGTCGACGACGAGGAGGTCCTGCGCAACAACGTGGCGCGCTTCCTCCGCCTGGAAGGCCACGAGGTCGACGTGGCCGGGTCCGCCGAAGAGGCCCTCGAGCTCGTCGCGAGCGCGCCCTACGGCGTGGTGATCACCGACCAGCGGTTGCCAGGCATGACAGGGCTGGAGCTCATCGCGCGCCTGCGATCCGAGCAGCCCGAGGCCCAGGCCCTGCTCCTCACAGCCTACGCGTCGGTCGACTCGGCCATCGAAGCACTGCGGGTAGGCGCGGCCGACTACCTGCTCAAGCCCGTCGCCCTCGAGGAGCTGGCTCGCAAGGTCGCGGCCCTTCAGCAGACCCAGGCCCTAAGGGAGCAGGTGCGGCGCATGCGCCAGGAGCTGCGTGAGCGCGTAGGGGAGGTCGACCTGGTCGGGCGGAGCCCCGCCATGGCCGAGGTCGAGCGCCTCATCGAGCGCATCGCACCCACCGCAGCCAACGTGCTGATCGAGGGAGAGAGCGGCACCGGCAAGGAGCTGGTCGCCCGCGCGCTCCACGAGCGCTCGAACCGCAGCGAGCGCGATGTCGTGGCCGTCAACCTCGCCGCCCAGCCCACCGACCTGGTCGACGCGACGCTCTTCGGCCACACGCGCGGGGCGTTCACGGGGTCCACCGGCGCGAGAGAGGGCGTGTTTCGCGCAGCCCGAGGCGGCACCGTGTTCCTCGACGAGGTCGGCGAGCTGCCCATGGCCGTGCAGGCCAAGCTGCTCCGCGTCATCGAGAACCGCGAGGTCCTTCCCTTGGGAGCCGACCGCCCCGTGCCCGTCGACTTTCGGCTGGTCGCCGCCACCAACCGGCCCCTGCGCGACCTCGTCGCCGCCGGCAGCTTCCGCGAAGACCTCTACTTTCGCCTCGACGTCG
>Ga0209578_10003913_pt1 | contig 11035 bp, 8 predicted proteins | sample tdAd472_FD_187127 | JGI IMG/M metagenome (GOLD analysis project Ga0209578, IMG submission 187127) | Marine sediment microbial communities from the Atlantic coast under amendment with organic carbon and nitrate - tdAd47.2 (SPAdes)... | ecosystem: Environmental > Aquatic > Marine > Coastal >...
CTCTCAAATGGCAATGGAAACTCAATATTGCCATTCTTGTCGTTTCCTTATACCTTTATCAAAGCGCTGGGATTTATGATACTTTTTTTAGTTATTCTAGTGTCCTAACTTATAGTCTCGGACTATGGTTCACCTTGATATCGGTCATCCTATTGAACAAAGCGATGATGCTAAGAAAAAGCAAAACCTGGGTTATCGGTGGATTATATCTTTGTACAGTAGCGACTATTGGGGCCAATGAAATTAGTCTGATTACGATTAACCTAATAGTTGGTTTCATTTTCTTCCTCCGCTTGTACAGGCGCCAAACTATACCTTCCTGGTATAGTTTTTTTTTGCTGCTTATTGTTGCTACTGATCTGTTGGCCTTAGCAGCCCCTGGCAATTATCATCGAATGGATCTATATGGCAATCAACCTGATATATTAACCACCTTTTTTTGGGTCTTAGCAAGTTCGTTTTGGTTATGGGTGGATTGGCTGGGAGATGGTTTACTCCTACTTTTCATTCTCTTGTGGTTCCCGCTAGGTTGGCAATGTAGGAAGCAAAAAAACACCCTTTTTGATAATTCGCTGATCTGGTTTCTTTCTACCGTTCTAATAGTTCCAATAGCCTTATTTCCCGTGTTATTGGGTACATTTAATACTAGTCTACCAGAGCGTGTAGTGGACTTATTGTTCTTTACCATCTGTTGGACTTCGCTAGGGTTTTGTCAATCGATTTTGAACAAATATAACCTGGAAAAGAATTTTTCATTTTACAATCAACCCACTTGGATCATCATCGCTTTTTTCTTCACTGCACAACTATTCTTCTCTGGAATCCGGATAAATAGGGAAAAACAAGAAAGTTCAGATAAATGGGATTTAATTTCGGTTCAATCAAATATAGGGAAGGCCTATAAGGCGCTACTAGACCAAAGTGCATCGAGATATGACCAGGCTATGCGCCTTCAATATAACGAATTGAGTACTTGCAGGGAGAGTATTTGTAAAGTAAAAGCCCCCATTGATCCGCCCTCGGCCTTATATGAAGCCCTTCCAGATCGGCGGATTCAGAAAGGTGATCCATTTATGGGGAGCTTTTTTAGAAAAGGAATTAAGCTCGTCATATACGAATGATAAGGAGAAAGTCAAAATCTACAAGGAATACATGAAAGTAACGCTAATCACCGTAGCCTACAACAGTGCAAAAACGATCCGAAAGACCCTAGAAAGCATTGCTTCTCAGGATTATCCAAATATAGAACACATCGTCATTGATGGGGCCTCCAAAGACAATACAGTAGAGATAGTAAACGAGTTCGAGCATGTACATCGCTTCATCTCTGAACCAGATAAAGGGATGTGGGATGGACTCAATAAGGGGCTAGCGATTGCCGAAGGAGAGATTATTGGGATGCTCAATTCAGACGATGTGTATGCCGACAATACGATTATTTCTCAGGTTGTCGCTGCTTTCGATCAGCATAAGGTGGATACCATATATGGAGATATCCAATTTGTATCCAATAAAGAACCCGGTAAGGTGGTCCGATATTACTCTTCCAAGAAGTTTCATCCTGGTCGTTTTCGCTATGGTTATATGCCGGCCCATCCTTCTTTTTTTGTAAAAAGGGCCGTTTATGAAAAGTATGGGCATTTCAAGCCCGATTATAAAATTGCTGCCGATTACGATCTGATGATCCGCTTTTTGAAGGTGCATCAGGTATCTTATCAATACCTTGATTTGATGATGGTCAATATGTTGATCGGCGGAATGAGTAATGATAGCTTGAAGAGTGTCTACATCCTCAACAAGGAGATCGTCAGGACATGTCGTGAAAACGGGATTTATACCAATCTATTCATCGTTTCCCTGAAATACTTCCGAAAAGTATTTGAATTGATCAATCCAGCCAGGCCGTAGCGATGAAAAAGGTATTACTGACGGGGGCTTCCGGTTTTATTGGCAGTCGATGGCTTGAAATAGATACAGGTAGTTGCGAAATCATTCCTTGTTCATTACAGCAGACGCCAATTGCTGCTATTGATTTTGCCGGAATAGATACCATCATACACCTGGCTGGTATAGCCCATCGGATGGAGCCCACACCTGATGAACTGTATTTTGAAGTGAATCATGTCCTTACCATAGCCTTGGCTAAGGCAGCCCAACAACAAGGGGTTAAGCATTTCATTTTCATGAGTACGATCAAGGTGTATGGAGAAGTAGCGCCAGCACAAATCATTACTGTTGATACGCCATGCGAGCCCGATGATGCTTATGGGCGTAGCAAATGGAAAGCAGAACAAGATTTATTGGCCCTACAAGCAGCGAACTTCCGCATTGCGATCATTAGAACGCCTATCGTTTATGGCCCACGGGTAAAAGGGAATTTGCATCGTATTATGGGCTTAGCCAAAAAAAGGCTTCCTTTACCTTTCGCCAATATCCAGAATCAGCGGAGTATGGTTTTTGTGGATAATTTGATCGCGCTGATCCAGCAGATTGTATCCGTGCAAGCCCAAGGGATTTTTCTCCCCAGCGACCAGCATCCCATTTCAACCACAAAACTAGTATCGCTGATACGGGAGGAATTGGGAATGAAGCCCAATTTATTTTCGCTCCCCTCACCGGCCCGCCAAGTACTCCAGCGTTTAAAGCCCGCACTTTATATTAGGCTATTTGACTCCCTTTTATTAGATAATACTTCTTCTAATGAAAGACTACATTTTAGTCCACCTTTTGCTACCGAGTATGGTATAAAAGAAATGGTTAAATCGTATAAACTTGAACTATCTGGCTAAGGTAGGACGGTTGATAGTCAATGGTCGATCGTCCATAGTAGCCTATCGACTCTTGTCTAGCTACCACTTGCCCCGCCTTAGACCCTAGTCTAAACTCATTCTATGAATCGATTCATCAATCTCGATCAATTTATCAGCCAACAAGTGACGGGCCGCCCTGAAAGCTTATTAGCTCCCGACATTGAAAGTCATCGTTCTGAATTAGCACAACGATTGGACGACAAATCCGTAATGGTGATTGGTGGAGCGGGAACCATTGGCTCTTCCTTTGTAAAGGCCGTTTTACAGTTTAAGGTGAAACGCTTGTTTGTGATCGATACCAATGAAAATGGTTTAGCGGAGTTAGTACGCGATCTAAGAAGTAGTACAGGCTTGCATATTCCTGAGGTGCTCATTACCTATCCTATCAATTTTGGGACAGCCGTCTTTGAAAAAATCTGGCGGGGGGAGGGGCCATTTGATATTGTGGCTAATTTTGCGGCCCACAAGCATGTGAGAAGTGAAAAGGATCACTACTCTATCGAGGCTATGGTAGAAAACAATGTGCTACTGGCTAAAAGACTGCTTGACCTCTTAGCTGAAAATCCACCGGAACGCTTCTTTTGTGTATCGACCGATAAGGCAGCTAATCCGGTCAATGTGATGGGCGCCAGCAAGAAATTAATGGAAGAAGTGATTTTGGCCTATTCCAAAATTATGCCGATCACCACAGCTCGTTTTGCCAATGTGGCTTTCTCCAATGGTAGTCTTCCTTTTGCTTTTATTCAGCGACTAATGAAACAGCAACCGCTATCTAGTCCTATAGATGTCAAGCGTTACTTCGTCTCTCCGGAAGAATCAGGTCAATTGTGTATGTTGGCTTGCATGTTAGGAGAATCGGGTGATATATTTTTCCCCAAACTAGATGAAACAGAAGATGTGTTAACTTTTGCACAGATCGCCGAACGCCTTTTAGCTGAATTAGGCTACGAACCAGATTATTGCGAAACAGAAGACGAAGCTCGTCAAAAAGCGAAAGCGATGACGGCCCATACGCAGCAATATCCCGTGTTCTTCTTTGCGACCAATACTTCTGGTGAAAAACCTTTTGAGGAATTCTATACGACATCAGAAACCGTTGACCTAGACACTTTTCAAGCCTTAGGTGTGATCAAGGATGCCAAACGTAGAAAAATTCAAGATCTGAATGCAATTATCAACAACCTAGATCAGCTGTTTACTTCCAAGGAGATCACCAAAGAAAAAGTCGTTGAAGTCCTTAAGGATTTTCTGCCAACCTTCGAGCATATTGAAACAGGTAAGAATTTAGACCAGCGAATGTAGTATCTCTGGCCATGTCAGGTGCTGGGGTTGAAGGAGTAGAGTTTAAGGTTTAGGCGAGAGTATCGGGTTTAGGGTTTAAAACTTGTCTCAGCGCCCTGTCAATATGATTAGAGCTATTTGGGCCGCGCTTTTGGAGATAAATAAAATGTCTCCTAAATATCTAGTAGCATGCGCCCAGCTAAACCTTAAACTTTCAACCTTAAACATGGTTCTTTCAACTTCTACACCTCAACCACATCCAAGCCCAATAGTTTAAACAAACGACAACCCCCTATTTTATGTATCTGATCATAAAACGTATTATCGATATACTACTGGCTGCGCTCGTTCTAATTCTTCTCTTCCCTTTATTCCTTCCGATTGTAATAGGCTTGAGACTAACCGGAGAAGGCGAAATCTTCTATCTCCAGAAGCGGGTGGGTTATAAAAATCAATTCTTCTACATTTGGAAATTTGCCACCATGTTGAAGGATAGCCCTAATATCGGTACTGGCGAATTGACGCTCCGCAATGACCCTCGCCTTACTCCTCTGGGGAAATATTTACGAATGACCAAAATCAACGAATTGCCCCAAATCATCAATGTATTAAAAGGGGATATGAGTATAGTCGGTCCAAGACCACTAACCGAAAAAGCTTTTTTGGCCTACCCGGAAGAAATCAGGGCCTTCATTTACAACGCCAAACCTGGCATTACGGGCATTGGGTCAATTATATTTAGAGATGAAGAAGAGACCATATCTAAATCAAAAGAAGATCCACACGTTTTTTACCGAAAATATATCGCGCCTTATAAGGGCCAACTAGAATTGTGGTATCAGCAGCATAAATCAACTTTTGTCGACTTTTTATTAATGTTCCTCACTGCCTGGGTGATTATTTCCCCCAAGAGTAAGCTCTACTTTCAGTTTTTCAAAGACCTTCCTCCAGCCAATGAGCAGTTAGAAAAAATTAAAGCACAATGAAAAAAGCCCTCATCACAGGTATTACTGGGCAAGACGGTGCCTATTTAAGCGAATTTTTACTTCAAAAAGGCTATGAGGTGCATGGCGTAAAACGCCGTTCCTCCCTTTTCAATACCTCCCGTATTGATCATCTTTATCAGGACCCTCATGAAGAAACAGTACGCTTTCATTTACATTATGGAGATCTTACCGACTCGACTAATATCATTCGTATTATTCGCGAGGTAGAGCCAGATGAAATCTACAACCTCGGTGCCATGTCTCATGTGAAAGTAAGTTTTGAAGCACCCGAGTATGCCGCAGATGTAGATGCGGTGGGCACGCTAAGGGTACTTGAGGCCGTACGTTTCTTGGATATGAGTCAGAAAACCAAGATTTATCAAGCGTCGACCTCGGAATTATATGGATTAGTTCAGGAGGTGCCTCAAAGCGAAACCACCCCCTTTTATCCTCGCTCTCCTTATGCCGTGGCCAAGTTGTATGCCTATTGGATTACCGTAAATTACCGGGAAGCTTACAATATGTTTGCTTGCAATGGTATTTTGTTTAATCATGAAAGTCCACTCCGAGGTGAAACCTTTGTGACCAGAAAAATAACAAGAGCAGTCGCAAAAATCGGATTAGGCTTACAAGAAAAACTCTACCTAGGCAATCTTGACGCCAAGCGAGATTGGGGGCATGCTAAAGATTATGTAGAAGCCATGTGGCTCATCTTGCAGCAAGAAAAACCAGAGGATTATGTCATTGCAACGGGTATTACAACAGCTGTCAGAGACTTCGTGCGAATGTCTTTTCGAGAAATTGGCATAGAACTTGCCTTTAGGGGGGAAGGAGTAGATGAAATTGGTTATGTGGTGGAAAGTAATCACCCTGAATACATCTTACCGATTGGAAAGGAAGTGGTGGCAGTCGACCCACGCTATTTCCGTCCCACGGAAGTGGAATTGCTAATCGGTGATCCCACTAAGTCCAATACGAAACTAGGATGGCAACCTAAATATACGCTAGCAGAATTGTGTAGCGAAATGGTCGCCTCTGATCTCAACCTATTCAAAAGGGACCAGGTATTGAAAGCAGCCGGCTTTGAAATCAAAAATGAGTATGAATAATTTCTGCTATAGCGTGTTTACATTTGAAAATTTACCAGAAATGAGCAAAACGAGATTGAAAAAGCGGAAATGGGAAATGGGAAGTGGGAAGTGGGAAAACTAGCCTAGCCCAACCGAGATTCCGCCCTGTCTGCCAGTCTAGCACCAGATAGATTCTGGCGAAAAGCCAGGCAGGCTTCCGATTTCGAACTTCCAACTTCAACCTTTTCGGAATCTATGAGCTAGAAAACAAGGCTTCGGAATACCAGTACTCGATAAACTTCAAATAAACCTACATAATAATAATCTCCCTTTAAATGAAAAAAGACGCTAAAATTTACATCGCAGGACATAATGGAATGGTCGGCTCTGGCTTATTAAGAAGACTTAAAGCTGAAGGCTATACCAACTTCCTCTTGCGATCCTCTAAAGAATTGGATTTGCGCAATCAGCAATTGGTTAATGAATTGTTCGAGCAAGAAAAACCAGAGTACGTATTTATCGCCGCAGCTAAGGTCGGAGGGATTCTGGCGAATGATACCTATCGCGCAGAGTTTTTATATGATAATCTAATCATCCAGACCAATGTTATTCATGCGGCCTATATGAATAAAGTGAAGAAGCTCATGTTTTTGGGTTCTTCCTGTATTTATCCTGAACTAGCCCCGCAACCGCTCCGAGAAGATTTTCTATTACTAGGTCCGCTCGGTCCCACTAATCAGCCTTACGCGATAGCTAAGATAGCAGGCATCAAAATGTGTGATGCTTATAGAGATCAATATGGATGTAATTATATATCTGTCATGCCTACCAATCTTTATGGCCCCAATGACAATTATGACCTGGAAAAGTCTCACGTTCTTCCGGCTTTGATCCGGAAATTTCACGAGGCTAAGCGAGACGGTGCTAAAGAAGTCGTGATTTGGGGGACTGGAAGCCCTTTGAGGGAATTCTTACATGTAGACGACATGGTCGACGCCTGCTATCACCTCATGCTGCACTATGATGAAGGTGGCTTGGTTAATGTTGGAATGGGGAAAGATATCTCGATCAAAAACCTAGCATTATTAGTGAAAGAAATTGTGGGTTTTGAAGGTGATTTAGCTCATGATATGACAAAGCCTGATGGCACCCCTCGGAAATTGCTGGATATAACTAAGTTGGAGAAATCGGGTTGGACGCCCAAGGTTAGCTTGAGGGAGGGTATCACACAGGTATATGCTGATTTAAAAGATGAGGAGTGGTATTAACTCCGTACCAGATTTGGCGGGACTTTTCCCGCAAGCCCTACTCGAAAAAACAATCGAAATAAAAGCCTTCGTAAGCTTAGCTTGCAACCCTTTCCCCAAAATACCGTTTATCCGTTTGAACGATTTCCTTAATATCTCAATTCCTGTTAGGAGCTTGGTAGTAAAAGATACAATTAAGCTTGGATCAAAGACTTCAGAAGTTTACTTAGACAAGCCTTGGGAAACTTCTGAAGTGGGTTGGTCGATAGTTGGGAAAATCTTTCCTTTCATTGACCCAATTACTGGATGTCCGAGACGAGCTCTGCTCGTTCGCGGTCTTCCGTTGCGCCTGCCTTCAGGGGCTCCTGCCCGTCGTATAGTGACTGCGGGCGGGAGCCCGCAACCTAGGCCGGCTTACAAGCATGAGCTTGTAGCCTACATCACATGATAATAGGATAGAGTGAATTGATTTTTCATCGGTAAAACAATATTCTTTTTTGGTGAAGTTGGCTTCAGCTAATTGCTAAGCTATCGACCAACCCACAATATCACGTTTTTTATTACAGAGCAGAAGCCGTTCAAACTAACATAACTTGCAACATTCAATCTACCCATAAAATGTCAAACACCTACGTAGCTATAATGGCAGGCGGAGTCGGCTCCCGATTCTGGCCAGCCAGTCGAGAAGACCGTCCCAAACAATTTCTGGATATCCTAGGGGTAGGAAAATCCCTCTTAAGATTAACCTTTGAGCGCTTCCTCGATTTATGCCCAGCTACGAATATATTTATCGTTACGAATGGGAGGTACAAGGCATTGGTCAAGGAACATTTGCCCGAACTGACTGATAACCAAATACTCTGCGAACCCTCCCGTAATAATACGGCTCCATGTATCGCTTACACGGCCTTCAAGCTACAAGCCTTGAATCCCGCAGCTAACCTTATTGTAGCGCCTTCTGACCACATTATTTTACAAGAAAGACGATTCCTAGATGCACTGCGGCAAGCCTTAAATTTTACGGCGGTAAATGATGCCTTGCTGACGCTAGGTATTGAACCTACGCGTCCGGATACGGGCTATGGTTATATCAATTACGAGGCTTCCCCAGTCAAAGCAAATGTCCACCAAGTAAAGCGTTTTACGGAAAAGCCACCGCTAGAACAGGCTAAAGCATTTCTAGCCAGTGGAGATTACCTTTGGAATGCAGGTATCTTCATTTGGCGAACAGAAGTACTGCTGAAGGCTTATGAAACACTAGCACCGGAAATACACGCCATCTTAGGATCTAATAAAGCTTGTTATAATACAGCTGATGAACAGGCCTTCATCGATGAAAAATATCCAACAACACCTAAGATATCGGTAGATTTTGCCATCATGGAGAAAGCAGATAATGTGCATACCATACCATCTAGTTTTGGTTGGTCAGACTTAGGTACCTGGGCATCTTTGCATGTAGAATCTGAAAAGGACCAACAAGGTAATGTAACTAGTGGCCAAAAGATCATCCTCAGTGATACCCACAACTCATTGGTCCGTATCAGCCCAGATAAATTAGCTGTAATCGGCGGACTAGATGATTTTATCGTCGTCGATGAAGGCGATGTGCTTTTGATTTATCCCAAGCACAGAGAACAGGAGATCAAACAATTGCGTCAGCAGGTGGAAAAACAAGTGGGCCAACAATTTTTGTAAAATACTACTGGACGAAGGGTCTGGTTAGTACAAATGAATATTCTTTTTAAACAGTTGTTTATCAGCAACTTGGGTTTGTATTTAGACGGAGAGATGAAGCCAGTGGCCCTATTTATTTTAGCGAAGAGTTAGTCCAAAATCCGTTAAAAACGGTACATTGTTTGAGCTGCGATATGGCTAAACTTGAAATACACCTGTCTCAAAATCAACCTCCAATGCAGTAGAAACTAATCATATAGCGAGTTTGTACAGTTTAGGATTTTGGACTAGCTCGTAGCGTTAAGAAATGAATATCCCCGATGGCTATCGGGGTGAGTTTTGCTTCTTTGTGTCAAAGACAAAGAAGTCGCCGAAGGCAAATTAAAAAAGAGTACTAAGCCGTATCCATTTTTGGGAAAGTGGATATTGGCCATCAATCGGACTATCGACCAACCCACCTCCGAAGTCTCGCTTCTGTCTAGTTGTATGTTTTTGTAAGACAAAAAAGTTAATTTGCGCGTTCACAGTAGTTTATTCCATATAAATAGCCTTAAAGAATTCCCTCTTCCCGAAATATTCCCTATATTTCAGCCTGATTTTAGTATGACTTTGGTGCATACCCCTTCCATACTCTAGTGATAGAAACTAGAATTTCCACAGAACACACTAGGACTCGTTTCCTTACTTAAAACCTATTTCGACAATTGTTTGGTCTTTCTATTCAGCGATGAATGAGATGGCTATTGGTATGATTGTTGAATGCTATAATAAAACTGACTCTTTTATAAGATAATCCCATGTTCAAGCAAAACCTAGGCACTCAAACTTTCTCAAGGCGAAAAACAATTGCCATTGTAGCCAATAGCAGTTGGAATATTTATAATTTTCGACTCAACTTGATTCGCACCCTCAAACAAGAAGGATTCCGAATTATTGTCATCGCACCAGTGGATGAATATATTCATTACCTAAATGAGACAAAACTAGTCAAACATATTCCAGTTAGACATCTCAAACCTCATCAGAAGAATCCTATAAGAGACCTTCGACTTAGCTTAGAACTATATCGAATCTATAAAAGCTATCAACCCGATTTAATCTTACATTATACGATTAAACCTAATATATTTGGGAGTCTTGCCGCCCGATGGGCTAAGATACCCTCCATCGCTACGATTACCGGACTGGGCTACACTTTCCTTAAACTGAATTGGGTTAATCACTTGGTAAGTAAATTGTACCGCTTAGCATTCAGAAAGGTAGAAAAAGTCATTTTCCATAATGAAGATGATCAAAGACTTTTCATCCAAAATCTAATACTAAAACCTGCTAAAAGTACGGTCATTCCCGGCTCTGGTGTCAATACTAATCATTACCGACCATTGGTAAAACCCGATACGGGCAAATTTATTTTTCTGTTTATTGGCAGATTATTATCGGATAAAGGGATTTTAGAATTTGTTGAAGCTAGTCGACAACTCAAGTCACTCACCCAGCGAGCAGAATGCTGGGTGCTGGGAGAAATTGCCCCTCAAAATCCGAACGCTATTTCAAAGGAAAACGTCTTGCAATGGATGGATCAAAAGCATATCCGTTATTTCGGAAAGGTATCGGATGTACGTGCTTTTATCAGAAAAGTAGATGCAGTTGTTCTGCCTTCTTATCAGGAAGGGATGCCCCGTGCCCTACTAGAAGCCATGGCAATGGGGAAGCCCATTATTACGACCGATACAGCTGGATGTAGGCAAACGCTTAGGGATAATAAGAATGGGCTGATCGTGCCTGTAAAAAATGCTAAAGCTCTTTTACAAGCTATGTTAAAGATGTACCAGTTTAGTGAATCAGAACTAGCTGAGATGGGGGCCGAAAGTCGGAAAATAGTCTGTGATAGATTCAGTGATCAGCAGATTAATAGTGCCTATTTTGAACTTATTAAACAGACAATAGACCCAGCTAATCCGACC
>Ga0209578_10003914_pt1 | contig 11030 bp, 8 predicted proteins | sample tdAd472_FD_187127 | JGI IMG/M metagenome (GOLD analysis project Ga0209578, IMG submission 187127) | Marine sediment microbial communities from the Atlantic coast under amendment with organic carbon and nitrate - tdAd47.2 (SPAdes)... | ecosystem: Environmental > Aquatic > Marine > Coastal >...
AAAACTACATAAATGGGTGAAACTTAATCGCCGAAATGGATCACCGAATTGAATTTTTATATCCAAAAATGGTATTCACAAGAAGAAATATTTTTGACAGTATCGACCACCCCACTTCTGAAGTCTAGGCTGTAGCCAGCCATTGCGGGAGCTTACTTCTTCTTACGATATATGCCATCAAAAGCGACATTCCAGTTCTCCCCCTCATCATTCGACAGTTTCCAAAGCTGGCGAACCGCACCATCTTCTTGCGGAGTATAAGACATATCGAATATTATTTTTTGGCCGTTTCTGCCTGTGGTAGTCCCCTTCAATTGCATAACATTGTCCTTGAAGTGGCCCTTAAAGTGGTAGGTCGCTCCCCCCATATCTACCCAAACTTGATTCCAGCTAGAATCAACGGGATTATAAGTATTGAAGCTCTTTCCTTGGAAGCCTGTACCCCCAGTCCAGTTTTCTTCTACCACACATCCCCCTAGAATACGATTGATGGCATTGTGTCCCACTAAGGTATCAGCCGCTGTGGAAAATACTTCCCAGTCGCCTACCCAAAAATCGAATTGATTATGGGCAGGAGTGCTGCAGGGAGATTGCGCGAACAGGCCTATAGATAAACACAAAGCTAGACCTAGTAAGAGTGGTTTGACTACTTTCATACTTTATTTTTGCTGAAAGGTAGCCCAAAGGGTATCAGTAAAAGTGCGTAATTATAAAGATTGACGTTTGGCCTGGTAAACGACTGCCTCATCTATTGACGACAATTATTACCCTCACAAATACAAGTCTTACGGTGAAGTTACCGCTCTCCTTCTTCATAGCGCTTAATGAAATCATCCATAATCGCACCCAGGCTTTCCACTTTCAAACTCCCTTTGAGTAAGATTTCTTTTTTGTGGTCGAGGAGAAACATTTTAGGCGTTTCATCCACATAGAATAAGAAGCGGTAGCGTTGGGAGGGATCAACCGTATTAATCCATTTAATGGCACCCCAATCTTTAATGGCTTGGGCACAACTTGGGTATTCATCCGTTTCTTTATCGCAGATCGCAATGACTTCCAAGCCTTTATCCTGATAGTTTTCATGGAATTTAACCAGCTCTGGCATCGTTTTTTTACAATGCCCGCAGGTCGGTGACCAAAAGACAAGTAGCGTAAACGGAGATTTAAACTGGTGGAGATCGAGTAATCCGCTCAGCTCAAAACGTTTGTTGGGGTCTTCGTCATTTTTCTTTAAGAGCGTTCCTTCCACATCCAGGTGATAGGAACGAAATTCGGGTGCGATTTTTCCCATTAAGATGGTTTCCCAGCGATTTACTTTGCCAATTAGTTCTTCCCGCTTGTCCGCAGCAATGAAATCCGCTTTTCCTTTTTGCAGGTATTCACGAACGAGGTGAACTACTACGGCATCCATTCCCACCAGGTTCGACTGTAAGTACGCATTGAGAAACTTTAGATAGTAAAAGCGGAAAGCTTCTTCATCCTTTTCTACTAAGGTTAAGACTTGGTCTATCGACTGGGCAATAGAATCGGGCTGGACAAAGGTGTACTGTTTTAAATACTGTTCTACCTTATGGAAAAACAGATTACTACTAAACAGGCGATCATCTTCCTTAAAAGGGTCAAAAAAATGAGCCTTTCGGTGCCAGAATTTCTGCGTTTGCTGGGCGGCTTCATCTCCCTCCAAGGAAGGATACTCCGGTTCTATTTGTGTTTTAACAATGCTAGCCGTCAATGAGGTGGGCTGTTTTGCAATGGTTTCTTGTTGAAAGGCTTTGACTTCGGCACGCAAGTCTTTCAATTTAGCTTTAGCAGCATCACTCAATACTACTGCTGTTGAATCTGTCTTTTCTTGGCCTGTCAATTGGCGATGAAGCAAGCTTTTAGCTTCCATAAAAACCCGATACTGCTGCAAAGTACTGTTCTCGGGGGCGTTGGTAAATTCACGGTCAGTGGTTAGGCGAGTGTGATCCATCTGCAGGCTATAATCCTGTTCCTCTTCGGTAATTAGGATTTCTACGAATTCATTCTTGGGAGGAATAACAATGTAGTAGATACCGCTCTTCAGTTTTTCTTCATTTTGATAAACAAATTGGCCTTCCGTCGAAGATTGCAAGGTATCCTTGATATAGGCTTGATCTCCTACATATTTCACTAGATATACTTCTTCTCCTTCATAATTGGCAATTTCTATCTTGAGGTGGGCTCCATTGTCAGTAGCCAACAGGGAAAAGGTGCAAGTAATACCGAGCAGGGATGCGATTAGGTATTTCATTCGTTAATAGGATTATGGGTTTGAAAAATGAGATACTGACGTTGAATAGGCTGGGTACATTCAAACCGACTTCAAGTACAGCAGACAGTAAATTTATTTCATCTGCTTGAGCTATGCAAATGTATGGGTGCGTTTGTGTGGGGATGGAATGCTAAATGGATTCCTGAACTAGAGTGGGCCTTTAGGGCATCTGTTATGAGGGTGATGAGGTCACACTCGTGCAGTGCTTCGCCTGCACGAGTGGGTGGTGGCGAACCGGACAAATAAATTTGTCGGCGTTTCCCTCGAAATGACTTTTTACACAACCCCTGGTGGTGAACCGGACAAATAAATTTGTCGGTTACACTTCGGCTAGGTAGGCATGTACAAACTTAATCGCCATCGCCCCCTCTCCTACTGCAGATGCTACCCTATTCATCGCGCCTGCTCGTACATCACCAGCGGCAAATATACCAGGGCGACAAGTCTCTAACAAAAACGGTTCTCGATCTAATTTCCATATTTTCTTGAATTGAGGATAACGAGTCAATTCCTTTCCAGTTTCGATATACCCTTTCTGACCACGCAATATGTCGTTATCAGCTAACCAATCCGTCATAGGGCGGGCACCAATAAAGATAAAGAGCGCATCTGCTGGAACCTCAAAAGAAGAATCATTCTCCATATTTTGCAGGACTAATCGCTCCAAATGACCTTCGCCACAAGCTTTAATGATCTGCCGTTTACTCTGTACCTCAATATTGTCAATTCCATCAATTTGGTCTATGAGATAAGATGACATGGTGGAGGTCAAATCATCCCGACGAATCAATATATTAACCTTCTCGGCAAATTTGGACAGATAAACAGCCCCTTGCCCGGCCGAATTTCCTCCACCCACCACGTATACCTGCTTACCTTTCACCCCTCCGGCTTCGGTAGTCGCCGCACCGTAATAAATGCCAGCACCGGTGAAACCTTCGACGCCTTCTGTACGTAACTTCCGGTAATCTACCCCCGTCGTAATGATCACGCTCTTGGTTACCACTTCGCTTCCATCTCCCAGGGTCAAAATCTTATAATTGTCCTTTACTTCAATATGCGTGACTTCTTGTGGGGAAAGAAATTCGATTCCAAATCGAGTCGCCTGGGTAATAGCTCGTCGGGCTAAGTCAGCTCCGCTCAATCCTTTGGGGAAGCCAAGATAATTCTCAATTCGCGAGCTGGTACCCGCTTGCCCTCCTGGGGCTCGTTTTTCTATGAGCAATGTTTTTAATCCTTCCGATCCACCGTAAACTGCTGCCGCAAGTCCAGCCGGGCCTGCGCCGATTATTACCACATCATACAAATCTGATTGGGCTTTGGGCTGTAGTCCAACTCGGGTAGCTACTTCTTGTACGGTAGGGTCAGTGAGTGTGCTTCCATCTTCAAAAAAGACGGCGGGCAATTGTTTTCGATCTAGCTGGTGCAACCCTAGCAGCTCTTCTGCTTCGGCATGTTGTTCAATATCTATCCATTGGTAAGGGATCAAATTCCCAGCCAGAAAGTCCTTTAAATTATGAGATTTAGGAGAATATTGGTAGCCAGCGATTTTTATACCTCTAAAAACAGGGCGGTAATCAATTTGCCAATCTTCCAATAAATCGTTGAGTATTGGATAGAGCTTTTCATTGGGAGGGTCCCAGGGCTTCATGAGATAGTAATCAAGTTGTACCTCATTGATGGCCCTAATCGCTGCATCCGTATCAGAATAGGCGGTCAATAAGACACGCTTGGCATCTGGAAAGAATTCCTTTGCCCGTTCCAAAAACTCCACCCCCAGCATTTCGGGCATACGCTGATCAGACAGAAATAGGGCCACTACTTCTCCTTTCTTCTTCAACTCAACCAAGGCTTCCAAGGCTTCCGAAGCAGATTCCGTACTCATGATTCGGTATTCGCTACGGTATTCACTTCGCAAATCTCGACGTAAAGATCGAAGTACTTGTGGGTCATCATCGATTGAAAATAATATCGGTTTTCTTTCGTCTGCCATGTTTTTAATTTAATATGGGTATACAAACTTTGAAGGTGGTTTTACCTGGAACAGAATTAAGGCTAATGCTTCCGTTGTGTTTCTTAATGATTTTTTGCACAATATCCAATCCAATTCCGGTGCCTTCATCCATTGATTTGGTTGTAAAGAAGGGTTCAAAAATCCGAGTTTGAATATCTTCCGGAATACCGTGGCCATTGTCTGTGATTTCAATACAAACCGAATCTCGTTCTTGATAAGTATCGATGGTGAGTTTACCTTCTGGCTCTAGAGCATCAATCGCATTGGCGATGATATTGGTCCACACCTGATTTAATTCACTGACTACTGCTTGGACATTAGGTAGCTGTTCGGGAAAGTTTTTCTGCAGTACGATTTGTTTCTGCTTAATCTTAAAATTAAGCATAATAATGGTACTGCGCAATCCATCACGAACATCCGTCGGTTCCATTGAATTAGCCCGATCCATATGAGAATAGCCTTTTACAGCTTTGATTAAAACAGAAATTCTATCAGCAGACTCTCTAATTTCACTCACCAACTTTTCAAGGCTTAAAGTACTTTCGATCCAACGTGCAATAGGCGCTAAACTCTTTCCATTCAAAATTCTTTTTACTTCCGCTAGATCATCCGTTGTAAAACCAAAATCAACAAAGGTGTCTGCCACTTCATCGGCATCATCCACCTCATGGTCTTCCAACCAATCTAATAGGTCATCCAATTGATCTTCTCTTTCCATTAAGGAAAGGTCAATCTTATTCAGGTTCTCTATTTTGGAAAAGAGGATCTTATTGACTGCATCGATCTGCTCTGGGGTAATCTTAATCTGTAGTACTGACTTGAATTTTTCGGGCGAAGCGTGGATCCTTTTGTACAATTCCTCCGAACTTCTGACCATAGCTGAGGCTGGATTGTTCAATTCATGCGCCAATCCCGCTGATAATTTACCCAAGGCCATCAATTTTTCATCCTGAAACCGCAACTGGGAGAAATCCCTGATTCGAGTAGACATAACCGACACCAAGGCTTGCGTCAAAGGATAACTGACATTGACCATTTCTATGAAATAATCTCGGTGCAACTGGAGGAGGTAAACATCAGTGAGTGCAGCACCTTCTCCGCCAGCTTCCTTCATGCGAGAAAAAGGAAGGACTCCCGTCACATCTCCTGGCTTGGAAACACCAAATTCTTTCATCGATTTTCCTCGCGGGATACGCACCACAATTTCTCCTTCTATCATAATAAACATATGATCTATGGCCGTCCCTTTCTTAAAGAAGATGTCTCCTTTTTCTAAAAGACGGTAATCTGATTTATCAATCAGCCATTGAAGAGCGTCGGCATCAATACCTCGAAAAAGCGGGAAAGTGCTCAATGTATCCAATAATCCTGCTGGTTTGGGGAGTTGTTTTGATGTGAGCATAGAATAGGACTTTATTTAGTAAACAGTAATCAACTGTTTTTATACTTTAGGGTTTGTTCGTTTCTAGATAAAAGATCAGTAAGTAGGAACGAACATGAAATCGAAACAACAAAAGGCCCATTAGAGTTTAAGAAAGTAAGATTGAACTTAGCTGCTTTGAAATTGTAATAAAACAGTGGGCCCACTGAATTGTAGCATAGCAATGGTTGTTTAACAATCATTATTCATGGCTTCTGGCCCACAGGATCAGTGAATGGGCTAGCAACATACGAACCCTAAAACCACCTATTAATATGAGTAAATCTCAAGAACTTGGGACAGAGAAGATTGGTAAGTTATTAGTGCAGATGGCTGTGCCCGCTTCCATTGGGATACTCGTCATGTCCATTTACTTCATTGTAGATACAATTTTTGTCGGTCGTTTTGTTGGTTCATTAGGTATTGCTGCGATTACCGTAGTCTTGCCCATTAGTTTTTTGATTGGTTCATTTGGAATGGCTATCGGGGTAGGCGGTTCATCTATCATTTCCCGGGCTTTGGGTGCGGGTAATAAAGAGAAAGCCTGGCAAACCTTCGGTAATATGATCACGATTACCTTATCCTTAGCGATTGGGTTGGTCATACTAGGTTCTTTTGTTTCTGATTCGGTCCTCTCTGCTTTTGGAGCGAAAGGAGACATTATGGCTCCCGCCAAAAGCTACTTCCGAATTATATTAATGGGGGTTCCCTGTTTGGCTTGGATGATGATGGCCAATAATGTGATGCGTTCCGAAGGGCAACCTCGCTTTGCCATGATTGCGATGGTGCTACCTGCTATTGTCAATATCATTTTGGATCCTATTTTTATTATCGTATTTGAAATGGGACTTGAAGGCGCAGCTTGGGCTACGACCTTATCCTATTATCTTAGTGCAGGTTTTTCTTTGTGGTACTTTCTCTTAGGACCTTCAGAATTGAAAGTAACGGCCCAGTCCTTTATCTTGAAGTTGGCCGTGGTAAAAGAAATCACAGCCATTGGCGGTGTCACCTTAGCTCGACAAGGAGCCGTAAGCTTACTGACCATCGTACTCAACAATTCTCTTTTCCAATACGGAGACGAACTGGCCATTGCAGTATGGGGAATCATCAATCGTACGATGATGTTTGCCAACTTCCCCGTATTGGGCGTTACACAAGGTTTCGTCCCTATTGCCGGCTTCAATTATGGGGCAAAAAATTGGGATCGGGTAAGAGAGGTGATCAAGGCAGCGATTAGAACGGGCACTTTGATTGCTATTGGCCTTTTCACTTTGATTCTCACCTTCTCGGCTAATATTACGAGTATCTTTACTAGCGATCCGGAATTGATCCGGCGAACACCTGCTGCATTGGTCATTGTATTTTTGGCTACGCCCTTGATTACCGTGCAGCTCATCGGGGCCGCCTATTTCCAAGCCATAGGCAAAGCCCTGCCTGCTCTTTTCTTAACCCTCACCAAACAAGGTTTTTTTCTGATCCCACTCGTACTCCTCTTACCGCTCTTTTTTGATTTGAAAGGCGTCTGGTATGCCTTCCCAATTGCTGATGTATTGGCCGCCACGGTAACCTATAGCTACTTGCAAAGGGAAATAAGAAGAGATCTGAATCCAAAAATTAAGCAACGTAAAAAAGAATTGGTTCCTGCAATAGAAGGTTAAGTACGTCCCACACTGCTGGACATTTTACTCCAACGGACTTGAAAAGTTTAGGACTGAAAATGTAACAGCAATGAGCCAAACGATATTGAAAAAGCGGAAATCGGAAGGAGGAAATTGGAAAACTTGCCTAGCCCAACCGAGATTCCGATCTGTCTGTTCTGGCAAACGCCAGGCAGGCTTCCGATTTCGCACCTGTCTGATCTGGCGTCAGCCAGGCAGGTTTCCGCCTTCACAATGAGAAATTACTGGCTCTAAGTCAGGACAAAACACAACTACCTAATAATCAATAATTTAACACCAAAACACCTACTAAAAACACCCCCAAAAAGGTGATTTTCCGAGGTCAAAGCAAGTTTAAAATGTTAAGAAAGTGTTAAGAAAAAAGGTTTTACAGGACATTTTTCACACTTCAATTGACGATAGAGTGTAAGCAATCAAATTCAATCTTTAAAACACTTTTAACCTCTAAAAATCACTTAATCATGAGAAATTTGTTTTTAACTCTATTTTGTTTCGCCATTTTCGCCACTGCGGCATCCGCACAAGATCCAGGCACCCCATCCAAAACTGATGTTCTTACCGAAGAAAGTGAGATCGTAAAAGAACTCAAAACCAAAAACGCTAAAATAATTGCAGCTAAGGACCAACAAATTGCAGTTAAGAAGAGTAGCTCTTCCGCCAGTAAAAAAATTGATGGCAGCTACATTGTGATGTTGAAAGATGATTTTGTAAAACCCTTCGCCCAACAAAAATCAAGTTCTACTAGTCGAGAAAGCCGCATTGCTGCTGCCGAAAAGCACCAAGCTGCTGCCGAGAAAGCTATCCGTAAATATGCTGTTGAAACATTAGGTTTGAGCAATGACGAGATCGCTGATGTATTCTCTGGCGTACAAAGTGGATTCACGGTTAAACTAAAAAATAAGAAATCTGCTACTTCTTGGCTTTCAAAAACTAAGAGTGCTAAGAATACAGCCGACGTTTTCCAGGATCAGGAAGTAGAAACTGCCTTCCACGAAATGGGAGAAGAGGTAGATGCATACAGTCCTGCAGCTTGGGCTCCTCAGTACGCTGACTATGGCAACTGGGTAGCAGGTGGATGTAACTGTACAGGTCATAACAAATGGATCTGGGTATTAGATACTGGTATCGACTTGAACCACCCCGATCTAAACGTAAAAACTAGCTACGGTAAATCATATGTAAGCGGTGAGCCTTCAGCGGAAGATTACCACGGTCACGGTACACACGTTGCTGGTTTAGCAGCAGCTAAGAACAATAGCTATGGTGCCAAAGGTATCGCTTACGGTGCATGGGTAGTGCCCATCAAAGTATTGAACAGATATGGTAGCGGTTCTTGGTCTAGCATCCTTGCAGGATTGAACCGAGTATACCGTTACGGAATTGCTGGCGATGTAGTTAATATGAGTTTAGGTGGTTCTATCAGCGCAAGTGCTCCTCAGACTTCGGTAGAAGCTTGTATCAAAGCTCTGGCACGAAAAGGAATCTATGTAGTAATGGCAGCTGGTAACAGCAGCAGACATGCAAGAACATTCACTCCTGCAAGAGTTAATGGTTCTAAAATCTACACCATTGCAGCTACACAGAAGAGCCCATACTGGTGGACACACAAATTCGCTAGCAACTATTCTAACTACGGTAAGCCACCTGTTGATTTTGCAGCTCCTGGTACAAGCGTATACTCTACTTACAAAAATGGAGGATACCGATACATGACAGGTACTTCAATGGCAGCTCCTAACTTCGCTGGTGCTCTACTTTGCGGAACAAAACGCAAAAAAGGCTACTACTACTACCGAGTTAATCCTACTAGCCACAACTTATATGTAATTCGTCCTAAATAAGCTGAAATAAAGTTTTTTCGGAAAAGCCTTCGAACCGTCATGGTTCGGAGGTTTTTTCTTTTGTGCTTGGATAGAAAAGTGTAGAAAAAAGAAGAAAGATAAAATCAGTACTCAAGAAGCTATTTAGAAAAGTCGAAAGCCTGTGTTGACAGTATCCCGGCTTCCCACCTAATCTAAAGACTAGCTAGGAAGAACCCGGGTACTGTCAGCCTCAATATCTTTGTCAAGAAAAAATTTAGCGCCAAGTGCTGTAGAACTTCTCCAAGGCTTATTCGACTTGACTAATTGAGGTTTTACTTAAGCAACACAAAATTATTTACTACTATTTGGGAATAGTACCGCTGTATACCGTCGCGGTCCTTATAGTTATAGTATACCAATTTGCCTCTGACCAGGACACTTTTACCCTTTTTAAGTAAGCTTTCTATCACTTCTGCTGTTCGGCCCCAGGCAACACATTGATGCCATTGGGTCTGCTGCACCTTCTCTCCTTGCTTATTTTTATAAACTTCGGTCGTAGCGAGCGACAATTTAGCAAGTGTTTTTCCATTTTGCAATTTTTTTACCTCCGGATCACTCCCTAGATTACCAATTAACTGGATTGTATTACGAATATTTGTCATAATCGGATTTTTTTTAATTTCAACAATACATTTACAAAAAAAACATCAATTTACAGCAACATAAATTCATTGACCACTACTTCTGATTGGTAGCGTACTTTGCCTTCTTTGTCCTCATACGTCCGATGTCGCAGTTTTCCTTTTACGGCTACTTTTTTTCCTTTCTCGAAAAGCACTTGCATAATTTCGGCCACCTTACCCCAACCGACGAGGTTATGCCATTGCAAATCGACCTTCTTTTCACCTTTACTGTTTTTAAAAATTTCTTTGGTACCGATAGAAACTCTGGCTAGCGCGTTGCCATTCTCTAGTTGCTTAAAATCGACGTTCTTTCCAAGATCTCCGATGAGTTGAACAGAATTTCTTAAGTCATTCATAATTCGACATTTAACGATTAAATAATGATTGCGATACAAAGATGCGGCACCTCAAAATTGCAATCGTATACTAATCGTTTAATGTCGTTTGTAATCGTTTGTAGCCGTCTACAAACCCCTTTACCCATCCTCGGTAATATTACCTCAGTGGAAAAAATGATCTTTTCTTGCTAAATCGATGATCGGTCAGAAAGTCTATTCGAAAAACTTATCTTTGCCGATTCTTGATAAAAAATGATTCCTAACTCATTTGTATGCGTATAGATAAGTCATTGATTTCGATACTCCTGGTGTTTCTCATTGTCATAGAGGGACTATCTAACACTCTATTTATCAATGAATTTGACAAACAAAATACAAGTATTGCTTACTTTATTTGTGGCCTCTTGATTGCTGTGTTACCTTTGATAAAAGTCCGGCAAAGTGAAGGTATTCTCATTCCTCGCAGCGCCCAACAAATCCTCCTTGGCCTTGGCTTATTGGGATTGACTTATCATTTCTACCTTGAATCCCTCCCCTTGTTCAATGAAGTTCCCATCGATTATCGCCTAGCAGATATGCTACCCATTTTAAAGATTATGTGCCAGCGTTTTATGGCTGGAGAGCAGGTCTATGCGATTATTCCTGAGATATGGGGCGGTATGCAGCCCATTTACCTGCCTGCACTTTGGATTCCTTTACTTCCTGCTACTTATTTTGAATGGGAATTGAGATGGACTAGCCTCTTCCTTTTTGTTGCTGGCTTAGGCTTGATTCTGGCAACTTTTAAAGGAAAGTCAAATG
>Ga0209578_10003916_pt1 | contig 11025 bp, 10 predicted proteins | sample tdAd472_FD_187127 | JGI IMG/M metagenome (GOLD analysis project Ga0209578, IMG submission 187127) | Marine sediment microbial communities from the Atlantic coast under amendment with organic carbon and nitrate - tdAd47.2 (SPAdes)... | ecosystem: Environmental > Aquatic > Marine > Coastal >...
GGAAGCCAACGTCCGGAGGCCCCGCCACGAGGGGCTGAAGGACCCATAACATCCGCGCCCGGGGGCACTGGGTCCCCGAACCGCGGCCGGTTAGCCTAATCCGATGGAATCCGAACCCGGCGAGGGATACCTCGCCGTCGTATTCGCGCGGGCGCGCATCGGGGTCGAGGCGCCATTGGTGACCGTCGAAGTGCATCTCACCGGCGGGCTGCCCCGCTGGACCATCGTCGGTCTTCCGGCGACCGCGGTCAGGGAGAGCAAGGATCGCGTGCGGGGGGCGTTGATGAACAGCGGCTTCGCGTTTCACGACGGCCACATCACCGTGAACCTGGCGCCGGCGGATCTGCCGAAGGATGGCGGGCGCTTCGACCTGCCCATCGCCGTAGGCATTCTCGCCGCCAGCGCCCAGGTGCCGAAGACGGCCCTGGCGGAGCACGAGTTCGTCGGCGAGCTGGCGCTCACCGGCGCCATGCGCACCACCGGTGGCGTGCTGCCGGCATCGTTGGCGGCGAGAGACGCGGGCCGCGGGTTGGTGGTGGCGCGGGGAGACGCCGACGAGGCCGCGCTCGCCCGCGGCGCCCGGGTGCTCCCCGCCGATACGTTGCGCGACGTCTACGGGCATCTCGCCATCGGCAGGACCATCAATCCCCACACGCCTGTCCTCACACACGCCAGCGATCCGCCGCGGAACGATCTCGGCGACATCCAGGGGCAATACCGCGCCAAGCGCGCACTCGAGATCGCCGCGGCCGGGGGCCACAACCTGCTGTTGGTGGGACCGCCCGGGACCGGCAAGACCATGCTGGCAACGCGCCTGCCCGGCATCCTCCCGCCCATGTCCGAGAGCGAGGCCCTCGAGTGCGCGACCGTCCAGTCGGTCAGCGGCCGTCCGTTCCGCCTGGATCAGTGGGGCCGGCGTGTTTTCCGCGCACCCCATCACACCACCTCCGGCGTCGCCCTGGTGGGCGGCGGCGGCCGGCCGCGCCCCGGTGAGATCTCCCTGGCCCATCACGGGGTATTGTTTCTCGACGAGCTGCCGGAATTCGATCGGCGGGTGCTGGAGGTGCTGCGCGAGCCCATCGAGTCGGGAAGCGTGAGTATCGCGCGCGCCGCCAATCACTGCGTGTTCCCGGCACGCTTCCAGCTGGTGGCCGCGATGAACCCCTGCCCCTGCGGACACCTCGGCGACGGCAGTGGGCGCTGCCACTGCACCGGCGATCAGGTGCAGCGCTATCGCAAACGCGTCTCCGGCGCGCTGCTCGACCGCATCGACATGCAGGTGGAGATGCCGCCCGTGCCGATCAGGCACCTGGGTAGCGGGCCCCAGAGCCCGGGAGACACGAGCGCGGAGGTGCGAGTGCGCGTGGTTCGCGCCCGGGATCGGCAGGTTCGCCGCGGCGGTTGTCCCAACCAACACCTGCCGGCGAGAGAAGTCGAGAGCCATTGCCGACTCGGACCGGACGATGGCCGCCTCCTGGCCGCCGCCATCGAACGCCTGCATCTCTCCGTACGGGCACGGCATCGCGTGCTGCGGGTGGCGAGAACGATAGCGGACCTGGCGGATCGGGACGCGATCGACACCGCGCATCTGAGCGAGGCTATTCAGTATCGAAACGTGGAGAGGACATTAATCTCATGATCCCCGGCTCCAATCCCTGGCCGCGGCCCGCTTGCATGGGTCTCGTGATTCGGTTGAAATGCGGAGCATGATGGAAGCGCACCCCGACTACCGGTTCGCCGTCGCGGTCCAGAGTATCTACATCGACGACGAGTCGGAGCCGGACTCGAACCGTTACGTATTCGCGTACACGGTCACCATCCGCAATGTGGGCACCGTTCCCGCCCAGCTTCTCACCCGTCACTGGGTCATCACCGATGCCGATGGCAAGGTCCAGGAGGTGCGCGGCGATGGTGTCGTCGGCGAACAACCGAGACTCGCGCCCGGAGAAGACTTTCAGTACACGAGCGCGGCACTCATCGAGACCCCGGTCGGGACCATGGAAGGATCCTATGCGCTGGTGGCGGACGACGGCGTCTCGTTCGATGCGGCGATCCCGATGTTCCGGCTTTCGATTCCGAACATCCTTCACTGACGGCGGCCGCCGCGCGATTCGGTAACGCTGTCCGTGGCCACCTACGCCATAGGCGACGTACAAGGTTGCTTCGACGAGCTCGAGGCGCTTCTGAGTCTCGTGCGATTCCGGCGCGGCAGCGACCGTTTGTGGTTCGTCGGTGATCTCGTGAATCGCGGCCCGAAGTCTCTCGCGATCCTGCGATTCGTCACGGAGCTCGGAGACGACGCACGCGTCGTTCTCGGCAATCACGACTTGAACCTCATCGCGGTTGCCGCCGGCGTGCGCGAGCTGCGGCCTCGAGACACGCTGCAGGAAATTCTCGATGCGCCCGACGGCGGCGCGCTCATCGATTGGTTGATTCGCCAGCCCCTGCTGTTCAGCGAACCCGGCGTTCCATACACCATGGTCCACGCGGGCTTGCCCCCTCAGTGGGATACGGACGAAGCGGCGACGCGCGCCCGCGAGGTGGAGTCCGCGCTCGCCGGCAAGAAGCGCGGGAAGTTTCTCGCGCATATGTATGGCGACCAGCCGGACCTCTGGGACAACGGTCTGAGCGGATGGCGACGGTTACGATTCATCACCAACGCCCTGACGCGCATTCGCTATGTGGATGCGGACGGCCGGCTGGATCTCGACGAAGGCGGGGCGCCGGGAAGCCAGCCGGAAACCCTGGTGCCATGGTTCGCGTCAAAGGCCCGGCGCAGCCGTGGGGAAGCTATTGTCTTCGGCCACTGGGCCACGCTGCAGATCGAGCAGGCGCTCGACCCCACTCATCGTGTCTTTCACCTCGACACCGGCTGCGTCTGGGGCGGATCGTTGACGGCGTTGCGACTGGAGGACCAACGAATATTCAGCGTTCCGAGTCAGCAATCGCCGCTGTAGGAGCGAGCTTGAACAGGATGTGCTTGTGCCGCGAAGCACATGGATGTGTGAGAGCGGCCTACGTTCTGTGCAGATCGACGAAGCTGTAGGCGCAGGGTGCGTTCTCTCCGGCTTCATGGTCTTCGCGGGACACCTCCCGCCATCGCTCTTCGTCGTACTCCGGAAACCACGTGTCGCCGTCGAAGCTGCCCTGGAGCAGGGTGAGGTGCATGCGGTCGGCCAGCGGCAGCGCCTGCGCGTAGATCTGGGCACCGCCGATGATCATCGGCTCGTCCGTGTCGTCGCACGCGGCGAGCGCCGCATCCAGATCGGGAAAGACGTCACAGCCTGGCGCCCGGTAATCGGGGTCGCGGCTCAGCACGATATTTCTGCGCCCGGGTAGCACGACGCCGATGGACTCGTGAGTACGGCGCCCCATGATGATCGATTTGCCCATCGTAAGCGCGCGGAATCGACGCAGGTCCGCGGGCAGCCGCCAGGGCAGACGATCGCCGTCGCCGATCAGTCGATTGCGATCCATGGCGGCGATGATGGCGATCGGCATGAAGGCGTGTGGCTAGACGGCAATGGGCGCCTTGATGGCGGGATGATACTCGTAACCGCTCAGCACGAAATCGTCGTAACGGAAGTCGAAGATCGATTTCACATCCGGATTGAGCACCATCGTCGGTAGTGGAAACGGCTCGCGCTCGAGCTGCGTCTCCACCTGATCCAGATGATTCACGTAGAGATGCGCATCGCCCAGAGTATGAACAAAATCTCCGGGCTCCAGACCCACCACCTGCGCCACCATCATGGTAAGCAACCCGTAAGACGCAATATTGAACGGCACGCCGAGAAAGAGATCCGCGCTGCGCTGGTAGAGCTGACAGGAAAGCCGCCCGTCGGCCACGTAGAACTGAAACAACAGATGACATGGCGGCAGGGCCATGTGCTCGATCTCGGCGACGTTCCACGCGCATACGATGTGACGGCGGGAATCGGGATCGCGCCGAATGCTCTCCACGACACGGCTGATCTGGTCGATGCGCTCGCCGTCCGGCGCCGGCCACGAGCGCCATTGAGAGCCGTACACGGGCCCGAGCTCACCGTTCTCGTCGGCCCACTCGTCCCAGATCGTGACACCGTGCTCCTTCAGGTAGGCGATGTTGGTCTCGCCGCGCAGGAACCACAGCAACTCGTGGATGATGGATTTGAAGTGCAGGCGCTTGGTGGTGATGGCGGGAAAGCCCGCGCTCAGATCGAAACGCATCTGGTGACCGAACACGCTCAGCGTACCCGTGCCGGTGCGATCGTGCTTGCGCGCGCCGTGGTCACGGACATGTCGCAGGAGATCCTGATATTGCTTCATCGCTGCCTGCCCCTCATTTCCCGCGGCGGGACTTCGCCGGCATTGTGGGCGGCGACGTCTCGGCGGAAGCTTCGAACCTGTAGGCGAGCCACATGAAGACCGCGCCGAGGATAATCATGGGGGCACTGAGAACCTGGCCCATGGTGACCCAATCGAAGGCGAGGTAACCGATGTGCTCGTCGGGTACGCGTACGAATTCGATAATGAATCGGAACACGCCGTACCCTAGAAGGAATGCACCGGACACGGCCATGGTGGGGCGCGGCCTGCGGGAATAGATCATGAGAATGACGAAGAGCGCGATACCTTCCAGCAACGCCTCGTAGAGCTGGGACGGATGGCGTGCCACGCCGCCGGCACGTGGATCCGGGAAAACCATGGCCCAGGGAAGATCCGAGGGGCCGCCCCACAGATTGCCGTTGATGAAGTTGCCCAATCTGCCGAAGAAGATACCCGGTGGAACAAATGGCGCGACGAAATCCGCTACCTGGAAAAACGTCCGGCCGCGGCTGCGGGCGAACCACCACATACCGATGAGAACACCGATCAGGCCTCCGTGAAACGACATGCCGCCCTGCCAGATGCGCAGAATCATCGACGGATCGTCGGCAAATCGCCCCAGATCGTAGAACAACACGTAACCCAGGCGTCCGCCGACGATGGTGCCGAGGGCGAGATAAAAGAGCAGATCGTCCACCGCCGCGGCAGTCCAGTTGCGCCAGGGATCCTTGGCACGCATTCGGCCCAGTAACCAACCGGAGCCGAAACCGAAGAGATACATGAGACCGTACCAGTGGACCTTCACCGGGCCGATCTGGAAGGCGACGGGGTCGATATCAGGAAAGGCAATCATTGGGATGGGATTCTAACCTCGATTCAGACCGGGGCCACCCGCACCAGCAGCGCCTTCAGGTACTCGCTCTCCGGCAATCCGGGATGGATCGGGTGATCCGCCGCCTGGTGACCCCGCTCGAGGATCTGGGCCCATCGGCCGACATCGGACGCAGCGCCCGCGACGATCTCCTGGTGCTCCGCGGCGCTCAGATGAAACGAGCAGGATGCCGACAGCAACAGGCCGTCGGCGGCGAGCACCTGCATGGCGCGGCGATTGAGCCGCCGATAAGCTTCGAGACCCGCGCGCCGATCCTTCCGGCGGCGCATGAAGGCCGGGGGATCGACGACCACGACGTCGAATCGCTGCTCCTCGGCGCGCAGCGCGCGCAGGCTGTCGAAGACGTCGCCCCGGCGTACGCTCACCCGGTCGCCGACACCGTTGAGCTCGGCATTGCGCACCGCGCCGGCCAAAGCGCTCTCCGACGAATCCAGGCACAACACCGAAGGCGCGCCACCGAGAGCAGCCTGGATACCGAACCCGCCCAGGTAGCTGAAGCAATCGAGCACGGTGCGCCCCTCGGCATGTCTCGCAAGCCCGGCGCGGTTCTGACGGTGGTCGTAGTACCAGCCGGTCTTCTGCCCTTCGAGGGGCGAGATCTCGAAGCTCGCACCGTTTTCACGCAGGCGCACAAAGGCCGGCACCTCGCCGTGGACAACCTCGACGCCGGAGGGCAGTCCCTCGAGTTCTCGGCTCGCAAGATCATTGCGCAACACCACCGCCGCCGGCCGGCAGCGTTCGATGAGGCCGTCGACGACCGCATCCCGCATCCGCTCCATGCCCGCCGTGCCGATCTGCACCGCCAACACGTCGTCGAAACGATCGACGACGAGACCCGGCAGGCGATCGCCTTCCCCATAGACAAGCCGGCAATCCGGCAGCCAGCCGAGGGACTCGCGAAGCGCCAGGGCGCGGTCCAGACGATCCTGAACGAGGGTCTCGTCGAGAGCGCAGTCGATCTCCTCGCTCACCATGCGCGCGCAGATGAGCGAGTGGGGATTCACATAGGCGCTCCCCAGGGGCTTACCGGAGTGGGTGAACACGTTCACGCAATCGCCGGACTCGAACGCCGTGAGGGGGCTGCGGTCGATTGCCACCTCGTTGCTGAACACCCAGGGATGCCCGCGCTGCACACGGCGTTCCTGGCGGCGGCGAAGATACAGACTGGGGAGGCTCATGGATGCTCGTGGTAGCCGGTGCGCAATAAAGAGACAGTATATGGTTTTCCCGTTCGCGCTGGTGGTTACTGGACGACTAAAGCAAAGGGAAAACCATATACTGTCCCTTTATGACGATCGACCCCACGTGAATCACCGGCCCCTGCGCGACTCGCTGTCGCTGTCCATCAATCGCCACGTCTTCTACGGGTGGGTCATGCTCGGCGTCGGCGGATTGACCTTCTTCGCCACCGGGCCCGCGCAATCCCACATATTCAGCGTCTACATCTCGCCCATCAGCGACGACCTCGGCATTTCCCGCACCTCCATCTCGTCCGCCTACGCTATCGCCACCCTGGCGGCCGCCCTGGGCCTGCCCTACATCGGCCGCCTCATCGATCGTTTCGGTGTGCGGCGCGTAGTGCTCGCCGTCGCCATCCTGTTCGGCTTCGCCAACATCGCCTTCGGCCACGTCACCGGCCTGGTGACCCTGGCGCTCGCGTTCGCCGCACTGCGCTTTCTCGGACAGGGGTCTCTCGCCCTCAGCGCCAACTACCTGGTATCTCAGTGGTTCAGCCGAAAACGCGGCATCGCCCTGAGCCTGACCGCGCTGGGCTTCTCCGTCAGCATGGCCCTGCATCCGCCCCTGGCCCAGTGGTTGATCGATCAGGTGGGCTGGCGTGCGTCCTGGTTCTGGCTGGGCACCATGACGTGGCTCCTGCTGGTGCCGATGATCGCGATCCTCATCCAGAACAGGCCCGAGGACCTGGGGCTCGTGCCGGATGGCGAAGCCCCGCCGGAAAAGGGTTCCAACCTGCGGCGGGACGACATGCACGTTGGCCTCTCGCTCCGGGCCGCCATCCGTACACCGACCTTCTGGATTATCGCGATCGGGCTCTCGAGCCTGTCCATGCTGGTGACGGGGATGTTCTTCCACCAGGTCTCGGTGTTCTCGCTTCAGGGTCTGAGCGCACAGACGGCGACCCGGGCGTTCTCGATCTCCGCGGTGGTCATGGTGATAACCATGCCGGTGTTCGGTTACCTGCTGGATCGACTGCCGCCGCGGCGGATGTTCGCGAGCGCCCTGCTCATCATGAGCGCATCGCTGCTCGCGCTGGCCCGGGTGACGGACGTCCCGACCATGATCACGTTCAGCGTGTTTTTCGGCCTCGCCAACGCCGGGCTTCAGTCCCACTACACCTTCATGTGGCCGCGCTTCTTCGGCCGGCGCCACCTCGGCAGCATCCAGGGTGCCGCGCAGACCATAGGCATCATCGGCGCATCCATCGGGCCGCTGCCCATGGGGATCGCGTTCGACCTCTACGGAAGCTACACGGGGGTGCTGCACCTGCTGGCGTTGTTGCCGATCGTGTGCGCGCTCATGCTCGCGTTCCTGAGGCCGCCCAATCTCGGCCACTGATGCCGGCGGCGCGGGCGCTCAGCGATTCTCCAGCCTGCCGTAGTCGAAGCGGCCCGCCTCCAGGGGTGAGAGCCTCTCGTAGGCCGCGAACAGATCGTCGCTGTGGGCCCAGAACGCCGAATTGCTGCGGCGTACGCCGAAAGCGTCCAGCAGCGCCCCGTAGCCAGCCTCGCTCTCGAGCTTGCCGATGGCGGCCACGAATGCCGCCAGCGCACTCCTATCCACGCGCAGGAACGTGTTGGGGTAGGCGCCGACGAATCCCTTCGCCACGGTCAGAGTATTCTCCTCTGGCAGCAATACCTTATTCTCCGAGAACAGGTGCGACACGTTTCTGCGCCCGACGTTGCGAAGCAGGGTAACGTGCGCGTCCGGCGCGCCCGGCATCCCGGTCACGGTCACGAATCCCGACTCAGGCAGCCAGCTGAGGCTCGTGCCCCGCACCGCCGCCAGCCTCTCCAGCTCCTTTTCGAGGACCGCATCGTTACTGTCGGCGACATCCAGGGACCCGTCGAGGGCGGGTCCCAGGTGCCGACGCAGCATGTCGAACAACTCGGCCTTCGGGTCGTCGGTCTCGAACGGGATCCCGGAATCCACTTCGAAGTTCATGCGATCGCCGTAGACATACCCCTTCACCCTCTCGCTCGCTCCCCGGTACCAGTTATCCCGGTAGCGCGCGCGGGCCTCCTCGGGCAGCAGGGTGAGAAAGTTGAATTCCCCCTCCATGCGCAGGAAGTCCATGTACAGGCGTGAGTTGAGCTGATGACCGACATTGCCATACACGTCGAATCCCGCCACCAGCAGATAGTGGATGCGCTCGAGAATGGGATACTCGATCAACCACGCTGTCTTCGGCACATCGCCGACGAAACCCTTGACCACGGTGGCACTGTCGAAGTGACGGAAGACCGTCAGCGCCGCGTTGGTGTTCCGGCGATCGCCGTCCCAGACGATGTCGAGGGTGATGTCCTCCGGGCGGGTGAAGACTTTGTCCAGGTACACGCTCTTCGCCGCCAGGTACTTGTTTTCCAGCTCCGAGTAGCGCATCCACGGGCCCAGCGCGGAAGTCTCGCTGCCCTCGCTGCTGGGCAGGCGCAGGTTGTCTCTCTCCCTGTCGAGGAAGTGCGCGCCCTCGTTCTTGACCTTGTTGTCGGGATTGACGAACACCACCCAGAACTGGTCCTCGATGACGCTGAGGGCGATTTGGCCGCGGCACACGGGCCCCTTGATGAAGCCCATGATCGTGAACTGCGCCTCGTCGAGCATGAATCGGTAGCGTGCGTTCGAAGGAATGTCGCGAAACGCGATGAACGGATTCGAGGCGACGCTCGGCTCGTATCCGGGCAGCTCCGGGACCTCGTAGGACCCATCCAGGAACAGCTCCCGGTAGCGCGCCATGCGCGCCGCGCCGAAGGCGTAGGGCATGTGTGTCTTGACAACGATGGTGGTGCGCACCGGCTGCAGGCGATAGTAGACGCGATCGGTACTTGGGTCGTCGTAGGGTCGGCGCGTCGCGATCTCCTCGACGGGCACGCCGGGCGCCGTGCGCGAGCGCACCAGGCGGAAGAATCGGGGCTCCTTCACGTCGTCGAAGTAGATGTGCCCCAGGAACAGGTGCTCGTAGATGTAACGGCTCATGAGCCGTTCCTTGTTCGAGGGGCCGTTCAGAAACTTTTCCCAGCGCACGATGCGCTCCTGGAACGCGGGGCCCGGGGGCGGCGCCGGGTAGTAGGGCGCACCGAGCGCGAGCCACTTCATCAGCACGTCGTCATCGCCGTCGCTGATCCCCGGCAGGGCGTAGGGCATGCCCCACAACGGAAACTTCTCTTCGAAGGCGTCGAGCTCTTCGATGCTCGCGCACTGCTGCTTGCGACCGAGGGAGAGGTCGAAGCTGTCGGGGAGCCGCTTCGTCTCGGGCAGCGGATGCACGCGCTTCTGCTGCAGCATGCGGGCCATGACGCCGGCGCCCATGTTGGCTTCCGGCGTCTGATCGCGCTCGTTCAACACCGGGTGAAATCCCTTGTCACGCCACTCCGCGGTCGAGCGGGCGTCTTCGAAGAGCCGGGTGAGCTCGGCCGCGCGAAGGCGTCCGCCGTCGTAGACGACGTCCTTGCTGGCGCCGCGGTCGATGCCCTCGAAGGCGCTGAGCTTGAGCTGGCAGGGAGCATCGTAGCAGGCGTGGCAGACCACGCAGCGCCCATCCAGCACCGGCTTCACGTCCCGCCAGTAATCCACCGGCAGGGACGCGGCCTCCAGGGTCAGCCGGTTGCGGGGCTGGGAGGGACCGTAGGTGTCGTCCAGCGGGGTGCCGCGCATGCCGGCGCAACCGCTGATGAGCAACGCCGTCAATATGAGGTGTCCCCGCCGCATGGTCGTTCAACCGCTCCCGGAAATGGCCGCACGAAGGGTACCAGGGTAGACCGGCGCGCACGACTTCACCGGGTATTTTCGTTGAATATCCCCGATCATTACCATCTAATTGAGCCTTCCTCATCTGAATCCCCTGAACCATGGGTGAACCCGACCACCATCTCCAGGTCGCCATCTGGCGAGGCGCCGGCGAAGGCCGTTTCGTGGATTACGAGGTGCCGGCCAGGGACAGCCAGACCGTTCTCGACGTGGTGACCTGGGTGCAACGCCATCGGGAGCCGGCGCTCGCCTATCGCTTCGCCTGCCGGGTGGGCGTGTGCGGCTCCTGCGCCATGACCGTGAACGGCCGGCCCCGCTGGACCTGCCGCACCCACGTGCGCAAGGTGGCCGGCGACGGTCGCCTCACCATCGAGCCGCTGCGCAACCTCCCACGCATCAAGGACCTCGCCTGCGACATGACGCCGTTCTTCGAGAAATGGCAGCGGGCGGGGGGGCGATTCAAGGGTAGCGCGCCGCGCGGCGCGGCCATCCCGCGCCTCGATCCCGCGAGCCCGGAGCGGCGCGCCGCCGACGCGGCGATCGAGTGCATCAACTGCGCGGTCTGTTATAGCGCCTGTGACACCGTCACCTGGAGTCCGGACTACCTGGGGCCCGCCGCGCTGAACCGCGCGTGGACGCTGGTGAATGACGCGCGCCACGGGGAACGGGCGCGCGTCCTCGATGCCGTAGAGAGCGCCGGGGGCTGCCACTCGTGCCACACCCACGGCAGTTGCGTCGAGACCTGCCCGGTGGAGCTGAATCCCACGGCCAGCATCGCCGGATTGAAACGCCGCACGCTGCGGCGCCTGTTGCCCGGAGGCGGCGCCTGATGGAGACGCGCC